>Ga0307473_10000122_pt1 | contig 14570 bp, 19 predicted proteins | sample atmos_gasesAM5C__FD_203744 | JGI IMG/M metagenome (GOLD analysis project Ga0307473, IMG submission 203744) | Hardwood forest soil microbial communities from Morgan-Monroe State Forest, Indiana, United States - atmos_gasesAM5C_515 | ecosystem: Environmental > Terrestrial > Soil > Temperate...
CGACCGTTTCCTTGATTTCCTTCAGATGGTATAGAGTGATTTCGATTGCGGAAGCGGCAGCGGGTTCGACCGCGGAGTTTGCAGTGTAGTAGCCCTCCTTCTCGACATGGATCTGGTACAAACTGGCGGGAACGTACGGGAGTTCACACCGGCCGGAAATTTCGGTCTCGCACCTGAGAGCTTGGGCTGGCGATGGAGGCTGGAGAGTAACGCGGGCGCCGGCGACGGCAACTCCGTTTTCGTCGACCACGGTAACGGAAACGCGCCTGGCTTTTTGCTCGCCATGCGCGAGCAACACTAGCAAAGCGAGCACCGGGACTATGCAGGGGCGAGAGCGCATGTGAAGTTGTGGTTATTGTCTCGCAGGTTGGCGAGGTCGAGGGACTTTCTCTCAATGCGAACACGAGATCCGACGGTCGAGGGGCCTCCAGATCATTTGGTGAAGAGGGCGGAAATCCAAGTATCTCTAGTTTGTGTTTGACTTGCCTAGAGTGTTCACGTCGCCGCGGGGATGGAATTGCACCACCGAGCCTTGGGCTGAGATGGAAAAAGGCTGTGACATTGGTTACGCTCTAGCCACCAGCTCCCGCGAGGGAGCCAACAACGTGGAGCATGCACCGTCACAGCCCTTCGATGCGATCACTGCTTTCGCAGTCCCAAACCCCAACTGAATCCTCGCAGACCAGTCGGTTTTTTCGGGTCTGGTTGCCCTGCAGGTTGCCCTGCCAAGCTAATCACCCAATCTACTTCGGACTGATTAATTTTATTTGAACCAATCCTTTCGATCGTCGACGGCACGCAAGGTAAGCGCTTGCCTCCGCATTGTCAATGCCCCTTTTTGGTGCAGTGCCGCCCTTTGCTCGTCCGCACACTGAGAAATGCAATCCATTGAAACGGGCATGCTTACTGAAGCCAGCGTCGACCTCTGGCTGTTTTCCACAGAGTCGTTCACAACTCCGTAAAAAAAGTCGTGGGCATATTGCAGGCGCACCAGTTAAACAACTTGACTCTGAGAACCACCTGTCGCATGTTGGCTGGAGCAAACTCGCGGATGTCAAATCTTGTAGCTTACGTGGACGGCGGCTCGCTGGGGAACCCTGGCCCGGCCGGTATTGGAGTGGTCATTGAGGGTTCTCAAGCAGGCAAGATCAGAATCGCCAAACGGATTGGGAGCCAAGATAACAATGTAGCCGAGTATGTTGCCCTACTGGAAGCCCTGCAATGTGCTTTGACGCTGAGAGCGAAGACTCTTCACGTCTACTCTGATTCCCAGGTTGTGGTCAAGCAAATGAGCGGTGAGTACGCCTGCCGGAGCCCGCGGCTGTACTCCCTGCACTGGATCTGTCGCAAGCTGGCCCGCTCGTTCGACTTCTCGATCTCGCACGTACCCCGCGAGCACAACACCGAGGCCAACGGTCTGGCAAGTTCCGCAGTCCGCAAGCAAACTTTAAAGCGGACGTGCGCATAGATTACGTGCGTTCTCAAGCACCAAGTAGCTCCCCCGGCTTACTGTCACCACAAGCAGCTAACTCAAGCAGGACTCTGCCGAGGATTTCCCATAGGCCGCTGATGGCAGGGCAGACAAACCGGCGCGGATCTGGTTGAGTCGGACGGTGATAAAATTCAGAGATTCGCGTTGGTGCAAGGAGTAACCCTGTGAAGGACCAGCTCGAGAATCTCACACGGGAGATGTACAGGAGCGGGATCAAGTACCCTGAAGCAGTGCGTGAGTTTCAAAGAACATTCATCTTGACTGTCTTGCAGGATCAAATGGCGAATCAGTGTAGGGCCGCTGCAAGATTGGATATCCACAGGAATACGTTGCGTCGTACTCTCCATGATCTGGGGCTAGACATACGCGTTATACGCGCGACCGCTCGTCGAAAACCGCCCCAAGCCGAGCGTCCTGTCGCGTTGAACAAACGAGCGAAGTAAAGGCCCAGGAAGAACTTCTCGGTTCGCCCGACAAGAACCTTTCCGAGCCGGCCGACATCCGACCCGTGATTATTCTCTCCGACGCTGGCATCAGCCCCTGCAAAATGCCCGACGAATCCGCTCGAGATTGAGGTCCATGTGGGACCATTCCGCTTGCCGGATTCGCTCCTTGCCAGCTCCCGTCTGCTTCGCCGTAGTCCACCGCGGACATCAACACCCGCACGGACCCGCGTATGGTTGCTTCAGCGTTCGTTGACCTTCGTCGCGCCTGGAGTCTTCTGGAGATAGCCGAGCAGCGCTCTCGCATCGAACAAGTACATTTTCATCGATCGTGTTTACCTTCCGCACGATGTTCCTTTTCCAGTTCGCCAGCAGATCCTCCCTGTCGACCTGACAGCCCATTACCCCGTCGATGTAGTCCTCGGTGATGGGCTGCAGGACGATACGGCCGAACTGGTCCTCCAGGATCTTGACCTTGATACCGGCCTCAATCTCATGCTCACGGCGAAGCGCGGCCGTAATCACAGATTGGCGCTTCGACGTACACGAGCACTAAAGTCCTTCATGCTTACATCCTTATATATATGAGACGTCCCGGCACTGTTCGTGCCTGCCGCTTCTGCGTGCTTGCTCGACCCTGCACCTACCTTACAGGTCGCGAGGCCCGCCACTCAGGCAGTTGGAGTCAGGCATCATGGCTCCTCCCGCATTCCAGGGGCCAACGACATCAAGGTGCAGCCCTGCATTGGTCTTTCCTTGGCGACCAGTGACACTAAGACGCGAGGCCGCTCCGGCCTGTTTGGCAGCGAACGCCGGAGTGCTCAACGCGAGTCAGATCACTTCCTCACCAAGCGGCGTCGGTCTGACAGTGTATTTACATTCACGCGGTTCGCAGCCGTAATCCAGCACAACGTTGAAAGGATACGGATCGCCAAGCGCGTCCTCAAGGCCGATCATGGCTGCTAGTTTCTCCTCCTTTTCGAACGGTGCCAGGTCGGGTAGAAATCCGATGGCCAAACCTCGGATGGTACTCCCCGCTTTCAGCTCTATGATTGGACGGAAGCGATAGTTAAGCACCTCTTCAAAGGAGAATAACAGCGAATATTCCCCACGATATTCATGGAAACAATAGTGGCCGTGCTGGTCGCAACGAGTAAGCCAGGATATTTCCTTCTTCACCCAATCGCCCCAGAGATGCAGACGACACAAAGTAAAGGCACTCTGAGCGACGATGCGCAAGGGCAATACGAGGGCCACACCGCCGGCAATCGGAAACAGATGAAATCCACAAGGCGAAGCTTCGCAGCCAACCCTAATGGGGTGCCGAACAGGTGGCAGATGCTCCAGATCTACGGGACAAGAAGCCGAGCGCAGCCGCCGCAGGATTGCCCATTGCTCGGGGCGGGGTGCTTGCGAGCCTCTCATGGCTCGGCTCCCGCCTGATTGTGTACTTCATGTACTTCATGTACTTCATGTACGTGTTTGCGAATGTGGTTTCGAGGGTCGAGCGTCTGGCTCGCAAGCTCGGAGCACAGAGCGCAGTCCGGATGCGGTGTCATCATCGATAACGTGCCGTATGCCGAGGCCAAATTGTGGATGCGTTGCCGGGTCTGGCTGCTCAGTCGCAATGCGTAACCCCAGGCATCCCGTTCTGGACACAAGCCCAACTCAGCGCGCAAGATCCCACCCAGCGCTTTGGGAGAGAGTACTTGGTCATCATGTCGGCCGAGAAAGATTCCATTTGCCAGTTCGGCAGTCTCGAAAACGTGAATCTCGGGCCTCTTCTCGTGACAAGCCACCAGCAACGCCTCGAGAACGACAGCTGCCGGACTCTGGGAGCTTTCCACCTTAGATTTTTCGTCACTGCGCCTGAGTGCTTCGATGATACGAGCTTGGGTCTCAGGACTGCCTTCAACCGCCGCCCCTAGAGCTCGTGCCAGCATGCGAACATTCCAGTGAAGCCGAGGAGCGTCGAATTCCGAGTTTGCTACCTCACGATGGCGAGTCAGCCGATATCTCAAGAGGTACGGCTGGAACTCGTCAGCCAGCTGCTCCATAGTGGCCTGGGTGATGCGGCGGTAAGCCGATCCCTCTGGATGCAGGTGAACGTTCAGGGCAGTCGCAGGAATCGGGTTCTGGGTACAGACAATGGTTGCGTAACGCAAATCGACAACGCGATGGTGCGCCAGTAGACTCACATTCGATCCCGTGATTGCCGCCAAAACGGGCATAAGGGCAGCTGGACGCAGATGGTTGAGGATCAGTGTAGGTGACAGCCCCTCCGGAAGCTTGGAGAGCTTGGCTATGGACGCTTGTGCGAGTGGGAGCGGCCGACGGCAGACGCTGGCTAGGATGTTGAGCAATGTCGTTTCTGTTCCCGGTCTTCCGCACAAATTAAGACAGGGCGCAGTCGGCAAGCAATCAAACACCCAACTGCTCAGCACAAATGCTGCCACTAAGAGCGAGGAGTCCTCATCCAGCTGCGAGTGGCTGGCCATCATTGCCGTCAAGCGCGAAACTAGAAGTTCGATCTTACCGAAATCATCCGTTGCCTTCGGCAGCCGAAGGAGTCTCCCCAGTTCGGGTCCCAGCGGAGTGGCCACATACGTACGACCCTCGTGCTCTGCTAAAACGCCGAGGTGCTCGTGACCGTCGCGCCAGAGTGTCAGTTGGCCACTGCTCAGTACATCGATCGCGCTACCAGTTGGAAAGAGCTCGCCGAGGGTGAACACAGCGTCATTCGATTTTTCGGGGATTCGTTCCGCTGCAGGCATAGTCCTTCAGCTCTTTAATGCCGCCTGGTTCGGGCTTGATTTGCCTCAGGCGACAGGTCGATTCATAAGCGATCGTGCATGAAAGGAAATCGGAACTCGCGCAGGCCTTTCACGTAGTGGAGCCAAGTGCGCTACGTTAACTCGACCTTGCGTCGGATATATATGAATTTTGCCCAGCGCAGGTAACCTTAGTCACTTCGAGCAGGACAAGTGATTGCGAAGTGAGGCGCTTCGAGATCGCGTCTGCTCTTGTTTTGTATCTCTGTTCGCTGTTCGGCCGAAGAAATCGTTGAAGTCGAGCGTTAAACCTGCTTGCTGATGACTGCAGAGCATCGACTTGTCTTGGATGACACGCACTGGTGGCGCGTTCTGCCATCCTTTACAGAAAGCACAAGAGCCGGACGTGAGGCTCCGGCTCTTGGGATAGGTGTGGAATGTAGCGATTTATCTAATCATCGTGACCACCACTCGAGCTGGCTACAAAGCACTCGTGTGATGTGGGCTGACAAACGAACACCGACACCCTTGTCTCGAAGAGCACCTTCGACATTCTGGGCGCCAAACTGTCGGCAGAGTTCCGCCACTTGTTTAGAGTAGCGTTTCGCCAGTTCGAAGTCCATGAACTCAGAAACGTCGAATTTTAGATATGCAACCAAACTGCATAGCTCGAACTGTTCGTCGTCCGTTAGGGTCTTAGTGAGTTGAGGTTGGGAAGTATTTTCCATAAAAACTCCTTATCTTCTCAGGCGGATGTGGAGGGTCGCCACCCCCGGTCTGTCTTTGCGGCGAAATCTGCTTCGCTTAAACTGACCGTCTATAAAGGGGGGGAGATAGTCAATTGTCTGATCGGGTTATCGGTTCGAACCCACTACCGCGGACCCGGGAATGCCCTTTCAGTTGCGAGTACCAGATCATACGCAATGCCAGAAGCGATCCTGGGGTCCAGCCTGCGAGCGCAAGGTTTGGACGCCAGGCGTGCGACCGCTGTCGGGAGGGCGTTCTGTCAGGGGCGGCGGCTCGGATTGCTGGTTGGGGACAGTGCTCTAAAGTCAGGCGGAGCCAGCTAGATAAAAGCAAACCCTGATCCGGCTAACCTCGGTCGCTGAGGAGGGAACCAGGTAAGGATTAGCCGGATTCAGGGTGGCGATTCCTGACCCAGCACTGGCTCTGGAGGGTGAGCCGTTGGCTTGGTCAGGATCGCTGTCTAGTAATACTGACCTTTTGGACTTTTTCCCTTTTCATAGAAAAAGTTTTTTCGGACAGGCGTGACAACGAAACCCTGCCCCTAACCAGTCTGGCCCACCCGTCCCGAAGTGAGGGATCGGGGCTACCAGGTCTCCTCATCAGGGTGGCATCCATACCCTGAGATCGTCCGCGTCACCGGATCTCTGGCTTGTCGGCGTGGCTGGAGGTACACTTTGGTCCGCTTGGAGCGAATCTTGTCGAAACGAGAGGCAGGTTACCAAAGATTTCTGCCAATACTGGGCTGGCAAATGGCCGTTCTTTCCCCGTCCTTTGTATACTGCGAGTAGGGTCATCCTGCTTATTCTCTCGGGCGCACAAGAAAGCCAACCCCTGTTGCATGGAGGTGTGCTGATGGATCGCGTGCGGGTCTTCGTCCTCATATGTTTGTACATTGACCGCGAAGGCAAGGTCGCCAGCCGCAATGTCGGCGCGACTTTCAGTCTTCCCGAGGCCGAGCTTCACAAAGCCGAATGCATCGAGCATGACTTCGAGACACTCCTGGTGGACGCTCGCTGGCCAGAAGATGCTGCCAAAACTGATGTCGTCTTCGCGATGAGGGATTTTGGCGAGCTGGTCAGAGACATGCAAGATGCCGCCCTCCGGTAATTACGAGCGTTAATGAGTCTTTAGCGACGCCGTTCGGGCGTTCGATAGTTCTCGCGTACGCCCTCTGGTGCCTTCTCCTAAAATTGGCCAAAATGGACCAAGTCGGCAAAGTTTTCCTCGCGGTGGACGGCATGCGCAAGTGTCTCGTCTGCGAGGCTGTTCTAAACAGAAACCAAGCTGCGAAGCACGCGATGCTCCCCTGCAAAGCGTCGGCTGCACAACCGGAGGCTCCCAGATGCAAATAGGCGAACCTATTCGCTCGATCTCGATTGCCTCATGAGCCGAGGCAGCAGATGGTATACCCACCACAAGCCAGGGAAGCGCGATCAAGCACGAGTTGTGATGGTTGGGCTGGGCACAGCCGTGGCCGATGAGATCGATAGCGCGTGGGACATGCGTAGGGGTTATGAAGGAACGGAAAGCCTTACCGCGCCGCCGAGACTTCGGGTGACTTTGTTTCTTTCACGCCAACCTGAGGGAAGCTGTGGAACTCTGGTGAGGGATCGGATCCGGTGCGGGCTCGACCGCTTTTCCTACGCCGATGCGGCGGCTTCGCTGTTTTCGTGACTCACTTCTTAAAATTCCTGTTCTTTGAATTGCCCTTCAGGTCCTCTAGGTCACTGGCACGGCCTAAAGCCCGCTTGTTCGCCTCAAGATCAGCCTGGGAAATAAAATGCACCGGAACACCAAAGAAGGTACTGCGAACTTTATTTTTCCAAGCATCTGCAAACTCGACCCCAGTGATTGCGGTCAAGATGTCAACTCGCACCGGCGCAATTCCAATCTGGTAGACGACTTGTTTCTCGCTAAAAGTCTCGGCAGTGATCCCATCATTGTCTAAAGGAGCGCCGAACCTCTTGAGTGCTCCGATCACGCGGATACAATTCGGAAGCGAATTGTGTATCCACACATCGAGATCTTTCGTATAACGCGGTTCGCCATATTTCATGACTGCGAAACCGCCGACGATTAGATAATCAACCTCAAATTCGTTTAAGAGTTGTAGCAGTTCTCTGTATTCTGGGTTTTCTGCCATGGCTGGTTTCCTCAGCTAACTCCACCATTTCCCATGCTGCAGCAAAGATGGCTTCATCCCCCTGTTCCTGCCAAAACTCAATGTCGAACGAACGGTCCGGAAAGCCACGTTCGACCAGTCGCGTTTTCCATCTTGAATTTTGAGGAATACCCAATTTCGCCTCTTTCGAATTAGCCCCTTAACATTATCAGCATATCAGTCGAGGACGGGATTTTATCTTCACGCAAAAGGCACTCGGTCCTGACCGCTAATCGATCATGGTGAACGGCCTATTTGTATTCGAGACCCAGAAATAGCGGACGATGATTCATCCCGCCCTGAATGCTTCGCGAAGCAGGCGCGAAAAAATAAAGAAGAACTCCTCCTTCTCCTCCAGAGTGCGTTCAGCAAACCACTCCAGTCCTTTCCGCGATACAAACTCCCGTGGCGGAAGATTAGTGCCAAGGGTTGACAACGGCCACGACGGTTGCCTGGAAAACACTTACCTTCCTGGTGACAATCGACATGCCATGCACGAGCGCAGTTGCTGCGATGAGGGCATCCCGATGGGAGCGGGGATTTGGCACATGGAGCGATACGCATCGCTGGGCCACAGCAATATCAATCGGCACATGTTCGGTGTCATTAATGCTCAGGAGCGTCAATGGTGCCTTTGAAGACGGGGCTGCTGGTTGGCCTCGTGCTCGCCCAAATCGTGGCCGCGCGGCCTGGCCATGCCAGGCTTCTTCTCAGTTGTTATGCTTTGCAATTTTGCTGTCAAGCACTGTAACCAGGGACTTACCTTCCGTCGATGGCTTGACATCCGTTCCGCGCACAATATCGGTTGCGGTCAGCGTCTTTTCGTACAGGCGGTAGTTCGCGTCATTGTCCGGTTCCACCGTTGCGCCTCCCAGGGACACGCCCGCGAATACTCCCTTGGCCTTCCCGTAGGTCAGAATGTCGGCGTCAGACGCACTGGCCGCGGTGGCGCCAGGGCCCGCCGCTGCCGTCGCATCCGTCCCCATCTTGGTCTTTCCGTTCAGAATCTGATTCACGACCTTCGGATTCATCAGCAGGAGGACGAAATCACTGGATGAGCCCCCTACCTGCAGACCAACACTGGCGCCGCCGACCGTAAACATCGCAGGCGCGGACCACTTGCCGTCGAAGTTTTGGCCACTGCGGCAGAGCAATGGGCCGCGGCCGCCGCTGCCACCAACACCGAAGCCGAACTTCTTCACACCAGGCAGAATCAGCACGCAATCAGCTTTTGACAACACGGTCCGCGAAATGTCTTGGCTGTTGAGCATATCCTGTAACAAGAGGTTCGCTTTCCGAAGGGTATCTTCGTCTTTCTGTTTGTCGGCAGCGAACGCAGGGAGAATCAGCAGCAACATCACTATGGAAGTCAGGCAGCAAAGCAAAGCATTCCTGGTAATCCGCTCACTCGTTTTTTCAGGCGCAGTTCGTAGCATGGCCCCTTTCTCCTTTCCCTTTTAAAGTGTTGCTACCAAGTATTGGGCAGAGGTTGGCGGGGTGGGAACTGTCAAAACAGATAGGGGGCAACCGGTGGACTTTCAAGGTGATTCCGGGTGCGCTGTCAGCACATGCCCGTGAGGCTTGCTTTGCTCGGACCCCGCCGATTGAAATCTCCCTGCTGCAGGGCTACATTCTGATGATCCTTGAGGAAGCTGGTAGTTGGTGAAAAAGTGCGCCGTGAAAGGCGCTGGGCTTCAGCGGGTGCCTTCTTCGAAGGTCACGAACAGGCTGCCGCGCAGTCCAGCTAAGAACTCGAGGATGGTGGACGCTTTCGTTTCCAGGATGGATTCCATGATGACTTTGCCTTGGGAATCCATCACCGCGACCGAGATCGTTACTTGATGAACATCCAGCCCAATACCATGTGGCCTTCCAGACTATGTCGAGCTCCGTAACCCGCTGCACGTGCCACGGGGATTGAAGGTTCCGACTGCTCGCCTGCCACTTTTGCCAGTTTCCGCAGGGGCAGGAGCTTCCTAGCATGTACGTTGCCTCCAATGGAAAATTGGCTCGCCTCTTACCGGAAAGAGTGGCTGCAACCGGATGTTATCGCTGGTTTGACCACTGCTGCGGTGGTTATTCCCAAAGCGATGGCCTATGCAACGATCGCCGGCCTACCAGTGCAGGTGGGACTGTACACGGCCTTTCTGCCGATGGTGATCTATGCAGTGATAGGTACCTCGCGCGTACTCAGTGTAAGCACGACCACTACGATCGCGATATTGGCTGCCGCCCAGCTTGGCGAGGTGGTCCCGGGAGGAGATCCGGCATCGCTACTGACCGCGTCCGCCATGTTGACGTTGTTAGTGGGATTGGTGCTCGTAGTCGCTTCTCTTCTGCGGCTGGGCTTCGTTGCCAATTTCATCTCCGAACCGGTTTTGATTGGTTTCAAGGCGGGCATTGGCGTCGTCATCGTTCTGGATCAGGTCCCCAAGATTCTCGGCGTTCATTTTGCAAAGGGTTCTTTCGTCCAGAACCTGCTGGCAACGATGCACGGCCTTCCCCGGACATCGCTAACAACATTGGCGGTCGGAGTCTCCATCATCGCTCTGTTGATTGCCATCGAACGACTCATGCCCCACGCTCCCGCTCCGCTCCTTGCGGTGGCGGCAGGCATTACCGGTGCTTACCTTCTGAACCTGCATGCACACGGAGTTGAGTTGGTCGGCCACATTCCGCGGGGTCTACCATCGTTTACTGCTCCGACCTTCTCCCTCGCGGCTCAGCTCTGGCCTGGCGCTTTGGGTATCGCTTTAATGAGCTTTACTGAAACGATCGCGGCCGGGCGTGCTTTCGCACGTAGTGACGAACCGTCCCCGCAAGCGAACAGAGAGTTGTTGGCGACCGGCCTGGCCAATGCTGGCGGCGCGTTTCTCGGCGCAATGCCCGGAGGCGGGGGTACCACCCAGACGGCGGTGAATCGTCTGGCCGGAGCTCGCACACAGCTGGCAGAAATCGCGACAGCAGCTGTCACGCTGGTGACAATGATTCTGCTGGCGCCGCTCATTGCATTGATGCCACAAGCCACTCTCGCGGCAGTGGTCATTGTCTACTCCGTCGGACTGATACGGCCGGCGTGGAGTTCCGTGAGATTCTCAGTGTACGTCGAACCGAGTTCAGGTGGGCTCTGATCGCGTTTGCGGGTGTGGTTCTTGTGGGAACACTGAAGGGTATCATCGTGGCCATCGTTGTCTCCCTCGTGGCCCTTGCCTACCAGGTGGCCGATCTGCCCGTGTACGTCCTCGGACGCAAGCCTGGCACGAATGTATATCGGCCCCGCTCAATGGAACATCCCGAAGATGAAACATTTGTCGGATTATTGCTCCTGAGATTGGAGGGCCGGGTCTTCTTCGCCAATGCTCAGCAAATCGCGCAGAAGATGAAACTCTTGATTGAAGAGGCGCAGCCGAAGGTCGTTGCCTTAGATCTCAGTGCTGTTTTCGATCTCGAGTACACAGCCCTCAAGATGTTGACCGAAGGCGAGAAGCGACAGCGTGAGGGAGGCGTCAGACTGTGGCTGGTTGGGATGAACCCACGCGTGCTTGGAGTGATGCAGAGATCTCAGTTGGGTCAAGCGCTCGGACGCGACGCCATGCATTTCAATCTAGAGATCGCAGTTGCAAAATATCTGGGTACAACTGCGCGTCCCGGTGCGGGCGCGAGCTAATCCAGCTTCATGAGATCGGGGAAATGGATGTATATCTCAGCAGAAAGCTCTGCCTGAACCGGAAATGACTTGTGCTGGACCTTCGAGAGGTGAACTCGCTGTAACAATCGACATTGGAAAGGACACGGTAATGAACATCACCCTTACGCAAGCACAGGAGCCATGTGCTCCACAAAAACCTCGGCCGCCATCATGCGGCACAGTTTTCCCATGAGTATTCGTGATGAAGTCCATACGAAATGTCCTGCGCTCGGATCTGACAATCAGGTGGCACCCTGTACCGGTGCAGTTGAGGATATGACAAAGGGCTCGCGACAGATGTTTCAGGAATTGCAGGCCCCAAGCTGGAATGCGGGCGTCCTTTAGTATAGTGAGCCACCCAGGAGCGCAAGGTCGTCCGCAAGTGGCGCTCGTTCAGCGGGATCATGAAGTCCAGACGCTCCCGTCGCAACGTTCCGATCAGTCGTTCGCAGTAAGCGTTCGCCTGCGGCGCTCGCACGGGCGTTCGTAAGACTCTCAACCCAAACGAGCGCTGGACCTCCTCGTCCACATCGGATGAGAAAAGCGAATCGCGATCGTGTATCAGGAACTGATAACCATGGCCACCAGGAATCGCTTTGCGTAACTGTTGCAGCGTCCAATACGCAGTCGGATGAGCCGCCAGGTTGTAGTGAAGAATGCGGTGGCTGCCCACCTCCATTGCCACGAAGACGAACAGCACCAGGAATCGAACAGTGATCGCAACCAGAAAGTCACAGGCCACGATTCCCGCAGCGTGATTCCTGACGAAGGTTTTCCAATGTTGGGAGGAGGTTCGTCTTCGTCCCCTATCCCCCGAGTCCTTGGGCCAAATACTTCCGCACCGTTCGCGGCGAAACATAGATACCGAGCTTCAAGGACAGTTCATCGGCGACGCGCTCTTCTCCCCAGGTGATGTTTTCCTTCACCATGCGAGCGATGAGCTGGCGGATTTCCTTCGGCAGCGCCGGTCGACCGCCACGAGATTTCCAGCGCCAGTATTCGTGCATTTGTGACGCGGACGAGGTTTTTGCGGAGTACAGTCGTTCGCGCTGCCAGTTCGGACAGAGTTTTTTTCCATCGGTCAGAGTATTGTTAGTAATTCATTGCTGAGGGTCGGAGGTCACCGGCAGTCGCGTCTTCTCGGCTGCTAATGTGACGATCTCTGTCTGATTCGGCCATTCACTGCTGAAGAGCAGCTCAGCTTCGGGAGCCGTCCCGGGATAATACTGCGTGGATTGTTCACCCTTCGGCTGTAGCACTATGTCGACCCGCCGATTGTATGCCCAAACGAGATCCTGAAAGTTCCCTAAAGACTTTGTTGGCTTATTTGGATTCTGTGCGTGCAACGCCTTCACCGTATCGGCATCGAGGGGATGATCTTTTCCTTGAGCAACGGTCTCGATTTTGCCTTCGGGAATTCCGAGTGATTGCAGATATTGCTTCACACTGTCGGCACGCCGCTGGCTCAGAGTCATGTTTCGCGCTTTCGAGTCCCTTTCGTCAGTATTCCCGACGATTGTCAGTTTTGCATCAGCGTCGTATTCCAGATACTTCTTAAATCCATCCACGGACTGCTTCAGGACTTCTTGCTGGCTTTGTACCAGGCCCTGATCTGGGTGGTTCTGATCCGGATATCCGGTCGGGAAGAACACACTGGCCAATGGAACGGACGGAATTGGTTCAATGGAACCAACAATTCGAACTGTGGCGGTCTTCGTGTCCGATCCTCCACACTCGTTTTTCGCGGTTAATACGTAACTCTGCACTTCATTTACAGAGCCTTCCACTTGCTGTTTTGGTGCGGCCTGTACTGCGCGACTGTCGTTGGCACCGACTGAGCCTAGAGGATCGATCGAAACAGAACTGGCATTGGATGTGGACCAACTCAGGTTCGACGAACCTTGTTCGAGCACTTTGTCTCCGATTTTGCGATAACGGATCTCCGCTGGTGAGGCCTGCAGAGAACTCTGAACCGCCGTGTTCACACTGACATCTGTAGTGGAACTAACGTGACCCCCAGGACCGGAAGCCTGCAGAGTATAGGTAGTGCTCTGACGGGGCCCCACCGCCATTTGCCCGCTCTCAGCTTGCTGTTTTTGACTCTCCGTACCAGAGTTGATCGTTCTTTCTACCGTGTCGACTGTAGTCCAGTTCAACTGAGTGGAATCGCCGCAGTTAATCTGCGCGGACTGAGCCACGAGATTACCGCTCACTGGAGCTACCGCAACAGTTGCGCTCGCGCTCCCTGCCGTGAATCGTGGCAGCGACGATATGCTTTCCCCTTTTGTCCAAGGTGTAACTTTCTGCGAACCGTTGTGCGCGTTAAGAACTACACGTTCGTTGGGGTTCACACTTACTGTCCCTGACCAGAGTGTCCAGTCCTTATACACAAGGGTCAATGTGTGGGTGCCTGCCGGCACAACCAGTTGCTGGATGCAACACGGGAGGAATGTTCCGCCGTGATTAAACTCGTCTCCGTGCCCCACAAAGTAGTCCGGAGTCTTCCCATTCAGAAGCACGGCGAAAACTGATGCTCCTTCGATCTGAATTCTTCCCCACGGCCCGTGCACCTGGTTGGCAACAGGTTCCAGCTTGAACTCGGCCTCCGTAATGTTGCCTTCGTCGATGGTGACATCGCGGACCTGGGGCTTGAATCCGTAATTATAGATACCAATCGAATGATTTCCAGACGCGATACGATAGGTATGGTTTCCATCACCGTATGGAACCCCGTCGACAAAAACATAGGCCTGTTTGGGTTCTACCCGCACTCGGAGCTTGCCCGTTTGCCCAAACATTACAGACGCTGACAACGAGAACCCGGCAATAACCACCCATTTAGAGAAATTCCTATGCGACATTGACTTACCTCCGCAAGCACGGCAGATTTGCTCGCACATAGCTCCTCACGGGTGATCATGGCGAAGAAACACTTCGTGGTGAACTGGCAAATCTATCAGCAAGGAAAGAAGCCGAAGACGCTCGCTGGAAGGGTCAATCTCGCGCTACGGGATGCAAATTCGCATCAAGAAGCAAAAGAGAATTAGGGAAGAACTAGTGGGTATTGGCAGTTGAACTGGTCCGTCGGAGTAGATAGACTAGCTGGCGTTCATCCTTTCGAGCCGTTCTCGACTCTGGCCAGTCTCGGCAGGATAGGGACGGCAGTTCATGAACGTCGGTCTGAAATCACCTTCTATAGCGCTCCTGCGCCTCAATCAACCCGGGAACGTTCCCAGATCGCCAGAAAGCTTCACGATACCACTGCGGG
>Ga0307473_10000123_pt1 | contig 14557 bp, 11 predicted proteins | sample atmos_gasesAM5C__FD_203744 | JGI IMG/M metagenome (GOLD analysis project Ga0307473, IMG submission 203744) | Hardwood forest soil microbial communities from Morgan-Monroe State Forest, Indiana, United States - atmos_gasesAM5C_515 | ecosystem: Environmental > Terrestrial > Soil > Temperate...
GGTTCACCTGGTAGTGAATGAGCGCGCCGTCAAACGTGGCTGCATAATCGGATGTCAGCATAACGCGCCCGAAGGGATTCGAACCCTCGACCTTGAGGTTAGGAACCTCACGCTCTATCCAGGCTGAGCTACAGGCGCACCTGCTCTTTGTCCGACAGAGGGTTTAAAAAACTTGTGCGGTTTCCGACGAGAGATGCGCATCAAACAGCAGCCCGAGGACTTCACGGTGGAAGAACTCTCACCGCAGCCGCTCGGAGCGGGCGAATACACGTGGTTCACCCTCAAAAAGCGGAATCTCGGCACGCTCGAGGCGTTGCACGCGCTCGCTGAGCGTTGGCACGTGCCCTTCAAGCGCTTCGGCTTCGCCGGGCTCAAGGACAAGCACGCGGTGACGACCCAAGTCTGCTCGTTCAAGGGCGTCGTGAAGGACTTCAAGGAACGCGACATGGAGATTCGTGTTGTGGGAACGTCAGACATTCCCGTCTCCCTGGGCAGCCACCGCGGCAACGCCTTCACGATCGTCGTGCGCGACCTCGAACAGGCACCGCAGCACAAACACGTCTTCATCAATTATTTCGGCGAACAGCGCTTCAGCACGAACAATGCCGCGATTGGCAAGGCAATCGTCAAAGGAGACTACGCAAAAGCCGTCGAACTTGCCATCGCGTCAGGAATGGCGCTGGAGCCTGGCTCACAGGGTCTTGCCGCGCTCAAGAAACTGCCGTTGAAGCTGTTGCGCCTGTTCGTCCACGCCTACCAAAGCAAGCTCTGGAACGAGGTGGTGCGCGAACATGAGCTCCACGGCGCCATCCCTGAAGAACTGCCGCTGGTAGGATTTGGTTCCGATACGTCTGACGAACTCGTGCAGGAACAGCTCAAGAACGAAGGCATCACGCCGCGCTCGTTTGTGCTCAAATCGTTTCCTGAATTGAGCGAGGAAGGAACCACACGCAACGTGCACGTGCACGTCACGGACTTGACCCTCGGACCGATACAGGACGACGAACTCAATGCAGGCCGCAAGAAAATCAAGGTGACCTTCACGCTGCCTCCCGGGAGTTACGCGACCGAAATCATCCGGCAACTGTTCAGTCAAGCTCCGCAAGAATCTGCTTAAACACGGCGTCCGCGCTCCCGGAACCATCGACCTTACGCACGATGCCGCGCGGTTTGTAATATTCTATCAACGGTTCCGTATCCTGATGATAGCGTTTGAGCCGCCGTTTCAGAATGGTGGGCTTGTCGTCTTCACGATGCACGAGCTTTGATCCGCACTTGTCACAAATGCCTTCCTTTTTGGGGCGAATGGTACTGCCGTAAACTGCGTGGCATTTCAGACAAATTCTGCGATTGGTTATTCGTTCAAGCGAGACTTTCTCGGAAACGTCAATGACGAGAACGGTATCGGGCTCATTCAGCATGTCGAGAAATTCTGCCTGGTCAGCATCGCGCGGATAGCCGTCAAGAATCCAGCCAGGTTCGGCATCAGGCTGTTCGAGACGTTTGCGAACAAGTTCATCGGTAATCCCGTCGGGAACGAGCTTGCCCGCATTAAGCGCTGAAGCGATTTTGTTGCCGATAACACTCTTCCGGGTGATTTCGTCACGAAGCAAGTCGCCGACGGAAATATGCGGGATATTCCACCTCGCAGCGATCCGCTCTGCCTGCACGCCTTTGCCTGACCCTTGCGGGCCGAGAATGACGAGTTTCATCCGAGATAGCCGAGTTCTTCCTTGCTCGTCTGGGTGCCTTTCCAGGAATCGCGCATCTTGCGCACGAACGTCACGAGCGGCTCCTTAAAAAGCTGCCATTCCTTGAACGCGTGCTTGATGAATTCGGCATCAGACTTGTCATCGTTGAGAAGCTCGGCTTCGGTGAGCGAACGCCAGAGTGCCGCGAGCTTCTGCGAGAGTTCGTACGCTTTTCGCTTTTCCGTGTCGCCGAAGAACGAGCATTCCATCATGCTCCGCACGCTGTTCGGGTCGGGCTGGCAGATGGTGTCCAGAATTCCTGCGCCGAACTCAATTCGGTCATGGATGCGATGCCGGATTTCGCGCAGGGCGTTCTCTTCAACCTCGATTGACGCAATCTCGAATTCACGGTCGAGTTCGTTGAAGGAGGGGAGGTTGTACTTCTTCCGTGCCTGCTCATACGCATCGCGAAGGGTCATACCGAGCGATGGCGAAGATTGCTATTTAAGGGTTATGGCGCGTCAGAGCGTCGGCACGCGCTGCGGGTCACGGATGAGCGCATCCACGAGCGAGGGGTCGGCGAGGAATCCCTCGCGCTTCAGCGAATCCACGAGATAGTACACTTCGGTGCTGCGCACGTCGAGCTCCGCGCGCAGATGCTCCACAAAATGCTCGAGCTCCTTCATCGTGCGAAACACGCATTCTGCGAGAAAGTCAAAACCGTTGTTGACCTTGTAAAGCGAGTTGACGAGCGGGTGTTTCACGAGATAGTCCTTCACGCCATCACGATCCCTTCCGCAGCGGAGGAGCACCTGCGCATGCGTCCCGAAACCGACGGCATCGAAGTTGATGAGGGAAATCGTCTTGACCACCACGTCCTGCTGGTACGCCGTCAGCTTGTCGAAGAGCGTGCTCACCGGAATGCCGGTGGCCCTGCTCAAGGCTGTGAGCCGGCAGCGCGCGTCCTGGCGGAAATGGGAGAGCACAATGAGGTCCTTTTTCGTGATTTCCATGGGTCTCCGGCGGTGAACGCCAGACGCTCTTGGCCAATCGTGCAGTATATACTTTCTCCTTATACCTTATATATTATCTTATAGCTATAAGAAAGCGAAATCATTTAATAGGGGAGCGCGCTCATTCCCGTCGATGAAGCGGAAAGTCATCAAGCTCGCGCAACAGACGCTCGTCGTCTCGCTGCCCGCCGCGTGGTGCAAAAGCAACGGCATCCGCAAAGGCGATGAGGTCGACTGCCAGGAAAAACGCGGAAGCATCATCTTCGCGTCGAGCTCCCGCCCGAGCGTCTCCGAGGCGCAGTTCGACGGAGATGCGCTCGGCATTCTCTCCAAGCGTGCGCTGTACGAACTCTATCACGCGGGCGTCGACAAGGTCACCGTGCGTGCCGCGCGAAAGCAGACGCTCCAGGTCGTCAACGACACGCTCAACCAGCTTCTCGGCTACCACGTCGTGGAGCGGCGCGGCGAACATCTCGTGATTGAGGATTTGGGCAAGAACGACCACGACCTCGACCTCCTCCTTCGAAGATTCCTGCTCCTCATCAAGACGCTTGTGCAGGAAGGCGTGACCGCACTCGAGCAGAAGAAGTACGACGACCTCGGCATCCCCTGGGAACGCGACACGGACGTGAACAAGCTCGCGCACCTCTGCATCAGGATTCTCTCAAAGAACGTGCATATTCCGACGGACCATGCCGCGCGGATGCATACGCTCATCTACCAAGGGGAGCAGCTCGCTGATGAATACAAGCTCGTCATGCGCGCACTCCAGGAAAACACGGCACAGATTCCGCGCGCACTCGACGCCGTGAGAAGCGCGGCACGCCTCTACGACGCCGCATACCAGTACGTGTTCCAGCGCAGCCGCATGAACGCCCAAGCGGTTGCCGCCGCGAACGACCACGCCCGGCGCGCACTCCAACAGCTCGGCTCGAACGTGGCGTTCGGCCATCTCGATTCTTTCGTGAAAAAAGCGGTGTCCATCCAGGAATTATTCTTGCACCAGATGCAGGATGTGCACCATGGACCTCCCTAACCCCTTCGGCAAATACCGGCTCGAGCGCGAGCTCGGCAAAGGCGCAACGAAGACCGTCTGGGAAGCGTTTGACACCGTCCAGGAACGCAAGGTCGCGCTCAAGGTCTACGCTCCTGAAAACCTCCAAACCTCACCCAATGCCCTGTTCTATCCTCCCGATATGCAGTCCATTGAGCATGGCGAAGCAGTGGCGCAAACGCGGGCAGGACATCATCCCCACATCGCCACCATCTACGATGCAGGCCAGCGCGACGGATGGTTCTTCATCGTCGAGGAACTCATCGAAGGCAGGACGCTCGCGGACGTCGTCGCGGGACTCCCTCAACGTCGATTGCGCGCGTACGCGCGGGACATCTGCAGCGGGCTGCGGCATCTCCACCGGCGAGGCATCGTGCACGGCGACCTCAAGCTCGAAAACATCATCGTCGATGCTGCCGGTGCGCACATCACGGATTTCGGCGCGGCCATGCTTCCCGCACGCCCGCCTGCAAGCCAAGGTTCCCTGCGCTATCGCGCACCAGAAATCATTGCAGGACAGAAGCTGACGCCTGCGAGCGATATGTGGCAGCTCGGCGTGCTCCTCTACCGCGCGGTCGCGGGAGCATTCCCCTTCAACACATCCGTCAGCGACTGGAGCGGTGCAACACCTGAACAGTTGCGGCACTATCGAGAAGAGCTCAAGCACGCCATCATGAACCAGCCGTTCACGCCGCTCAAAGGCGGCAACACGAACCTACGCGACGTCATCCACTCCTGCCTCCAGCAAGACCCGTCTCGACGCATGACGCCGCAGCAGGCCGCCTTGCGCCTCGGTCCCTTCGGCTGGTGGAAAGAACTGGCAATCGCAAGTGCGCTGAGCGTCGTTCTGGTGCCCGGCGTCTGGCTCGGGATGCGCCAGTATGCAGAAAAGACCGCCGACCCCGCGGACATCATCTTTACCGCATCGGAGCACGGTGCCGCATCACTCTACCGCGCAAACGCGAGCCTGCGCCCGGCAGAATCGCTCTCGGAAGGAGCATCCTTCGGGCTTACCGCGCACCCCTCGGGCAACGCATTCAGCTACGTCCGTGCATCCGTATCGGAACAGCAGCTACGGTTCCACACCGCTACGGACGAACGCGTGCTCTACACGGCAAAGCGCATCACGCAGCAGGCATGGTCTCCTGACGGCACCAAGCTTGCGGCGCTCGTGGAGACGGCAGACGATTACCTGCTCGTCATTCTCGGCAAGGATGGAACGCTCCTCAGCCAAGAGCGGGGACGCTATGAAAAAGACCTTGCCTGGCATCCGAGCGGCACCTATCTGACGGCACTTGCGAATAACGCGCTCTTTTGCCTCCAGCCCGGCCATTCACGCCGGGCAACCGAGTACCCTTCCGATATTATGACGTGCGCGTGGACGAGCCGCGGGCTCCTCGCCTATCGCCCTGACCCGGAACGCCCGCCCGGATTCATCGTGCGGTACGTGGGAAAGCAAGACGCCCCCGACAGGCACGAGCTCACGCTTATCTGGAACGAAACGTGGGGCAAGGCAAAGAAAATCGGCGAGCTGCGCGACAAGAGCGGCTACTGGTTCCTCAACGATGAACGGCTCACGGTCGAGCGCTGGGCAGACGCGCTCAATGCAACAATCATCAATGTTCCTGGAACGGCGCTTGCGGCAGCGGAGGGGAAAAATGCAGAGGACTGGTTCATTGTTGCAAAACGCGACGGGCTTCCGGAATTATTGCACGCGCAGGTTGCGGGCGAACGGGTGCGCTGGACGCCGTATCTCGGAGCACGCGCGTTGGAAGAACTCATTTACCTCTCCAAACGCTAACTGCACAGCTGCAGCGTCACCTGCAACGGCAACCCTGCAGTCGGCACAGGATTAGTTGACGCCTCAATCTCTCCGGAACAGTCCCCGCTCTCGAAATGGATGTCCTTGACCTTATCGGTTCCTGTGACCGAGAACGTGTAACTGCGCTTCCACGCACCCAGCGTTCCCGTGAGCATCTGCTCGAACGCATCGTGCACCGTTTCGCACGACGTTCTCCCGCCGCAATCAATGCGCGAGAAAATCGCACAGTCCTGGAGGAGTTCAGTGACCGTTGCGTCGCGACAAGCCGAAGTGGTGCCAAGCATCGCAGTCACCATGCTCGAAGCGAGCTGCGACTCCTTGAACTGCCGCTCCGTCTGGGATGCGGGCGCGCGGAGCACGAAGAGAATCGCGAAGAGCACGCCGAGCATGATGAGCACGACGATGATGGCGAGTCCGAGGATTTCCATTTGTGCTCTTTTCTTCGGGGAGAGCGCCGCCTGTTGGCCAGCGAACGGAAGGCCGGGCGAAAGCTCCGGTGTTGATCGACGCGTACGAACGACAAAACTGCCGGGGAACGGAGGAGCAGGGGACGCGGCGACCCTTGGCCGCAGCCAAGCTCCGAGCACCGAAGGTGCGAGGTTGGTGAGCGAGGCGCTCTCCCGGCGCGGCGAACGCGCGAACGTCCGAGCGTTACGCAAAGACCGTCACCTCGAGATAGCCAAAAGCGTAGTGATTCGTTTCCGGCAGATAGAGCAGCACGGGAATCTGCGCAACGCGTGACTCCTGCCGGTTCGGGTCTTCCTTGTCATAGATGACCACCTCATCGGCATCAGGGTATATCTTGTGCACGGATACCTTTGCATACTCAAACGTCTTGAAGTAATCCACTTGCACATTCTCGTTCGTGAGCAGTTCCGCGAACTTTCTTGCCTTGAGTTCATCGACGCAGTTCTCTCGCTGGACGCCGATGCGCGAGCACTCAAGTTCGGGCAGCGTGAGCGATTTCTGCGCAATCTGAATGACCTTGAGCTGCGCATTCTCCTCCATCTGGCGCTTCACCGAGGACTCCTGAAGCTTGAAGTAGAAGCTCGCGCCGAAGATGAGGAAAAAGAAAAATACTACGAGTACCGCGAGCGATTCAAACATCTTGACTTGTGCGCGTTTCATCAGTAAATCGTCGGGCAGCTCTGCCTGAGGAGTGCCTCGTTTTCTCCTGCGATGGATTGTGCGGCAACCGTAAGCGAGCCCAAGTCCGCGAGCGCGTCGACCTGTGCGGCCGCGCCTGAGCGCAGGACTTCCAGGTTCGTCGTGCTGTAGCCGCACCGGAGCAAATCGCCGTTGGCCTGAAGCACAATCGCGCGGTTCTCCATCACCTGCGCGACGTAGGACAGGCGCTTCACGGCCTCCTGCATGTTGCAGCGGTACATATTGTCATCATAGGCAAAAATGGTGGCGAACAGCCCCGCATCGCCGATGTAGCTCAGCGCGCCCGACTGCTCACAGTCGCCGGTGCGCTGCGGATAGCACTTGAAGAACGTCGCCTGGCTGCCGGACAGGTGCACGCCGGTGATGTCCGTGTCCTTGAACGACTCGTGGAACGTCGTGACGCTCGGCGTTGTTTCGAGGAAGACAAACTTCACCTGCTGGTAGTTCTCGTTCTTCACGCAACCCGCATCGGAACTGCAAATTTGGGAGGGCTCGATGAACTCCGCGTTGATTTTGTCGGGAAGCTCCTGCTGCAGTTGCGCCTTGAGTTGGAGCGACGGCGTGCTGGAGTCAGAGACAAAAAAATACTTGATGCGGTCGTTGGTGACGTACAGGAAGTTTCCCGCACGGAAGGGCACGTTCCACGGCAGCGTCCAGAACACGATGTCCTTGCCCTCAATGTGATTCGGGGAAAAGATGATTTTGTCGCGATAGTCGCGGCTCAGCGAGCCGACCCGAAACGCGCATGCGCATTCATCGCTGCACCCGAAGTCGATGCCCGTGCGCGGCAAATCAATGCGTTGTGCGCTTCCTTTGGACGATGCCGCACCCGTCGTGATGGCATCCAGCTCGTTGATGAGCGCGAGGGAAAGCTTCTCCTCGCTGACACTCCGCTGCTTTTGGATAATGCTGAAGAAGAACGCGAGTATCACCGCGCCCGCGATGATGATGAAAATCCAGTTGAACTGGACTTCAAGCATGCCGCGCTTCATTGCGCGAGCCATGGACTCACCAACGCCCGGTCGCCTTTGCCTTCGAGGCGGAGCGTGACCTTTCCTTCGAGAATCTTCGTACAGAACGCACCGTTCGCGGCCTCGACGTGGTCAAGAAGAATCGGCGTCTCGGCAAGCGGGATGAGGAAGACGTTCTGCGCATTGCCCTGCGCCGACTCGAAAACGAGCGGATGTTCGGTTTGGAACGTACCGAGGGCGGGATTATCCTTGCGACAGTCGGCCGCCTTCGCGTCCATGCCTGGACTGCAGAGCACGCAGAGTTCCTGGTAGCGCGTGGGGAGCGTCAGGTCAAGCTTCTTGACGCTTCCATAGTCGAGACTCACCCCTTTCACGGCATTGCGGAATTCGGTCTCGAAATTGACGAACGCGACTTGCTCGGAGCGCTGCGTGAATTGGCTGATGGCTTTGTAGCCGTAAAGCAGGATGAGGATGAAAATCGCGGCTGCGAGAATTAAGATGAATACCTGGCCGATGATTTGGGCACGTTTCTGGAGAGCACGCGACTCGCTGAAGGCTGCCCCGCGCCCGTCTCGCCGCGTCCCCTGCTCCTCCGTTCCCCGGCAGTTTTGTCGTTCGTACGCGTCGACCTTATGCGGGACCATCTCCGGCCTTGACGTGCGCTCTTCATGGCAGCCATCAGCCATTATCTCCTCCTCTTCCGCTTTTCCCCACGCACGAACGCTTCGAGCTCCGCTTCCAGCTCTGCCTTGTGCGTTGCGTAGTACGCTGCGGTGATGCGGAGCTTGCGGAAGAGCTCTTCCATCTCCTCCTTCGTGAGCTTGCCTCTTCTGAGGAGCCGGAGCTTGAGGAGCAATTCCTTGCGCTCCTTTGGTGAGAGTCCTGCGAGCGCGAGTTCGCGGAGCCGGTCGAGCGGGGTTTCCTCGCGCTCGAGCTGCTTGAGGAGCTTCGGGTGCTCGCGTTCCGCGAGTTCGCCCTTGATGAACGCATCGAGCTTGCCGAACGTCTTTGCGCTCACGTCTTCGGGACCGAGCTTCTTGAGGTCCGCGACCGAGAGCCAGTCCTCAAGATGAGGTGTTTCTGGCTGCTTCTTCTCAGGTGCCGGAGGTAAGGGCGGCGCTTCAGGCGCAAGGAACGGAATGCTCTTGCGGAACTGCCGCAGGCGGCGCTTCACTTCCTCGGGTTTCTTGCGATAGTAGAGATAGCCGAGCACGATAAGCAGCAGGAGCAACAGGAGGAGCAGCCACCAGAGCCATCCGAGACCGCTGCCGTCGGAAACCAAGGGGTTCTTGCCCAGGCGGAATTCTTCGAGATTCGTCAAGCCATCGCCGTCGGGGTCTGCATCGGCTGCGGCATCGCCCTCGCAGATGACATCGCCGAAGAAGAGGATTCTCCACGAGTCCGGAATCTCGTCGCCGCACGAGTGGCGCTGGCTTGCGCTGCAGCCGTACTCGTCAACGACTTCTCCGGATGGCGTTCCGGGACACTTGTCAAGCGCGTCAGGCACGCCGTCGCCGTCCTCATCGGCAATGGCTGCGCAGACGCCGTTCACGCACGAGGTGCCGTTGATGCAGTCCGCGCTGACCGTGCAGCTCTGTCCGACACCGCACTTTTGGGAACAGGCGCCGCCGCAGTCAATGTCGCTCTCGAGACCGTCAAGCTTGCCGTTCTTGCACGGATTGTCCGAGCAGATGCCCGCATCACAGTAGTTGCTCATGCAGTCTTCATTGATCGCGCACGTCTTGTTATTCGCGCATTGCGGACACTGGTTGCCGCCGCAGTCAATGTCGGTCTCGTTGCCGCCGTTGATTTTGTCCGTGCAGAGCGAGGGCTGGCAAATCTTGCTTGCGTTGCAGATGCGCGACATGCAATCTGAGTTGATGGCGCACTTCTTGTAATCGGCGCACTGGGGGCAGATTGCGCCGCAGTCGACATCGGTCTCATTACCCACGTCAAAGAGCTGGTTGAGGCATTGCGGCGGAATCTTGCTGAAATCGATGATGACGCCGTCGCTCGGGAGCTCGGTGCTCAGGAGCGATGCCTTGTTTTCGGCCTTGACGCGGAAGTAGTAGCTCGTGCCGTTCGTGAGATTCAATCCCGTGACCCACCAGGGCAGTCCGTCGAGAATGACGCTCGGCGTCCAGTTCTTGAGCACGACACTGGTCGCCTTTTCCTGGACAAGATAGTGATAGCGCGAGACATTGCTCTCATTGTCCGTGCCGTTCATCGCGATGCGGAGCTGATTCTTGAAGTACGAGTACTGCGGCCACTCAGGGTTGTTGCTCGTGTCGTCTGCATAGAGCATGTCCGGCGGAGTCGTATCAACGTAGAACGTGACATTGATAGTCTTCTGCTCGATGCCTGCTGCGGACGTGCCCGAACCGGTCGCGCACGTGACCGGGATGGAGTACGGTCCGGGTCCCGGGACCGTGATGAGCGTCGTGTGCGCCATCGCAGCCGTATCCGTGCTGCCGATGGGCAGGAGCGCGCCGTCCTGCTCATAATAGCAGAACGTGTCCTTGTTCGTTTCGACACCGAGAGGAACGGTGACATTGCCGACAAACGGCGGGACAATGCTCTTGACGGTGAGGCTCAAGTTGAGGTTCACGCTGAACGTCACGGAAGCACTTGCGGGACCCAGCCCTGCGAGATTCTTGCAGGCAATCTTATAGGTGTAGGACGCGGGCGCGGGAACCGTCACGTTGACCGCGTGGCCCTGCAGGCCGAGAATGCCGAACATCGGGAATACGCCTTCCATGAGGTCATAGTTGTTCGTAGTGTTGCTGTACTTACAGAAGGTGAGGTCATCCGTCTGCACTTTCAGCGTCGTCTGCAGCGGCATCTGGACAATCGGGTTGGGAATCGCGAAGGCCGTGACAATCTTGGGCGGGCTCGTGTCCACGGTAAGATAGAATGTGCTGCTTCCCGTGCCCGTGACCGGGTCGACGCAGCGCACATACACTTTATAGGGTGTGTTCTCCTTGGTGATTTCGTTAAACACGTTCTTCAGATGCACGAAGTCATTCGTGCTGTCAAAGGGCTGGAGCGCGGTGAACAAGCCGGGCGGCGGAACGGTCTGGCTGCTCCAGTAACGGCATTCCGCGACGCTGTCTGTCTCGACCGCGAACGGGAACGAGAACGTGCTGCTCACTCCGTACGGCGGGAGCTTGAGCGTGACGATGGGAGGGGCTGCGTTCACGACGAAGAGACTGCTGTTCGTCGCAGGCGAGAGCGGGTTACCTGCGTAGTCGGTGACGATGGGGCGGATGATTTTCTTGCCCTCCGTCAGCGTGAGCGTCGCGGTGTACGTGCGATTGTCGTTGCCCTTTGCAAAGAGCCCGGTAATATCATGAATTTCCGGCACGCTGATGGGTCCCGCGCTCGTGTTATAGATGACGTATTCAATGAGGGTGAAGTTCTGGACAATCACCGGCTCGCTGAAGTTGACCTTGAGTGTGGTCGAGCCCGTGCTCAGCACCGCGCTGTCGGTCGGCGTGTAGTTTGCAATCGGCGGCGTCGTGTCAACGACGGCAGGTACGCTCACCGGGGCGTCCATGTAGACGTTGTTCGTGTCACGTGCATTGGCGGAGAAAATATACTTCCCTTCGGCAAGCGATGTTCCCGACGGCACGGTGAGCGTGTACGCACCATTGAATCCTGACGCGGGCGACTTGTCAAGTTCCGTGACGTCCGTGCCCTGGACAAAGCCCGCAAACGTCTGATCCGCGGGTTCGTTGTAGGAAATAATGGTCACGGGCGTGTGCGAGTTAGTATAGTAGGTTCCGTTGACCTTCCTTCCGGGCGTGATGTTGAGCGTGAGCATCTTGGGACCCTGGCACGCGGTGCAGGCGAAGACGTTGAAGGTCTTGATGACTTCCAGGTTTTTGTTCGGGTCCTTGGAATAGTAGCGGAGCGTGTTCCAGCCGGGGCTCATGGTCAGGAGCGTCGTGTTGCCCTGCTTGAGCTCGAGGTCGTTGAAGTTGAGCTGGGTGAAATTCGTCGCGACAAAATTCGTGCACGGCGTTCCGCCTTGCGCGCCTGCGCAAAAGAACACGCCCCAGTTCACGTATTCGGGAATCTTGGAATCACACTGCTTGACGCAGAACTGGAGCTGCTGCGACGGCTGGACGAGATGCCCGAACTCCGTTGCGTTGCTCCGCTCCCAGAGCCGGACATCGAGATAGTCGTACTTGCCCGCGCTGCCCGTCGGGATGAGTGTCGTGAGCGCGGGGAAATAGTCGCGTTCGCAGACCGGGTCGTTCACGCCGCAGTCCGGCCAGTACGACGTGAGCGGAGTCGCGTCGGCATTCTTGTGACAACCGGGATTATTGTTGAGCGGCACGCTGGAATCGTATTGGCACACCTTGATGCCGCACGGGTCGGTGCTCGGGTTCGCGATGCTGTTGTCCGGATTGAGCTGGATTGCGCCCTGCGGAGAACTGCACTGCCCCGGGGTATAGTCCTTGCAGGTGACGGTGCTGCAGTCAGAAGCTTGCCCATTCGTATAGAAGCACTGATGCTCAGGTGTGCTCAGCGCGATTGCCTTCTGGGGCGTGCACTGGTCGAAAACATTGTTGTAGGAATTGTACGTGGGCGCGCCTGCCGTGCCTTGCTTGTCGCACCAGGCGCAGTTGTTGAAGCGCTTGTCAACGCAGACTCCTGAACCGACGTCCGAGAACGTGTCCACCCACTCGCAGGCGCCGAGACCGCAGTTGTTGCGCTCGCACGCGCCCTTGCTCTTGTAGTCATAGCAGTTGAGCCCTTGGTTGCAAATGTAGCATGTATCCACGCTCGTCTGGCTCCGATCCAGGAAGCAGTAGTTTTCGTTGCCAGCCGTTCCTTCGCACTGGTCAACCGTGGCACCGAGCCCGAAAATACCCTCGTTGGGGTCGCACGGACCGGGTGAGCGGCATGATGGCGTGAGCCCTTGCGCGACGCAGATGGTGCCCGCATCACAAGGAAGGATGATGCTCAGCTTGTTGTCGACATCGCACGCGGCAGCCTTGTTGAACTTCGTGAAGAAGACCGCGCTTACGGCGCTGTCGAAGTTCACGAATGCAGATGCGGCTGTTGCAGGATCGCCTGCGTAGCCATACGTCTGCAGGTACGTCTTGAATGAATTATAATACGCGCTGGAAATGCAGAAGCTCTCGAGACCGTACTGGTTCTCGCATTCCAGGTCGCCCGTATTCACGCTCTTTGTCGCCGGCGGACTGTCGCCCTGGATGCTGTACTTCGCGATGACCTTGTAGGTGTACGCCGTATTCCAGCGCAGCTCAGGACTGCCGTCGATGAAACTCGATGCGGGCCCGATGATGGCGACCTGCTGGAAGTTCGAGCAGCTCGTGCCCGTGCACCGGCTGATGACATACGCGTCCGCAACGCAGACCTGGTTCCAGGAGAGCTTGATGGCGCGCTTGCCTTTCACGGGAACAACGCTCAGGTTGCCAGGAGCAGGATTGAATGACGCGGAACCGCATGCGCCTGTCGTTACATTAGGAATCGCGGTGACTTCTCCGCATTTCGTACTGCAGCTCTTATTGAGCGCGATGTCGGTCGCGGTGGGAGCAACAAAGTCCGGGTATTCCGGCAGGCATTCGGAGGAAGGCAGATACGAATCGACCTGTGCGGTGGCCGCCTCCAGGTTGCAGCAGCAGCCCGAATCGGCCGTCACGGCAATCGCGGCAAGCGCGAACGCCAGCAGTACAATGAGTCCTATTCGCGGGAATGGTTTCATGAACTGGTTCCTGCAGGGATGCGGAACGTCAAACGGTCCGTCAAATCGGGATCAGTGAATTGGGAGTCGGAGGCCTCGACGACGATTTGCACCTCGCGATAACTGCTCGCATCTTCGTACGTGACCGTGTAGCTTGGTTGCAGCGGATTCTGCTGCCCGCCTGCGAACGCGCGGAACGTCACGGCATCCTCATCGGGGTCGTACGCGCGCACTTCGACATTGAATCCGGTGAATGAGCCGACGCAGTTCGACACGTCGCCCGACAGGTGCGTGCCGTCGAAGGAGATGACGCTGCCGTCGCAAAGCTTCCACGTCGCGATGGTGTCATTGGGAATCCACACGAGCGCGGGAGCACGGTTCTTGCGCGCAACTTGGAAAACATATTGGACGCCTCCGAGACTGGACGCAGGGTCAATAAATTGCAGGAGATCGTCGTGCAGGTATGCGTCATGCGAGGTCGAGACCTGCACCTGGTCAAGCACGAGCGATGTGGGGTCGAACGACAGGTTGGTGACCTCCTTATCCATGACGTAATGCGCAAGCTCGTGAATCGCCTTCATCCGCACCGGAAGCTCCGTCGCAAAGGAATCAACGTGCGTCTTGGTTCCGGAAACCTCGCTCGTGAGATTTGCCGGATAATAGAGCAGGAACGATGTTCCGCGCGTTCCGAACACCACCTGCAGGGAAGGCGTCCCGGTCTCGACGGAGAGTCCTTGCTTCTCAAACACGCTCCAATCGATGCAAGACTGCGTTTTGGCCAGGACCGCGGCTTCAAGTTCCTCCTGGAGCGAGTTCGTTCCTTCCAGTTGCAGCAGCTGATTTCTGCCGAAATAGCCTTGGAGATATTCCGGAATGAGCACGTCGTACGTACCGAGCGCGTTGGGCGTGTCGTTGTAGAGCATCGGGAACGTGGGCCAGGGATAGTCAGGAGTCTTTGCGAAGAAAAGCGTGCCGACGTTTCCTTCCGGCGGCAAGATGGCATAGGTCACCTTCGTGGTGCCGTCGAGCACGTAGTCCGTGCCGAGCACGAGCGGGTCGGGAGTGATGCCGCCCTGGCTCGTGTAGACGTGGCCTCCTTGCTTGCCGAGGATTTCAATGATGG
>Ga0307473_10000124_pt1 | contig 14490 bp, 13 predicted proteins | sample atmos_gasesAM5C__FD_203744 | JGI IMG/M metagenome (GOLD analysis project Ga0307473, IMG submission 203744) | Hardwood forest soil microbial communities from Morgan-Monroe State Forest, Indiana, United States - atmos_gasesAM5C_515 | ecosystem: Environmental > Terrestrial > Soil > Temperate...
CTGGGGGTGTTGCCCGGCGAGATTGTGCCCATGCTCGCGACGCTCGCCCAGCACAACCGGGAGCGCTCTCTCTGGTCGGTCGCCGAGCCGGATGCCGCGTCGGTGCTCCGCGCGCTGGTCGCCCGCGGGTTCGTGCTGGGAGTCGTATCGAACGCCGATGGTCGGGTCGAGGCGGACCTCGAACGTTCCGGACTCCGGCCATACCTGACCGCCGTGGTCGATTCGCACGTGGTCGGCGTGGAGAAGCCAGACCCGCGGATCTTCACGATCGCCCTCGAGCGCCTCGGAGTCCGTCCCGAGCGGGCGATCCACGTGGGCGACATCGTCGGCATCGACGTGCGGGGCGCGCGGCGGGCCGGTGTGGAGCCCGTCCTGATGGACCCGCTCGGGTGCTACCCCGGGAGCGTCGATTGTCCGCGCATCAGCTGCCTCGCCGATCTGCTGGGTCTCGTTCCCGGGCGCGCCCGCCCTTCCTGAAGTCAGTCGGGCGGCGGGGTGAGGGGGACATCGGCGGCGCGCGCGCCGAGGGTGTGCCACGCGATCGCTCCCAGTACGATCACCGCCCCGAGCGCGGCGGGCAGGCCCGGGCGCTCGCCGAGGACGAGAAAGACCCAGACGGGGTTCGCGATCGGCTCGATCATCCCGACGAGCGACGCCTGGGTGGCGGTGACACTCTTGAGGCCCCGGAGGAAGAGCACGTTGGCGCCGGCGATCTGGATGCTCCCGAGGAAGAGGAGCACCGCCGCCGAGCCCCACGAGGGCAGCGGCCCCCGTGCCACGACGGGGAGGAGCGCGAGCGTCAGCAGGACGTTTCCGTAGATCGTCGCCGCCTCGGCGGGGGCACCCCGCTGATGCCGGAGCGACATGACCAGGGCGGCGTACAGAACGCCGGAGACGAGAGCGACGGCGTCGCCGGCGCGTGCGCCCGGGTCGAGGTGGCCGGCCAGGAAGAGGGCCATGCCGGCGAGCGCGAGCCCGATCGCGATCGCATCACGGGCGCGCAGCGGCTCTGCAAGGACGAGCGGCGAGAGCAGGAGGATCCACACCACCCCGCTGTACTGCAGGAAGATCGCGTTTGCCGCCGTCGTCCATTTGGTGGCGACGACGAACGTCGTGAGGCAGGCGGCGTAGCTCACCACCGTGAGGGCGAATGCCGGGGTGAGATGTGGTCGGCGGGGGCGGAAGAGCGCGAGCAGGGTCAGCGCCGCGACGCCCGACCGGCAGCAGGCGACGGTCAGCGGGGGCTCGGCGATCGCCTTGATGCCGAGTCCGCCGGTCGACCAGAGCAACGCGGCGCCTGCCACGAAGAGCGCGCCGCGGCGCTCGGCGGCGGTCACGCCGGCGCAGCGCGGCCCGCGTAGTCCAGCGCCCAGACGTAGTCGGGCTTGCCGCTCGGGCTGCGGACGATCTCGGGCACGATCACGACGGCCTTCGGCAGCTTGTAGTCGGCGAGCTCGACAGCACAGTGCGCACGGAGCTCGGCGACCGTCGGAGGCGTGCTGCCCGGCGTGACGGACACGAGGGCTGTCACCTGCTGGCCCCAGCGCTGGCTGCGCACGCCCACGACCAGCGCGTCGTACACGGCAGGGTGGCTCTTGACGATTCGCTCGACCTCCTCCGCGAAGACCTTCTCGCCGCCCGTGTTGATGCAGACCGCGTCGCGGCCGAGGAAGAGGACGCGGCCGTCGGTGGTGTACCGGCCGCGGTCGCCGCCTACGCAGTAGCGAACGCCATCGATCACCGGGAAGGTCTGCCGCGTGCGCTCCGGGTCGCCGAGGTAGCCGAGCGGGAGGTGACCTCGGGTGGCGATCCAGCCGAGCTCGTCGGTGCCGGGCGAGAGGACGCCGCTCCGGTCGGCGCGCAGCAGGACCGTGTTGTCGCGCAGCTGGTAGGCCGGGACACCGGGCTGCCCCGAGTCGGTGTCGTAGCTCATGGCCTGGAGACCCATCTCCGAGCCACCGATGCTCTCGAGCGCGAGCGTCCCCTCGGGGAGGAGCGCCATGAGCTCCTGCTTGACGGCGGGAGAGAGGACGGCGGCCGTGCTCCCCACCACGCGGACCGACGACACGTCGTAGCGGCCCGCGCGGAGTGCCGCGATGAGCGGCCGGGCGAAGGCGTCGCCGATGATCATCATCTGGTCCACGCGATGACGCTCGATGGCGCGCCACGCGCCGTCCGCATCGAGACGCCGTCCCTCGTCGGGGAAGACCAGCGTGCCGCCGCGATGGAAGGTGTTGAAGGAGAGCCACTGCCCCGCGCCGTGCATGAACGGCAGCATCACGATGGCGCGTCCGCCCATGCCGAGGCCGATGTGGTTCCTCAGCTTCTCCTCGCTGTCGAGGCGCTCGAAGCCCGGGAGATGGCCGCCGAGCCCGTTGAAGAAGACGTCCTCCTGGCGCCAGAGGACGCCCTTCGGGATGCCCGTCGTGCCGCCGGTGTAGAGGATGTAGAGATCGTCGGGCGAGTAGGGCAGGTCGAGCGGTCCGGTCGGCTGCCGGGCGCGAAGCTCCTCGTAGTCGAGCGCGCCGGGCTGGCGCGGGTTGTTCGAGTCGTCGCGGAGCTGGATCAGGTGGGGGAGCTCCGGGAGGCCGGCGCAGGCCTCGGCGACGAGGGGGGCGAAGGCGGCCTGGTAGACGAGCGCCCGGGCCCGGGAGTTGGCGAGCACGTAGCGGAGCTCCTCTGCCTTGTACCGGTAGTTGACGTTCACCATGACGGCGCGCGCGTGGTACGAGCCGAACATCACCTCCAGCCACTCGGGGCAGTTGTACATGCAGACCGCGACGTGATCCTGCCCCGACTCCCACGGCTCGAGAGCGCTCCGCTCCGTACGACACCCGAGCCCGAGGGTCCGGAACGCGTGGCCCACCTGCCGGCAGCGGTCGAGGAACCCGGCGTAGTCGAGGACGCCGTCCCGCCAGACGATCGCCTCGCGCTCCGGGATGATCCTGGTGATCAGCTCCTGGAGGACCGCCAGGTGAACGCGCATCGTCAGTACGGCTCGCCGCTCGTGCGCCGGAAGACGCCGTCTCGTCGGGAGAGGACGAGATCGTCGTCGGGGTAGCGGACCTCGTCGTCCGGCGAGCGATCGCCCACCTCGAGGTAGAGCGCCGGCCGGTCGGTGCGGTTGGTCAGATGATGCCCGTCGGCCACCCCCGCGACGAAGCCTGCGGCCATCCCTTCACCGAGCACCTGCTCTCCCGCGTCGGTGACGAGCGTGACCTCGCCCTCGAGCACGTAGATGAACTCGTCCTCGTGCGAGTGCCAGTGGCGGAGCGCCGAGCACGCGCCGGGCTCGAGCCGGGTCAGGTTGACGCCGAAGTGGGTGAGGCCGAGCATGGTGCCGAGCGGCCGCTTGCCGCGGGTCCCGAGGCGGGCGTGGAACGATGCGGGATACGCCGAGCCGAGCCACTCGGGCACGGTGGCGGGATCGAGGGCGGGAAGCGATGGCATGGAGATGCTCCTGGCCTAGCGGCCCTTGAAGACCGGCTTCCGCTTCTCCTTGAATGCCTTGGTGCCTTCCTTGGCGTCCTCCGACCCCGACACCGGAATGCCGATCTCCATCTCCTTCTCGAGCGCCTCGGCCGTCGGCCGCCCGAGGCCGGCCAGCACGGAGCGCTTCACGGCCTGCACCGCGAGCGGGCCGTTGCCGCAGATGATCTCGGCGCAGCGCCGCGCCTCGTCCATGACCTGCGCCGCGGGCAGCACTCTATTGATGAGCCCGATGCGCAGCGCGTCCGCGGCGGAGAACTGCTCGCCCATGAGCAGGATCTCCATCGCGTTGCAGAAGGAGATCTGGCGCGGCAAGCGGGCGGTCGACCCGCCCATGGGGAACAGGCTCCACTTCACCTCGGCGATCGCGAAGCGGGCATCCTCGGCGGCGATGCGGATGTCGGTCGCCTGCAGGATCTCCGTGCCGCCGGCGACGCAGAAGCCGCGCACGGCCGCGATGATCGGCTTCGTCACCTCGAAGCTCCGGAGCAGTCCCTTGTAGATGATCGAGTAGTCCGCGATGATCCGCTGGTCGAACTCGGTCTCCGGGGGGCGCAGGCCCTGCATCATGCGAACCAGGCGATCGAGGTCCGCCCCGGCACAGAACGCTTCGCTCCCCGCTCCCGTGAGGATGGCCACCCGCACCGCCGGATCGTCCTGGACGTCCTGCCACGCGTCGGCGAGCCGGCAGAGCATCTCGGCGTTGAGCGCGTTCCGCACCGCCGGCCGGTTCATGGTGAGGGTGGCGACCGCGCCCGATTTCTCGTAGAGGAGGGCTGGTTCGGAGCTCATCGTGACTCGCGTGTCGAGCGCAGCATGCGCGCTGCGTAGTGGAACAGGCGTTCACCTGTCAAGCAGTCACGGGAAGGGAAAGCCCGATGATCGATCTCTACACCGCACCGACGCCGAACGGCTGGAAAGCTTCCATCGTGCTCGAGGAGCTCGGACTCCCTTACGAGGTGCACGTCGTGAACCTCCTGGGCGGCGACCAGAAGCAGCCCGAGTATCTGAAGATCAACCCGAACGGCCGCATCCCGACGATCGTCGACCGCGACGAGGGCGGCTTCTCGGTCTTCGAGTCGGGCGCGATCCTCATCTACCTCGCCGAGAAGGCGGGCCGCCTGCTCCCGACCGACCGCAAGGGACGGTCGCTCGTCATGCAGTGGCTGATGTTCCAGATGGGAGGCATCGGCCCGATGATGGGTCAGGCGAACGTCTTCTACCGCTACTTCCCGGAGAAGATCCAGCCGGCCATCGACCGCTACCAGAACGAGTGCCGCCGCCTGTTCGAGGTGCTGAACACGCGGCTCGCCCACCACGAATGGCTGGCCGGGGACTACTCGATCGCGGACATCGCCAACTGGTCGTGGGTGCGGACGTACAAGTGGTCGGGCATCTCGGTCGACGGCCTCGACCACCTGAGCCGCTGGATGACGCAGCTGAGCGGGCGCCCGGCCTGCCGGAAGGGCGTCGAGGTGCCGTTCGCCCTGCCCGACCTCGCCGACGACAGCGCGGGCGGGAAAGAGTTCGCGAAGGCCGCGGAGCGCCTGCTCCAGAAGTGAGCTAGGGCGCGATCCAGGCGCGCACGACGAGAACGCTCGCCGCGCAGGTCCAGTGGAGCAGGAGGGAGGCGGCGATGCTTTCCGAGCGTTCGCGCGCCACGGCCGCGGCGGCGCCGTAGACGAAGGCCCCGAGGATCGGCAGCGACGGGGTCGCATCGGGGAGCAGCGCCGGCGTGAGCGCGAGCCCGGGGGAGCCGAGCACGGCGCTCCATACCGCATAGAGCACCGCCGAAAGGATCGTGGGTGCGGACACGAACCAGGGACCGCCGCAGCGCTGGATCGCGAAGCTTCTCGCCAGGCTGCCCTGCACGAGTCCACGGAAGATCACCTCGGCCGCCAGCGGCAGCGTGAGCAGCGCGAGGAGGTCGGGCACCGCGGGCAGGGTGCTCGGCACGCCCGGGAGATGGACGGCGGGAATCCACACCCCGCCCGCGAGCGCACCCAGGAGCGCCACCGGGACGACGCTCAACCAATCAAGCCGGGCGGGACGCCGAAGACCGTGCAGGCCCGGCGAGCGGAAGCCCCGCGTGAGGAACAGCGCGCTGCCGAATGCGGCGAGCAGGATCGAGAACTCCACCGCGGGGCCGGAGCCGGGCGCGGGCGATGATCCGGGTATGAGGAGCGGGGCCAGCGCCGCGAGCATGATGCCGGCGCACCCCAGCGCTGCGACCCCGATCCGTGCGACACGCTCCAGGAGCTTCGGCCGGTCGTACGCGCGCTGACAGACGCCGGCGATCTGCTGCGGCGTGAGCCGGGTCCCCGTGCGTCGCGGCGAGCCACCGATCTCGTGCGAGCCGCCCCATCGATTGGGCGAGCGGTGTCCTCCCGCGGCCGGGTCGATGAGGTTGAGACGCTCGTAGACGTTGCCCAGGGTGGCGGGCAGATACGCATCCACCTGCCGCAGCGTGTAGAGCGACGTCCCCCGCTGCAGCACGATCACCGCCAGGCGCCGGCCGTGGAGGCGGCGGAGCTGGCGCTCGACCTCGTAGATGCCGACTTCCGAGCGGCAGATGATGGCCACCCGTCCGTTGGCGATCGGCACGCGGACGAGCTCGTCGATCTCCTCGAGGTCGTCGAACTGCTTGGGAGGATAGATGAGGCGATCGATGGCGCGCAGGCGGTCGGCGGTGTGCTCCACCTGGTCGAGGTCCTGCCAGCGCCCGCGGCCCTTGGCCGTGAGCTCGGGTCGGCGCAGCTTCTCGATCCACGCCTGGGTCTCGGCCAGGACCTCGGGAGGCAGCCCGCACAGATCCTGCTGCTCGAGTCCGAGCGCATCGATCATGCCCTGGAGGCGGAGGAGCGGCATGACGCGGGCGCGCGTCGCCCTGCTGCCGTCGTTCAGCCGGATGTGGTTGAGCAGGACCCAGATGGCGAGCACCGTGTCCAGGTCGGCGTCGTTCGCGTACACCGTCCAGTCGCGCTTGCGGAGGTCGAGGCCGGTGCGGATCAGGACCGCCGCCTGCTCGCAGGTGGCCAGCGTGAACGGACGCACGCAGCCCTCGTGGTGGTCGAGGTTGTAGACCTCGCGCTTCGGATCGAGGAACGGTGCGCCCCGGGCGGCCCCGTCGAGGAAGATGGAGCCGGCGGCGGCGCTGCGGGCGGCGGTCGCCGTCACGCAGAGGCCGGGCTGGACGCGCACGGTGACGGTCGGTGCCTCGACGCAGCTGAGCACGGCGCCGCGCGCGTCGTGCTTGATCCGGTAGCGGCCGAGCTGAGCGGGGGCGGCGATCTCACCGCGCGCGGCGGTGTCGCCGGCGGGCTTTCTCAACGTCCACTGCCGTGCTCGGGCGAGGCTCGCGCTGCCGATCATGCGTGCGAGAGAACGCTTTGGGGCCGACCGGGGAGGTCCCCCGCGTTGGTTCCGTCGCATTCTCGGCACCTTAAGATTGCAACCCGGGTGCCAAGCGCGATTCCCGGGCCGCGACGGCCACCGGCGATGATTACCCCGGAAAGCGTCGCATTCGCAGCAGGGGTGTACGCTGCGGAACGCTCGCTAGTGCTCCGTCGAGACGACCCACATGGCGAAGTACTGTGCGCCCCCGCCGTACGCGTGACCTAGAGCGTTCTTGACGCCGTCCACCTGGTGGTCGCCGGCGCGGCCCATCACCTGGAGGGCGGCCTCGCCCAGGCGGAGCATGCCCGAGGCGCCGATCGGGTTGGTGCAGAGGACGCCTCCCGAGGGATTGATCGGGAGATGCGCGCCGAAGCGCTGCTCGCCGCGGTCGACGATGTGCCAGCCCTGCCCGACGTCGCAGAAGCCGAGGTTCTCGAGCCACATCGCCTCGAACCACGAGAACGGCACGTAGATCTCCGCCGTCTGGATCTCGCGCCACGGATCCCGGATGCCGGCGCGTTCGAAGACGTGCTTCGCGCAGACCCGACCGGCGAGCGGATTCACCTGATCGCGACCCGGGACCCACATCGCCTCGGCGTACGAGGCGGCGGACTTGACCCACGCGGGTCGACGAGGCCCCCTCCGCGCTTGCGCCTCCGAGGCGAGGACGAGCGCGCAGGCACCGTCGGACGACGGGCAGGTCTCGAGGTAGCGGATCGGGTCCCAGAGGACCGGCGAGTTCGTGACGTCCTCGACCGTCATCGGCTCCCGAAGGTGGGCGTACTCGTTACGCGCGGCGTTGGCGCGCGCGTTGGCGGCGATCATGGGGCCGATGTGTAGAGGGGCGCCGGTGCGGGCGATGTAGGCGCGGCAGTAGGGCGCGAAGAAGCCGCCGGCACCGGCCACGAGCGGCGCGGTGAACGGCATCTTCGGCGACAGGGCCCACATCGCGTTGCCCTCGGACTGCTTCTCGAAGGCGACGGTCAGGACGCGTTCGAAGAGTCCGGAGGCGACGTGCGTCATGGCGGCGATCGCCGTCGAGGCGCCCACCGAGCCGGCGGTGTGGACGCGGATGAGGGGCTTCAGGTGTGCACCCAACGCCCCCGCCAGGAACTGCTCCGGCTGCATGACGCCCTCGAGCTGATCGGGCGCCTTGCCGACCACGACCGCGTCGATGTCCCGGTGCTCGAGCCCGGCGTCGAGCAGCGCGCGGTCGACCGCCTCGCGCACGAGGTCGGCGATGCTGAGCTCGGCGCGCCGCGACGCGTGCCGCGTCTGTCCGACCCCCACCACCGCGACCGGGCGCTTCACGTCCACCTCCGCTCGGTGCCGAGCACCCAGAAGAGATTCTGCTGGAGGCAGTGGCCGTTGGTGGCATGCGCGATCGCTCGCCGTGCTCCCGCGACCGCGTGGTCCCCGGCCCGTCCCGCGAGCTGACGGAAGGCCTCCCCCAGGCGGATGAGGCCCGTCATCATCAGGGGGTGGCCAACGAGCGGACCCCCCGAGGGATTGAGCGCCGGCGATGACCGGTCGGCATCGATGCCGAGGGCCTCGCAGAGGATCAGCTCCTCGACCGGTGTCGCGGCCGAGAGCTCGACCAGGTCGACGTCCGCGGCACTCGTCGCGCCGGCCATGGCGAGCGCCCGCTCCGCGGCGAGCCGCGCGCTCGGGCTGCGCGAGAGGTCCCGCGCCCCGAGCGTCTGCAGCTCGATGCGCTGGTCGGTGCCGTGGATCCATGCCGGACGATCGCACATCCGCTCCGCCTTGCCCTCGGCGGCGAGGATGAGGGCCACGGCGCTCTCACCGAGCGGCGGCACGTATCCGGTGCGCAGCGGCTCGACGGCCCAGGGGGTTCGCGCCAGCTCGTCGGCGCTGGCGGATGATCGGACCTGCACGTCCGGGTTGCGTGCCCCCGCGGCGCGGTTCCGGGCGGCGATCTCGGCCAGACGTCGATCCGTGGTGCCGGTCCGGGCCATGAAGGCGCTCGCCTGGAGCGCCGCGGTGGCGAGCGGGTCGAGGCCGATCGGCGCCTGGTAGTAGGGGTCGAGCTCGAGGTTCAGGATGCGCCGCGGCTCGCCCTCCGAGACCTTGCCGTGCCCGCAGACCAGCGCCGTGTCGCAGTCGCCCGCCTGCATGCGGATCCAGGCGTAGTGGGCGGCGAAGGCCGCGTCCATCTCGAGGTGAAGATCCTGGGTGGGCGGCCACGAGCCCATCACCTCGAGCGCGCCGACGAAGCCGAAGGGCCGGCCGTCGATGTAGTCGGCGGAGCCGGCCACCTGGTAGTCGATCGCGGAGCGCTCGACGCCGCAGTCCGCCAGGGCGCGGCGGACCTGGGGGTAGAGCATCTCGGTCGCCATGCGATGCTCGTCGCGCGCCACGACGGGGGCCTGCGCGAAGGCCACGACGGCGACGTTCCGGAGCCGGCTCATAGGCGGTTGAGGAACGCGTCGCGCGGCATGTCGGGCTCGCCCGTGGGCCGGAAGTGGAGGATGTCCTCGTGGCTCCCCTCGCGCTCCCCGTCGGGCTTCCACACCGCCTCGACCCGCATGCCCATGCGGACCTCGTCCGGCTTGCACTCCTGGACGAGCGCGTGGATCGAGATGTCCGCACCGTCGAGCGCGATCGAGGCGACGACGTACGGCAGCTCGAGCGCGCGCCCGATCACCGGAATGTTGACGATGCAGAAGGTCGTCACCACGCCGCGATCCGCGATCTCGACCAGCTCGTCCGTCGGCGCCAGGCTCTCGGGCGAGTTGACGAGCGGGGGGACGAAGACCTTCCCCGTCTGCGAGCAGCGCGCACCCAGGATCTTCTTGTCCTTCAGCGCGCGCAGGTAGCGCGCGCGACAGTCGCCGGCGACGTAGTGATATGGGAGCCGCACCAGGGCGTCGACGTACTTGATCGGCTCGACGGGAGGCTCGGCCATGCTCAGCTCGCCACGACCCGGAAGCAGGCGATGTCGCGGATCGTTCCCTGGCGCTCATCGTCGGGGGCCCAGACGGCCTCCACGCGCGCGCCCACCCGGAGGCGCGCCAGATCGTCCTTCACGACGTGCGCGAGCGCCGTGTCGGCACCATCGAGACGGACGAGGACGAAGGCGAAGGAGGTGGTGAACGGGTGCAGACCCTCGATCGGCTCGTGCACGACGGCAACCGCGGTCACCGTCCCGGTCGGCTGGACCTCGACCCATTCCTCGCCCGCCGATCCGTCGACCTCGGAGTAGCCGAGCGGCGGCACGACGACGCCCTGTCCCCGCACCCGCTGGCCCCAGATCCTCTTCTGCTCCTTCAGGCCGGCGAGGAAGCGGCCGATCACGGGCCCGGTCGAGTGCTTGTAGGGGAACTCGAGGACCACCTCCTGGTGGAGGGGAGGAAACTCGGACATGCGAGGGCGCCATACCCGCCCAAACGTCCGTTAGTCAACCGTCAGTTGGCGTGACGTGGAGCCTTCCTTCGGTGCGCTCTCGAGGGTGATCGTGCCGCCCAGCTGCCGCACGAAGCGGCGCACGATGTGCTCAGCGGGGCAGGCCGAGAAGCCGCTGGGCGATCAGGTTCCGCTGGATCTCCGACGTGCCACCCATGATGGTCTCGGAACGAGCGTAGAGGTAGCCCCGCAGCCGGCTGCCACCCTCGATCGCGCGCGGGCCGTCCGTGATCGGGCCGTAGGCCCCGAAGAGGTCGAGGGCGAGATCCTGGAGATGCTGATCGGTCTCGCTGCCGAGGACCTTCTCGATCGAGCTCTCGGTGCCGGGCTCGCCGCGATTGCGCAGGAGGCGGGTGAGGCTCCGGTAGCCCGCGAGCCGCAGCAGCTCGACCTCGATCCAGACCTGGGTCAGCCGCTGTCGGAAGACGGGATCGCGCAGGGCGCGGGCCCCACAAGGGTGGGCCCGGGCCGTGTGGAGCAGGTCCTCGAGGCTCCGCCGGATCTTCCGCTGGAAGGTGAAGGTCCACACCGGTCCGCGCTCGTGGGCGAGGATCCCCATGGCGATCTGCCAGCCCGAGCCCGGCGCGCCCACCAGGTGGTCGGCCGGCACCCGCACGTCCTCGAAGAACACCTCGCAGAATTCGGCATCGCCGGTCATCTGGCGGAGCGGCCGTACGGTGACGCCCGGGCTCCGCATGTCGACGAGGAGAAGGCTGAGGCCCTTGTGCTTCGGCGCCTCCGCTTCGGTGCGGCAGAGCAGGAAGCACCAGTCGGCGATGTCGGCATGGCTGGTCCACACCTTCTGACCGTTGACGACCAGCGCGTCGCCTTGCCGCTCGGCGCGCGTGCGGAGCGCTCCCAGATCGGAGCCCGCGCCCGGCTCGGAGAATCCCTGGCACCAGAGCTCCTCCCCCGAGAGGAGTGGCGGGATGAAGCGGCGGCGCTGGGTCTCGCTGCCGTGACGGAGGAGCGCGGGGCCTATCAGATCCACGTACGAGGCCGCCGGCGGGCGGGGCGCACCCACCTCGTCGAGCGCCTGGTCGAAGAGCCAGCGCTCGACGGGTGTCGCGGCGCGGCCGCCGTGCTCGCGTGGCCAGGCGACGGCGGCCCAGCCGCCGTCGTGGAGCAGCCGTTGCCAGGCGCGCGCCACCTCGAGCCACAGCGGCTCTTCGACCCGCGTCCAGCAGTGGTCTCGCCGCCAGGCCGCGGGGAGGTTCGCCTCGAGCCAGCCGCGCGCCTCTGCCGCGAAGCGGAGCTCCGCGGGCGAGAAGGAGAAGTCCATCGCGTCTACGAGCTGGCGCCGGAGACCATCTCTCCCATGCGGCCGAGGGTGTCGACGCACTCCTCGACCATCTCGTACATGACCTCCTTCACGGACCGGACCTCGTTCATGCGCCCCACGATCTGCCCGATCGGCGTGCCCACCAGCTCCTTCGCGCCGGAGCTCTCGACGTGCGCATAGCGGTGGATGCGGCTGACCGCCTCGCTCGTGAGCAGGAACTGGAGCGGCATGGGAAGGGCGCCGGGTGACTCCGGACCATCCCACGCGTCGGTCCAGGCGGTGCGCAGCTGGCGCGCCGGCTTGCCCGTCAGAGCGCGTGACCGAACTGTATCGCGCGACGAGGCGCGCAGGACCTTCTGCACTGCGACCGGATGGAGATCGCTCTCGGTGGTGGTGAGCCAGATCGATCCGGTCCACGCCCCCTGGGCGCCGAGGGCGAGCGCGGCGGCGATCTGCCGCCCGCAGCCGATGCCGCCGGCCGCGAGGACCGGCGTCGGACGTACGGCGTCGACCACCTCGGGGACGAGCACCATGGTGGCCACGTCGCCCGTATGACCTCCCGCCTCGGTGCCCTGGGCGACCACGATGTCCACGCCGGCGTCGACGTGATGGCGGGCGTGCTGGACCGCGCCGACCAGCGCCGCCACCTGGATGCCGTGCCCGTGCACCTTCTCGATGACGTCGGCCGGCGGCGTGCCGAGCGCGTTCGCCAGGAGCTTCACCAGGGGATGGCGGAGCGCGACGTCGACCTGGGAGCGGGCGCTGTCGTGGATCCAGCCGAGCAGCCCCTCGAACGCCTTCTCGCCCTCCGGGAGGTTCGGGACGTTGAACTTCTCCAGCACCTGGTTCACGTAGCGGCGGTGCGCCTCCGGGATCATGCCCTCGAAGGTGGCCTTGTCGAGCACCCCGGCATCCATGCCCGCGTACATCTCCGGCATGACCACGTCGACGCCGTACGGCTTCCCGCCCACGTGCTCGTCGATCCAGCGGAGCTCGATCTCGAGCTGGTCCGGCGGGCAGGCGAGGGCGCCGAAGACGCCGAAGCCGCCCGCCCGGCTGACCGCCGCAGCGACGTCACGGCAGTGGCTGAAGGCGAAGATCGGGAACTCGATCCCGAGCTGGTCACAGATTGGGGTGTGCATCGCTTCTCCCCGCGCGCCGCTCCGGGGTGAAGCGGACGGGCATGCTCTTGATGCCGCTGATGAAGTTGGACCGGAGGCGCGCCACGGGCCCGGCCGGCTCGATGTCGGGCAGGCGGCGGAGCAGCTCCTCGAACATGATCTGGATCTCGAGGCGGGCGAGGTTGGCGCCGAGACAGAAGTGGTGGCCGAGACCGAAGGCGAGGTGATCGTTCGGGTCACGTCCCACGTCGAACCGCTGAGGATGCGGGAAGATCTCCTCGTCGCGGTTGGCGGAGATGTACCAGAGGGTCACCTTGTCGCCCTCGCGGATCTTCTGGCCGCGAAGCTCGGTGTCGCGCGTCGCCGTCCGGCGGAAGTACATCACCGGGGTGACCCAGCGGAGCATCTCCTCGACGGCGGTGGGAAGCAGCGCCGGGTTGGCGAGCAGGCGGCGGCGCTCGTCGGGATGCTGCATGAGGGCCAGCATGCCGCCCGAGATGAGATTCCGCGTGGTCTCGTTGCCGGCCACGGCGAGGAGGAGGAAGAAGGCGTCGAACTCCGCCTCGGAGAGCTTCTCCCCGTCGACCTCCCCGGCCATGAGGACGCTCACCAGATCATCGCGGGGGTTCTCCTTCCGCGCCACGGCGAGCTGGTTGGCGTAGAGGTACATCTCCATCGCCGCGAGCTTACCGGCCTCGGCGGAGCCGGAGTAGTCCGGATCGTCGAAACCGATCAGGCGATTGCTCCAGTCGAAGACGAGGTGCCGATCCTCGAGTGGCACGCCGATCATCTCCGCGATCGCCTGCAGCGGCAGCTCGGCCGCGATCTCGGTCACGAAGTCGCACTCGCCCCGGGCGGCGACGTTGTCGATGATCCGGTTCGCCATGGCGCGCACGTGGGGCGTGAGCCGGGTCACCATGCGCGGCGTGAAGCCGAGCGAGACCAGCCGCCGGTACTTCGTGTGACGGGGCGCGTCCATGTTGAGCATGATGAGGCGATTCTGCTCCCTGTCCTCGCCCTGCCAATCGCGGATGATCGTGCCGCCCTTCCACGACGAGAAGGTCTTCGCGTCGAGGGATGCCGCGGTCACGTCGCGGTAGCGGCTGAGGACCCAGAAGCCCGGTCCATCGGCTTCGGGATGGAAGTAGACGGGCGCCTCGGCACGCAGCCGGGTGAAGACGTCGTGCGGCACCCCGCCGATGAAGGCATCAGGATCTCCGAGGTTGACGTTGTCGATCGACATGGGTCCCCTTCCACCTAGATCCGGCGCGCGCGGGGCGCGCGGACGGGCGTGACGCCCAGCAGCTGGGCCACCGCCGCCTTCAGGAACCGACGTTGCCGCGTGACGGCCGCCGGGCTGCGCGGATCCTCCCCGAGCACCATCTCGAGCAGCGTGGTGTCGGCGAAGTATCCGAAGATGAGATGATAGAGGCCGATGGCGAGGTGCGGCAGCTGGTCCGGCGCCCACGGTCCGGCCGAGGCGAGCACGCGCAGGCCCTCGAGGTAGATGGGGCGCAGGTAGCGATCGAGCACGCTGCGGAAGTAGCGGCCGTCGTCCAGGCCGGCGCGCTGGATGAGGCGAGGAAGATGCGGATGGAGCGCGAGATGCTCGACCGTGCGATCGAGGAACGCCTCCATCATCGCCTCGGGGCGTCCGTCCCGCCACATCCCCCCGCTCTCGGCGACCAGCGTGAAGATCGGCGTCAGCCCCCGTTCGAGCACGGCCTCGTAGAGCGCCCGCTTGTCGCGGAAGTGGTGGTAGAGGCTCGCCTGGTTCTT
>Ga0307473_10000128_pt1 | contig 14333 bp, 11 predicted proteins | sample atmos_gasesAM5C__FD_203744 | JGI IMG/M metagenome (GOLD analysis project Ga0307473, IMG submission 203744) | Hardwood forest soil microbial communities from Morgan-Monroe State Forest, Indiana, United States - atmos_gasesAM5C_515 | ecosystem: Environmental > Terrestrial > Soil > Temperate...
TGAAGAAGGACTTCGAGGTGCAACCCAAGGCGGCGTCGGAATCTCCCGTGACCTCGACCCCGGCGCCCGCAGCCGCACCGGCGCCGAAATAAGCTCGGAAAAGATCATCGCCGCGCCTTCGGCCGGTCTCGGCATGGCCCGGCTCCAGCGTGCCGCCGACCGCTCCGATCAGGTATGATCGCGGGCATAACAAAGAGCCGCCTCATGAGTTCATGGGGTACCCAAAGCAGCCCAAGGGTCGGGCACGTTCACCCCTACCACGCGTTGCGGGCAGGTCTGCTGGGCTTGCTCGGCGTTACTGTGTCGCACCCATCGGCCGCCGCCGTGGCGCCTGAAGTCTTTGCGCAGCTCGGGCATTCGAATGTGGTTCACTCGGTGGTCTTTGCCCCCAACGGCCGCACACTGGCTTCGGCCGGCGAAGACGGCGCCACCAAGCTCTGGGACGTCGGCACGCGCCGCGAGCTGCGGACGCTGAAGGCCGGCACGAGCGGAGTCAATGCTGCGGCGTATTCCCCCGACGGTGCGATGCTCGCCACCGCCGGTCACGATGGGACCGTAACCATCTGGGATGTGAGCAGCGGGCAGCCGCTGCGTGTGCTGCAAGGGCACACTGCGCCGGTCAACGCCGTGACCTTTTCCCCGAGCGGTCGTGTCGTGGCTTCGGGCAGTGCCGATCACACGATCAGGTTGTGGGACGCGGCAGGCGGCCTTGAGGCGCGCACGCTGAGCGGCCATCACGACGCCGTCACGGCGGTCGCCTTTTCGCCCGACGGACGGACGCTCGCCTCTGCGAGCGTCGACAAGACGATTCGCCTGTGGGAGGCCGCTAGCGGTCGCGAGCTGCGTACCCTGAGCGGGCACACCGACCGTGTGAGCGCGGTCGCTTTCTGTGGCCCGAACCCATCGCTCGCTTCGGCGAGCTGGGATCACAGCCTCAAGCTGTGGGACCTCGCGGGCGGCCGCGAGTTACGCACGCTGCGCGGGCACGCGAGCGAGGTGTGGTCGGTCGCCTGCTCGCCGGACGGGCGCACCGTCGCGTCGGGCGGCTACGACCACGTCGTCAAACTCTGGGATGCCGCGAGCGGGCGCGAGCTGCACACACTCGCCGCGGACGCTGCGTGGGTGGAGTCGGTCGCCTTCGCGCCCTCCGGGAGCCTCCTCGCCTCCGCGGGCGCCGATCATTCCGTCAAGCTCTGGGACGTCCGCAGCGGTGCGAGACTTCATACGCTCGAAGGCCACGCCGCCTTCGTCAAATCCGTCGCCTTCTCGAAGAACGGGCGCATGCTCGTGTCCGGCAGCGCCGACCGCACCGTGAAGCTCTGGCGCACCGCGGATGGGCACGAGTTGCGCACGATTGCCGCGCACGACAGCTGGGTCGGCGCGGCCATCTTCTCGCCGGACAATCGCAGCGTCGTCTCACGGGGCGGCGATCAGAGCGTCAGGGTCTGGGACCTGATCAGTGGGCGTCGGGTACAGACATTCCAGGTCGGCTCTGTCGCAAGCGGCAGCGGCTCGATCGCGGTCTCTCCCGACGGCCGGATACTGGCTGCAGGAAGCGCGAACAATGCGCTGAAGCTCTGGAGCCTCGCCGACGGCAGCGAGCTGCGCACGCTCACCGGCCACTCGGCCGCAATCGAAGCGGTGGCCTTCTCGCCCGATGGCCGCTGGCTCGCCTCGGGCGATGAGCACGGTGCTCTCAAGCTCTGGGACGTATCCGCCGGGCGTGAGGCGCGCAGCCTCAAAGGACATTCGAGCTGGATCGGTTCCGTGGCTTTCTCCCCCGATGGCCGTGTGCTCGCCTCGGGAGGCGGCGACAAGACCGTGCGACTGTGGGAGATCGCGAGTGGTAAGGAGCTGCGCTCACTCACCGGGCACGCGGCGCCCGTGACGGCGGTCGCCTTCGACCCGCAGCAGAGTCTGCTCGCCTCGAGCGATGAGGCGGCGGTGATCAAGCTCTGGGACGTCGAGCGGGGCGAGACGCGGCGCACGCTGAGCGGGCATACGGATCTCGTCGAGTCGGTCGCGTTCTCGCCCGATGGACGACTGCTCGCCTCGGGGAGCGAGGATTCGACCATCAGGCTGTGGGACGTCGCGAGCGGCGCGGAGCGATTGCGGCTCATTGCCTTCAACGACGGCAGCACGCTGCAGCTCACTCCACAGGGCTATTACGACTTTCAGGGCGATGCCGCCGAGGAGTACCTGAACGTTCGCGTGGGAGACGCGGTCTCGGGAATCAGCTCTTACCGGGAGAAGTTCTATCGGCCCGATGTCGTGCAACTCGCACTCGGTGGACAGAAGCTACCCGAAACCCTCCCGACGCTCGCCACGGTGAAACCCGCCCCGGAAGTCAGCTTCATCGACGCGCCCTCCGAGGTCGAGGGCGCAGCCCTCGACCTGCGCGTGAAGATCACCGACCGCGGCGGTGGCGTCGGCGAGGTCCGCACGTTCGTGAACGGCAGCGCGGTGTCCGAGACGAGCGGCCGCGCCCTCGAGGTGGCGCCGGCGAGTGGTGTGCCTGCACGCGTCATCCACCTGCGGCTGGTGCCCGGCAGCAACGCCATCCAGGTCATCGCCTTCAATGCAGACGGCTCGGTACATTCCAACCCGGCGACTACCTCGGTTAGCGCGCACTACAGTCCGAGCGGCGGCCCGCAGCTCCATGCACTGGTCGTCGGCATCCAGGAATTCGCGAATCCGAGCTTCAACCTGCGCTACTCGGTCGCGGACGCGACGGCGATAGCGGAGATTCTGCAGAAGAAGGCCACGCCGCTGTTCGAGAAGGTGCACATCGAGCAGTTGACGACCCAGGCGGCGACCACCAAGACATCACTGCAGGCCGCGTTCACGCGCTACCGCTCGATTGATCCGGGGGATGTCTTCATCTTCTACGTGGCGAGTCACGGCACGGTCGAGGGCGAGGATCTCGCGAGCCGCGAATACTTTCTCATCCCCTCGAACGTCAGCACCGCCACCGACGACGCCATACGCCGCGACGCGTTGAGCGAAGGAGAGCTCAAGCAACTGATCGGCAGTATTCCGGCCACGCGCAAGTTGCTGCTCCTCGATACCTGTCATGCCGGTGCCATGGGGGACGCCATGATGCTCACCACGCGCGGGCTCGAGGAGCTGGCCGCGGTCAAGGTCCTTTCCGGGGCGGTGGGCAGCACGGTGCTCTCAGCCTCGACCAGCGATCAGGAGGCGCTCGAAGGGCAGGACGGACACGGCCTCTTTACCTGGGTGCTGTTGCAGGGCCTTGGCGGCAGCGCCGATTTTCGCAAGAACGGTTATATCAACACCTTCGACCTCGCGGACTATGTCGATGACGAGGTTCCCAAGGTCGCCGAGCAGCATTTCCACCGCAAGCAAAGTCCCAATCTGCACAACGCCGGACAGTCATTTCGGATAGCCAGCAGCAGCCGGTAGGGATACACCAAGAAGAGAGAACGCCATGTGTCGTCAGGTGCCGCAAGAGAATCGCCGACCCCGCAGCGGGAGCCTCGCCATCACCCTCACCGCGATCGCAGTGATGTGGGGGACACAGACTGCTTCAGGGCAGGATCAATCGAGTACAACATCTCCTCAGCAAGCACAGCGGCAGGTACTCCCACCGCAACGGCAGCCGGCTGCACCGGCGGTGCCCGTGCGGCCGCAGCCAGCGGTGCCCAACGGCGCGAACACTGCCACTAACGCCGGCGCCGCGAATGCGAACGCGGCGCGGAACCTGTTCAACAAGCTGTTTCCCGGCACAACCGGAGGGGCCGCGCCGCCGGCGCAGCCGGGGGCGGCCGCGCCAGCGCCCGCGAACACGGCAACGGGGACGAATCCGGCCATGCAGGCGCTTCAGGGACTGACCAAGGGAGCGACCCCACCCGTCAACCCACGTAACGTCACGACCCCGCCAATCAATACCCGTAACGCCACGACCCCGCCAATCAATACACGTAACGTCGCGACCCCGCCGGGCAGTGCGCACAACGCGGCGGCCATGCCAGGCAACACACGCAACGCCGCGGCCCCGCTCCAGATGGCATCGCTCACCAACAGCCAGGCAAACGCGCGGGCCGTGCAATCCCGCAACTTCCTCGGTCATCCCGGCCCCGCCGGCAGCACCGAGACCCAGACCCGCACCGGCAACGTCGTCCGTACCGCGGCCGACGGCTCGGTCATGGACGTGCACAGCCCGCGCAACGGGATGTACATCCATCACGGGCTCGATGGCAACCGGCACATCGTGGTCTCTCACCCGGACGGCTCGCGCATCTACGCGAGCTCACGCGGCACGCAGTACGTGCAGCATCCTTACGTGTTCCGCGGCCAGACATTCGCCCATCGCACCTACTACGCGCAGGGGCAGCTGACCCACCAGTTCTATCGTCCCTTCCCCTACGGCCGCACAGTGCTGGATGTATATGCGACGCCGCGCTACTACGATGCGAACTTCTACCAATGGGCCACGAGCCGCTTCAACGCTCCGCAGCCGTTCAAGTGGGACTACGTCTCGAGCTCGCCCCCCTGGTTCGGGTACTACAAGAGCTACTTCACCCCGGATAGCTCCTACAGCAGCCCGTCCAGCTGGCTCGCGGACTACGTGCTAGCGGCGAGTCTCGCAGCCTCGTACAAGACCGAGCCGCGGACCTCACCCCCGCCCTCCGCTGGCGGCGGGGCCGGCGTGACGCCCGAGGTGAAGCAGATGATCGCCGATGAGGTCGACCGGCAGGTGCGCCAGGAGTCGGTCGAGGCGCAGCAGAATGCACAGAACCGCGACCCGCCGCCCGGAGCCGGCAGCGTCGTGCAGGCGCTCGGCGACCGCCAGCCTCATGTGTTCGTGGTCGCCTCTGACCTCGACCTGGTCGATGCGTCAGGAAGGCGCTGCATGATCAGCGAAGGCGACGTCGTGCAGGTCGTGTCCGCACCGCAGCCCGCCAGCGGCAGCGCCGACGCCGTCGTGCTCGCCAGCAAGGGCGGCGGAGAGTGCGAACGCGCCGCACGCGTGGAGGTTGCGCTCAACGATCTGCAGGAAATGCAAAATCATATGCGCGAGACGATCGATCAGGGCATGGCCACCACCAACGCCGCCAAGAAATCCACGTCGGTGACACCCGCGTTCGTGGCGTCGGCGCCTCCGCCCGACTCCAACGCCGCGCACGAGCTCGACCAGCAGCAGCAGATCGCGGCAGCGGTCGAAGGATGAGTCTCGATACCTGACAGATCAAGCCGAGATAACGCGCGTGCCGAGCCACGCCGCCTCCAGTCTGAAAGAGAGAGTGATCGAGGAGCTCAGGTTGTTCTGGGTCATCGCGATCTACTTGGCAGTGATGCTCGCCGCGTTCGCTTGGTATCGCCGATTCGTACTGTCCGAGGCTGGCATCAGTTACCTCCATTACGGGGCGGCCGTCATCGAGGCGCTGATCCTCGCCAAGGTAATCCTCATCGGGCAGGCGTTGGGTCTTGGCCGACGATTGGAAGGTTCACGGCTGATTTGGTCGGTACTTTTCAAGTCCGTGGTATTCGCGGTTTTCATAGCGCTCTTTACATTGCTCGAGCACCTGATCGAGGGACTGATCCACCGCGAGTCCTGGGACGAGATCGAGCACGGTCTGGTCAAGACTGGCCGAGGGGAGATCCTTGCGCGAACGGTCGTGCTGTTCGTCACCCTCATACCATTCTTCGCGTTCTGGGAGACCGATCGGGTCTTGGGCGACCATAAGCTTTTCCGTCTGTTCTTCCACAAGACACCCGCATGAGATAGATCTCAACGTCGGCTGGTGGTACGACAGACTGTCTATCTCTTCTGGTAGGTCTTCTCGAACATTGCGGGTAGCCCGCCATCGGTCGTGATGACGCGACGCTTGAAGTACCAGTGGCCATCGAGCTTGACGAGCTCATCGTGCTCGCGGCCCTGCTCGACGATCTGCGGCAACGACTTCACAGACTCTGAGTTCACGCCCGTCCAGATGACATCCGCAGTGGCGGCGTGGCCACTGACGACGATGCGAGGATTTGTCAGGAGCATACGGAACGTGCCGGGACGGCGTGGCGTTTCATTCCTTACTTGCCTGTAGAGCTCCTCGATCCCCTGTTGACCTTTCGCGACGAGCCCATTCACATCGAGGATGCCATCTGCGACATAGTAGTTTCCGAAGTCGCCATGCCCTCCACCGAGGCGGCTATAGTAATCGACGAGTAGGTCCTCGATTTGCGCCCGGTCGATCAGGGTGGTGAGAGTCATCGACGGCTGCTCTGCGAGCGCCGGCGCACCTTGCGCGCTCAGCATCACGGCGGCGAGCGCGATCACGCGAAAATCGGACATCGGCATGGCCTCCTCTAGCCGCACGTCTATAGCATTCGATAATCTTCGGTCTCGCGCCGCAGGTCCTTGAGAAATTCAGCAAGTTCCCGCTGCAACAAAGGCACACGCTTCATTCCGGCTGGTGACAGCACACGAGACGGAACCTGCGCGAGGTTATCCTCAAGCATCTTCACGGCCTTGGGGCCGTCGGGCTTCCCGCCGTTGGGATCTACCAGGGCTATCACTCGCGCCACTCCGATGGCCCCCAACCAGTCAAGCGCGTCGGCGTCGTGCAGATACAGGGCTTCCGGACCCACGGGCGTGCGGTCGAACATATGGGTGCGTATCGCGTTCCTGACGGCATCTATTTTTGCTGACGGAAATCCCATCCCTTTAAGAACCGTATCTACGACACGAGCTCCCTCGTCGGCATGGTCGACGCCCTCCTTCTCTCGGTCCCACGGAGCGAACGCCGCCATGTCGTGGAGATAGGCTGCAGCAAAGAGCACGTCATCATCGAGAGTCGCGTGGTCGGCCTCAGCCAGGTCCTTGGCCAGCTTGTAGTCTCGGACCGAATGCGAGTATCCCCAAGCCGGATTCTTAAAGTGCTCAACAGCGAACTGCCGCACCATCTCCCGCCACCCGGCTTGCTCGGAAACAGCGGCTGCAGCACCGCAGCTACACGCGGTACACAAGATAATAAAAAATGCAACGCGAAGCATTTGGTGCCCTTTGTCGACTGTTCTAACCGTGGTCGTAACCTGCCCCATCTTCTAGTACTTCTACTCGGCCGGCGCCACAGCGACCTACCGTTGCCCGGCCCAGAGCGACGGTTAATAAGTGAGGGGTGATGGAATCTGAGCGTGGCCTAAGCCGATGATTCCGCCGCAGTTACCCCAGCCACAGCGAAATTCCTGTAGTCGACGATAGACGCGGGAAGTCATCTTCTGCGACTACCACGGATCCAACTGCAACCGCTTATGCGTGAGTCGAGTCCTCTGATAGGCCAGCTGGCTTCTGGCTCTCACGTCGATGCGCCGGAACCAACTCACCTGCTTCACCGGCGTGAAAGTCGACTCGACGCGTCGCTTCTTCTCGCGCCCGTCGGGCGGGTCATGGCTCGCCACAGAGCGCGCGTTGACCCGTACGTGTTGACCCGTATTCATAAGCCGCGATACGCGATCCGAGATCCCCTTCAGGGCAGATATTGTGCATCCGAGCTCGCGCGTTGCTCGGAGGGCCACCTCGACCGTTTTCGGCGCGCATCGCAGGTGAAGCGATCGCGTAAGATAGCCGCACGGCATAGCGCCGAACTTCCCTTTGCATGGAGCGTGATGTCGGAGTCACCAAATGTTTCGCCGTCGCTCCCTGAGCCATCACAGTGGGACGCGAGACTCGCGCGCCGCCTGGTACTGCCGCTCAGGGGCAGCCGGGTCACTCCAAACGATCTGACCACCGTGCGCCTGGCAGCCGGGCTGGCTGCCGCAGTCGCATTTATCCCCGGCACCTATGGCTGGTCCAACATCGCGGCATTGTTGCTGGTGCTGTCGAATTTCCTGGATCACGCCGACGGCGAGCTGGCCCGCATCAGTGGCAAGACCAGTCGTTTCGGCCATTTCTACGATCTGGCGTCCGACGCAGTGGTCACGGTTCTGCTGTTTGTAGCCATGGGCATCGGTGTTCGCGCCAAGGGCGGCATCCCGCTGGACATTCCGCCGGTCGCCCTGGGGGCAAGCGCCGGTACGGCGATCGCGTTGATCTTTTATCTGCGCATGCGCATCGAGAAAATGGCCGGTAAGGGGGCGAGCCGACAAGGTGCGCTCGGCGGCTTCGAGACCGAAGATGTACTGTACCTGCTGCCGTTGGTAACCCTATGCGACGGAGTCATTCCGCTGCTGCTGGCCGCCTCGGTCGGGGCCCCGCTGTTCGCCTCGTGGGTTGTGCTGGAGTACCACCGTCTGCGACGCACTCCGAAACCGGCGGCTCAGTCGACTTCCGATGCGGAATTGGCCTGACGAGCGCGGGCCAGCGGGCCTGGGTCCCAGCGCGCCGGAGATGCATCGTCAGTCGGACATCGATCGGACGATGGCTGCGCGCTTGCGGGAGCTCGAGGTAGCGCCGCTGCAGAACAAGTTTGCGCAGCAGGGGGCTTTTCTTTACCTGCCCGAGTACTTGCCCGCTGCGATCACTGCGCAGCTGGTTGCGGCCGCGGGAGCCGTCGCGAGCGCGGTCAATCGCAATTATCTGCCGTGGCACAAGCAGGGCGGCAGCGTCAGCCGGCATGTGTTGGACCGCTCGGCGCCCTTGGTGGCGGAGCTGTATCGCTCGCCGGCGCTCATCGACTGGCTGGAACGCGTGGCTGGGGAGCGGCTGCAGGCTTCACCATCCGGAGACCCGCACGCGTACGCGCTCTACTTCTACACGCAGCCAGGGGACCACATTGGCTGGCACTATGACACCTCCTACTACGCGGGCCGCCGCTATACGCTGCTCCTTGGAGTCATCGATGAGTCCTCGTGTCGGCTCGAGTACCAGCTGCACACGCGCGAGAAGACGGTGGACATGGTATCGGGGTCCGTGCAGATTCCACCTGGTGGCTTGGTCTTCTTCAATGGCGATACTCTGCGCCATCGAATTACCCCGCTGGGTGCAGGCGAAAAGCGGATCTCGCTGACCTTCGAATATCTGACCGACCCGAACATACGGGTCTGGCGACGCGTCGTCTCGAATATGAAGGATGCGGTCGCGTACTTCGGGTTTCGGCAGGTTTTCAGCAATCGAGTGCGCACGGTGCCTGACCAACGCTCGGACGCCGGTTCGGGACGCACATGAAACGGTCGACGGCCTGGCTGCTCTCTGCAGGTGCGCTGCTGTTTATCAGCGAGATCGTCTCGCACAGCGTCCCCGCCGTGTACGCCACTCTGGCGATTGCCGGTTGGGGATTGCTGCTCGTCACCCTGTTTCACCTGGTGCCGCTCGCGGTCGATGCGGCAGCGATCCGCGTCCTTCTTCCGGCGCGCAGTTCCTGGCGCGACACGGTGCTGGCCCGCTGGGCAGGAGAGTCTGCAAGCAGCCTGCTGCCTTTCGGCCAGCTTGCAGGCCCGGTGGTGATGATCCGACAGCTGTGGCGCCGGGGCGTTTTGGTGCAGAACGCCGTCGCCGCAGTCACCGTGAGCACAACTCTGCAGGTGCTCGCACAGATAGCCTTCGCCCTGCTCGGGCTCGCGCTGATCGCCGGCCAAGTGAGCCCTCATGCACAGAACGCCTTACGCCCTGCCTTGCTTGTGGCCGGTATCGTGCTCGCCATCCCGGCGATGGCGTTCTACGTCCTGCAGCGGCGGGGCTTATTCGCCTGGTCGATGCGCGCCATCTCCCGTTTCTGCAGTAAGCGCGATTGGTCATCGCTCCACGGTCGAGCGCAAGCGATCGATGAGGCCGTACAGACGACCTATGTGCATGGCAGCCGGGCGCCGGCCAGCTTTCTTCTGAATCTTGCCGGCTGGATCGCGGGCACCGGCGAGGTGTATCTCGTTCTACAGCTGTTTGGCACGCCGGTCACGTGGGGCGTTGCGCTGATGCTCGAGAGTGTGGGCCAGGCAGTTCGTGGTGCAGCATTCGCTATCCCTGGCGCACTGGGAGTGCAGGAAGGCGGGTACCTGCTGCTCGCGCCGCTCGCAGGGCTCCACCCCGACACGGCACTGGCACTGTCGCTCGCCAAGCGCGCACGCGAAATCCTGCTCGGAGTGCCCGGTTTGTTGCACCTTCACGCATCGGAGAGCCTTTGGCGCCGTCGTCCGCCGGCTTCCACGGGCGGTTGAGCGGATCGCCCGCGCTCGAGGCAGGACGGCTGTCCCGCCGGTGGTGATATTTCTGCTGCTAGCTTAAATAAGGAGAATTTATTTGCGCGCCATCCTGCTCGCCGCCGGCCAAGGCCTGCGCCTGCAAAACCCCCCAGACCGCCAACTGCCCAAGTGCCTGTTGCGGATCGGTGGAATGAGCCTACTCGAAAGGCATCGGCAGTTGCTCACGAATGTCGGGGTCGAGGAGATCGTTCTGGCTGTGGGATTTCGCCGCGACCTGATCGAGGCCGAGCTCGAACGCCTGGATTGGCGGCCGCAGCTTATCACCAACGAGCGCTACGATCGCGGCAGCATGCTTACGCTTCATACCGTTGCCGAAGCCATGACACGGGGAGGCGAGGTTTTGCTCATGGACGCCGATGTCCTGTATCACGAGCGCATCATGGAGGCGCTCGTCGACGGCGCCCAGCCCGCCAACCGGTTACTCATCGATCGGAATTTCGAGGAGGGAGATGAGCCCGTGAAGGTGTGTGTACGGGATGGCAAACCGATCGAGCTGCGCAAGCGGCTCGCTCCCGGGTTGCAACCCGACACCATCGGCGAGTCGGTCGGATTCTTTCGCCTCGATGAGCCGGCCGCGTGCCGGCTCGCGCAACTGGTCGCGGGCTATATTGAGCGCTCGGGCGCCGACCTGCCGCACGAGGAAGCTGTCCGCGACCTGTTGCTGGAAGGCAGTCATTGCTTCGAAGTGATCGATATCACCGGTGTGCCCTGGATCGAGATCGATTTCGCCGCGGATGTCCTCCGCGCCGAGCACGAGGTGCTGCCACGACTGCAGGTGGCCATTCCGCGCGGCTTAGCCACGCCTATCCCAGCCCGCCGCGCGCGAAGGGCACACGGCGAGTGACGCCCGCGAGGTCGCGCTGCGTTCTCGCGGCGCTGCTCGCGGCGGCTCAACTCCAGCAAGCCCACGCGCAGGCGCCGCCACAGGGCCCCGAGCCACTGCAGACGCAACTGCCCGCTCCCGCACCGCCCGCACGGGCGAGCAGCGGTCTCGGTCGCTGGTTCAACCCGGCGACTGCGCCGTTCATACCGATACCGGAGATCGCGACCGATCCGAACAGCGGCACGACGGTCGGCATCATCCCCACCTGGCTGCAGACGGACGAGCACGAGGACATCCATCGCATCATCGCGCCCGATGTGATGCACAACACGTACTTCGGCTATGGGGTGCACGGACGCATCTATGCCTACCCCTCGGCGGACGAACAGTGGTCGATCACCGCGGGCATCAAAGAGCGCGTGGAACGATCGTTCATAGCGCAGCTGCAGCAGGGTCGCCTGCGCGAGAAGCGCTGGTCGATCGCGACAAGCCTCGTGTACGACCGGGACGGCACATCACGCTTCTTCGGCGTCGGCAACGACTCCCCCGCCAGCTCCGAGACCAACTACACGAACGAGCAAGCGTCGTTGCAGGCGCAGGTCGGCCTGAACTTCAACCGCGCCTGGCAGCTGCAGTACACGGTGCGGATGCGCATCGTGGACATCCTTCCTGGGACCCTGCCCGGCATTCCCTCGATCGAAGCAATTTTTCCTGACCTACCCGGACTCGGTACCACCAAGGCACTGCTCAACCGGCTGGCGATCGTCTATGACACGCGCGACGACCTCACCGCGCCCCGAAGCGGCGCCGAGTGGGTGATGTATGCCGGAGTCGCGAATCAGGGAGGGTTGCTGGACGATTCACTCTACAGCGAAGCCGGTGTAGACGGTCGCATGTTCTGGACCCTCGGAAGAAGCACCAGCCTGGCAGTGCACACCGCGCTGCGCTATCTGCCCCGGACTGACCAACTGCCATTTTGGGCACTGAGCTGTATTGGCGGACAGCAAAGCGAAATCGGTGGCACCCAGCCGCTGCGCGGGTATGGCGCCGGACGTTTCTGCGACCGCAATTCGTTTTCCGCAAGCGTCGAGCTGCGCCAGCGCATCTGGTCACTGCACATTTTTGCCACGCACGCCGATCTTGAGTTGACCCCGTTCGTTGATGTCGGTCGCGTCTTCGAGGGAACGGGCACCTGGCCGCTGACGCAGCTGCATAAAGTCGGTGGCATCGGCTTTCGCGGCGTCGCCCGGCCCTTTGTGGTCGGTTACGTCGACATAGGTTACGGTAACGAGGGCGTCGCCGTGTTCACGGGCCTGAACTATCCGTTTTGATTGCGTCATCGGATGTCGCGCCCGTGTTGGGGCCGCCGCTCAGCTCTGAGCGCGGTCGGAAACGGCCGCCCGATGTTCCTCACGTGCGGCGAGCCAGACCTCGCGGGCGGCGCCGGCATTCATCGCAATGATCCCGAGCCCAACCGCAAGGTCAGGCCAGACGGAGCGCGTTGCCGCTGTTACCAAGCCAGCCACGATGATGGCCAGGTTTGCTGCCACATCGTTGCGTGCGGAAAGGAACGCGGCGCGCGTGAGACTTCCGGAATGCGCTCGAACTCGCGCCAGCATGACCGCGCACCAAAAGTTGATCACCAGGGCACCCGCCCCGGTCACTGTCAAGGGAACGGGAGCGGGGGCTACCCCAGTGACGAGCTTGGTCCACGCCGCCCACAGCGCCGCCAGAGCCGGCACCAGGAGGACTCCCGCGAGAATCATTCCGACCCGAGCTCGCCAGGTAGCACGCCAACCGAGCGCAACCGCGATCAGGAAATTGACCGACGCGTCCTCCAGGAAATCGACGCTATCGGCATACAGGGAGACCGAGCCGATCGCCAGGGCGACGGCGAATTCGACCCCGAAGTAGGCCAGGTTGAGGGCCGCCACCAGAATGACGACGCTCCGGGCAGTGTCCGAGCGTCCGCAGGCCTCCGTGTCAGTGGAAGTCATGAGTAGCGACTTGGAGGATTAGAGTGTGAACGCGTCCCGGAGAAACGGTTTGACTCCATGGGCGGAATCGCGGAACTTAGCATCGAGCAGGTAGTCAGTTTAACCCTACCCTGACGGTGCCTTGGTGATTCGTCGGCTCATCACAACCCTGACGCTCTGGACGTGCCTTCTAGGCATCACCCAGCCGACGCTCGCCTGCGGGCCTTGCAGCGACTGCTGTCCGAGGGGGTTCCCCTCCGACCCGTTTGGTCAGCTAGCCGGCCAGGCTGCTGCAGCCAACGATTGTTGCGCAGCAAAGCCCACCCTCGCAGCTCTCCCCCAGGCTGTTGCACAACCGCGCAAGGCAGCGGATCAAGGTACCGGCTCCCCTGCCCTCGCGGGCGCAGCTGCCAACATCCGTGTCGCGCACACGCGCTTCCGGCCGACGCTGCCAGCGCTTGCGGACTACCGCAGCAACGAATCGCTGACGTACCTGCGGACGGCGCGCCTCCGCCTTTAAGTCTCGGCTCCCCGATACCGGCCACGTGCCGGTAGCTCCCGTGGTCCCCCGAAGTGCAGTCCTTCCAGCTGCGCGGTCGGCAAGCGCCATGGGTTCTCCGACTTGACGTGCTGTCGAAGTCCGAACTCGGTGAGTCCCATGAATCGATCTGTTCTTTGCTCATGTAGGGCGTCGCATTGCGGCCGCTCAACGCGCGCTTACGTTGGCCTGGCACTCACTGCTGTGTCACTGAGCCTTGCGCTCACATCCACCGTCTACGCCGACGAGTCGCCTCTCACCCTGGCCGAAGCGCAGCGCCTCGCGATCCAGCACTCGAAGCAGCTCGAAGCTAGCGAGCTGGGTGTCTCAGCCTCCAAATCGCTGGCTATCAGCGCGGGTGAGAGACCGGATCCGGTGGCCAAGATCGGGCTCGAGAATCTCCCCGTGAATGGTCCCGATGCCTTCAGTGTTCAGAAGGACTTCATGACGATGCGCAGCGTCGGCATCATGCAGGAGATCACTCGCCCCTCGAAGCTGCGCGCCCGGGCGGCCGAATCCAATGGGGCGGTGCGCCTCGCGGAAGCCAAGAGGGCGCAGACGGTCGTCGAGATCCGACGCGACAGCGCGCTTGCATGGCTCAATCGCTATTACGCGGAAGCCGCGGAGCGGACCGTACACGAACAGGTCGATGCGGCACGCCTCGAAGTCACCGCTGCGGAAGCCGCCTATCGCGGGGGCCGTGGCACCGCAGCGGATGTCTTGGCGGCTCGCCAAACGCTCGCCGAGTTCGAGGATCTTGCCGCGGAGGCCTCGCGCGACGTCAGTACTGCAAAGATCGCTCTCAATCGATGGGTCCCGGAGGCCTCGGATCACCCCCTCGTCG
>Ga0307473_10000129_pt1 | contig 14277 bp, 21 predicted proteins | sample atmos_gasesAM5C__FD_203744 | JGI IMG/M metagenome (GOLD analysis project Ga0307473, IMG submission 203744) | Hardwood forest soil microbial communities from Morgan-Monroe State Forest, Indiana, United States - atmos_gasesAM5C_515 | ecosystem: Environmental > Terrestrial > Soil > Temperate...
GCGACCCTTCAACTTTGGTGGCCCCCGTCTCGAACGACCGGAGCGACACTTCGGCTTTCTGCACGGCATCGTAGAAACTGCCGAAGTCGGCGATGAACTTGCCGCTCAGAGCCATCGGGGTTACTCGTGTGCGGGGGCCGATTCGTGCTCCCGCAGCAGGTCAATCAGAGCCTCGTAATCATCCGGGTCTAAGTCGCGGACCCAGTCAACACGCCATCCGCAGCGGAGGGCGAGGGCAACGTCGCTGCGGCGGCGCTGCTGCGCGTAGGGGTTTTTTTTTCGCGCTCGCGTTCGGCCTGCACCGCCTCTTCGTGCGCCTGAATCGCGAGATGGATTTCGAGGAAATCATCCGGGTCGAGCGCGTTGAGGGCGGCGGTCACATCCTCGACCGATTTGCCGCGAATCGGGTATTCCGGCAACGACCAATCGAGCAGATAGGCGATGACTTTCGTGAGGCCCGTCATCAGCGGATTGATGCGCCAGCCGTCTGCCGTCGGCGTTAACCGGCGCTCGAAGGCCTCCGAGAGCTCGCCGTGCGTGAGGCGCCGCTTGACGAGCAGCCAATCCCCGTTCGAGATCTCGAGCCGCGTGGTCTCTGGGCTCACAAAGCGTGAGGCCATCGGTCGTCACCGCCTCCCTGTGATCATTTCCGGCAGCTGCTGCCCGAGGGTCGCGTGCAGTTCACGCGGCCCTGGACCGTCCCCGAGGTCGATCGTCCGTACCGGCCAGCGCCATTCCCCGTCTTGGTGCGGCGCGATGAAGACGAGCGGACGCTGACGGATCTTGAAGGCGTCGAAGGTGACCACCGTGGCATGCAGCGCCCACGCGCCGTCCGCGAGTTGCCGCGCGGAGTAGCCGTTGATCGCGGCCGCTGCGAAATAGCCCCAGTCGATCCGTCCCACGACGCCCCGAATCGGGCGCCCAGACATCCGCCGTTACGGGGCGATGGCCCAGTTGCCGGCGGCGTCCCACTTGCCGCTGGTGGAAATCGCCCCCGTGGCGCTCACGTTGACGCTGCCATCCACGTTGGCCAACCCCTGAAAATAGACGGTCGGGTCCAGGATGTTCTGGATCAGCCGCAGCGTCACCGGCAGGCCGGCCAGGACCGCGGCGAAATAGGCGGGCGATGAACTCGCCACGGCATTCCACCAACCGCCCAGCGTGCCCGAGTAATCCGGCAGGCCCGCCACGCGATGCTTGTTGGTGTCGCCGAACGCCGTGACTTCCACTCGATCGGTCGCCATGTCGAGCGACCAGGCGTTGAGGTCGCCGAGCGTGACGAGGCTGGACCCACCAGCGGGGTCCATCTGAATGCGGCCGTTCTTGCCGTGCAGACGTTGATCGACAGGCATGAGCGTCTCCCCCAATACAGCTGTTCGTGTCCCCGATCACCCTGTGGGTTCGTGTCCCCCGACGATTCCCTATGCCGAGGTGCCGATGATGACGATGTCGTAGGTGACGCCGGTGCCGGCGCCGCTATTCGTGATTGTGAGCAGATCGCCGGTGGCCCCGGTCACGGTGACACCGGTGCCGCTGCAGTACCACGCGAACGCCCCGCCCGGCTTGATGGCGATCCCGTCGCCGGCCGCGAGAAACAGCGGCACCCCGTTCGAGGCTGGTCGGGTGACCTGCACATCGTTCACGTTGCCTGCCGCCGCTTTGATGATGACGGCCTTGATCTTGACGAACGTGATCGCCTGCCCGAAGGCGTCCACGAGCACGCCCGCGAGGTCGAGATCTTCCGTCGCGCTCGCCGCCAACGTGCGCTCGTCGGTGAACACGCGATCGGCCTGCCCGGCGCCGGTCCCGTTGGCGAGGCTCACCGGATTGCTCAGCGCGAACGGCAGCACGGGCGTCCCGAGATCGAGGGCGCCGGTATGCCGACCCGTCACGCTGAGTTGAATGTCTGCCGTCAGTGCCATGTGGCCACTCCCTCTTCGTTTAGGTGCTCATCACCAGGCGGTACTGGCCGCCCCGATGGAACCAGCGCACCGTCGGGTCGACCTCATCGACTTCGGTGATCCGAATGCGCGTCTCGCGGTGCATCGTCATCAACGCATAGCCGTTGACGGTCAACGTCCCGTTCTCGAGCAGCGCATCAATCCGCGCGGCCGCGCTCTTGACCAGCGCATTCGCGTTCGTGACGGTCGAGAGCACGACCGCCTTCACGAGATAGAGCGCATCCTCGTACGACCGACGCTCGAACTGCTGCTCGTCCACTTCATCAATCAGCGAGACGATCACGAAGCGCGTCGACTTCGGCGGGGCCTCGTCCATCCACGCGAGGTTCTGCACATAGCCAGTGAGCTCCGTATCGGAGTTCAGCTTCGCGAGCAGCGCCGCATCGATGTCGCTGCTATCAGGCGGCATGGCCCACCACCACGAAGCCCGCGCGCTCGAGCAGGGCCGCGAAGTCGCCGTACATCAGCCGCCGTTCCTGTTGCATCACCGGGACGAAGGCGTGCGTGGGCGGGGCCGGTGGCATCACGCCGCGATGCGCACCCTTCGTCGTGTACCGATGTTTCCCGGCCGTCCCGTACTCGAAGAGGAACGCGTGTTTGGCGGTCGACTTGACGACCACGGCCGCCCCGAAGCGGCCAGCGGAGACCGTCTGCACCTTGACGTGCTCGGCGAGGTTGCCCGTGTGCCGATGCGCCTCGTAATTCGCGCGCACGCGGTCGGCGGCCCGCAGGCCGTGCCGGTTCACAATCTCCAACGCATCGGTGGCGAGCTCCGACGGCAGAGACCGCAGGGCCGCCTTGAGTTCCGCGAGGCCATCCCACACGAACCGATTGCGACTCATACGGGCCGCCCTTGGATCAGCCGAATGAGGAGCACAACGATGGCGACCACGAGCAGCACATGAATCAGGCTGCCGATGCTCGCCACCGGCACGACGAAGGCCCCGAGCGCCCAGAGCAAGACGAGCAGCACGATGATGATTTCGAGCAGACCCATTACGCGACCACCTCCTGACAGACGGCGATCGTTTCGATGTTCCGTTCCTCTGGGTTCGCCACGCCGGTCACGTAGAACGTGCGGCCGTTGAACGTGATGCGGGTTTGCGTCGTGACCTGCGGGTGGTACGGCATGGTCACAATGTGCGAGGCCGTCGCGATCGCGGTGCCCGCCGCGACGCGCTCCAGAACCGCCTGCGTTGCGGGTGCGATCCTCGCCCAGACGGCTGGCGGCGCCAGGTCGAACCACGGGGTCGCGCTGTCGCCGTTGCCGTCTGGCACGGGCGTCCCCGGGTTCTGCAACGTGATCCGATGCGGGCGCGCCGCGATGCCGGTTGTCGGGCCGATGCTCATCACCGGCATGGTCAGGCCACCCACACGAGGCAATAGGGCTCGATGGCCTCGCGGTACCCAAAGGGCACCTCGATGCCAGAGACGCGCTCGACGGCCGCGATATCCCGGCCGACCGTCGCGTAATGGGCCGTCAGCAAGCCCACCGCGTGTACCAGCGGCGCCGGAATCTGCGCCACGGTGGGCCAGCCCGACACGATCCGAATGACGAAGGGTTGGAAGGGCCGCACATCGAGCGGCCAGATGCCACTCAGGGACAAGCCGATCCGGCCGCTCGCGACGTCGACCACGTACTGACTCGGATCGAGCGTCTGCAGGACGTCGCCGGTGTCCGTGTACTTGATCCAGGTAACCGCTTGGAGCGGGCGCGAGTGCGCCGGGAGCTCGAGCGGCGTCCGCCAGCGCCAGCGCGGCATCGCATCGAAGTAGATGTCGCGGGTTTGGGTGAGCAGCGCGAGCCCGGTGTCCTGCTCGACCTTGTGGCGCGCCGACGCAATGAAGCCCGTCATCAGGCCATCGCGCGCGTCGCCGTCGGCCCAGTCGAGGCCCGCGCGCAGCTTGCCCTCCGCCAGCGTGAGCGGTTCGACGGCGACCGTGCGCGTCACGGTGCCGCCCGTCCCGCCGACCGTGACGTTCAGCGGAATCGAGAATGATGTCGGCGTCAGGACCGTCACGACGCGCGACCCATCGACCGCCGGCGTGGATCCGAGATGGCCGGCGATCGCGATCGTGTCGCCGGACACGAACCCGTGCGGCGTGGTCGTCGTGATGACGGTCGGATTCGCCACCGAGGACGCCGCGACCGCAACCGCTGGCGTGACGAGCAGGGAAATCGCGTGCGGGAGCGGCGACGGCCGTCCGTAGAACTCGCCGGCCCAGAAGGGTGGCTCGATGAACACGCCCATCAGCGTCGTTTCTTTGGTCGATACGTGCCAGACGTCACTTCGCCCTCGGGCAGTCCCTGTTGTACCTGTTCCGCGACGAGCGGCGGCGGCTCGAGGTCAGCCATCGGGTCGGGTGGCCGCAGCTCGCCTGGGGCCGCCACCGCCGCCGCATCCCGGGCGGGCAGCTGCACGACCGTAATGGGTCCGCGACTGCCGCGGCAGGCCGTATGGGCCGCGCCGCATATCGGGCACGGCCCAGGATCGAATCGCCACCACGGGCTCATCAGCGCGGTCCGGATTCCCCCGCGGGTTTCTCCCCAGCCGGTGTCGGCGCCGGCGGACTGTTGCTCCAGCCCGGCGTATTCATGTCGCGGGCAGGCGGCGAGGCGCTCCCGGGCGCCGTCGCCGGCGGACTCGGCTTCGATGTGTTCGGGTCTGGAGTCATTTCAGGTTCTGTCGGTGCCATGTGGTGCGTCTCCTACCTTGTGGAAATGGCGGACTCGGCCGCGCGCGTGCATCCCCCCACGACGAACGCGACCGAATCCAAGGCCGCCAGCTGCGCACCTGACGGCCACGTCGTGTCAATTCAAACCGTCGGCCACGTCCTACTCAAGCGCGTACGTCAGGATCACGTCGACGTGCGTGGCGGTCGCCGCCGAGCCGCCCGTTTTGCCGATCGTGATCGCGGTGTTGGCATCGAGCGGCGTGAACGAGGCGCCGTCGGCCAGAATGGTCGCGTTCGCGTCTCCCGCGTGCACGAGCGCGCTTTGCGTCAAGGCGGCCACGGCCACGGCCAGCAGCGCCACCGAGCCCGCCGCGCGCGTGCCCAGCAGCCGCACATCGGTCGCGCCGCTCACCGCCCCGCCGATCGCGATCATGGCAGCGTCGATGAGTCGATACGCAAAGCCGGGCACCGCCGCCAGGACCGTCGCCCCCGCATTGATCTGGGCCACGGTGAACCGTTGCCGGATTTGCATCACCGCTGGGTTATCCGTATCGACGCGAACCATCTGGTTCGACGTCGGGTTGTAGCGAGGCGAAGGCATTCTCTAACTCTCCTTTGCCGACGACAGCAGCGGCACCGCCTCGATGTCGTACGAGCCGCACTCGCGGCATCGCAACCCACACCCGCGACCGTGTCGCCCAGCGTGAAGTTCTAAGTTTTCAGGTCTGTTGTCCGTCTTATCGCCGTTGATGTGATGGATGGTCTCAGTTGGCAACAATGGTCTGCCCAGTACCCGGGCCATCACGACGCGATGTTCGAGTTGCGAGGTGTTCGATGACCCGTTTGGCCTCTCGTTCGGCGGAACGTAAATTCGGATATAGCCCTCCTCGGTGAGATAGCGCGCCCCTTTGCCATGACGGCTAGGGGGCCTACCACCCGCCAACTGATTCGTGTCCTTACATTCCGGCGAGCAGTACAAATTCCAACCTCGTTTCCTATTTGCAATGTGCCGGTGTGGCGGTACCTGGAACGTCCTGCCACAACCGGCACATTCAACATCAATCCACTGTGCTTTCCTGATGCCCGCGTCGGCCCGCTGTTTGGTCTTTCTTCCGCGACATTTCGCAGAGCAGTTCTTCCGCTTCGAACACGGATACCGCACCAAGAACGGCGTGCCACACGCGCGACATTCCCTCGTGACCATAAATCGACTCGGTCAGTTCAGGACTCAGTTCAACCCCGTGATCGTACCGAACGCCGCGGGTCTGTACACTGCTAAGGCCCCGCGTTCCTCTGCTCGAATTGCCACGAGGTTCTTCACGAAGAAGTCTTGATGGCTGTTCGACGCCTCGACCCGTAAGCCGCCGCGACGGAAGAACTGCGAGCTCCCCGCGTAATCGCCCACCAGCGCCGTGCCGGCCGCGATCGTCGGTGTCGTGACCGCCGGCAGGCCCCAGAGCCGCGTCGGTCCGGGCGGGGCGAAGGGACCAGCCCCGTAGTACTGGCCGTTCGCGTCCTTCGCCAGCTGGATCGTCTGCCAGTTCGTCGGATTGATCACGATGCCGTCCGGCTGTACGAACGCGGTCGTCGAGATCGTGGTGATCTGCTTGAAGATCGCGTCGGCGTTCGTGTCGGCCCCGCGTGCTTGCGCCGCGGTCAGGCCGGTCCGATTCAGAATGCCCCGAATGTTCGGCGGCGTGCCGTTACCGTTGAGGAGCTGATCCTCTTCGGCCAGCTGCACGCCGAGCCGCAGGCGCGCATCGATGTAGGACTGAATCGCCGAGACGTCCTCGAGCATCTCCTCCGTGACAGGCAGCCAGTGCGCAATCTTCTGCACGAGGTCGGAGACCTGCGCGAAGACGAGGGTCGATTCGGGCTTGGCCGCCCCTTCCGCCACCGTCGCCGCGGCGTTGGTGAAGGTCGTTTCTTTCATGTAGGTGATCGAGTTCGAATCGGTCGACCCGGGCGCGATCAGATCCGCGACGACCAGCCGCTTGAAGAGCAACGGCAGGATGCCCGGTTGGTACTGGGTGATGATCAGCGGCCCGCCCGATCCCGAGGTTTCGTCGAGCGTCGTCGCGTGGAGCTCGACGCTCGGTGACCGCCACGCGGAACTCGATCGGTGATGCCCTTGCCGGAAGAATTCGAAGGCGGGTGACTCGACCCATTGCTGCCCCAGCGACTTGAGCACGCGCTGGACCTTGTTGGGCGAGAGGGGCAGATTCTGCGCGGCCTGGACGGCCGTCAGTCCGGAGGTGAGCTTCGCGAGCTCCGCGGCGAAACTCGCGTCGCCTTTCGCGGCCTCGAGATTCGTCTTGATGGCTTTCCCTTCGTCGAGCAGTACCTGAATCGCTTTCCGCTCGTCGTCGGTCATCAGGCGACCCTTGACGACCGTCTTGCCGTCTTTGTCCTTCTCTTCGTAGGCCTGGCACTCGCGGCCGGTCTTTTCGACCAGTGCGGCGATCTGCCCGGTCTTCTTGAGCAGGTCTTCCTCGAGTACAGCGATATTCATGACGATTCTTCCTATCCTCAGGCGCTGAGGGCAGCCGTGACCTGCTCCAGGGCCTGTCGTTCGAGCCACGCATCCAACCGCCGATCCTGGACCGTGGCCACCGCGGGCGGTGGCTCCTGGATCGTGTCAGCGGCTGGACGCAACTGGGCCGCCTGTCCGCTCTTCGCGGGGGCGTTCATCAGGCGGGCGAGTGTCTCATCCAGGGTGGCGACCTTGTCGACCATGCCGAGCCCGAGGGCTTCCTGGGCGCTCAGCGTCCGGCCCTCGCCGTACCCGTTGCGCACGTCAGCGATCGGGACCCCGCGGCCGCGCGAGACGTCGCCGACGAACTGCGCGTACGTTTCATCGACCCGGTGTTGCAGAAACGCCTCGGCTTCCGGCGACAGCGGAATGCCCTCGACAGCTTCGGTCTTGTATTTCCCGGCGGCGACCACCGTCTCTTTGATGCCTTCCATCTTGAGGGCTTCGGTGAGGTCCTCGTGGATCGCGTAGACGCCGATACTGCCGACACTCGCCGACGGACTGGCGACGATTTCGGTGGCGCATGCGGCGACCCAGTACGCGGCCGAGGCCATCGTGTAATTGGCGACCGCGATGATGGATTTCTTCGTGCGCGCCTTCAGCACCTCGCGCGCGAATTCGGTGGCGCCCGCGGCGTTGCCTCCAGGCGAATCGACATCGAGCACGATGGTCGTGACGCTCGCCGTGCCCATCGCTTCGCGCAGCTGCGCCGTCAAGATGTCGAACGAGGTCGCCCCGCTCATGTCGCTCATCACGTTGGCGCGCGGCACGAGGACGCCGTAGACCGGAATGATCGCGATGCCGCCGCCGGTCGGTTGTGGCAGGGCCTTGCGGTTGACGAGTGCCGCCTCGATCTCCTCCGAGGTCGCCTGTTTCCCGGCGGCCCGGCGCCCGATGATCCCGGCGATGGTGCGGAGCATCGGGCGCGTGATCGCCCAGGGGTGCTCGATCACGAAGCTCACGATGTGCGCGTACCGCAGATCGGTCAGCCTGTCAGACATCACTGAGTGCCTCCGCCTCGAGGGCCCGCGCGAGCGCGGCCACTTCGCGCTGAACGATGACGCGGGCCTGGTCTTCCTCTACCACGGCGGTCAGGTCGGCGAAGAGCTCGTGGGACCAGCGTGCATCGAAGGCCTGCGCCCGGTCCGCCAGCGGGACGCGCGCGACGTGCGACCGCACGCGGCCTTCCCAGATTTCGAGCGTGCGGCCGATCTCAATGGCGGCCGCGGTTCCGTCGTCGCCGGGCATCGACTGCCCGCGCGTGGCCGATGAGGGCGGCGGTGCCGCGCCGGGCCCAGGCGGTGTCTGGTCGGTCGCCGCCGGGCCGCCCTGTTGCGCCGCGAGTTGATCCGCACTCGGGTCGTCTTTGATCGAAGGGAGATTGATGCGCGCGCGCCCTTCGTTCGCGGTCATGATCGGCCGCCCGACGAGCGCCTGCAGCGAGGACGCCTGCTCTTCGAAACTCCCGGCCAACTTCGCCGCGATGTTGAACTCGATGTACACGCCGTCCCGATCTTGGCATTCGATCAATAACTGCCCTTCGATTTCCTGCTGGATCATCTCGAGCCACGGGCCGAGCGTGTCCTGATACAGATGCTTGTGTTGCTCTTTGATGTTGGAAAACGTCGCGTGGTCGAGGATGCCGACCATCGGTTGCGGAATGTGGTACGCGGCCGCGCAGACCTCGCGTCGCAGCTTTCCGCCGAGGGTATATTCGGAATCGCGCGCGCTGAACGAGGCCTGCTTGTAGACCATGCCCCTCGGGCCGACGGCCGTCATGCCGACCTTCGATCCGCTGCCGGCGAACTCCTGCCACTGCTCGCGGAAACTCTGTTGCTGTTCCTTCGTCCAGTTGGGGGCGTCCTTGGTCTGTTCCCAGATGCCCTCCATGCGGCTCGCATTCCGCCAGTACGACTCGCGGTGGTCGCCGGCCGCGGCTTCCTCGGCGAGCACACGGCGCAGCGTCTCGAGCGGCGAGAGCCCCCGCAGCCGCACCGTCGGGTTGTAGCCGTTGAAGTAGACGATTTCGCTCGGCGGGAATGGTTGCTTCACTCCGTTGGAGGTCCACTCGAACAGCGTGGGCAGGAGCCCGCCGTAGATCCTCATTTCCTCCGGCGGCAAGCCGACCAACCCGATCGCTGGCCGCCCGGCTCCGTCGCGATACCGGACCTTCAACCAGAAGGCTTCGAAATAGATCCCGAGGTCGCCGATCAGGGTTTCGATCAGGCGGTAGCGCCGCGTCGATGGATTCGGCTTCGCGAGCCAGCGCGCGAGCTCGTGCTCCTCGAGACGGACGCGGTCAGTGTCGGACACGCGCCGGAAGAGGTGCGGGGCCAGTTGGGCGATATTGCGCGCGAGGAAGTCGACGCAGATGCGGACGTTCGGCTGGCTGCGGTAAATCTGGGCATAGGCCTGGCGGGAGTCGTAGAGCGAGAGCGTCGCGGGCGACGACGTGGCCCATGTCGGCGTCGGCGTCGTCAGCGCCTGGAGACCGTCGAACGTGCGGACGATCACGGCGCCACCTGGAAATACGCGACGTTCGCGCGCGGGATGTGGACTTCGTGCGGGTCCATCTTGAGGGGGACGTGTCCTGCCTTGAGCGCATGACAATCGCGGAGAATGAACCACATCCCGCGCTGCTGCCAGAGCACGCCCTCGATCGCCTCCGACTCGGAATGCCGAAAATTGACGGTGACCCGCCGCAGCAAGGACGGCGGTCGCCACCAGCAGAGCCAGCGCAGCATTACGACGCCACACGCGTCAGTGTGGGGCAACTGGACGAAGGCGGGAATTTTTGGGCTGTTTATTCGGCGGCTGTGGTAGCAGGCCGGAGAGTTGAACTCCGCGTGCTGGGCTTATGAGGCCCGGCTGGGCACCGACCCGCCTGCATCATCACCAGAGCGGTGCGCCGAGGCGCAGTTCGATCCCGGTCACCCACTCCTGCGCGGCGCGTCCCTGCGTTCGGTCAATGTATCTGCGCCCGTCGGCGTTCAAGAGATACAGGCCCGCGCGCCCGTCGGTGTCGTCGGCGAAAAAGCACCGCCGCGTAACATCCTGCCCCTCGTGGTAGACGTGCAGATGGATGCCCCGGTGCTGCAGCGCGTGATGCCGATGCACGTCCACCGGGCCCCAGCGCTTCTGGGCCGACGGCCGCAGGAAGGGCAGCGCAGCAAGGAATCCGAAGAACGCTCGTCGTTTCATGGGGACCCTCAGCGAGATATTACCCGAAGGTAATATACCGGTAGGTATAAGCCTGAAGGTTCATTCATCGTCGGCTTCATCCGACAGGACGCGCGCGAGGCCGCGCCGGACCACCTCAGGCACCGAGATGTTCTGGCGCTGCGCCATCTGCTGCGCGCGATCATAGTCCTTCGACGGCACGGTGACGTGGAGGCGCGCGGGGATGTCGCCTTCCACGAGTGGCTTGCGGCCGCGTTTTGACTCGCTCATATCACCACCAACACCGGATCCTCGGCCGGCAATTCGGGCGGCTGCGCGATCCGCCGCGCGTTCGCCATGACCAGCGCGCTCGGACCGTCGATCTTCTCTTTCGCCGCTTCCTTGTCGAGCCGCACCTGTTTGTTCCGCCCGTTCCGGAGCACCGAGTTATCCATCATCCACGTCATCACGAGGTTGTTCCCGTGGGCGAGCTGCACGCCGGCGATGAGTTTTGAGACGGAGCGGATCGACTCATTCAGCCCGAACCCCTGCGGCGTATCGACCATCGTGATCTCCGCGGCCTGCAAGTGCAGCGCGATCGTATGGGCGAACCGTTTGTCGTAGGCGATCTCGAGCACCCCATCGTTCCGGGCATCCTCGAGCACGGTTTCCTCGACCAGGTCATCGTCGGTCGTATCGCCCTCCGTGACGGTGAGGATGCCGGCTTGTTCCCATTCTGCGTACGGCCGATCGGGGTACTTCGCCAATGCCGCTCGCGGGAGCCAGAATCGCATCTTCAACACACAGCATGTGTCGAGCTCCCAGAGGCGCGCCCAGGCGGCGAAGTCATCCGTTTGCCCGAGGTCGAGACCTCCGTAGCACGGCGCGCCGACGAGCTCCTCGTCCGTGACCGTCAACGCGCCACACTCGCGCCATTTGTTCATATCCCAGGCCGGCGTATGTTGGCTCGTCCACACACAGAAGTTGAGCCGCAGGACCATGTTCGTTTCGCTCGGGATGTTCGTCGCATTCTCGACCTGGCGATCGAGATAGTCCTGCTGAATGATGATTCCGAGATTCGGGTTCGCCTTGATGTGGCAACTTTTGTCGGTCAGGGGGTCGTCGTCCTTATCCAGTCCGCACACAAAAGCGAAGAGACGCTGATCGTCGACGATGCCTTCGAGCATCTTCCGCGCGTGCTCGTGGTGCTGCCAACAGATCGAGGTCCGGTCGAACCCGCTGTTCGTGATGCCGAGCGACAGCGGTTGCTTCCGGCGTTTCATGCCGGCGCGCATCTTGTTCACGACGACCGCATCGGCATACTCGTGCTCCTCGTCGAAGAACACGAAGTGCGGCCGCGGTCCAGACTTCCCGCGCTTCTCTTTCGTCAACGGTCTGAACCACGAATAGGTGGCGGCGTAACTGAGATTGTCAGCGCTCTTGTAAATGAGCTCGTACAGATCGGGCGAGGCGTCGACCATGCGATCGGCATCACGCCAGCAAATGCGCGCCTGCTCAATCCCGGTCGCGACGGAATAAATCTCGGCCGCCATCTCGTTGTCCATGACCAGGCCGTAGAGCCCGATCCCAGCCGCAATCGGCGTCTTCGCGTTTCCCTTGCCCTCTTCGACGTAGGCCTCGCGGAAACGCCGGTACCCATCCGGCATCTTCCACCCGAAAATCGATCCGACGATGAACGTGTTCGCCGGCGTCAGCAGGAAGGGGATCGGGTCGCCGTATTCGTCGAGCGTGTCCGGTAGGCGGAGCACACCTTCGAAGAATTCGATGATGTGATTGGCGGCCGCGTCGTGAAAGAACAGCCCGAGCTGGTGCCCGGACTTCTTCGCGGCCGCGTGGCGATCGCGGAGGTGGCGCTCGCAGGCCAGGCGCACGAGCGGGCCTGCTACGATTCGCCCGTCGTCGACGTCGAGGGCATAACGATCAACGCGGTGCGTGAGTTTCACTGTTATGAACCAGCGACCCTCGGTAGTTGCTTCATCGGCTGTAGCCCCTTGCCGACCTCTCGGAGGGATGACCGATGCTCGTGCGCGATCTTCATCGCTGCTGCTTCGAGCAACTGTCTGTACTTCTTCATATCGGCGCTCAACTGCTCGTCGTTCGGAGCTGAAGCCACCGCGATCGCTTTCTGCAACTTCCGACCGGCCGACCGAACTTCACGATTCGCAAACCGCACCATTTCGTCAGGCGTCAGCGCGATGAACCCTGTCCCGTCGCCGATGCGACCGTCGAGAAACACGCGACGTTCGGTGAACAACAGCCGTCGCCAGCGGTTCGTCACGGTCCGGTATCGTGAGGTCAGCCTGGACATACCGAGTACGGATTCGAGTTGCTCGTGGGTGATCCGCCGCCCATCTGGAAGGATGTCTGGATAGACGGACATCAACCTCGCCACATCGACTTCTGTTGCCGGGTTCTTTGCAATCGTCATGTGTTCACGCTCCATATAGGCTATACAGCCCCTCGCCATGCCACGCCGAGGCCTCGCCAAGCCAGCCGCGCCACGCCTAGCCATGCCGTGCCGAGCCACGCCTACGCCTAGCTTTCGGTGACCTCCGCGCCGAACATTCCGTATGGTCCAGGTGTTTTTCCCCCGGGCCGCCAATCGCCAATGCCCTTGTAGCTTCCGGCGTATGACCAGATATCCGCCAAAACCTGCTGGGTGATCTGGTCATCCCACACGCTGACGTGGCCGGTCGCTGACCAGTTTGAGAACAGCGGACGCACCCTGACATGTTTGGACTGCCCGATCTTGACGCGTTTAACGAACAGCGAGAATCCTAGGCTTTCGACGAACGCCCGATGCTTCGCAAAGTCCTTTTCTGTCTTCAGGGAGTGCACTTCTGAAACCTGGATAGTGCGATTCTCTGATCCGATAAGCAGCGACCAGTGCGTTCCGACGACGAGCATCCCGCTTTGCGTCTGGGCCTTGAACGTCTTGCCGTTCTTTCCGCCCGGAACGGGAACCATCGCACCGCCTTCCATCGAGGCGCGCATCAAATTGTCGTTCGGAAGGCCAATGACTTGACCGTTGTGGTACAGCGATCCGAGCCATCGGAATGCCGGCGAGCGATCGTCGCCGGCGCGAGATCCTTTCCTATTCTTCGGATCGTTCTTCCAATCATCCATTCGATCAGCCCAATCGATATCGTCAGCGTGCATCAACAGATCAGTCTTCCCGGTCAGTGTCACCTTGTAGGTTCTCATTCGTCTTTTCTCCTGGTCATACGACCCCTTGCCGTGCCCGGCCAAGCCTTGCCGAAGCCCTGCCGCGCCTGGCCGAGCCCTGCCGGGCCCTGCCACGCCGCGCACCTCGATCCATCTTTTACTTCACCGCCATTGGCCGCCTCAACGTCAATGCTTGCTCCTGGAGCTGCGCGAGCTTTGATGTCGGTTTCTTCTCCAGATCGATCTTCTGACCGTGGCCCGACCAAGCGACGCGCGTTCGCGAAATCGCCGTTAAGGCGAGCTCTCCAGCGAGCTGGGTCTTTTTCTCGATCCATCCCCGTAGCTGGCTATCGAGCATGCGCACGGTCTGGTTGTCGAGGACCCTCTTCCGGAACGCCGTCCGGAGCCGACGGCCGCGCTCGTCCACGGCCACACAGGCCCGACAGTAATCCGCTAGCGTCTCGACATCGGCGGGCGTGAGCACCTTGGCGCCAGCCAGGAGGGGCGCAAATTGGTCCCAGTAGACCCGCTCGGCCTTGACCAGCCCGGGTGGCGCGCAAATGGGCTCTGGCTCACCAGCGACATCAGAATTTCCAGTGGGAATGGTTGTCTCATCGTGATGATGCGGGCGCGTCCTGGAGCGATGCAGAGCCCGTATCGCCGCCGGTTTTGGTTTCCGGCCCTTCATGGGGTGCTACGGCCTGGGATTACCAAATTGAATTACCAAATCGAAATCCAATTTCGTCCAAAAGGAAAGTTGGC
>Ga0307473_10000131_pt1 | contig 14174 bp, 21 predicted proteins | sample atmos_gasesAM5C__FD_203744 | JGI IMG/M metagenome (GOLD analysis project Ga0307473, IMG submission 203744) | Hardwood forest soil microbial communities from Morgan-Monroe State Forest, Indiana, United States - atmos_gasesAM5C_515 | ecosystem: Environmental > Terrestrial > Soil > Temperate...
TCGACCGTTTCCCCTGGCTCATAAACACCATCCTTAAACAGCAGGTCCATTAGATGGTGTTGCATCGACCTATAGAATCCGCCGCGTTAATCAGGCACTGGCTCGGCCTTTCCTTAGGGATTGCCACCGGACAAATGCCATCAGGCCTCTTCAGCACGCACCCACCGCTCACAGGCCGCATCGTCGAGCTGCGCAGCATGACTGGGATGCGTTAAGGCACCTGGTGTGCTCGGCGAAACGGTGGCAAATGCCAATGGAACGCCCTGCCAGAAACCGTAGGATTGAGCCGGGTCTTCGGCTGGTCAGAAATCATTAATGCCGCGTAAAAATTTCAGGGTGGATTCCGATTCCAGGTAACTTCGCTGTCTTTGTCCTCCCCCCACAACCATTTAGCATTCAATACATTACGGACGCAGGAGTAGCTTGATGCGCCTTGGTTCTGCGCGTGCTTCTTCCGGGCTCTGTAAGGGATTTTTTACGGAGGTGAAAGAATGAGCGAGGAAGGAGAGTTCGTTCCACAAGATGCGGCCGCGCCCCGTTGGATCGGGATCGTCGTGGTCGCTGTTGCTGTAGTTTCGCTGGTTGCTTTGGGTTCGGGCTGGAGCGCTTCGACGCAGTCAAAGTCGCTTGAGCAAACCCTGGCGACGCAAGCACAGCAATTCAAGCAAAACGAAGACATGCTGAGCCAGCGGCTGGCGAAGTCCGAAGACACCAACGCGCAGCTCCAGGGCGAGCTGAGTGTGGTCACCGACAAGATGAAATTGACTCACGGTGAGCTTGTCCAAGCCCGCGCCGCGGCTAACAAAATCAAGGAAGAGGACGCCAAGGAATTGACAGACTTGCAAAATCAGACAAACGCACAGTTGGCCAGCAAGGCCAGCGTGGAGGACGTGAGCAGTCTCGGCACCGACGTGAACGGCGTGAGGACCGACCTCGAGTCTACGAAGAACAATCTGAACATGGCTCGCGACGAATTCGGCACGCTGATCGCCAAGAACCACGACGAAGTGGAAGAGCTTCGCCGCCTGGGCGAGCGCGATTACTACGAATTCACGATCAACAAGAAGGGCGAGCGCCAGAAGGTGGGCGAGTTGACGGTTGAGCTCCGCGGCGTAAATACGGGCAAGAATCTTTATTCGGTTGCGATCTACATGGACGACGCGCGGTATGAGAAAAAGAATCGCTCGGCTAACGAGCCGGTCTACTTCTTCGTCCATGGCAGCCGTGCACCACTTGAATTCACTGTGAACCAGGTGAGCAAGGACAAGATCGCGGGCTACCTGAGCGTGCCGAAGACAAGCGCGACGCATGCGCAGGCTTCATCCGGCAGCGGCAACTAAAACGAAACTGCAGAGCGCGCCGCCCCCGCCTGGGTGCGGAGCGAAGCAAGCGAGGGGGCGTCCCAGGAACGCCCCCTTTTTTATTCCGGTTTCTTGAGGGTCCGCATCTTGCGGCGCGGGAATTTCTTGGCGAGGGCGGGCTGCTCGTCGTGCGGCAGTCTTCGCTGCTCGTACAACTTCACCTTTGATTTGGCGGTCTTGCGGCGGTGCGTTGCCGCAACCGCGTTCATTTGGACGATTAGTCGCATAACCGGACAAGCTCCCCTAACATGGCGGGAACGAATGTACACCGGCGCAGTCCGAGTCATCGGGCGCCGGGTTTGAACCCTCCCACACCCCAATCCCGCTAACCTTCCGGCCACGTTGGCCCCAGCAGCCGCCAGCCGCACGCAGCGGTATGCCATCGAGCAGTCCGGCATCCGAAAATCTGGCTCTCCCTGCGAGCACTGGGAAACAAGACGCGGACTGGAAATGAAATTGAAGTCAGTTTCAAAGGAACCTGGATGGTAGTGAAGAAAGGTCAAGGTCCGCCGCAGGCGGTCCTCCTTTACGTAGTATAAGAACCACCGAAGGTGGTTCTTATTACGAAGTAAAGGGTAATTCCAAAACCCAGTAATTCATAATCTCTAAATCTAATTAATCTCAATCTAGAATCTAGCGTTTACGCATCCGCGCGAAGCGCATCGCCGTATACGCATATAGGGGCCGGAGAAAAGAGTCAAAAAAAAACAGGATGTGGGCACTAACCGCAGCCTCCTTCGCCGCGTTGGCCATGGCTGCCGCCAATTGGGCCATCCGGCATCCTATAAACCCTGAAGGACGGTCGGTGGCGTAGAATGGGCCAACACCGAGCGGCAATTGAGGGTGAACCAAGACTCATGTGAATGCAGTGCCGTGAGCGATATGTCAGCACCAGAGGATAAAAGAGAGAGTATTTCACAGTATGTTTTGCAGCCGCCTTACGACCAGGCTCTTCAGCTGGGCTTGAGGCAGTACGCGGAATTTGAGAAGAAAATGTCTCCGCTGTTTGCGCGAATCAGCTCAGACGAACGCGATGGATATTTGCGCGACATCTATAGACTTGCCGCTGAGAAAGTACTCATGGAAACCGGCAGGACCGACGCCCAGAATCAAGCTCAGTTGTTAGCCGAGGAAGCAGAAATGTTTCAGTCCGCGACCCCGAATATAGAAGCTGCCTCACAGAGCCTATCGGAGGCAGCAGATGCTCTGCCTCAGGAGTTTCCGGGACGCGTAGAGGTCGAGGGAATCGTCGCGCAATTGCGCGACATTAAGCAGAGGCTGACAGACAAGGCGCAAGAGCTAGCTCGATTTGCAAATGTACTTCGAAATCTCGAGGGCAAGGATATCGCCGTAAGGAGCGCTTCTCCTTCGTCGCTCCTATACGAGATTCCCCTCCGGAAGATGGATGAGGTCGCGCCGGATTTACCCTCAGGGAACCCGTTACTCCAAGTATTGCCGTAAAGCCGCCTCGAACGTCATGCATGTGACCTTGTCGCGATTGAATCGCGAACGTCTGCCAGGCGGCGCTTTAGACAAGGATTTGTCTATCGCAGAAATAAGCCAATGGTCGATTACGTTCAGCTTCCTGCCCGATGGAAGGCAGTACCGGTATGGAGCCGACGCTGTCGGGCCAGCTAGGCTCCTTATGTAGCCGCCGAGCAATTGTTCAGGGGAGTTGAACCTCAGACCTTCGGTTTGTAATTATGGCGCCGTGAAGGGCATCTGCACCAGCAGAGGAGTGAGAGAAGCCGAAACGACGAGAAGGATTCGGGGAATGACGGTGACGGTCGCTCTCATGGGCGAGATTATCTCTTCGTCTTACGCAGCGCCATCTATCCCGTTGCCCGAAGTTAACAGCTGATGCGCGCGAGGCCGCTTGGCGAGGCAATTCCGAAATACTGGAACAGATTATAGATTTAACATATTATCCTCGAAAGATGGCCACTGCTCCGCTCGCAACGCTTCGCGCAATCTCTCCTCTCACTGAGATGGGGGCATACGAGGCTCTCTGGGCCAAAAACGAAACGACCTTTTCGTCGCTCGCAATGAAGTTTCGCGAGTCTCCGGACTCGCTCCCTTCAGATTTCGTAACCGACTACGAGGCTAAATATTTTTCAGAGGTTGTCCTGAAGATGCTTCGTGAGGCAGAGGTAAGGCAGTTTGGCATTCGTGTACATCGAGCCGGAGAGTACCCAACTAAACTTCGGGACGCTGAGGACCCTGTGGAATTGTTGTATTTCCGAGGATGGTGGGACCTCGTGGAGACCCGGTCGGTGGCCGTTGTTGGCACGCGGGAACCCACTTCGCGAGCGGTCGAAAATGCCTCAAGACTGGTGAGGCTTCTTGTTAAGGACGGGTTCACGATAGTCTCGGGTCTTGCCCGTGGCATCGATGCTGCCGCACATAAATCTGCAATTGAGGCCGGCGGGAAAACGATTGCGGTCATTGGGACGCCTCTCACGCACGCATATCCCAAGGAGAACGCCAGTCTGCAGGAGCGAATCGCGACCGACTTTCTACTGATTTCTCAAGTTCCGGTGTATCGATATTCGAAACAAGATTATCGGCGCAACCGGGGATTCTTTCCCGAGCGAAACAAGACGATGTCGGCGCTAACTGAAGCAACGATTATCGTTGAAGCGGGGCAAACTTCCGGAACTCTGATTCAGGCGCGGGCGGCCCTACGGCAAGGTAGAAAACTCTTGATACTGGATAGCTGCTTTCATAACCCTGCCCTTACGTGGCCTCACGAATTCGAATCAAGAGGGGCGGTCAGAGTCAAAGACTACGAAGACATTCGCAGGAATCTGGCCACCGATGTTAACCAAGCTCGATGAGCTAAACCTGCCGGACCACTGGTATCTTGACGCGACGGATGATTGTTACTTCATTGGAGAGTACACCGCAGGGCGGGGATATTCCCACAGCGCAACAAACCAAGTAATCCTAAATCTTAAGAAAAAGCATGGATAGGCGCGGAATGCCGGAGTGGCCGTACAAAGCCCAAGCGATTCGACAGGCAGCGACGACGCTCCGCGCCTCTCTAAATCCAGAGTTTCTAAGAAGCGCCACTTTTGTCCCGGTTCCACCTTCCAGAATTGTGGGGGACCCTCTTTACGATGACCGCATGACGCAGGTTGTTCGGCTACTCGACCCGACTGTTGATGCAAGAGAGCTTGTGTACCAGGCGGAAGGCATGCACGACGCGCATAGCGCCGCAAACCGACCGGGCCCTGCCCTTCTCTATGAGAACTATCGGATTCAAGAGGCTCTGCTCGACCCAGTTCCTGCAGGAATTGCGATAGTCGATGATGTTCTCACAACAGGTGCCCACTTCAAGGCGATGAAAAGAATACTGCGGGAGACATACGGCGTTAGTGTAGTAGGCATTTTCCTGGCCCGCAGAGTTCCCGATACTGCGTGAGGGTTGGTGTCACGGAACCTCTCCCGAAGCATGTTTCAGATTCGCACATTACGTCACGTTCAGTTACTGCAATTTTACTGCAGTCGCCATTTCGAGCGACCGTGGTGCCAATCAGAGCGAGACCTAACCCTTCGCAATTGTGGGAGAAACCTGGTGGGTCTTTGCTAAGTGCCATGGGTTGAGGTATGTGCCGTTAGGCCTCTGAACTAAACATGCTATATCCACGGCTCCCTTTGTTACACTTACGCCGTACTCGCCGGACTGAGGAGAAGAAATGAATCCGACAAAATCATTGGTAGCTCTGGCGCTGGCCGCAGCGCTCGCGCTTCCTGCGTCCGCGCAGAAGAAAGAACAGGACCGCGTCGAAAACGCCGGCCAGGTCATGAAAGAAATTATGAATATTCCGGACGACATTCCCCAGAGCGTCATCGACAAGACCCACTGCGTCGTCGTTCTGCCTTCCGTTCTGAAGTTTGCAATTGGAATCGGCGGCAGCTATGGCCGAGGCGTCATGACCTGCCGCAGCGGTGTGAATTTCAAGGGTCGCTGGGGCGCTCCCACGATGATGGCGCTCGAAGGCGGTAGTTTCGGGCTTCAGCTCGGCGGACAGGCTACGGATTTCGTCCTGCTTCTGATGAGCTCGCGTTCCGCTAGCAGCATTCTTAGCAGCAAGGTCAAACTGGGTGGTGACGCTTCTGCTGCGGCGGGTCCCGTGGGAAGAAATGCCTCGGCCGAAACGGATGTCACATTACGGGCCGAAATCCTCACCTATTCCCGCGCTCGCGGCTTGTTCGCTGGTATTTCTCTTGCTGGCTCGACCCTGCGCCCGGACAACGACGCCAACGAAGCTCTCTACGGCAAGAAAATCGACGCGAAGGATATCGTACTGAAAGGCGCCGTGCCTCCTCCGCCGTCCGCCAAGCTCTTGCTCTCAACGCTCAACCAGCACTCTCCGAAAAACAAGTCTGGCAGCTAAGAGCTCGACCTTCAAATTAATTCAATCGCCGCACAAAAACAAAAAGCTCCCTGAATACAATATTTGCTGCCCGGAGGCAGTTGGGCGGATAGGTGAGTGGAATGGTCAATCTGGGGGCGAGTTACTGCAATTTTACTGCAGTGGCGATTTCGTTCGACCATCGTGCCAATGAGCGCGAGGCTTAACCCTTTGCGATTGTGGAAGAAAGATGGTGGGCCTGGGGAGAGTCGAACTCCCGACAAACGGTTTAGGAAAACAGACTGCGTTGTTGACGGGTTCTGAAAACTTTGGACTTTACTATATCCGTCAACGAGTTCCAATGACCACGATATGAACCGTTCTGCCCAGAGTTGAACCGTTCTGAACAACCAACTACTGCAAAATTACTGCACGGCTCGAATCAGAAAATCCATTCCGTACCTCCAGGCCAAATTATTTCAGCTTGGCGTACCCGGACTTGGCAGCGATGAGGACGGGGATGTCGGGGTCGGCGTCTTTCCGCAGCGCGAAGAAAACCTGATACGCGGCGCTGTCGAAGTAGCACCGAACGTGGGGACAGTAGAGATGGCTGCCCCAGGGAGGCGGCCACATTGATCGAGCGTTGTGTGGTTGCTTACATTTTTATTGGCGACGCATGACTCGCGATACACTGCCATTTACCGCTGGGCATCTTCACCCACGTGTCGGTCCAGCGCTCATTGTTATCGAAAGGCTTTCCCATCGTGTCGGTGCCCTTACCTTTGAAGCCTCCAGTCGCGATAGCAGTATCGCCAAATACCGTTACCTTCACATCGGTGTACTCGGCGCTATCCCATTTGGTTTTTTTGTAAAATGCAAGCGTCCCGGCCTTGTCGTTGACTTTCCCATCGGCCTCCGTAACCACGATTTTGTCGGCCAGCAGCGGGGCGATTAGATCAGGATTATTTGTCTTTTGCCCCTGAAGCCACTGTTGTTCCAGTACCGCGATCGCTTTTTCGGTGCCGTCGCCCGTCTGCGACCATGCGACGCTGACCAGTGAGAGCAGGGCGAGCAAGCACCATATCCAATTTCTCTTCATAGCCGTCTCCTTAACTTAAACTTGTTGAGCTTTTCGAAAACTCTGGTAGGAAATTCTATCGCCAGCGTGTGCATTGGATACTCGAGGGGGGGACATGTCAAGCAATTACATGCCTGATTAGCCTCGCAGCCGGAAAAGTGGATCCCATTACGACCTTGTCCTAGAACGCAACCATCAAGCAAGTGGAACGTGCTTCTGAAAATCGAGAATCACTCTGTCTTGTCACTGGCGGGTGGTGCGATTTCATCAATATGTCGTGTGCCTATGTGTGACGTATACTCTGGGAGCGTCTGAAGGATGGCGAACATGTTGAACAAATCGTTTTCCGCCAAATTGCAGAAGAGTCACAAGGGCGGATGGACCTATGTGGTCTGGTCGAATTCAGTCAAGTTTTTCGGTACGCGTGGCCTGGTTAAGGTCAGAGGCACAATTGATGGTCATCCCTTCAAAAGTTCGTTCATGGCTATGGGCGACGGCAGGCACATGCTGCCTGTAAAGATAGAGATACGCCGAGCAATCGGAAAGGAAGTCGGTGAAACTGTGAAGGTGCTCCTGAAACAGCGGATACGCACCTAACAAAAGCGGCGCGCTCTCAAGTCCTGATAAATGCACTAACCGGAAACTGATCCACAACTGGGGTGCTCCGCCGGTCACTTCTCTGATGCCAACCATCGGATACGATCGATATCCAACCTCCCTTTTGCGCCCCAACCTGTTACCCCTTCTGGAATCGCCGGTCGGAACCCCTCATAGAGACTGAATGCGTTCTTCGAAAGCTGCTCCGGCCGGAAGGCTTTCACGAGGTCCCGCATCGCCGCGCGAGCAGTCCCAAGCGACTCGCCGAACTTGCTCTCCAGGTATCGTTCCACACTCTTCGCTTCGATGGGTTTGTTCTTGGTGACAGCTCGCACTCCATCCGCCGTATTGACTGCTGGCACTGACCGCCCACAAATTTCAATCAAGAAATCCTCTCCTCGTTTTCGTGCACGCGCCTTTTTGACCTCTTGCGGCACAGGTTTGTATATGCCCAGTCGCTGACCTTTCGATTGAGCAGTCAGACCAGCCACGGCCTTGCCGAGTGACAGTGCTTCGTCGTGATCAAATCCCAGTCGCTCGGCAACGGTAGTCGCCCAGAGCGTCAGGACGGGAGCGCGATTGATCAGAATGTTGCCGTCGGTCATGGCTCACAGCGTGCCTAATGGCTTTGCACGAGCGCAATGGCTCGTACAGCACGGTAGGCTAGCAACGGCAATTGTCGGCGCTGGCGTGGCACAGGGGAAAACCTCTCCGACAAATTTCTGAAAACCTCCGGCGTCGAGTCACCTTGCACGCTGTGCGAAGGCAGCGGTGTTTGTCCCACATGCGGCGGCAGTGGCGAAATCGAGCCGGGCGGTGAAAGCGGCTAACGTGTCCCGATAGCCATCATTAACACACCCGTTTTATTGACGGATTGTCAACTCGGGGGAGATACTCAACGCACGCCCGATCCCCAGAGGGCGCATGTCCTCACCTCAAGGGAGCACAGCTAGGAGACACAAATGTCTACTATCTTGATCAGGCAGAGTCTCGTGGCGATTCTATTCTCATTCCTGATTTTGTCCTCTGCCTCTGCCCAAGAAGGAAAGAGCGTCACAGAGAGTAAAAGAGCAATTGAACGAGGCTCGAAATTCTTTGTTGCTCCGATGGAGGGAGGGTTTGACACATACCTTGTCGCGGCCATTGTAAAGAAACAGGTACCGGTCACGGTAGTAACGGACCGGAGCAAGGCGGATTACGAGATAACTGGCATCTCGGACTCAGAAAAGGCTGGATGGGCAAAGATGTTGTTCATGGGTTCTGAACAGTCACGCGAGCAGGCGAGCGTTAAGGTAGTCCATATACAAAGCGCTGAAGTCGTCTACGGATATAACGTCCACAAGGGCAACTCCTATCGGGGGAGACAGAGCGCAGCAGAGGCATGCGCTAAGCACCTCAAGGAAAGAATTGAAAACAAGCAGTAAGGGAGTCGTTGCGGGATACGGGTTAAAAAAGAAGATAGGCTGGTGCTAAGTGCTATGACAAAGATGAGACTATCCGTAGTGATGGCAGTTGTCGCCCTCCTCACTGCACAGGAACTGCCGGCGCAGCCTCAGCAGTCGGAGCAGCCCAAATCATCAGAGGAGTCACAACCGTCAAAGCAAAAGATCCCTGCGGGTTCAAAAGTATTCGTCGCCCCAATGGATGGATTTGAGACCTACCTCAAAGATGCGATGGTTAAGAAAAAGATTCCGTTGGAGATTGTTGAGCAACGTGACAAGGCGGACTATGAAATTACCGGGGTATCCGAGAGCAAGAAGGCAGGAGCGGCGAAAATAATCATCATGGGTAGCATCCACTCGCGAGAAGAAGCCAGCATAAAAGTGGCAAACCTCAAGACAGGTGAACTCATTTACGCGTACTCGGTGCATAAGGAGAATTCTGCACGCGGCAAGCAGAGCAGTGCAGAGGCGTGTGCCAAGCACCTCAAGGATGAAGCCGTTAGTCCCAAATAGGTGGGCCGGAGCGGCACGATTCTCGACGTTTTAGAGTTCGCCGCGCACGAAATCTGACCGCCACCGATCCCTGTAGATTTCCGATATTGGGGCGGTTGCCTGCGTATCTAGCCGGATTTCGCACAAAAACACCGCAGACTGTGTGTAATGCCCGAAGACAGGCGGTTTAAAACGGGGCGTAACCAGGGTTTTGATGGTTCTCGCTGAGATCTCGGGTTGGAAAAGACCTTCAACCAACCCAGCGGTTGCGTGCGAGGAAGTGGAGACTAGCGTTTTTCCCCGGGAAGGATATCGCCGTCTGAGGGTATTGTTTGCCACATCGTGACCAATAACCAGAAGCCCTTCATTTCCGTCACTGTTTTTGCCACGGTCGTCGAGGTTGCTTGCTGTGGTGCATCTCCCACAAGGCCTTCACCGCGTACCATACCGTCAACATGACGCAGAGACCTGTGAGAGCACTGGCCACTCCAAGCACGAAGCTATAATCCACCTGGTTGGTATTCATTTTTGTGCCCATTCTCTCCGTATGCGCCTAATTCGGTGCAAGGATCAGACCAAACAACCGAGTAGCGAACCGAACAGAGCAATCGCTGTCGCGGTCACTCTTCATTCACCTTCTTAAGCTCGGTCGCCAGGTGCAGAAATAGCCTATTGGTACTTTTTATCTGGTACTCATTATCACCACCCATTTTGCCACCCCACCAAACGGCGTGCTCTCTGGACACTGATAGGCTTGAATCCTCCCCCAAGAAACCACCGCTTCGCGGTTTGTTGCGTATCTAGCCGGATTCCGTGCCAAAGCACCGCAGACTGCGTGTAATTACCAAAGACAGGCGGTCTGAAACGGGTCGTGACCGGGGGTTTTGAGGGGTTCTTAGGCGAAGCGATTCATCTCAACTTGGCGTATTCAGACTTGGCAGCGATGAGGATGGGAATGTCGGGGTCAGCCTCCTTGCAAAATGGTATTTTGCGCGGAGTAGGAGCGTCATTCTAATGTCACTGGGTACTTTGACTCCGCTCAGCCAAGAATCTCTTCTGGCAGTTGCTAGCGGCGGAGCGAACCTCGCCAAATTCTGCTTTGCGCCGAATGTTGGCGAAGAATGGATCGGAGTCTATCGCAGGGTACGAGCAGTAGTTTCCCTCGATAGCTCGCCGCAGCATCTGGAGGGCAGCATCCGTTTTTCCGCAATACGCGAGATCGGAAGCTGAAAGATAGTTCTCTTCGGGGTCCGGGTCAGGTTGCACGCTACGCTCCAGCGCGGCGATTTCGGGGAGTGGCCGATGCCCGGCGCAAGCCAGCAACAAATTGTAGCGTGCCCTCAAATTTGAGATGTTCGGTGGCCCTATTTGCAGAGCCTCTTTCTCCTGACCTGCACGCACAAGGATGTCAATCGAGTAGGCTTTGTAATACTCTGAACCAAAATCAAGATGGATATATTCCCTGGCGCGTTGATAGTCCCCGCGTTGAAGAAACACAAGGGCGCACGAACGCCAGCGGAAATTTGCCGGATCGATTGAGAGGGCCGTGTCGCAGTGGCTCGCTGACTCCTCCAACAGACCGGCATACCTGAGTACATAGCCTAAAGTGAACTGGGCCACAGCATTGTCTGGACGCCTGCGAACGAGGGTTTCGGCCTCTAGATAAGCCCTCCCCAACTCGCCACGTTCGACGCGATTTCGGGCTAATTGGGCGCCCGGGGCGATGAAGTTGGGGTCTAGTGCAAGCGCCCGCTCAGCGGCGGCATCCGACCGTTTCATCATGGCTTCGCCCCCGCCCGCATAGGCAGAGTCAATATAGTACCGGAGTGCAAGAGCGGCCCATGCCGGAGCATACGTGGAGTCAAGCCCAACTGCTCTCTCCAGCATGCCTATAGCTTGCTTGTTCGGTTGGGAATCGTTTGGTACAGCCGCACTTCGCAGGTATAGGTCGTACGCCTCCTCGTTTTTGGGCCCCGCAGCAGCGTCCGTCGTAACTGCGGATGACCCGAGCGCCGGAGCAAGTCCCCCTCGTGCTCTAGTTGCGATTTGTTCCTGCATCGCAATCATGTTCTGAGCAGGAACATTCAGCGTATCTCGCCACAATAACCGATTGTTTTCCACCTCGACGGCTTCCAGCGTAATTTGCAGTTGCTCTCCTGCCTTCAAGAAGTGGCCTGTCACTATGCTGGCCACTCGCATCTCCTGCCCTGCTTTTTGCAGGTCGGGGTTCGGTTCCGTGTACTTGCTCGTGGTCGCAAACGGCCGAATAGACAGAGACCGCATGTAACTGAGTATGGTCGCGATTTCGTCTGGCAGAGCGAGGCGTAAAAAGTCGATGCTCTTGTCAGGACCGACGTTTTGAAAAGGCAAAACTGCCACTGTCCTCGCAGCCGGGCTACGTGGCGATGGAGTCGGCGCTTTGCGAGGCGCGACCCGCCAAATTATCAGAGCGACCAGGCTTGCGGCCAGTATTGCAGCCGACACCAAAACTCTCTTGTCGAAAACTGGCAGCCTCTTGGGAATAGCGGCAGACGGGCTCTCCAAACTGGCCGCTCTGCTGGAATCCCGCTTCAAGCGCTGTAAATCGGTACGAACGTCGGAGGCGCTCCGGTAGCGGAGCTTGCGGTCTTTCTCCAGGGCCTTGTTGATGACCTCTTCGAGCTTGGGGGGAAGGTCGGGATTCAGCCGCACCGGCGGCACCGGCGCTCGTTCCAGAATAGCGTTTGCGATGACGCCAGTTGTCTCCCCCCGGAACGGCAGAACCCCTGTCACCATCTCGTAGAGCACCACACCAAAGGAAAACAAGTCCGTGCGTGCATCTAACTCTTCGCCCCGCACCTGTTCTGGTGACATGTACGTGATAGTCCCAATCGCCGTGCCAAGTTGAGTGAGTTGTTCTAGTTCGCTGGCTGTGGGCATCGCCGAAACATTCGCGGCACCGCCCCTGGGTACCAGCTTTGCCAGGCCAAAATCCAAAATCTTGGCGTGTCCACGCTCGGTCACAAAAATGTTGGCAGGCTTGATGTCGCGGTGGACGATTCCTTTGGCATGTGCCGCATCCAGTGCGTCGGCAATCTCAGCCCCCAACTCCAGCACTTGCTCAAGTGGCAGCGGCCTACTGGAAATGCAATGCTTCAGTGTCTGACCATCTAGAAACTCCATCGCAATGAAGGGCTGACCGTTGTGTTCGCCGATTTCATGGATGGTGCAAATGTTTGGGTGGTTCAGGGCGGAAGCAGCCTGTGCCTCACGGTCGAAGCGGCTCAGAGCCTGTGAGTCTGGCGCGAAGCCGTCAGGAAGGAACTTTAAAGCAACGAAACGGTGGAGCTTGGTGTCCTCCGCTTTATAGACAACACCCATCCCTCCGCCACCGAGTTTTTCCAGGATGCGGTAGTGCGAGATGTTTTGGCCAATCATGAGTGGGAAACCGCTCTTGGCGACGGATGTTAGGCCGCTCCCAGAGGCAAGTCAACGGAGCGGTTCCAGCACGCCTAGCGCGGTAGCCGCAGCTCTGGTCCGATGGGTCCGCAAAGTGAATAGCCAAGTTTTTGCCGTAGAAGGCTGCTGCTTTGCCCGAGTGGTAGAATCGTTCCCACGGTGTACCCGCAATGCGACTTGTCCCGAATCCTTGGGGCCGCTCTTGGACTGATTACCTGATGGCTGTTCTTATTGGATTGTTGTTGGTAGCGGGATTGTGGGTTGCGATTCAGAGGAGCGCTTGGGTTCTTGCACTGGTGTTGCTGGTGCTGCTCGTCGGGGCTGTAGTTACATGGGTACGCGACCTGCGAAATGCCCTCCAGCGCAAGCCGTGACGCAAGAGGACGCGCCACGATAGAATGCGGCCCATGGATACGCTGCCCGGCATTCACCTTGGGACTTCCGCCTTCACCGCGGCAGGCTGGGAAGGGTCTTTATTACCCCAAGGGCATGAAACCCGCCGACTACCTCACTTACTACGCAACAAAATTTGACACCGTTGAGGTGGACAGCACGTTCTACCGTACACCGAGCGTGAGCACAGTTCGCGGCTGGTATGACAAGACTCCGAAAGGCTTCATCTTTACTGCTAAAGTCCCACAAGTTATCACGCACGAAAAAGTTCTGAAGGACTGCGAAACTGAGTTCAAGACCTTCCTGAACGCGATGGAGATTTTGGGTGAGAAACTCGGGCCTCTACTTTTCCAATTCGGGTATTTCAACAAGAAAGCGTTTATCGGTGTGAATGATTTTCTCGCCCGGCTCGTTCCCTTCATGAGGAGATTGCCGAAGGGCCGGAAATTCGCGGTCGAAATCAGAAACAAGAATTGGCTCGTGCCACAATTCATTGAGGCATTGCGTGACCGGAGTGTTGCATTGACGCTCATCGACCAGTCGTGGATGCCAAGGCCAAGCGCCATATTTGACAAGCTCGACCCCATCACGAGCGACTTCACTTATGTCAGATGGCTCGGGGACCGCAAAGGAATTGAGAATGCGTATGCTTAGCGAGGACGGGCGGTCTAGCGAGGGCGTGACCCGGGGTTTTTGCAGCAGATTTGAGAGCAACTACGATGTCGGACATTCGTGGCAGCGATGCATTGCTATCGCACCTTTCAATTCTTCTTCTTGAGTAGTTCTTATGACAGCAGGATAATGCGTGCAACACATAATTTATGAATCTTCGACTATGTCTTATGACGGTTGTGTTCCTTGCATCCTTGACCCCATTTTTTTCAGAGGCTCAACAGAAATCTGATGCTGGGTCCAAGGTCCTGGAGCTTGAGGCTAAATGGAACGAAGCGTACAAGCGAGGCGACATCGCGGCCATGAACTTACTGCTCGCCGACGAATTCATCATCACGGTTGA
>Ga0307473_10000132_pt1 | contig 14156 bp, 7 predicted proteins | sample atmos_gasesAM5C__FD_203744 | JGI IMG/M metagenome (GOLD analysis project Ga0307473, IMG submission 203744) | Hardwood forest soil microbial communities from Morgan-Monroe State Forest, Indiana, United States - atmos_gasesAM5C_515 | ecosystem: Environmental > Terrestrial > Soil > Temperate forest...
CCAACTTCATGATCCCGCTCGGCAAGGCGAAGGTCGTGCGAGAGGGGACCCATCTCACGGTGGTGACATACGGCGCGGTCGTGCAGCGCACGCTCGTCGCCGCGAAAGAGGTCGAGGAGCAGAACGGCATCAGCGTCGAGGTGATCGACCTGCGGAGCCTGTCGCCGATCGACTGGCCCACCATCGCCGCATCGATCCGGAAAACGAACAAGGTCATCGTCGCCTACGAGGACGCGCTCTCCTGGGGATACGGGGCGGAGCTCGCCGCCCGCGTCGCCGACGAGTGTTTCCCCTGGCTCGACGCGCCCGTGAAACGCGTCGCCTCGACCGATTCGTTCGTCGCCTATTCACCCGTGCTCGAGGATCACATACTCCCGCAATCCGAGGATCTCTCGCAGGCGATGCGCGACCTGCATGCGTTCTAAGCAGGTCACGGCGTACACTCTGCTGTTCTTCCTGTCCGGTGCCACAGGGCTCGTGTACGAGCTGCTGTGGGTCCGCCTGTTATATCAATCGTTCGGCTCCACGATTCAATCCGTCACCACCGTCGTCGCCGCCTACATGGGTGGCCTGGGACTCGGTGCGTATCTGCTCGGCGCCCGGGGCGACCGCGCGCTCCGCCCGGCGCGCCTGTATGGACGCCTCGAGATCCTGATCGGCCTCTTCGGACTCGTCTCGCCGTTCGTGCTCGCACTCGCCCAGCAGGCGTACATCGCCCTCGCGCGAGGCCTGCCCGAGGGTTCCGGGCTGAGCGTGGCGTTGCGTTTTGGTCTCGCCGGGCTCGTGCTCCTGATCCCCACGACGCTGATGGGTGGCACGCTACCGGTCTTGACGCGTGCGTTCACCGCTACTGAGCGCGACAAGCTGCGCGCGTCGCTCGGACGGTTGTACGGCGTCAATACGCTGGGGGCGGTGTTGGGGACTGCGCTGGCGGGGTTCGTGTTGATCGAACACGTCGGAATTCGCTGGAGTCTCATCGGCACTGCCTTCGTGAGCATCGCCATCGGTTTGGTCGCTCTTGGTCTGCCGGATCCGGATGCCGTTGCCTTGCCTGACCCCGGGCGCAAGCCCGGGGTTGAACCAGGCGTGGCTGGTCCACAGGGCATGGCTACTCCGCTCCTGCTCCGCCGCGTCGCCCTCGTGCTTCTCGCTGCGACGGCCTTCGTCGCATTGCTCGACGAGATCGCCTGGACCCGCGTCCTCGTCATGGTCGTCGGTGGCTCGACCTACGCGTTCACTCTGGTGCTGTTGTGCTTCCTGCTGGGGATCGGCCTGGGCAGCGCGCTGATCGCGCGTCGCTCGGAGACACCTTCCGACGCCGCGGCGTCGACGGTGCTGGCGCAGGGAGTGACCGCGGCTGGTGCGGCACTCATGATCGCGTTTTTCTCCGCCCTCCCGGCCTACGTCCTGCTCGTCTTCCAGATCCCGGGTCTCAACGCGGGCCCGCGGCTTGGGCTGCTGGGTGGCGCCATCGCTGCCGTCGTCCTGATCCCCGCCGTGGGCATGGGAATGACGTTCCCGTTGCTCACCGACCTGATCGCCTCGACCGGCGAGGCGCGCGGTGCCGACGTCGGCCGGGCTTATCTCCTCAATACCGCCGGGTCGATCCTGGGCGCCGTCCTCACCGGGTTCGTGCTCGTGACGGTGCTCGGAAGCGACACGACGCTGCGGCTCGGGGTCGCCGTCAACGTGCTCGCCGCCTTGGGGCTCGCGGTCGCGGTGTCCCGGGGGGTCGCCGAGGGCTCCGCGTTGCAGCGGCAGCTGCAGCTGCGCGTGCTCGGCGGCGCGATCCTCGCGACGGCGGGACTCGTCGCCGTCATCGCCGCGCCAGGCCGGGGATTGCGCACCATCGACCTCGGTCCGACGATCTATGGGCGTGAACGAATGACCGCCGCCGAGCGGGCCGGATTTCTCAGTCACGTGGGCGCGCGGCCGCTGCGGCTCATCGAAGGCCGCAACTCGACGGTGTCGGTGTGGGAATCGCCCGTCGGCCGGGCGCTGAAGGTAAACGGCAAGGTCGACGCGTCGGACTACGGCGACATGGATACGCAGATCATGCTCGGGCTCGCGCCCGTCGCCGCCCATCCCCATCCACACGCGGCGCTGGCGATCGGCTTCGGCAGCGGCGTCACCACCGCGGTGCTGGCGGCGGTGCCGGGGATGGACCGGGTTCGCGTCGTGGAGCTGGAGCCCGCGGTGCTCGAGCTGGCGCCGTTCTTCCGCAGCGTGAATCAGGATGTCCTCAGCCGGCCCAACGTGCGGGCCATCGCCGACGATGCCCGCAGCGCCCTGCAGCTGACGAGCGATCACTTCGACGTGATCGTCTCCGAGCCATCGAACCCCTGGGTCGCGGGCGTCGCCACGCTGTACACGCCCGACTTCTATCGCATCGTGCGCGGCCGGCTGGCCGACGACGGCGTCTTCTGCCAGTGGGTGCAGCTATACCAGCTGCCGCTTCCGGTCGTAGCGGGAATCGTCCGCAACGTGCAGGAGGTTTTCCCGCACGTCTCCGTGTGGTCGGCGGGAAACTACGACCTCATGGTGCTCGGCTCGGCCCGCCCCCTCGTCTCCGATACGGCGTGGGTGGAGGCGCTGCTGGGACGCGGCGGCGCCCTCGCGGTGCCCGGGCACGAGTTTCTCATGCTCGACGCCCCCCAGCAGTATTTCGATCGCCAGGTGCTTGGAGAAGCGGGCGTTGCGCGCCTGGTGCAGCGCGCCACCCTTGTGCACACCGACGACCGTCCCCAGCTCGAGTACGTCGCCGCACGGCGCTTCCTCGACAGCCGGGAGATGGGAGACATCCTCGACTCACTCGCGGCGATCGAGCGCCCAGTCGAAGCCCTGGATCATCTGCCTCCGGACCGGCTGGCACGCGCATTGTCGGCGCGACTCGGGGATGTCGCCGCCTCGGGCTTCGTCGAAGCGGCACATCAGTCCGCTCCCCAAGACCCGCGGTGGATCGTACCGCTCGCTGGCCTCGCGATCGCAAGGGGAGACACCGCGCGGGGCGACTCGCTGCTCGGCACGTTGCGGACCCCCGATGCCCGTGCGCTGCTGCTCTCCGGTCTCATTGCGACCGCTCGTAACGAGCGCGCACGCGCCAGGCCGCTCCTTTTGCGGGCGCTCGCGGCTGGTGCCGACACGACCCGGGCCCTCGCCGCGCTGGCGGTGCTCGATGCGGAGGACTCGCTGTGGTCCACAGCGATTGGAAGGGTGTGGGGGGTGCTGGCGACGACGCGAAACACGTTCCGCTCCGCGCTGCCGCGCGATCTGCTCGCGCCCGCGCTGGAGGGGATCGCGCTGCAAGCCCCGCCCGCCGCGGCCGATAGCGTCCTCGCTGCCGCGATCGTGGTGCGGCCGGGGTGGCCCAAACTCTACGAGTTGCGTGCCGCGGCGCTATTACGGGAGAAGCGTTGTGATGACGCCGTGCGCCAATTCCTGACGCTCGAGGAGTTCGGTCTCGAGCGGGAGGATGGCCCGGAGCTGGTGGAGCGCTGCCGCCGCGGCGGGACTTAGGTCGGGAAGGGAGGCGGGCTGCTGCCCAGCATCTGCCGGATCTCGCTCGCCGCCTCGATCGCGTGATCCACGTCGCGGGACAGGGCCCGCGCCTGCTGTGTCGCCATCGTCAGATCGCCGAGCACCGCCGCCACCCCCGCTGACTTCAGCCGCAGCAAATCGAACCGCATGGTCTGCATCGCCAGTATGCACGACTCCAGCTGATCCTCGATCACCTGGCGGCGCTGCAGCAGATCGCCGAGCGCCTGGCGTTGGCGCTGCAGCAACCCGAGCTGGCGGTCCCGCTCGGGGGATTCCGGCATCTCGGTCATCGTCGCGATCCGGGCGTCGAGGCGGTCGATCGCGCCGTCTTCAACGCCGGCGCTGAGGGAATGCAGCGTCCGCGCCAGCTCCTGCGCGCGCTTGAGCAATGCGTTCGCCGTCGCCGACACGTCGGGGAGCAGTTTCTGCTCCGACTTCGGAAGGCGCTCGACCACGCGCATGATCGCCTGGTAATCGCCGGCGACCTGCTGGACCTTGTCTGCCTGGCGGCCAAATTCTCCGGTCGTCGGTGCGGCGAGCTGCCCCGGCTTTCCAGGACCGGCGAGGCCGAGCCGCACCTCCGCGGCGTCGGAGGCGATCGGGCGATGCAGCACGTCGCGCCACGAGTAGCCGGCCTGCCACAACCGCATGTACGCCGGCAGCAGCGTGAACCCGCCCCAGACCATCGCGCCAATCGGTAGCCAGTTGAGGTGGCCACCCGTCACGACGTCGAGGAGGATGAGGCCCCCGGTCACGCCACCCCAGTTCACCAAGCGGTTGCGCACACCCGTCACGATCGCCGGCTCGCCGGTGGCAGGCGTGACCTTGTTGGCGGGTTTTGTTGGACGGCCGCGTCGCGGGATCGTCGGACTACGTGGCACCGAGCTGGGCAGCGGTGGTAGAGGCGGAGGGGCCAGACCGCGACGCGAGGTCGGAGTCGAGCGGCGCGGCCGGTACGCCGGCGCCGTACGCGACTCGAGCGCGCGCCGCAGCGCATCGGCCGTCGGCCACCGGTTCTCGGGCTCCTTCTCGAGGCAGCGCATCACCGAGCCGGCGAGATCGTCGGGCACACCGTCGACCCGGTCTCCGATGTATTTCGCCGTTTCCGTGATCTGCTTGATTAGGATGGCGGGAACCGTCGACGCCTGAAACGGCAGCTCGCCGGCCAGCATCTGGTAGCTCACGACTCCCAGACTGTAGAGATCGGAACGCCCGTCGATCTCGCGGTCTCCCGCTGCCTGCTCCGGGCTCATGTAATGCGGCGTGCCGATCGCGACACCCGTTCCCGTGAGCCCCCCGGCGGAAGAAGTGGAAAGCGCCTTCGCGATCCCGAAGTCCGTGACCATGACGCGGCCCCGGCTGCCTTCGAGCATGATATTGTCGGGTTTGACGTCGCGATGGATGATGCCCAGCGAATGGGCGGCGCCGAGCGCGTCGGCGGTTTCCATCATGATGCGGCGCGCCTCTTCGGCCGGCAGCCGGGTGCGGCGCTTCAAGCGCGCCGACAGGGGCTCGCCGTCGATGAAGGCCATGACGAAGTACACCAGGCCCTCGGGTCCCTCGCCGACGGAGTGGATCGGCACGATGTGCGGGTGGGTCAGCCGCGCCGCGGTCTCGGCTTCCCGCAGGAAGCGCAGCCGCACCTCTTCGCGAAAGGCGAGGTCGGGCGGCAGCACCTTGATCGCGACCTGCCGTTTCAGCCGTTCGTCTTTCGCCTGAAAAACGACGCCCATGCCGCCACGCCCGATCTCACCTTCGAGTGTGTAGGAGGTCCCCAAGGCTTCGCCCAGCCGGCCGGCGAGGGATCGGTCGGGCCCGGTCATTTCAGATCGAAGCGCATGTCGGCCCTAGATTAGCCGCCTCGGGAAAGGCATGCAACCAGTCGAAAGCCAGCGACTTAGCCGTCGCGTGCCAACCTGACGGAACAGACGCTGCCACCGCAGCGGTTTTGTCAGTGCATGCCCAATTGGCGGCCCTGATACGGAACGATCCCTCACGACATCGTGTTTGATGGATGGCATGGCCGATGCGTTGCGATGCTCGGGCGTTGACCACTTTTTCCGCTTGGAGCGATGAGAACATGACTGAACGTTTGACGCTGCCCGTGCTGCCGTTGCGGGACGTCGTCCTGTTTCCGGGTGTCACCACCGTCATCGGTGCCGGACGTCCGGGTACGCTGCGGGCCATCGAGACCGCCACGAAATCCGAGGGGCGGCTGATCTTTGCGGTCTCACAACGCGACAACGTCGACCAGGTCACCCCGGGTGTGCTGTACACCATGGGGACCATTGCGCGCGTCGGACAGGTGCAGCGCGGCCTGAACGGCGTGCAGATCCTGCTGCACGGCGAGCGCCGCGCCACCGCGGTGCACTACACCGAGAGCGACGGCCATCTGCAGGCCGTCGTGCGTGACGCTCCCGATCTGCCCCCCCTGAACGAGCACGACGCGGCGTTCGTGGCGCTGTACCGCGAGGTGCGTGAGCGCGCGGCGGAGCTGGGTCAGAAGACGGGGCTGCCGGATGAGGTGGTGAAGCAGGTACTGGAAGGCGTCACCGACGCTGGCCGGCTCGCCGATCTCGTCGCGGGACACGTCGAAATGAAGCCGGCGGAGCGCCAAGGGCTGCTCGAGACGCTGGCCGTCGAGGAGCGGCTGCGCCGCGTCCTGATCGCCACGCAGCGTCAGATCGGCGTGCTGGACGCCCAGGAAGACATCAAGTCGCAGGTCCAGGAAGAGCTGGGCGAGCGGCAGCGCGAGATGTTCCTGCGCGAGCAGATGCGCGCGATCCGCAAGGAGCTGGGCGAGGAAGACGAGGCGAACGACAACGACGATCTCAAGAAGCGGCTCGAAGCCCTCGACCTGCCGGAGGCCGCCCGCAAGGAGGTCGATCGCGAGCTGTCGCGCCTCGAGCGCACCAGCCGCGACTCGATGGAAGCCCAGGTCATCCGGACGTATCTCGAAACGGTCGCCGAGCTGCCGTGGAGCAAGCGCGCCGAAGAGTCGCTCGACCTGAAGCGCGCCGCGGCGATCCTCGAGGAGGATCACTACGGCCTCCCCGACGTGAAGGACCAGGTGCTCGAGTTTCTCGCCGTGCGCCAGCTGCGCCAGCGGCAGCAACCCGGTTCGGAGAACAAAGAGACCAAGCCGGTCGATCCGGAGTCGAAGGGGTCGGTGTTGTTGTTCGTCGGCCCGCCCGGTGTCGGCAAGACGTCGATCGCCAAGTCGATCGCTCGCGCCATGGGGCGGCCGTACGTGCGCATTTCGCTCGGCGGCGCGCGCGATGAGGCCGATATCCGCGGCCATCGCCGCACCTACGTCGGCGCGATGCCGGGTCGCATCATCCAGGGGATGAAGCAGGCCGGGGCGAAGAACCCCGTGTTCCTGCTCGATGAGGTCGACAAGCTGGGCGTCTCGTTCCAGGGCGACCCCGCGGCAGCGCTGCTCGAGGTGCTCGATCCGGCGCAGAACGACTCGTTCACGGATCATTACCTCGGCGTCCCGTTCGATCTGTCGGAGGTGCTGTTCATCGCGACCGCCAACTTCCTGCAGAGCATCCCGACGCCGCTGCTCGACCGGCTGGAGACCGTGAACTTCGCGGGCTACACCGAGCGCGAGAAGCTCGAGATCGCCAAGCGCTATCTCGTGCCGCGGCAGCTCGTCGAGAACGGTTTGAGCCCTGAGCAGCTCGACATCAAGGATGGCGGTCTCGAGGAAATCATCTCGAGCTACACGCGGGAAGCCGGCGTGCGGCAGCTGGAGCGCGAGATCGGCAAGCTGGGCCGCAAGGTGGCACGCCGTGTCGCCGCCGGCGAGTCGCAGACGGTCGTCGTCGATCGGCCGGAGATCGATGATCTCCTCGGCCGGCCCAAGGTCCACCCCGAGCACAAGGCGCGGGAGGATCAGGTGGGCGTGGCGACGGGGATGTACTACACCCCCGTCGGCGGCGACATCATGTTCGTCGAGGCGAGCCTCATGAAGGGCAAGGGCGAGCTCGTGCTCACCGGCCAGCTGGGCGACGTGATGAAGGAGTCCGCCCGGGCGGCCCTGACGTACGCCAAGTCGCACGCTGACCGCCTCGGGATTCCCAGCGAGATGCTGGCCCAGACGGACATCCACGTGCACGTCCCGGCCGGCGCCATCCCCAAGGATGGACCGTCGGCGGGCGTGACGATGGCGACCGCGCTGGTGTCGGCGCTCTCCGGGCGCCCGGCGCGCCACGACCTCGCCATGACCGGCGAGATCACGCTGCGGGGACGCGTGCTCCCCATCGGCGGTGTCAAGGAGAAGGTGCTCGGCGCCGTTCGGGCGGGGATTCGTACCATCGTGCTGCCGCACGAGAACGAGGGCGATCTCGACGACCTGCCGCAGGATGTGCGCAAGTCGCTCGAGGTGCACCTCGTCGAGGATCTCGGGGAAGTGCTCTCTCTCGCGCTGCGGGGCGCGAAGTTCGAGGCCGGCCATCTGGTCTTCGATGGCCCGGCCCCGGTCGAGCCGAAGATGGTTTCGAAGAACTGACGCGAGACTAGCGATACCGCCGCCGGCCGCCGATTATTGGCCGGTACGATGCGTACCAACTGCATGGCACGGGCCGCGAGTGGAGTGTGGGTGATCGCACTCACCGCGGCCCGTTTGTCGGGACAGGTGCCGCTCGCCGTGAACGGCCTGCGCGTGGAGTATCTGTCCAACCCCGTGGGGATCGACGTCGCTCGCCCCCGACTCAGCTGGCGCATCACGAGCGACACCCGCAACACCCAGCAGGCCGCCTATCAATTGCAGGTGGGGCTCTCGGCGCCGAACGTTGGCCGGGGCAGCGGCTTGCTCTGGGACTCGGGGCGCATCGCGTCCGACGTCTCGGTGTTCGTGGACTACGTCGGGCCGGCACTCGCTTCCCACACGCGGTACTACTGGCGCGTTCGCGTGTGGGACTCGAAGGCCCGGGTCTCCTCGTGGAGCCCCGTTGCCTACTGGGAAACCGGACTCACCCAGCCAGGCGACTGGACCGCGCAATGGGTCGGCCCTGCCGGGACGCCCGCCGACAGCCTTCCCGCACCATCGCCCTTGCTGCGTCACGCGTTTCAGGTGAAGGGCCCCGTGCGCTCGGCGCGCGCCTATGTCACGAGCCTGGGGTTGTATGAGCTCCACCTCAACGGCTCGCGCGTCGGCGATCAGCTGTTCACACCCGGCTGGACTTCATACAATCGGCGGCTGCAGTACCAGACCTACGACGTAACCGCGCTGCTGCACCCCGGTGCCAATGCTGTCGGGGCGATGCTGGGGGACGGGTGGTATCGCGGATACCTGGGGTTCTTCGGGCAGCGCAACATCTACGGACGGCGGCTCGCGCTGCGTCTACAGCTCGACATCCACTATCAGGACGGCACGAGCGAGCGGGTCACCACCGACGCCGCCTGGAAGACGACGCCGGGGCCGGTGCTCGCATCGGACATTTACGGCGGGGAGTCTTACGATGCCAGACGCGAGCGCGCCGGCTGGGCGGCGCCAGGTTTCGATGACCACGACTGGGCACCGGTGTCCCTGGTGGAGCCGCCACGGACGACGCTCGTTGGGTCGCTATCGCCGCCAGTGCGTCGCGTCCGGACGTTGCGCCCGTTAGCGATTCGCCAATCGCCGTCCGGCGAAACAGTGTTCGACCTCGGCCAGAACTTCACAGGTTGGGCGCGACTCGCTGTCCGCGGGGCGGCGGGCACGACGATCACAATGCGCTACGCCGAAGTGCTCGATCCCAAGGGCGACCTTTATACGGCCAACCTGCGACGAGCCGGCCAGACCGATCACTACACCCTGAAGGGCGAAGGCGAGGAGCGATTCGAACCGCACTTCACCTTTCATGGGTTCCGTTACGTCGCCGTCCGTGGGCTGCCTGGTCCGGCGGACACGAACATGATCACCGGGATCGCCGTGTCCTCCGACCTCGGCCAGACAGGAGTGTTCGAGACCTCGGACTCGCTGCTCAACCAGCTGCAGCGCAACATCGTCTGGGGCGAGCGCAGCAATTTCCTCGACGTGCCGACCGATTGCCCGCAGCGTGATGAGCGTCTGGGATGGACCGGCGATGCCCAGGTTTTCTCGCGTACGGCCGCGTTCAACATGGACGTCGCAGGATTCTTCGCGAAGTGGCTCGCGGATCTCGCGGCCGATCAGGACTCGAGCGGCATCGTCCCGTGGGTGATTCCCAATCCGTTCATCGACTCCGTGCACTTCGGTGGCACGGCGGGATGGTCGGATGCCGCCGTGATCATTCCGTGGACGATGTATCGGGTCTATGGGGACCGCGGGCTCCTGGAGCGCCAGTACCCAAGCATGCGTGCGTGGGTCGACTACATGCAGCGTCGTGCCGGTCCGGACCTGATCTGGCGACCCGGGTGGCAGTTCGGCGACTGGCTCGCCCTGCACAGCGACGATCCTTCGTATCCCGGCGCCACGACCAGCACCGACCTGATCGCGACGGCGTATCTGGCTCACTCCACCGACCTCGTGGCCCGCTCCGCGGCGGTCCTCGGGAAAGCCGACGAAGCGGCCCGCTACCAGTCGCGCTTCCGCGCGATTCGCGACGCATTCGATCGCGAGTTCGTTTCGGGAGCGGGTCGCGTCGGAGAGAATACACAGACCGCTTATGCCCTAGCGATTGCGTTTGGCCTGCTCCCGGACTCGATCGTCTCCGCCGCCGGCAACCGTCTGGCGGACGACGTGCGCGCGCGGGGTGTGCATCTCACGACCGGATTCCTCGGCACTCCGGTTCTGCTCCACACCCTCAGCGGTACGGATCACCTCCCCCTCGCCTTCGCGCTGCTGATGCAGCGGTCCTATCCGTCGTGGTTGTATCCGATCACCCGCGGCGCAACGACGATGTGGGAGCGGTGGGACGGCATCCGACCCGACAGCTCGTTCGAGGACCCGGGGATGAATTCGTTCAATCATTACGCCTTCGGCGCGGTGGGCGACTGGATGTACCGCACCATCGGCGGCATCGATCTCGATTCGACAGCGGCGGGCTACCAGCGTTCGCGCATCGCGCCGCACGTGGGTGCCGGGCTGACGAGTGCCAAGGCATCGCTGGAAACCTCTTACGGCACGCTCGCCTCGGCCTGGAGCCTCGCGGGAGGGCAGTTCGTCCTCGACGTAACGATCCCGGTGAACACCAGCGCCACCGTGACGCTGTGGGGCACGCGGATCGAGCGCGTTCAGGAGAATGGACGGCCGGTGAGCGCCGCTGCAGGGATTCGGGATGTGCAACAGCGGGGCAACGACGTGGTGGTGGTCGTCGGATCAGGTCAGTATCACTTCTCCACTCCTGCGACGCCTTAGCTGGAACGAACTCCGTTCACGACGAGGTCGACCGCCGCTCGCCGCCACCGCTCGCGCAGTGCCGGTTCGTCGGCGGCGAGCGGCGGCGCACTGGCGGCGATGACCGGCTCGAGCCGCAGATACCCGAGCATCAGGATGAGCGCCTGCGCCGCGGCGACGTGCGGATCGATATCGTCGCGCACCATGCCGAGCCCCTGCCCTTCGGCGAGCAGCACGACGATGCGCCGGATCGGCGGCGCCAGCGGAGTGCCATCGGGGCGCTCGGCGTGGGCCAGCAGCGCGACGAGCTCGGGGTGCAGCTCCAGGAACTCGTACAGCGTCGTGAGCAGCTGGCGCAGCCGGTCGAGTGGTCGTCCTGAGAGCTGCGCCGAGGAGCCGAGTGCGGCCTCGAGCTCCGCCATCGCGCGACGTACCGCCGCCTGAAACAACCCCCGCTTCGACTGGAAGTAGTAGAACAGGAGCTGCTTGTTGACCCCAGCGGCTCGGGCGATTCGCTCGACCCGCGCCCCCGCGAAGCCGCGCTTGGCGAACTCTTGCTTCGCCGCGGCGGCGATACGTAACGCTCTGTCGTTGTTAAGCTTGCGAGCCAATTGTCGATTCCTCAACCGGACGGTTGAGAAAATACCATCATCGACGGCTGAGCGCCAGGTTAGCCGGGGCGACTGGGAGTCCCGTCTTCAGGTAGCCGATCAAGACCCGATTGAACTCCTCGGGACTCTCCTCGGGGAGCGCGTGTCCTGCTGTTTGGAAGCGCGCAAGCGAGGAGTGGGGCAGCTGGGCGGCCATCGCCTCGCCGATCTGTTGTGGAATCAGGCGATCCCGCGTCCCCCACATCACGAGCGTCGGCGTCATGATCGACCCCAGACGGTCTTTGAGATCCTCGAAGCTGAATTCGTGCAAGATCCCGCGCAGGCCGCGGCCAAAATCGGGGCGGGCGATCGGGGCGTAATACTGATCAATGTCCTGGTCGGTTACGCGAGATGCGTCGCCATAGATGGCGCGCAGAATGCTCCCCGTCGCGCCGCGTCCCCTGAAGTGATCGAACAGCGGACCGACGATCGGCCACTTGGCGACCCGCAGCATGAACGGCAATCCCACACCCAAACCTGCCGCGTCCACCAGGACAAGGCCGCGAACGCGCTCGGGCCGCGCCAGCGCCGCATCGGCGACGATCGCTCCCCCCATCGAATGGCCTACCAGGACCGCATCCGAGACTCCCAGAGAGTCGAGCAGTCCGAACAGCAGGTGCACGTAGGCGGCGTTCGAGTACCCGCCGGCCGGCTTGTCGGAGAAGCCGAACCCTCGGTTGTCGTAGGCGACCACGCGATACCCGGCCGTGACGAGGGGATCGATCGTGTACCGCCACGAATACATCGAAGCCGCGAGGCCATGGACGAGGACAACCGCGGGCCCTCGGCCGACGTCCAGGACGCGCAGCCGGCTGCTGTCCACCGTCACGAACTTGGTGACGAGCGCCGTCCCTGCCGGGAACGCTCGCGATTCCGGGATCGGAGTGGCACGACAGCCGGCCAGGACCACCACCAGACTCGGGAAGACGAGCGATCGACGCTTCAGGCCGGCTCTCCCAGGTTCGTTCGAGCGAGTAACACGACCAGTGGATGGCTGCTCCACAGCGCCGTCATCGAGGGCCCGGCCCCGGTTGCGGCGAGCGTGAACTGGTCGTCGACTACGAGCGTCGTCGGGGTTCCTGGCGCAATTTGGCCCGTCGCCAGCCCCTCGGGATCGGCTGTATCGCCGGAGATCCGAACCTGGACTTTGGCACGGCGTGCCGCGTGGCGCCACGCCGGCAGCGTGGGTGCCCAGAGCTCGGCGGCCACGACCCCATCCACCCGCTGAGCGGCTCGTGCCACGAGCTGCTGGATGACATTGCCAATCGCGCGACTGCCTTCCACGACGCGGGTGACAGGTTCGATCGGCTTATGGAGACCGGCGACCGCCCGCGCCAGTCGCTCGAGCCGCTCTCCCTGCTCACCCGACAACTGTAGGAGGAGTGATTGCGGATCGGTTGCCCGATAGCGAGCCGGACGTCCGCTGGCGCGCTGCGCGGCGCCGCGCCGCAGCAGACCCTCGAGCGCGGCATAGGCATTGGTCCGGGCGTACCCGGCGGCTCGTGCAACGGCGTATCCGGTGGATGGGCCGAGCTCGAGCAATGCGCGATACACGCTCGACTCGGTCGGAGTGAATCCGAAAGGGGTGAGGTCTATCTCAGTAGTAGCAATAGCTACTACTAATCTACATCATCCGACTTCGACCGGTATCCCCATCAACCGCGCGATCAGCCCCAACCGGAAGGTGATGTCCGTCTGCCGCTGGGCCGGACTCTTCCCCGGCCCCTCGAGCGGAAACCAGTGAGCCAACACGGGGTTATCGCTCTTCGGCAGTCCCCGCAGGTTTTTCGGAGTCCAGATCCCTTGATCGTCGCACTCGCTGTACAGCCGGGCCAGGACCTTGGAGGCGCTGGGGATCTGGCGTACCACGCCTAACCGGGCCAGCAGCTCGAGCCAATACACGGCGAACGGCACGTCGGGAACGTGTCCCTGCGCGTCGGCCCGCAGCGGGTCGCCCAGCAGCTCGAACACCGGCTTGAAGAACTTGCGGCCGGCCAGGATGAAGAACGCGCGCTTCGGTGCGGGCGTCGAGAAGTAGGCCGCCAGCCGCTCCACGAATCCCGACCGCTCGCGTTGAACGGCAGGCATGAACGCCAGCGTTTCTACGCCGAAGATCGTCGGCGGTGTGCCCGCCGGGTCGAGAATCGTTTTCCCCGACTGCTTGCGGAACGGCTTCTGGATCAGCTCGCTGCGCAGATACGTGGAGATGTCGCTCGCGATCTTGTGGGCGGCCCCGCGCAGCCGAGGGTCTTCCACCCGGCCGGCTCGCGCCAGCGCCGCTGCGGCACCCTCGCGGGACATATTGCGAGCCCAGACTCCCAATCCCGGATCGCTCTTGGCGGGGCGCTGAAACTCGACCAGCAGCGCCGGATCCTCATCGCGCGACAGCAGGCGAAACAGAACCCGGTCGGCCAGCTTGAAGGGGTGCATCTCCGGGTCCCAGCCCAGCTCGATCAGGCGCCGGTACTGGAAGATCGTCCCCACCTCTTTCCACCCAAACACCTTACTCGCGCTGTAGCCCAGCAGATTTCCGCCCCATAGCCCAGTGTCTTTCTGCTTGCGCGCGATCGCCGTCGCCCCCTTGTCCGCGAGCACGGCGGCCTTCAGCGCCGCGACACGATCTGGATCGCGCAGTGACACTGAAGCGACTTCCGTTAGCGCCCGGA
>Ga0307473_10000133_pt1 | contig 14110 bp, 28 predicted proteins | sample atmos_gasesAM5C__FD_203744 | JGI IMG/M metagenome (GOLD analysis project Ga0307473, IMG submission 203744) | Hardwood forest soil microbial communities from Morgan-Monroe State Forest, Indiana, United States - atmos_gasesAM5C_515 | ecosystem: Environmental > Terrestrial > Soil > Temperate...
GACTTTCGAATATCGATGACGAGCGCGCGAACCTTGTTCAGCGCTCGCTTGGTTGCCACGTTCGACGTCTGAGTGGCTTCGCGTTGCTTCTCAATCGAGATAGGTTTGGCTTCGGCTCGCATAGTCACATGACTCCCGGTTCTCTGCGCAGAGAGCTGCCCCGACGACGCATCTTGCTCGTACTGACCGCGAGGTCGAGCGCGTCAAACAGGTCTTTGTATTTGTGGTTGGGAAAGAGCACGAGATGTTCGATCAGCAGGTTCTGGATGCCCTTGCGGAAAAAGATTCGCTTGTCTTCAAATAGCGAAGACAGCTTCCAGGCGCGGGTTATCTTGTCCTTGTCGGTCTGCACGCGCCGAAGACGCATGTCCTTGTCGACTTCGCGTAGCGTCTGGTACTGCGCCGCTTGGTACTGATTGGTTTCGATGCCAACACGGATCGGCTTCCATCGCTTGTAGAACTCGATGATCTTTTTCGTTTGCGCACTGAAGCGAAGCTGATCCTCGAAGTAGTCGAGAACGTAGTACGCGCTGCGATCCTTGTTGACACCGATGACCACGATCGCGAACTTGTCCGCCTTCTCTTCTTCACTGATCGCAAGGTCGGTCCCCATGAAGATGCGAAGCATCTTCGGATCTGGCCAGTCGTCCTCACTGAGCTGTTGGCAGTAGTCGTACTGAAAGATCTCCCCCTGCATCGCCTCCGTGTCGCACTGGTACTGTGCATTGAAGATGATCAGCCCAGCACGCTTGCGTCGTTCAAGAAACCACTTTGCAGGGTACTTCTTGGGCCACGGGCTACGACCCTTCGCATCGAGTGCCGGGATGATTTGGTGGTGCTTGCGGAGCTCATGCTTGATCAGGTGCCCGTATAGATCGTCGTAGTGGTACCGTGTGCCGAGCATGTGATGCTCGCCCCGATGCGGCACTCTGGGATCGGGCGGCTCAAGCGTCGGCATGAGCGTGTTGTAAAACCAGTTGCGCGTCTTCTCTCGCTGAAGTTTCGTTGAGCTGTTGTCTTCGTCGACGAGGTCGTCACTGATGATCACGTCGTAGTGCTTCGAAACGACCGTGCCTTCGCGCCCCACGCATGTAACCGAAGCTTCTTTCGCGACGATAGTGCGCGGCAGCACTTCGATCTCGCGTTCGTCCCACTTGCCGACGCGCTTCGAGTCGTAATACTGCCCGAAGATCTCTTGCAGCCTGGTGTTTGTCTCGAAGTGCGACTTGATGTTTTTCAAGAAGCCGCACGCGTTCTGCAGTGTCTTCGACGCGATCAGGATCCGTAGATTCGGATTCTTCAGCAACAGGTGAATGACCTTCACCTCGGTGCACGTCGTCGACTTGCCGGCACCACGGAAGCACAGTTGCAAGCTCTCACCGTGCCGGAACTGGAATTGCATCATGGCGAGATGAAAGGGCTCGACCTGCAGGCCGAGAACCTCTGTCGCCAAGATGTCGATCCGGTCGTTGTTGATGACCTGATCGCGAATCCAGTCGTTACGCAGCTTGTAGGAGTTTTCGAAGAAGCCGATCAGCTCTGCTCGGTCAGCACGTCGAAGCTGCTTCGACGTCGGAATGACGAGCGACAGATGCGATCGCTTTCTCTTTCCATCTCGTTCTTTGGTTGCTAGCGCCGTCACGCAAACCTTCTTTCGTCCGCGCAGCAACTGGGCCCTGTGGCGGCCCCAAGGCCCAGTCAGCTAGCGCTTCACAACAACTCGTCAGAGAATCCCTGCGCTGCAATGGCGGCAGTACCGCCAAGCGCGTTGGTGACGAAGCACGCGAGGATCGATCCGTTCGCGTTCGGAGCATCGATCACATACGGCACGCCTGCGCCCGCGCCTGTGTGAGTGATCGGTGTCGACATTGGAACGAAGGCATTTGCCTGCGCCGACCATACTCGGATCTCAGTGGCCGGATTCGCAGCACCACCGGGGACTGCTCCGCTGTTGCTTGTCGGATCGGCAGTCATCGGCGTTACAGAAAAGCGAACCGTAGAGAACTCACTCGCGTTCACGCCGTCTTGTCGCTTCGTGAAGACGGTATCTTGTGCCGCGACTACGCGACTTAGTTGCCAGTCGGGCGCCTTTGCAGGCGAGGTGTCGAGCGTCCTGAGCGGATCTGAACGCCGTCGACCATCCTTCACCCGCGCGTTTGAGTGCAAATACGAGGCGAAAATAGAATCAGGCGTAACAACGCTATCGGTAACCGTCACGTCGAACATGATTTGGCTCCTTTGTTTGCGACAAGGGCGGCCCTACCAAACCGGCAGCAGGGCCGCCCTCATTTCGTCGCGTCAACGGCTACTCGTGAGCCGTCCAGTGCACGATCTCACCTGCGACGTTCAGATCGGCATCTGTGCCGATCCGAAACCCGTCCGACAATGGCGTGATGCCCGCCACCATCGCGGTCATATCGCCCGCCGTGACGCGCTTGATGCCCGTGCCGTCTGCCATGGTGTCGGCCCAATACGCCGTCACCAGCCCGGTCAGGTTCACGAGCTCGACACGACGTGGCCGAAAGCCGACCACGCGTATGTCCAAGTTCGCACCCGTACCCGTCACTGCGCCGTTCTTTGAAACTTGCACACCACTGGACATGTTCAAATCCTCCTGCAAATAGATGAATGCGAAGCCGTCGAAGCGTCTTCGACTGCTGTTGATCCTACGTTCCTGAAAGTCGCGCCGCTGAAAGCGCGACACGAAGACATTGATCACCTCCTTGGTGGGTGACCCTTGACAGACTGCGGGACGTCTTCAACACGCAGCCCTGCTTTCGCTCGGGTCAAATGACTCAAGCTGCAGAGTAGCCGGACGTGGTCAGGGCTTTCTAATTTCGGCCGCGATCGCGTAAGCAGCTTCGTCGCTGTCCAAGTCGCAAGGATCCTCACCACGAAGCCACGCGACAACACCGCCTGCAAGCATGAAAACCCACGGACCAATCGACCACAGAACCAACATCACGATCCAAGGTGCGCCCGCTGCAAAGCCAACAACTGCAAGCACCGAGGCCACAAAAGCCGCACGCTCGTACTGTTCAAGCGCACGGTGCTCTTGATCCTGCAGAACCGACCAACCTTGTTTGAAATGACGGCCCGAGCGATAGAAAATAACGTGAGGCGAAATCGCGATCGCTGCGTACTCACCGGGAAGTCTTCGCACGTCGAGCGTGAGCACCCACAGGCCCGAGCCGTTGGGCGGCTTCTCGATGTGCAGCCATCCCGGACCACGTTGATACGGCGCGAGCAGAAACGTCAACAACGCAGCGACGAGATCGGAAGGCAATCCGAACAGGTAGATCAGCCACGAGCGGCGCTTGATCATGATTCCCCCGACTTCTGTTCCGATTCGATCATGTTTTGCCGTCGTCGTTCGGTTCAGAAAAACGAAGGCCCCAACCCACACAAGCACGGGTCGGGGCCTTCGACGGTTTCCGCTGGACGTCAGACCACGCCATCAGGAGCAAGCACGCCATGCAGCTCAGCGATCGTCATGAAAGGCGCAGCGAAACGCAAGTACCTCCGCTCCATGGGGCTCGCAGTGCCGCGTGTGCCTGCGACAAAGGCCTGTGGTGCGGTCATCGTTCCCTTGTCGAACGGAGGCCTGCACGTCAGCGCGTCACGCCACAACGGCCAGAGCGCGTTTTTCGGTGGCGGCTGGCGCACGAGTGCTTCGCCACCAGCCATGCCGACCGTTGATCCCTTGCCTTCGAATACCCTCACTTGCGGATTCATCGTGGTGTGACCCTTCGTCGTGTGCGCATAGACACGAATCCATGGCTTGCCCTGCGCGCAGAAGCTGTCGCGCAAGAGATCGGCGAAGCCACCATCGCCGCCCGTCTCTGACGCGCCTTCAGGGGTGTCGGTGGCGGCTGCCGTCGAGCAGCAATACAACGGAACATGCAACACGTTCTTTGCATCGGTACCGTTCTTCGTAACCTTGCACAGAAGCCGGACGAGTTCAGGGATGTTCGTTCTTCGAACGCCAACTTGAATGCCATCGGCCCAGCCGTGACAGAAGAAAGCAACGGCGCTGAAGCTGTTGCTACATGCTTCGAGCTCTGCGAACAGCTGACGCATGCGAACGGGCATGCCTTTTGAAACATCGATTTGGATCAGCTTATGCTGGCCCGGAACAACTTGAATGAACGTTTGCGACTCGGGGTGAAACGCGCCCGTGTAATCGTTCGAATGCGTATTGCGATCGGGCGTGATGATTAGCGTGTTCGGCATCGTGGACCTTCCTTATCTGACGCGCCGCCTGCCCGCGGCACGCTTGCCCGACTTCGCACGGTTCTTTTTGTCGCTTGAGACTTCCAGAAGTGGAGGCTTGCCAAGCGCAGCAGGTAGCTCAGGATCGACAGCGTCGCCATGATGCAACGGGCCCGGCGCCAGCGCTCGCACGTTCGCGCCCGTCCCGTACTTCGCGATCATCTTGCTTAGTCCGCCGATGGCGTCTAGGACGCCTCTGCGAAGATCGGTATCTCCCATTTCAGAGATCGAGATACCGCCAACGAGCACGCGTCGCTCAGGCGCTTTCGTAATTACACCGAGCGTTTGACCTGTCGAGATGACACGATCGGCAATTTCTGCGCGCATGCGAATCGCGCCGATGATCACGCTGTATTGCGTCTTGCTGTTGAGGTTGTTGACGAGATCGTTCAGGTCAGTAACGTTGCGTTCTTGCTCGATCACGTATCGCGCGAAGCGCTCTTTCGAAGAGAGCTGCTCTTCTTCATCGCCCTTCGACACGAGCAAGAATTGCTTGGCCATCGCATAGTGCTGCGCCGTGACACCAAGCTCTTCGATGATCTCTGCGTCCGTCGATCCATCGACAAGATGAGAGTAGATCGTCGCAGCAAGCTCGATCTTTTCTCGTCGCGTCAGCTTCTCGTCGTCGTCATGTCGACGCTTTTTCTTCTTCACGTGTTTGTCCCGATCGCGCCAGCCACTTCAAGCGCACAAGCAGCGTCGAGTGCGCCAAGAATCGCCTCACGCAACTCCGGTCGCGACCGAATGTAGAGCGCGATCGATTCGACACAATTGCGACGGGCATCGTCACGCGTGTTGCCTCGCATTGAAAACCATTCGAACACGAGATCGTCCGGTTCGGTTTCACGACCATCCGACTCAACGATCCGAATGAACTTCACGCACAGCTTGAAATCGTTTGAAGCGTCGACCGCAACAAGGACACGCGCTCGACAGCTACTTCTCGGAGCTAGTTTCTCTGCGCCACCGTGATGCCCCATGACTCACCTCAAATTGCGAGCTCACCAAGTCGAGCGAAAAGCTCGGCGTATGATTTGTGATCCGCAGTGTACATGCTGTGGCCGTCGGCATGCAGTCGCGCGCGCACGCGACCATCGCGTGTCGGAAACGCAGTAACGACAAACCCGGCCGAGTTGTAAACTGCCATGGCCCAAAACGCACGCGTGTCTTCGAAGTGAAACTGAGCGCTGTCCATGACGCATATCGTGTCGCTCACCACGACAGCGAGCTCACGTGTTCTATTCGTCATCGTTCTCGACCGCCTTTCTGATCCATTCAGGAGCTCTCTTCTTTGAGGCGCGGATCAAGTCCTCGACCTCGTCGTCAGTGAGCTCCATTCGAGTCTGTACGGTCTTGAGGGTACCGCGAACCATGTGCTGATGAAGACGAATGCCCAACGCGGCGTAGCCAAGCTCGACGGCCCGACGCACCGTCGATTCGGACACACGGAGTCGGGCCGCTATCTTGGCGTTCGAAAGACGCTTTCGGATCTTCAGAAGCGCGATCGCCTCGCACTTCGCAGCCGGCAGTGTTCGCGTTGAGCTGTAGTCGCGCTTGCCGATCAGGCGACCACGTGGCTTGACGGTCTTCCACGTGGCGCCCGTGGCGATCTTGTAGATCGTCATGTAGCCGACGTGGTTGTCGGCAGCGATCACCTTGAGCGGATCCTTTGCAACGATGCGCCGCTTGATCGTGCGAACATCCTTGCGAGACAACTTCGGTTCAGCGACTGACACGTAGTAAAATACCGCTAGCTCGCGTGTCTCGCTGAAACTTTTCGGTCAAACAGTTTCCTGCGCCGCTGCGTCGAGCGTCGCTGCAATCACATCGTACCCCCGCGCGCGCTCGCGCAAACCGGCCGACAGCTCGCGAAGCTCAGCCGAAAATGCTGCCCTCACCGGAGCTTCGGCCGGAAGCAGCGCCGACAGGTCAGGAATCTCTTGGCGATTGGAAATGAAACCAAGTAGCCGAATCACGTCGAGTCGGGTCGCTGCGACGATCTGCGTCTTGAGAAGTTCACCACGGGTAGCCATGAGCGCCCGTCGCGTCTCCAAAAGTTCTGCCTGCAATGCCTCTGGTGTACAGCTCATGGGATTAAATACCGGGTGATTGGTCGTTGCGCTGACTCGCGACCTGACGACGTACGTGCGCGATCGCCCAACGCCCGACAACGATCGCAAGGACGTTTGACGGGATGCCCGACAGCGGCACAGCTGAACGAGCAAGGTATGCGCCATAGGCGCACGCAATACAGACGAACACATTCACCGCGATACAGAGCTGCATGGTCCGAATCGTTTTCACTTGTCGTCGTCTTTGTGAAGCACGAGCACGCGCTTTTCAACGGCACGAAGGTCGCGGCGTACCTGGTCGTAGCGTCCACGCTCGTAGCCAAGGCCATGACCAAGCACGAACGCGATTACCGCGATCGAAATTGCGACAGCCACAAGAGCAAGGACCTTGACCATGAAAACTACGCCTTTGGAATTTTGAGGTCGCGTTGCAGGTTGTCGATGTACATGCGCATGAGCTCGATCGTGTTGTCGATCGTGTCGCCTGCAAGCTCGGCCTGCATCCGTACCAGCAACCCGGCAACAGCAAGCCCAACAACACGGCGCTGTCCTGAACGTTGCAGTACGCCCAAAACCGCACGTGCCGCTTCGACCACCGTCAACGGGTCGTAGACCACGTGGTTGACGCCATGCTTCTTGAAGCTATCCGATATCGGCATGTCCCCTCGTCATGGTTGACGTGACGCGCGTACGCGCTGAACTGCAAGCATGAGAGCTGTCGCGTCTCGATCCTTTGGGTGATTCACGTCGTAGTCGACCACCATGCACAATGCTTCCACAGCATCCGGATCAAAGAACGGCTGTTGCAGTTCCTGAATCGCGATGTACGCGGCTAGCATCGGCTGCTCTGCATGACGACGCTCGGCAACCTCCGCTAGTCCTCGCAGCACTGCAGCTGCCTCTGTGCGCGTCATGAAGTAGCCTCGCTCGCGTACTCTGGATGCATCATTTCCATGTGTCGCGCCAGCTGAGCAAACGATCGCTTGCAACATGGGCACACGCCATGCTTGACGCGCTCGCGAAGGTTCCGCAACCGAGTCTTGCTCTTGCGCCACTCGATCGCATTGTGGTCGGCCTCTTTGCGTGCCGCCGACAAAAGTTCAAGCTCGCGTGCGTGCGCGCGACGTTCGGCGTCGAGCGCCCGACGAAGTCTGTCCTCTTCGGTCTCTCTAAAGACGCGCCCGTGCCCGTTCGGACAATAGAAGGTCTTGCCGTCAGACATCCGGGCACTGCGTAGCGAAGCGGGCATCGCGTACGTCACACCGCACTCACCACACACCATCGTTTCGAGCCTGACGAACTCGTTCATCGAAAACACTGTAGCGCCCATGGTCACGCCCCTTTCTGGGTACGTGCCAAAGTTACCGCCCGAAAGTCGCTTCGCATGCATGCCGTCGCGCATTCGTAGGCCTTGGGTTCCGCTTATGGGGGCTGCAGCCTTCGTGACCGATCAGAAACGTTTCGACTTGGGGCTGCAGGAGGGGCTGCACGCATTTTTCGAGAGTTGTTTAGTTGAAGCTAAGTAGCGGTATTTACTGGGCGCGGCCAGGAGGATTCGAACCTCCGACATCCAGTTCCGTAGCTTAGAAATAGCATGTCGTGGCTCGCCATGGTAGAGCATGGTTAGTCGCGGTTTATCCCTTGTTTTGGCCTACATGGTGCGTGTTTTCGGGACGACAAGGCGCGACAAAGCACGCCACTTTGAGGCGTCTTATTGGGCTGCATTCTTGGGGCTGCAAACGACATGAAGCGTCTTTTACGTCGCCCCACACAGGGAAGCAAATTGACGAACAGACAGACCGAACCAGAAGCAACAACGGGCCCCGTCCCCAAGCGACGCCGAAACAAGCGCAGCTTTCACCCCGGAGTCAGGCTCAAGAAGCCACAGCCCGAAAATCGCATGCCGTATCACCGAGGCGTCTTCGTCGACCCAGACACGGGCAAGACTATCTACGAACGACTCGACTCGGATGTCTACTCGACAGCCGAAGCACGCAAGCAATGGGCCATCCGAAAATCGATCGAGTTGCGAACCCGTGAAGCTGCGATCCGAGACGGCGCCCGACGGGTGACGGGTGAAGTCTTCGACGAACTGATCACGGTCTTCATCGACGACAACACGAACCTACGCGAAGGGACGCTCGACGAGTACAGACGATCGCTTGGTCTCTTCAGCAGATGGGCAAAGGAAGAGAACACGCACCCGGACAAGCTTCGACGAGCCGACCTCTTTAGGTTCCGCGTGTGGACGATGAAGCTACCCAAGAAGCAAGCGGCACGAGGCAAAAAACGAGGGCAGAGTATCGACCTCGAAAAACGACGATCGCTGATCACAGTCAACGGTGATCTTCGTGTCGTTGGCACGTTCTTACGATGGATGATCAAGACCGAACGCTTGCCGCGACTTCACCTCGACGACCTTGTCACGGGACTAGAACGTTACGACTTTGTGCCCGAGCCACCCGAGTACCTTGCTCGTCGCGAAATCAAACGGTCGCTCTTGGCTGCGCTACGCCACGATCAAGTTGTCTTCGCAATGACGAGAGAAGAAAAAGAAGCTGGCGAACGAGGGAAGACGCCACGCTTCGTTTCGATCGCGCCGTTCCTTGCCGTGGCGTTTCTTGCAGGCATGCGCCTCGACGAACTCTGCCTGATCGAATGGCGCACGCACATCGATCTCGAATTTGAAGACATCGACGCCAACCCCATCGGTCAAATCAAGCTGCGCGCTCAGGACACGAAGACGAAGCGTGCACGCTTCGTCAGCTTCGAAGTGTCCCCGCTACTTCGCAAACTCATGCTCGCGTTGCATCGAAAAGCCGACGGCAAAGGCTCCGTGTTCAACGTCACCTATGGCGAAGCACAAGCGGCGAACCAACGCCTGCGTGACGACTTCAAGGCCCCGACCAAACTGACCTACCAAATGGCGCGCTCGACGTGCTCAACGTACCTCACCAATGCCCCGGGCATCTATGGATCGGCCGCCTCGTTCCATTCCGCGAAGCAGCTTGGCCACTCTCAAGAGGTGCAAGAGAAACACTATGCGGGTCTCGTCAAGGGAATCAGGCCCGAGATCAAAACACTCGAAGGCGCCATGCATATCGAAGACGAAGTGCGCATGATCATCGACGTCGTAAAGGGCAAGCCCGTCACAATTCCTGTCGATGACGACGATTGATCACGGCTCGCGAGCTTCTTCGATCTGGCTCGTGTCGTCGCCACCGAAGACGTAGACTTCTAACCGCCAGAGGCCTCCACAGCCGAGCCCGAACGAGTCGTCAACGCAAAGATGGGTATGGTGCTCGCGAGTCGCGAACTCGCCCACGTCAACATGGCGCTTACCGCACCATGGACACCAAAGAGGTCGGACAATCATCCACGCGACTCGCGGGTCGCAGAAATCGCAGCTACCAATTCAGCGGCGATCGTTTCGGCTTCTTCGATACTGAGGTACGACCCATTACGAAATTGTCGAAAGAAGATCGGTCGCGTCAGCACACGCGGGTCACCATCCGGCAGTTTCTCTGCCGTGCAATACGTTCCGGTGAACAGCTTTCGTGTTTCTATGTTCGACATTTGGTGATCTCCTAGTCGCCGCGTGCGTCACGCGCTGCAAACCAGCGCACGACCTCGCTACGCGTGATGATCAAACGAGACCCGCCGACAAGTCGCGAGCGCGTAGCCCGTAGTTCGCCCGAAGCGATCAACCGCTGCACGGTGCGCGGGTGCATTTTCATCGCCGCTGCCGCCTCCTTCAAATCGAGCGTGAGCGGCAACTCTTCAGCCAGCTCGCGCAAATGCTCCGGGAGCTTGTCACTCTTCTTCGGCGACCGGCTACTCGCTTGCGGGGTCATGCGGATCAGGTACCGGGTCGGTTCGCGTTCGCTGACAAAGCGCGGCAGAGCACGACATAGCTAGACGTGCGGCGGCTGGCCCTGCTCTATCTCGACAAACCGCGGCCGACTCACACCGTCTGGCCAAGTCACTGGCTCGTTGAACATCGCCCATGGACGCGCCCAGACTTGCTGTGTTCGATGGGACACGTACACGGCAAGAAGCTCGTCACGGGCCTCGCTGTTACGCGCGACCATCAAAAGCGTGTACGAGCCGCCCTTGTAGTGGCGATACGATTTCAGCGTCGTGTTCATGCGTTCTTCGGGGCGTACAGATCGAGATAGGTTTTGCGCGCTGCGCCCTGCACGAGATCCCATGCGGGGTGCGTGTGATCACGGTCGCCCTTCGCTTCGGGCAAGAAGTGCTCTAGCAGCGCGTGAAGCATCTCGTGCATGAGCGGCTGTCCGGTTCCGATCAGCTCGGCCACGAGCGACTTTCGAATCACGGCAATCGGAACGCGTTTGAATTTCGAAGATGCGTCGCTCAGGTACGCCGCAACCTTCATGCCGTTGAAAAGCGCGTGCTGCAAATCGTCCATGGCCAGATCGGAAATGAAGTGCACGCCAATCGTTGGAAAGACCTCCACAACGCTGGCATCCTTTGGCCTCCACGTGTGCCACGCCGTGAAGATCGCCGTCGTCGCAGTCGTACACGCATCGAGCAACAGAAGGCGCTCACCGTCCGCAGTTCCCGGCGCATCTATCACGACGACCTCGATCCCAAGCACCGACGTTCGCGTCATGCGTGGCCCCGAGGGCCAGGGAATTCGCACAGCCTGGACTACGCCGAAGATGCCGAGCCCGATGAAGGCGGCGATCGTCGCAACAAGGATCCCGATTGCTATTGGCGTCATGACTCAAGGCTATTTGAGAAACGACCACTCGGTCACGTCGTAGCCCTTCCACCGTTTGAGCCGCGTCGTGTAGGGCAACATCAGTGGGTGTCGCGGGTGACCGTCTTTCGATGTGCCCAAGCACAGCGGCTCGACGCCAAGTTCTTTGGTGACCTCTGCCAGGCTCCGGAGCGCTCGCTTACGCGGGTCGGGCTCCGCCTTCATGACTGAGGCGCCCCATGCAAACACGACCGTGTCAGAGGCTGACAGCCGCGTCCGCACGGCCATCAGGTTCGTTATCCACCGACCGACGCCGTTTCGAAGCTCGTCCGGATGGGTGGCTCGCTTTGAAAACAGGTTTACGACATACATCCGCTCATACCCAAGCTTGGTAGCGAACCCGATGCACTTGCGAATCGTCGGATCGTCCTTTGTGCCGTCGGCCGTCGACGGGTTGAGCATCACGTACGTCAGCGTTCGCGCACGAACGTCCAGGCGCCAATCGCGCAAGAGCCAAAATCGATTGGCGCCTTCGATGTGCGCCCGACGGATCATTGCTCTCTCGCAATCACGGTGATCTGATCGAGCATGCGATCGAAGTCGTCTTCGTCGATGTCGCCTATCCTCAAGTACAGCGCCCAATGTTCAATGATCACCATCGCTGCACGGTCACAGAGAAAAGGCTCATGCGAGAGCGTGAGCAAAACGTCTTTTCGATGACGATCGATCAGACCCTGTGCGACAGCCATGCCCGTCGCAATCGCGAGCACAAGCGTGCGACGAGGTTTCGTCAACAGGTGTCCAAGCAACCGCCTACCAAGCGGCTCCTCATGCTCGTCGGTCATGGCGACTTCGGTGGCGGCGCTTCGGAGATTACGACCTCACGGTGCGTTGCAGGGTAGCCACCCTTGCTCAAACGCGTCTCGAACCACACGCGCACGCGACGAAGCCAGTAGCGCGCCCGAAGCGCTACTTTCTTCCGCCATGGCAACGCGCGATAAATCGAGCGCGCCTGTTCTCGTACGACTTTGTTTGTCAGCAAGACCACGACGCCAGTCTTCATGAGCTGAGTCTGTAATCGGCCAAACCTCTTGGCCTCGTTCGGCTTCAGCCTTCGCTGTGTCGACGTCGTCGCTAGGCGCGCGAACTCTTCGACCTGTCGCCGGTTGTCGCGCGTGACCCGGCTGTCGCAAATCGCAAACCTTGGCCCGTTGCCCATGCCCTGTATCTACCAAGCGCCCGGGCTGTCGCTGGTTCGTTTGTAATGCGCATTACTTTGTCGGAAAAAAGTTTGCACGTTGAAGCGACATCGGCTAGTTTATGGTACTTCGACTCCGCGGACAGTCCACGGAAGAAGCTTTCGGAAGGAATGCCATGAACGAAACCGAGCACCACTATCACCTACCTGTTCGCCCCTACTCGCCGATCGACGCACTGAACCGACGTGCCGCCGCGCTTGGCTCGCCACGCTACGCACAGGCCGCGCACGGCGCGAACTACAACGGGCACCACGTCACGGTTTCTTGGAATGACTATCGAAAATACTACGTGTGTCGGTACACGTGGGCGGGCGACATCGTGCTCTCACGCGGCAACGCTGAAGCCTGCACGAGAGCGGCCATCGCAGAATACAATCGAGGTGCGCTAGGCGCTTCGGTCGACGTCTCGGTACTTGGGGAAGATGTCGATCGCATCCTGCCACTGTTTCCCGAACTCGTGCCCGGCCGTTGTGATTTCAAACCCGCTTGGCACACCTGGCAACACGAATGCGCTGCAGCTGCAGCCCGCGACTCTGCAAGTCCACGGTCGCCCGTGATGGTGTTCAATTGGGAGCTCATGCAGGTAGCTGAAACCCGTGAAGCATACGAGACGGCGCTTCGCACAAAACACGGAAGGGTCTACACGAGATGACGAAGCTACGGCGCGAACAGATCGAAGCACGGTTGCGAGAAATGACGTGCGTTCGCGCCAGCGCCCCCATATCAAACGGATGTCGTCTTCTTGGGTGGGGCGCCAACGAGGACGGCACCATGACCTTTTGGCTTGCAGGTCCGAACCTATCGCTTCAAGAAGGCCCAACGCTGCGCAACGACATCGACCCGGCTGATTTCGAGCAATTGCAGGTCATGCTTTTGGACTAGCAAAAAAGTTATTGCGTTGAAGCGAAAGAGTGCTAGTCTTTGAACATGGAAACAAGACTACCAACAATCGGTGACCGCGTGTTCTTCCTCTATGGCGCCATGTGCGGCGAAGCGACTGGCAAAGTAGTCGCATTCTACGGCGAATCATGGGGCGTCCAGATGGATGAAGAACCGTCACGCATCGAGTCGATCAATCAGTACGTCGGCACGGCCGAAGATCGCGGCGGCTACTGCGTTGCCCTACAGCCGGCCGGTATCGGCGTCTATCTGGTACAGACCAAAGCGACAAGCTTCCGGGAGCTTGCTGCGAACTTGGGCGACCGCGTGTACCCAAAGCGTCCGACTGTTGCACAGACACGCGCAATCCTCGTCGAGACAGGTACGGCCAGCCCCTCGGATCGAATGATCGAGGACTTGCGCGACGAAGCGGACGATCTGATCGACGGCTGGTTTCGTGACGCCAACCACGAATCAGAATGCGAGAGCTCGGAGTCGCGCCGTACCGAGCGAGACTACGTCTAACGAAAGAAGGTTCGCCGTGTCGAGCGATGAAAAGGGCCTTCTAGATCTAACGATCACGCAACTTTGGGAGCTTTCTGAAGCCTTGGAGATCACACCGTCAGAGCTGGCCGCACGAATCGATCCAGCCGTTCAGAAACTGCAGATGACTATCGCGAAAGGTGAGACAAGAGAAGACTCAACAGACGACGCCGATTCAACGAAACCTTGACGCCAGCGGCGTAAACAGACGAAACCTTTGCCACGAGCTGAGCGCATCCATGAACCATCAAAAAGTTTGCTAGTTGAAGCGAACGGCGCTAGGATATTCTTATGGCAACCAACAACGGATACCGATTCGCAGAACTCGCCCGCGGGGAAAGTCTGCAGAGTCCAAGCGT
>Ga0307473_10000134_pt1 | contig 14016 bp, 13 predicted proteins | sample atmos_gasesAM5C__FD_203744 | JGI IMG/M metagenome (GOLD analysis project Ga0307473, IMG submission 203744) | Hardwood forest soil microbial communities from Morgan-Monroe State Forest, Indiana, United States - atmos_gasesAM5C_515 | ecosystem: Environmental > Terrestrial > Soil > Temperate...
GCAAAATGTGCAGCGGCTCGGCTTGTACGCGCAAGATTCGTGGCACGTCACGGAACGACTTACGGTGAATTACGGACTTCGGTACGACACGACGTGGGGGCTTTTTACTGCGTCAGGCCGCAGCCAGTTGGAAAACCCCGCGCTGCTGACCCTGAAGTCGCTCGGCATTCCGCTGGTCGCCAGCGCGCCGCATGATTACCGTGCCGCCTTCGCTCCGCGGCTGGGGCTCGCTTATTCGCCGGGCGAATCGCAGAGCACGGTAATTCGCGCCGGTATCGGCCTTTTTTATGACGACCTGGCGCAGAACGGCTGGGTGACCACGTTTCAAGCCGTGAATTCGCCGCTGATGGCACCGTGCGTAAGCCCGGGAGGTCCGGGTTGCATCCCAGGAGGCGCGCCGGGGTTTCTGATTGACCCGCGCTACAAGACTCCCTATGCGTTGCACGTCACCGCGGGCGTGCAGCACGCATTCAACCCAAAATGGCTTTTGAGCGTGGACTATACTCACGAGCAAGGGAAGCACGGCTATCGGCGCTATGACTACACCGCCGGTGTAAACCTCTTCTCTACCGACCCGAGCAATCAGCAGTTCGTGCCCAATATCAGTGTCTTTCGCTCAGATAATCGCTCGAGCTACAACGCGCTGTCGATCCATCTGCAGGGAAGCGTTTCGCGGCGCTTCAATCTGATCGCCAACTACACCCTTGCGAACGCGAAAACATGGGGATGTGTGTTGGGCGAGTTGTTCGACTATGTGAACGGTGTCTGCGATCCACTGCATGCTTTCTCACACGGCGACTATGGGCCATCAGGCGAAGATGTGCGCCATAGGTTCGTCCTCGCGGGTACTCTGCATGTTCCCGGCGGCTTCGAGGTCACAACCCTTACTCAGGCGGAGAGTGCCCGGCCATTTACAATCACCAATGCAGACGGCTCCGATCGTGTCGTTGTGAACGGTGTGAAGACCAGTCTGGACGCGTTCCGCGGTACGCCATACATCCAGGCGGACATGCGCGTGAGCCGTCCAATAAATGTGCATGAGCGCTGGTCATTCATCCCATTCATCGAGTTCTTCAATCTATTCAACAGGAATAATCCGGGTGCGAACTTCGTCGCTAACATTGCGGCGTTGCCCGCACCGGTGAATGACCCTTTAAACGCGACAAGCATTTGCAAGAATCCACCTGCGTGCACGCAATTTATTCCAATCACCAGTCTCAAACAACTCGAGTTCCCGGCAGGCGGGCTCGGCGATTTCTTTGGGCCAGGGACAACTGTCGGGATTCCGTTTACTGCTCAGGTGGGAGTCAGGCTGACGTTTTGAGCGGAGTTCAGTCGGAGGTCAGATTCCGCGAGGCGGCGAATTCTCTTTGGGCGGGAATTCGCCTTCCCACCTTGCCACTACGACCGTCGCCAGGCAATTGCCGAGAACATTCACGGCAGTGCGCGGCATATCCATCAACTGGTCAATGCCGAAGAGAAGGAAAAATGGCTCGACCGGAATATGAAACTGTGTGGCGGTAGCGAGCACAATCACGAGCGAGGCGCGCGCTACTCCAGCTGTTCCTTTGCTGCTCAGAAGCAGCGTGAGCATCATGAAAAGCTGCTGCCCGATGGTGAGATGCAGTCCAGCAGCCTGAGCCATGAAAATCAGCGCGAGAGACTGGTAGAGGTTTGATCCGTCCAAATTAAAGCTGTACCCAGTTGGCAGGACGAATGCGACTGTAGGGCGCGGGACGCCCAGCGCTTCCATGTTCTCCATCGCGCGGGGCAAAGCAGCTTCGGAGCTGGCCGTGGCGAACGCGATTGCAACAGGCTCGGCCACCGCCTTCGCGAATCGCGCCACGGGTATTTTTGCCAGCAGGGCAATGGGCAGCAGGATACCGCAGACGAAAATCACCAGCGCTACATACATGGTGGCAAGCAGCTTCAGCAGCGGCAGCAAGATGCCCAGCCCCATGTGCCCGGTGGCATAAGCAATCGCGCCGAAGACGCCGACCGGCGCCGCCAGCATCACTAGATTCGTGAACTTGAACATCGTTTCCGACAGGCTTTCAGCCAGCGCGAGCATCGGGCGCCTTTTTTCCTCGGGCACCATCGCCAGCGCCAAGCCGAACAGCAGGCTGAAGACCACCACCTGAAGGACCTGGCCTTCCGCCACAGCCTTGGCGATGTTTTCGGGAAATACATTCAGAATGAGCTCGCTCGCGGAGTGAGGAACCACGTTCTTGAGGTCCTCTGCGACAACAGGTAGTTGAACGCCCACTCCTGCGCGGCTCACGTTGATGGCCGCAAGGCCAATCAGAAGGGCGATGGTCGAGACAATTTCGAAATAGACGATCGCTTTGATTCCCATGCGGCCCACTTTTTTCAGGTCCGCGTGTCCGGCGATGCCCACCACCAGCGTTCCGAATAGCAGCGGGGCGATGATGACTCTAATCAGGCGAAGGAAAATCGAGCCGAGAACCTGGAAGTGCATTGCAGTTGCGGGCGCGTCGTAGCCCAGCTCAGCACCGGCAGCCATGCCGACAAAAATCCAGGCCGTCAACGAGTGCCGCACGGTGGCGTAGGTCGCGAGCAGCAGGATGGCAGCCCATCGCAGGCCCTCGAGCACCGCAGGCATGATTCCGGCTCCGCGGGCGTGGCTCAGCGTCGTCAGCGCGGCGACGGCAAAGACCACCGCCAGCAGAGCGAACAAGATTCCGCGGTGGCGCGAGTTATCCGGCATCGGCTTGTTGGCGGCAGAAGTTATGCTGGATGCGGGTGGGTGTCAATGCCGGGGCGGGATACTCGCAAGCAACGCACGCAAATATCTTCCGCATCATATTATTTTGGTTTGTGATGCGCCCCCTGCGCGGACCTTGCGTTTTCTTTTTCGATGGATTTTTAGTATAAAGGTTCGCTCGGTGGAGTCCGGCAGTCCTGCTGGTCCCCCTTAATTTGGAGGAGTGCATTGATCGAAGTACAGGATCTGTCAAAGATGTACGGGCCGGTGACGGCGGTTGACCATGTCTCGTTCACGGTGAACAAGGGAGAGATTCTGGGTTTTCTCGGGCCTAATGGCGCAGGGAAGACGACCACGATGCGGATCCTGACCGGCTTTATGCCTGCTACATCCGGGACAGCGCGGGTCGCCGGTTTCGACGTGTTCAACGACTCGCTCGAAGTGCGCCGCCGGATCGGATACCTTCCGGAAAATCCTCCGCTGTATCCCGACATGACGGTCGGGGCGTATCTGGATTTCGTTGCGAGAATTAAGAATGTGCCGGCCGAGAAACGCGCGGACCGCGTTGCCGATGCGCTGAAAAAAACAAATATTGTGGACAAGCGCACCGAGCTGATCAAGCGCCTCTCGCGCGGCTACAAGCAGCGCGTCGGCCTGGCCCAGGCGCTGGTGCACGATCCGGAGGTGATCATACTGGATGAGCCGACTGTGGGCCTCGACCCGAAGCAAATCATCGAGGTGCGCCATTTGATCAAAGGGCTGGCCGGGACACACACCATCATCCTATCGACGCACATTCTGCCGGAAGTGAGCATGACTTGCGACCGCGTGGTGATCATTAACAAAGGAAAAATTGCTGCGGTGGATACGCCTCAGAACTTGACCTCGCAGCTCAAGGGCGGCCAGAAGGTCCGCGTCGAGGTGCAGGCGCCGGAGAAGCTGCTGCAGGATTTGCTGGCACAAATTCCAGGGGCCAGCCGCGTGCATGTGGAGCCGGCGCGCGCAGATGGTCGCCTGCACGCCACGGTGGAAACTGCCCAGGGAAAAGATATTCGGAGCGCGATTGCGGCAAAGATCGCCGAAAAAGGCTGGCCGCTGTACGAACTTCGCGGCGTCAGCTTGAGCCTGGAGGATATTTTCCTGCAGCTGACCACCGACGACGCTGCCCACGCCGAGTCATCGATCTGAAGGAGCGAAAGCGACGATGCAAAGTCTTTATGCTGTCTATCGCAAGGAACTGGGACACTATTTCGCATCTCCGATAGCCTACATCTTCATCGGCCTGTTCCTGATCTTGAGCGCATTTTTCTTCAATGTGTTCCTGACCTACTTCATCCAGAAGTCATTTGAAGCGCAAATGCAGGGCATGCGTTATGGCATGCCGCCGGAAATGGACGTCCCCGGCCTGGTGATGCGCCAGTTTTTCGGGATCCTCTCAACCCTGGTTCTTTTCTTCACGCCCATTCTGACCATGAGCGTCTATGCGGAGGAGCGCAAACGCGGCACCATGGAATTGCTGATGACCTCGCCGGTCACAGAGCTTCAAATCGTGCTCGGAAAATTTCTGGCTTCGCTCACGCTCTACGCTCTGATGCTCCTGCCGACCGCAAGCTACCTGGTTTACATGTTCCTTCGCAGCGAGCCTGCGCCGCAGTGGCGCATGATGGTGGCTGGCTATGCGGGAGTGCTGCTGCTCGGCGGCGCTTTGCTGTCGCTCGGATCGTTCATTTCTTCGCTCACGGAAAACCAATTGATCGCTGCAGTCCTGACGTTTGCAGCCTTTCTGATCATCTGGGTGCTCGACCTGGGGCGCAACGCGGAGAGCGGGCTGGGCGCGGTGTTTTCTTATCTTTCGGTTGTCCGCCACTATGACGATTTCACAAAAGGCGTGGTGGATACTTCCAGTTTGATCTATTACCTGAGCTTTATGTTTCTGTTCATATTTTTGACCGTGCGCTCGGTGGATTCGATGCGCTGGCGCCGGGCCTAGCCGGAATTGTGCAGACTCATCTTGCAGGGAGGAAATTTTAGATGAAGTGGGATCGGGCAGAGTTGGCGCGAACCGGGGCGACCCTCGGGGTGGCGCTTTTGATTGCGGGCTATGTGTATTACGTCCGTCAGGGCGGCTTGCTGCTGCCCGCCAAGATTCTGGTAATTACAGGCGGAGTGTTCCTGCTGGCCGCGATCGTGCTGGGTTTCCCGAGCATCCTTAGTTTCTTTTCACAGCGTTCATCGCAGCTTGGCACGAACACCACGATCCTCTCGCTCGCTGTAATTGCAATTCTGGGCGTCCTGAATTTCGCCGGCGCGCGGCATCCCAAGCGCTTCGACCTGACCACGGAAAAATTGTACACACTTTCGGATCAGACCAAGCGCGTTGTAGGCGGTCTTCAGAACGACGTCACCATCGTGCGTTTCGACAAGACCGCAGATCCCACGCTCGACGACTTGATGGCTGAATACAAGAATCTGAGCCCTCATCTGAAATTTCAAAACGTGGATCCGCAGAAGAAGCCGGAGGTGGCCAAGGAGTACGGTGCCACCCGCATGAAAGAGGTGGTCATCGCGTACGGGAACAAGAGGGAGCCGCTCGAACCGGGAATGCGTGGCGATTTTTCGGAAGAGGACATCACCAGCGCAATCCTGAAGTTGACGCGCGACACGCAGAAGACGGTTTGTTTCGTGGCTGGACACGGGGAAAAAACGCTGGCCGACACAGAAGGAACTGGTTACGCCCTGGTGGATCAGGGCCTGAAAAAACAGGCCTACCTCACAAGAACGATCAACCTGGTCACCGATAATGGTGTGCCGCCCGAGTGCAGTGTTGTGGTAATTGCCGGTCCGACGAAGGCGTATTTTCCGCAGGAAGCAGAAATGATCGAGAAATATCTGGCGGCCGGCGGCAAGGCGCTGATCGAAGTGGATCCGGAAACAGACCTGAAACTCGATTCCGTTTTTCAGGCGTGGAACGTGAAGATGGGGAATGATCTGGTGATCGACGCGAGCGGAGTGGGGCGGCTGTTCGGGACGGGGCCGGTTGTGCCGCTTGTCGTGGACTATGGTACGAGTCCAATTACCAAGAAACTCCAAGGTGGCATGACGTTTTTCCCGGTGGCGCGGACGGTGATGATCGCCGATCGGTCGAAGACCGACCCGCAGAGCGTAGAGCTGCTGAAAACTTCCGCGCGAAGTTTTACGATCCCTGGCCTGAAAAAGGGTCAGAGGGAGATTTCATTCGATCCGAAGACCGGAACCGCGGGGCCGCTCTCGCTGGGCGTGGCTGGCAGCAGCAAGAAGGGCGACAAGAGCGCGCGCCTGGTGGTGATTGGCGACTCCGATTTCGCCGCCAACCAGGGCGTGGGCCTGCAACACAATGGCGATCTCTTCTTCAATACCATCAACTGGCTGGCGGAAGACGAGAACCTGATATCCATCCGGCCGAAAGCGATGACCAACCGCCGTGTGACGCTGACCGAGGCGCAATCCACGGCGTTCAAGTGGGTCGATCTGTTCCTCTTGCCCGGCCTGGTAATTTTCTCGGGAATTTATATTTGGTGGAAACGGCGGTAAGAATCGCCGTCAGAAGACTCCGATAGAAAAATCATGATCAAGACGACCACATTGCTTGTTCTGTTAGGGGCAGTCCTGCTCGGTGGAGCGGTCTATTTTTTTGATGTGAAGCGCGCGGAAAAAGAGAAAGAGAAGGCAACCGCGGATGAAAGTAAGACCGCCTTTTCGATCGGTTCAGGAGCAGACATCAAGTCGTTGACAATTGTGCGGCCGGCCGCTGCTGGAGAGCCGCCAGTCCGCCTGGAAAAGCGCGACGGAACCTGGTGGATTGTCGAACCCCTCCTGACGGACGCGAGCGACCAGGTGGTGCAAAGGATGGCGGACGGAATTGCTATCGCACGCGTAGCACAGACGGAGCCCGGAGCGCCGGACCGGCTTAAAGTGTATGGTCTCGATCCGCCTGCCGTATCGATTGATTTCCAATTGCAGAATGGCTCGAAGCATTCGTTGAAATTGGGAGACAAGGATTTCACCGGCGTTTCGGTGTATGCAATTGTGGACGGCGCGAAAGACGTTGCTTTACTCCCGCAGACTCTCCTCACCGGCACGGTCACAAATGTTGCGGGCTTGCGCAGCCATTCCGTGCTGCACTTCACCGCCGGGGACATCGCGTCATTCGACCTGGGGAATCCTTCTGGCGAATTGTCCCTGACGCGGGAAAAGAAGGCCTGGAAATTCAAGAAGCCGGCGGACGCGGCCGGTGACACGCAGGACGTGAACGCGTTTTTGAGCGCCATCGCAACCGCAACTTTCACGGCCATTGCCAGTGAGACGCCGGACAACCCGGAGAAGTACGGCCTCACAAAACCCGTCATCACGCTTCAAACCGTGGATACGAAAGGGAAGACCGCCAAACTGCTGGTGGGCAAAAAAGAAGGCAGCGAATATTTTGCGCGCGACGCTTCACGCTCGATGATTTTTCGCATCGACAACAAGCTCTACAAAGCATTGGCGCAGAATTACGCGGGCCTGCGTAACAAGAAGCCGGCGGAATTCGACCCCGCGGAGATGAGCCGGGTGGAGTTTCACAATGACCACGGGACGGCCATCTTCGTCCGGAAATCGGACCAGGATGAGGAGTGGGCGATCGAGGCGCCTCCAGACAAGAAGGGCAAGTCGGCGTCAGTCTGGAACCTTTTCAGCCCTTTGACGACAGCGCATGCCGATGAGGTGCTCGATCATCCAGGCGCCAGCATTGTGGCCAATCTGTCCAAACCCGCCGTGGAAGTATTGCTCACGGAAAAATCCGGCAAGAAATTGACGATTCAGATATCGAAGGAGTCGGGCGATTTCGTTTATGCCCGCACGAGCGAAGGTCCAGCGGTATACAAATTGAAGAAGCAGATTTTAACTCAGTTGAACTTCAAGCCGGACGACTTCGCGTTGTAGCCCACCAACCAAACGTAATCAGAGATGAGCGAGCATCCGCATCATTTCTACGCGGCGGAGCAACAGCCTGTGAGCACGGACTCATTCGGCCAAGTTGCCAGGAGAAGAATTTTCTCCGTAGTGGGCGGGGAATAGATGTAGTAAACGAGCGAGCCGCTTTCCACCTCGTAAAAGCCGGTCCGTTTCGGGTCCGGGGTAACCTTCGCGCCGCCGGACAAAAGGTTCCTCAGCGAATTTACCGCCTCCACGGGGTGGTTTCTCAGATCTTCAATTTTCACTTCTCGCTCCCAGCGCATCACCATAGAATCCCCCCATCGATTGAATTCGTCATCCGCATTGTAATACGGCGCGAGCTCCGGAAAAGTTCCCCCTTATCGCGAATTTCCTAGACTCTATTAGCAACTTGATTAGACGCGCGGGGGGCTCGAAAGTCGCACGATTTGAGTGATTTTTATTGGAACGTTAACCCTTAACTTGTCACTTGCGCGGCCTCCTGGAAATTGCCATAGTCCAAGGCTCGGGGGAAATCACATCGTGAAGAAGACGAAGCCCAGCAAGTCCAGCCGTTACCACCGCGACCGCAGACGCAAGCACCGCCACTGGCAGGTGACCGTCTATTACCACGACGGCGAAAAATTCGCCCGTGTGTATATTGACCGCGAACGCGCGTCACGCTTCGCGGAGCGCCAGAAGAAATCCCCGGTTGTGAAGGCAACGCGCATCATGGAAGTGGACTAACTGCTCCCTGCCGCCGCGGCGCTCGCCTGGCAATGGCCTGCGGTCTTTATGTGGTTTCTTGCGTCAAATGACCCTTGCCGGAGCACTTGTCCGGGTGTCGGCGTCATGCTATAAAAGCAAGAGCGCGGCGAAATCTTTGTGCGCGCGGGATTCGTATAGTGGTAGTACGCGACCTTGCCAAGGTCGAGGCGAGGGTTCGATTCCCTTATCCCGCTCCAGTTTTCCTCTGCTGCTCACTCTGGCCAGTTCCGCTCCCCCGTGTTAGAGTCTCCCCGCCCAATCCACATGCTTGCCTATCTCTGCGGTCCAATTGAGTTTGCCGACGACGGGGGAAAACTCTGGCGGCGCAAGTTGGCGCCTTTCCTGCGCGACCAGCTCGGTCATCGGGTGTACGATCCCGCCGAAGATGAACGAAAAAATCTGACAAATGATGAAGCTACTCATTTCCGGTCGTGGAAAACGCAGGACCTCGAACGGTTCCGCCGGGTGGTCCGGAAGATTATCGCCTTCGATCTCGACTTGATCGAAAACAAAGCTGACTACCTGGTCTGCTACTGGGATGCGACGGCCACGCAAAGCGGCGGAACGCCCGCCGAGCTGACCTTCGCGCATCGCAAGGGAATTCCGGTGTATCTCGTCACGCCGCTGCCTGTCGAGCAGATCAGTGGATGGATGCTCGGCTGTTCGGACCAGATGTTTTCGTCGATTGAATCGCTGAAGGAATTTCTCTCCGCGCGGTTTGCCCGCGAAAAGCAGACTCAGCTTTGGAGAGATTGATAGAATCCTCGCCGGATGGAAAGAATCGTCATCGCCATCGGTAGCACTCGCCGGCCGAAGCTGAACGCGGTCCGGGAGGCCCTTGATCTTATCGGGCCAAGCTTGGATCCGGCCGCGCAATTCGAAATTGCCGGTGTCGACGTTCCCAGCGGCGTGCGGCACACGCCACTTTCGCGCGAAGAAATCATGAGGGGAGCACGGCAACGCGCGGAGGCTTTGCTTCAGATCGCGCGCGAAAGGAGCGAACCCTGGAAATATTTCGTTGGCCTCGAAGGCGGCCTCGATGTGGTGCATGAAAACGGAGTGCGGCAAGTATTTCTCGAGAGTTGGGTTTGCGTCTCGGACAGCAGTGGCCGTGGCGCGTTCGGTCAATCAGGCGCCGTAGCAGTTCCGGAGCCACTTGCCATTCGCGTCGTTGACGAAGGCATGGAGCTTTCCGAAGCGATTGACGCATTCGCCGGCGGCCACAGCATCCGCGATGCGCAAGGCGCCTGGGGCGTTCTCACGCGCAATCTGATCACCCGCCAGGACGCCTTCCGCGTCGCCCTGATCAGCGCATTCGCGTCTTTTTACAATCATGAAATTTATTCGACCCAGGCGTTCAAAGCGCGGGCCTGATTTTCGACAATGCGGTGTGATAGCCTAACGGCAGGAGGCGCAAAAGCGTGGACATCGTCAAAGGCAACATGGGCTGGATTGAGGTGGTGGTCGGCCCGATGTTTTCAGGCAAGAGTGAGGAGCTGATTCGCCGGCTGCGGCGCGCGGAGATCGGGAAACAGCGCGTGCAGATCTTCAAGCCGGCGATTGACCAGCGCTACACGAAGAACGGCATTGTTTCGCACTCGGGTCTGGAAATCGCGTCGGAGCTGGTGCAGTCCGGCAGCGATATTCTGCTGAAGGTCGCGCCGCGCACCGAAGTCGTGGGGGTGGACGAAGCGCAATTCCTGGGCGAGGCGGTTGTGGATGCCTGCGTGAAGCTTGCGGATCTCGGCAAGCGCGTCATAGTGGCCGGGCTCGACACCGACTTCATGGGCCGGCCATTTGAGCCGATTCCGCGCCTGCTGGCTGTGGCTGAAGAAATTACGAAGCTGCTCGCTATCTGCGTGCGCTGTGGCAACCCCGCGGTCCACACGCAGCGGACGATTGCGTCTGAGGAGTTAGTCGTTGTTGGTGCAACCGGCATGTACGAGGCCCGCTGTCGCCGCTGCTTTGAGCCATTGCTCGCCCACGAGAAAATCGAGGAACAGAAGGAAAAGGCAGACACCTCCCCAAAAGCCCGCGCCGCCACTAGTTAGGCGGCAACCTCCAGCTCCTGCTGCGAATCCATATTCACGTGGGAGCCAAAAAGCACTAAAATAGGCGCGGGCAAGCTCGTCATGTATACCCGAACCACTTTCGTGCTCGCTTTCGCGCTGGCGCTCGGGCCTGCGCTCGGCGCGGATCTCCCGGACAAGTCCCGTTTCCGGATGCCGCTTCCGGGTGCGCCTGACACCAAGCCTTTATCCGATCCCTCCACGCAGCCGGATATTTTTGTGGCCGTCGCTCAGCACCCATCCAATCAGCCGGCGGATTTGAAGCCACAGTCGCGGATCGAAATTATTCGCTACGTTTCCGGTGAATTTGCCAAGGCTGTGAAGCCGCTTCCCGGCGGCAAGAAGGGTTTGAAGATTCCCGTCGGCAAAGCGATCAATGAGAAGGAATTGCAGCAGGCGTTGCGCACTGGAGGGATCGCCGCCAGTCCTGGCGACACAGTCCAGATCACTGCTCTCGAATTTCGCGCGAAGGAAATCGTGATCCAAGTGAACGGCGGCGGGAAGAAGCGCTACCGTCTGCGCGACCACCTGCAAGTGGGCACGGGTCTTGGAGGCGTCGCCCAGCTTCCACAAACGGGGGACGTTGGGGCAAACGAGGGCAATGGTGCGACGCTGTTTCTCGACTATGGGCGCCCGATTCCCGACATGAGCGCTGAAGATCTGATGCACGATCTCGGCCCGTTCCTAGATTTCTCGAAGGAGCATTCTGCCGCGGTCAACTGGATCGACACGCTGCCGCCGCAATTCAAGGAAGCGATCAAGGACCGCAAGGCGGTGGAGGGCATGGATCATGAAATGGTCCTCGCCGCGCTGGGCAGGCCCGACCACAAAGTGCGCGAGCACACACCCGAGGGCCAGCAGACCGAAGACTGGATCTACGGGACGCCGCCGGCGAAGACGGTCTTCGTCACTTTTTCGGGCGACAAAGTAATCCGGGTCAAGGAGTACGACTGACTTTCGTTGACTTTTTTCCACCCGCGCCCTAGCATCACCCCTTCAGTAGAAAGCCTGCCGGTCGTTTCTTGCCGGTTCCTGTTCACCACAAATTCGGGGAGGACTTATGCCAGTGAAAGTGGGCATCAATGGTTTTGGGCGCATCGGCCGCAACATCTTTCGGGCAGCGCTCGGCGATCCCTCTATAGAGATCGTGGCGGTGAACGACATCACGGACTCCATGACGCTCGGACATCTGCTGAAATACGATTCCATCCTCGGCAATCTTCCGAACAAAGTGACCCACACGGACGACACCATCTCCGTGGACGGAAAGGGTTTCAAAGTTTTTCGCGTGAAAGATCCTGCGGAACTTGATTGGACATCGGTGGGCGCAACGATTGTTGTGGAGTCCACTGGCTTGTTTACGAAGGGCGCCGACGCGCGGAAGCACATCCGCGGCCCGGTAAAAAAAGTGATCATCTCCGCGCCCGCAACGGACCCCGACCACACCATGGTCCTGGGCGTGAATGACAAAACGTACGACGCTGTGAAGCACCACGTCGTCTCGAACGCCTCCTGCACCACGAACTGCCTCGCTCCCGTCGCGAAAGTCTTGCAGGACACATTCGGCATCGTTGCCGGGACCATGACAACCGTGCATTCCTATACCAACGACCAGAAATTGCTCGACCTGCCGCACAAGGATCTTCGCCGGGCGCGCGCTGCGGCTCTTTCGATGATTCCCACTTCGACGGGCGCGGCCAAGGCGCTGCACCTTGTGATTCCCGAGCTCAAAGGAAAGCTCGACGGGTTCTCGCTGCGTGTGCCAACGCCCAACGTAAGCGTCGTCGATTTGACGGTGATGACGGAGAAGCCCGCGACGGTCGAGAGCGTCAACGCATCGCTCAAGCGCGCGGCTCAAGGTCCGATGAAAGGTATCCTCGATTACACGGAGGAGGAATTGGTATCTATCGATTTTCGCGGCAATCCGCATTCCTCGATCGTGGATTCGGGTTACACACGCGTGGTGGGCTCAAATTGCGTGAAGGTGCTCGCGTGGTACGACAATGAGTGGGGTTACTCATGCCGCTGCCGCGACCTGATCAAGTTCTTTGCTGCGAAGCTCTAGCCGGTTGCAGTCCCATCGCGCGGCGCGCACTCCTTATTGAATACATGAACAAACTTTCCATCCGTGATCTGGAACTCGCCGGCAAGCGCGTGTTTATCCGCGTGGACTTCAACGTCCCGCTCGATGCGGGCAAAGTCGCCGACGACACGCGTATCCGCGAGACCCTTCCCACGCTTCGGCTGGCGATGGACCGCGGCGCGCGGCTCGTTCTAGCCTCGCACCTCGGGCGGCCCAAAGGCAAAGTGGACCCGAAATATTCACTCGCGCCGGTGGCCGCGCGCTTGCGTCAACTGCTCGGGAAGCCCGTAGGCTTCGCGGCCGATTCCGTGGGAGCGGAAACGGAAGCAAAAAGCAGGGCGCTGCGCGACGGTGACGTCCTTCTCCTCGAGAATGTGCGTTACCACCCTGAGGAAGAAGCGAATGATGCCAATTTCTCCCGCCAGCTTGCCGCACTCTGTGACCAACTCTTCGTTTGCGACGCTTTCGGATCCGCCCATCGGGCGCATGCCTCCGTCGTCGGAATCACGAAATTTGTGAAACAGGCTGCCGCTGGTTTGCTGATGGAAAAAGAGCTTGCCTACCTCGGCAAAGCCATCTCGAATCCGGATCATCCATTCGTTGCCGTGCTGGGCGGCGCGAAGGTGTCGGACAAAATGAGCGTGATTCACAATCTGATGAAGCTGGCTGACGCGATGCTGATCGGTGGCGCGATGGCCTACACGTTTCTGAAAGCGCAGGGCCTGCCGGTGGGGAACTCGCTGGTGGAAAACGACAAGCTCGATCTCGCGCGCGGCCTGATGGAAGAGGCACGGGCCCGTAAATTCAATCTGACCCTGCCGGTGGATCACGTCCTCGCCGAGTCGCCTGCTTCCACGATCACGAAAGTCACGGACATCGCGCATACGCCGGATGGCTGGATGGGCCTCGACATCGGCCCGAAAACAGTCGAGGATTTCAGTCGTAAGATTTCCACGGCGCGCGCGATTGTTTGGAACGGGCCGTTGGGCATGTTTGAAAAGCCCGCGTTCTCGCAAGGGACGCTAGGCATCGCCCGCGCTCTAGCCGCTGCAACGAAGGCAGGCGCCACTTCGATTGTCGGCGGAGGGGATTCGGTCGCCGCGGTGGAGCAGGCCGGTGTTGCTTCGCAAATCTCGCACATCTCGACCGGCGGCGGCGCTTCGCTGGAATTCTTGGCTGGCGAAAAACTTCCCGGCGTCGAAGCGCTGACGAACAAGTAAGCGACTGAACAAGGAGAACGCATTGCGCCGTCCTGTAATCGCCGGAAATTGGAAGATGTTCAAGACGCAAGTAGAGACGCGTGCATTCTTCGAAGCCTTCAAGCCGATGGTAGCCGCCGCCGGGCATTGTGACATTGTCATCGCCCCTCCGTTCACTGCGCTGGCGGCAGCAGTAGAAGGTGCGCGCGGCAGCGCCATCAC
>Ga0307473_10000135_pt1 | contig 13990 bp, 15 predicted proteins | sample atmos_gasesAM5C__FD_203744 | JGI IMG/M metagenome (GOLD analysis project Ga0307473, IMG submission 203744) | Hardwood forest soil microbial communities from Morgan-Monroe State Forest, Indiana, United States - atmos_gasesAM5C_515 | ecosystem: Environmental > Terrestrial > Soil > Temperate...
GCGGCTGCCGACGAAACGACGATGACCGCACCGTGACGGGCCAGGATCATGGGACGCAGCGCGGCATGCAGGAGGCGAAATGCGCCCTGTACGTTGAGGGCATGCACCCGCGCCATGTCGCTACCGTCGAGTGCGGCCACGAGACCGTCGGCAAGTGTTCCGGCATTGAGCACCAGCGCGTCGATCCGTCCGGTAAGCGCGAGCGCGGCGCGGACGACCTGCTCGCCCGCGGCGGGATCGGTGAGATCCGCTGCGATCGTGTGGATCGGTACGCCGCACGGCGCCAGCTCCTCCGCGACCTGCGCGAGCGTGGTTTCGCAGCGGGCGGTGAGCAGCAACGTCGCTCCGGCCTCGGCGAATGCACGCGCCAAGGCTCGCCCGAGGTACCCGGTTGCGCCGGTGAGCACCACGACAGCCCCGCGTTGCCCCCACTGCGGTGCGGGGATCATGCGAACCTCCGAAACACCACGGCAGCGTTCTGACCGCCCATGCCGAAAGACGCCGACAAGACGGTGCGCACGTCGTCGCGACGCGGCGGGCCGATGACGTGGCACAACTCGCACCCGTCGTCGGGATCGCCAAGGTTGACCGTGGGCGGGACGACGCCGGTGCGACACGTCGCTACCGCCGCCACTGCCTCCAAGGCGCCGGCCGCAGCCATCGCGTGGCCGATCGCGCCTTTCAAACTGGACACCGGCTTGGTGGTCCAGGTGCTTCCAAAGAACCGGCGAATCGCGGCCGCCTCCGCGAGATCGCCGACGCGCGTGCCGGTCGCGTGCGCGTTCACGGCATCCACGTCGCGCGGAGCAAGCCCGGCGTCCTCCACTGCCTGCCGCAAGCAGCGCTCGGCGCCGCTCCCATCATCCGGCGGCCGATTGAGGTCGAAACGATCCTGGCTCATACCGAACCCCGCGATCTCCGCCAGCACGGGGGCGCCCCGCCGGCGAGCGGTCTCGAAGGATTCCAGAACCAGCGCGCCGGCTCCATCGGACACCGCAAAACCTCGGCGCCGGCGATCGAACGGGCGGCAGGCACTTGACGGGTCATCCCCGTCGTCCGTAGCCAGCGCCTGTAAGGCGGCGAAGCCGATGATGTAAAACGGGGAGAGCAAGCAACTCGAGCCGCCGGCGATGCACGCATCGACATGCCCGGCTCGGACCTGCCAGTAGGCCTCACCGATCGTCTGCGTGCCGGCGGCGCAGGCCGCGGCAATCATTCGTCGTGGCTCGCCAAACGGATGGGCCAGGGCCGCGAAGCAACTGCCGGCGGGTCGGAACACCGGCCCGCGGTCGCTTTCCTGGTAGGTGTCCAAGCCGGTGGCCCAGAAGAACCCCACGGCGGAGCGCTTCAGATGTGCCGCGCCCAGCGCTTCGTCGATGGCGAGGTTCGCCAACACGACGTCACGATCGCCGCAACCGAGAGGGACGGCCGCCACCTCCCCGCCCACCGTTACGGGAAGTTGGGCCGCCACCAACCGCGGCAGGCGGGCGATGCCGGAGCGCCCCAGGAGCAGTGCCTGCCAAAACGTGTCGGACGTCGCCCCAACAGCGGATACGGCACCGCAGCCCGTGACGACAACGCGGCGGGCGGTCGTCACGCGACCCGAAGGATGACGGTCACGTCATCGATCCCGTCGGTGTGTTCGGCGGGAACCTCGTACGCGACGTCGCCGGCGCCGTGTCCCGCGAGGGCGGCGATCAAGTCGCACAGGCCCGCGGCTGCGTGCGCCGCGACCGGCAGTGGCGTCGGCCGGCGCTTGTGCTCTATCGAGATGAGCTCGACCGGACGCCCGAGCGCGGCGTACGGCCTGCGCTGCACGGAGAACAGCAGTGCCACGCCCCGGCCTCCGGTGCCGTCGGTGATGCGGGCCTGGTCGCCAGCCATCAGCAGCCCTTCGCGTTCCCGGCCGTCCGCGAGACGCTCCAGCAGAATCTCCATACCACACCACGCCTGTCCGGGTGCGCCGCCAACTCCCAGGCAGTAGCCGTCGCTTCGATACGCGATGGCGAACGCCGAGAGGGCGAGATTGTCGATGACGTGCAGCGTGTGCGTCGGGTTCATCCGGGCCGCGCCGAAGTGCCCCCCGCCCGATCCGGCCGCGATCGCGGCTTCGGCCCAGTGATAGAGCTCGGGTGATCCGTTCTGACAGGGAGAGAGAGAAATGACCGCCATGCGCCCCGAATCTTCTGCGGCGGGCACGACGTCTGTCGCCGCCGCGAGCGCGAGCTGCACCGGAAGATTGAAGCGGCGGAAATCGCGGCGCAGACGTGCCGGCTCGCTCGGCAACTGATCGGCCGAGCGGCGCTCCGCCGTCGCGACGAGGTACATCATCGCGAGTTTTCGCTTCCCCATACCACGACGAACTCGGGCCGGTCGATCACGTGGAGCGTCGCGTCGGGTCCGATGCCGCGCACCAACGCACGATGTCCCGCACGGCGCACGGTCGCGTCACTTCCCACGAGAGCCGTGATCCCCAGACCGCGCATCTTGAGGACGCATTCGAGCGCTGCCCACTGCACCACGGGGTCCAACTGCACGCCCCGTCTGGTGAAGCGGCGCAGGATCGGCGCGAGTCTGTTCACGTGCACGCGGCGGCAGAGGTCGATGCCGATCCGCAGATCCCGAGTCGGCGCGAGCGCTACGGCAAACCAACGGCCGTCATGCGACAGCGAAATCGTGCAATCGACGCCCACCACCGATGGCGCGCCGCTGGGCTCGGTGTGGACTCGGTAACTGGAGGCCTGGGGGAGCCATCGCGCTACGGCGCGCCGGATCGCTACTCGGCCGCGGATCCATTCCTCGCGTCGGGGGCCCCGGAGGCGTAGCGCGTGCAGCTCGCGCCGCTCCTCTTGCCGTAACGGGCGCGAGTCGCCGGGCACGGACGAGAGATCGTCAGCGCGAACCCGCGTCACCGATAGGACCCTCACGTGCTCTCTCCCCGCGCAGCTGCTCGATCATGACCGCGAGCTTCTCGAGCGTAGCCCCCCCCGCGAAAGCCGCTTGAAGCGCGGGGCGCGTGACGACGATGCCGAAGCGATCCTCGACGGCAACGATCACACCGAGCGCCATCACCGACGAAAACGGCATGACCGTATCCAAGGGCGCATTCGCCGGGCAGCTGCGTACCGCCGCCGCCTGCGCCGGCTCGGGCGACGCGGCGAGGATGAGCGTGCGGAGCTGCCCAACCACGGCGGCCGTCACGTGACATTCATTGGCCGAGGACGGGCAGCTCCCGCCTCCCGGTTACAGGGATCGGCTCGGGCCGGTTCGGCTTCGCATTGGGGAAAAAGCGCGTGTCGTAATGGCGGTACAGGTTGTTGTACGAGCATCCGGGCATGAGACGGCCGTCCGGCATGACGTAATGCGTGCAGCACTTCTTGAGCCGGGCGACATCCAGATCCCACGGATCCATGAACGCGTGAATGAAAAGTGCTTTGCTCCGTGCCTCGGCCTTGCGCTCGATCTCGCCCGGCGTCAGGGGATTGCGCGAGTTGAACGTCTCCCGCAGAAACGCTTTCAGCGACGCCAGAATCATCGCCGACGACTCTCCCACCTTGGTCGCCGACCACAGGTTCGTGATGGAATCGAGCAACATCTTTTCCAGCGCATCGTCGGACCGGAGAATCGCCCGATTGGCCATCGCATCCAGGTACTGACGGATGTTCACGAATTCCGGCAACGCGACGTAGTGACCGTCTTCCATGCGGAACAGGTACGTCGCCGTGTAGCAGCTCGGATGGGAGCAGGGTACCGGGTGCCAGTACTCGCGTTTGAACCACGGCAACTGCTCCTCGAGAAGCTGGTGCACTTCCGGCATCGTGAGCCGGTGACCGGCCGGGTTGCCATGGAAGCGATCGCCGCCGTCGCCCGTATGGGCCATGGGTTGGATCACGATGCTCGACACCTGGTCCATCTCGAGGCCAAGCGTTACGAGCGCACCCAGCTCATCGCTATTGTCCCCCTTGGACACGGTCGGTACGAGGACGGTGGGAATGTCCAGCTGCCGAATGCGCTCGAGACATTTGAGCTTCATGTCGAGAAGCTCGAGACCGCGGAGTTTCGGATAGACGCCGGGCCGGAGCGAGTCGAATTGAAGGGATGCGTACATACCGCCGGCCTTGAAGCGTTCGGCGAATCGTAGGTTGTTCGCGATGCGCCGCCCGTGGGTCGAGATCAGCAAGCGCTTGATCTTGCCGGCGTGCGGACCCCGCTGCACGTAGTCGCAGAACTCGAAGAACTGCGGATGGAGCGTCGGCTCACCCCCAGACAACAACAGAATGGAGAGCTCGCCTTCCGCCGCGATGAGATTGTCGACGGATCGCTTGAAGTCTTCGAACGACATGGTGTAACCGTGCTGGTTGCGCACGATGCAGACCGGACACTCCAGATCGCAGACGTCGTTGATCTCGAGGATGGGGGAACAGGTGTGCTGCAGGTGGTCTTCGCAGAGGCCGCAGTCGGAGGGACACCCGTGCTCCACCTTCGTGGAGAAGCGCAGCGGCATCGTGCCGGGCTTCGTGTACGAGAGTGACTTGATGTAGTAGTCGGCGTCGCTCGAGATCTCGACATCGAAGAGGCCGTCTTCGGGACAACGTTTCTGCAAGAACACGCGGCCGTCGCGGAGGAGGATGTGCGCATCGAGCAGCTTCTTGCAGACGGGACAAATCGAGCGGGTATAGCCGAAGAATGCGCCGTCCCGGCTCCGCTTCTCGGGTGCGAGCGGTATCGCGGTCATCGCGGATCCACCTCCTCGCGCAACACGGAACTCACCCCACGACGGGATTCCTCACGCCGGCGGTGTGCTGGGCGGGAGCTCGCCCGGCGCACCGAACTGCTCCGCGTTGAGGTGGTCCCGGATCAAGCGAGCGATGAGCGTGCTCTTCTTGTAGCCTAGCTCCACGCAGTAGCGCTCGAGGCGATCCAGCTCTTCCTCGGTAAGCAGCACACTGACTTTTGATTGCCGTAGCTTCCCCACGTGGTTGCCTCAGTGCGCATAGTAGAGCAGAACAGAGCTGATGTCAATATAAATATATAATTAGGGATAGCATTGAGCACTATTGCGCACTACATTGAACGTGCGCCCATGGCCCTCGTCCTTCTCTTGCTGACGTTGAGCGTGGCGTTCGCAAATGGCGCGAACGACGTCTCCAAGGGCATCGCCACCTTGGCCGGCTCTGGATTCGCGAGCTATCGTCGCGCACTTGCATGGGGCGCTGCCTGGACGGTGGTTGGAGCACTCGCCGCGGCGTTCATCGCCCGAGGGTTTGTCCCCGTGTTTTCCGGTCGAGGCATCCTCGGCGCCCTGCCTGCCGGGCCGAGTTTTCCTGTCGCCGTCGCCGTCGGCGTGATCGGCTGGTTGGTGTTCGCGACGCGGACCGGGCTGCCTGTCTCAACCACGCATGCGCTCGTGGGTGGCCTGGTCGGCGCGGGGATTGCGGCCGCCGGACCGAGTGGCGTGAAGTGGGGAGCGGTGGTCCGCACCGTAGGGCTGCCACTGGCCTTTTCTCCGGTGTTGGCGCTGGCCCTGGTGTTCGCGATCCTGCCGATCGTGCGGTTCCTCTTCCGACGCCTGAACGCGTACTGCGTCTGCCTAGAACGCAAGGCGGTGGTGCTGGCACCGGCGGCGCCGGGCCCGCATGTGCAGGTCGGACCCACATTCCATGTGGTTACCGGCTCGCACTGTCAGCCTGAGGTCGTAAGCCGCATTGACGCGCTGGACGCCCTCCACTGGCTGTCCGCCGGGTGGACAAACTTCGCCCGCGCGCTGAACGACGCACCGAAGGTCTTCGCCCTCGGCATCGCGGCACACGCAACGTTGGGCGTCGGCTCCGGCGTGATCATCGCGCTCGTCGCCGTGGCCATGGGCGCCGGGAGCCAACTGGCGGGGTGGCGGGTGACGCACACGCTGGGTGCGAAAGTCACGCGCGTATCTTCGGCCGACGGGCTCGCTGCGAACCTGACGACTGCGGTGCTCGTGGGCCTGGCGTCGGTGTTCGCTGCACCGGTGTCGACCACCTACGTATCCAGCGGCGCGATCGTCGGGATCGGAATCCGCGGCGGCGAGGTGCGTTGGACATTGGTCCGGGAGATGATGGCTGCGTGGCTCGTGACGCTCCCCATCGCCGCGGTGTTAGCCGGCGCCACCTATGCCGTGCTGGCGCGCCTGTCATAGCTCGACGTGAGGCCTCACGTCGCGATCCTGGGAGCAGGTCCCGCCGGACTGTCTGCCGCGGTATGCCTGCAGCGATTGGGCGTGGCGTCCACTGTGCTCGAGCGGGGACCCGCGCTGGCCGCGGGGCTCCGTCGCATCGATCCGGAAATGGAAATCCTCTCACCCACGCGCCTTTCGCTCGTGCCGGGCATGCGCCGGCTCGCCGCGGACCCCCCGTATCTCACGTTCCCGGCGTACATCGACAAGCTCGAACAGCTGTCAGCCGAGTACCGGGTTGCCGTGCGTACCGGCGCGGAGGTCATTCGCGTCAGCCGCTCGCATCATGGCTTCTCGGTGTTTTTGCGCGACGGCACCGCGCTGGATTGCACGCACGTCATCAGCGCGATGGGCATCGTCAGTTTTCCGAGACTCCCGTCCCGGTTCGATTCAACGGTCTCCCGGTACCACTGGCTCCACAGCATCGATTTCAGGACCAGTCATCTCGCCGAGGCGCGGCGCCTGCTGGTCGTAGGCGGCGGCCAATCGGCGGTCGAGGTGCTCGAGCGCTGGCTGACGCACCGCCAAGAGGGCGACCGGGCGTGGCTCTCCGTGCGGTCGCCCACGCGCACGCTGCCCCACCGGGTATTCGGCATCGACGTCCACTACGTTGCGTGGCCGTTCGAATTCCTGCGTCCGCGCTTGCTCGGGCTGGATCCTGCGACGTTCCGAGAGCCGGTGCTCGGGCTCACGGTGTCCCGCGCGCTCCGCTCGGGCGTGATCGGGCGCGTGCCCGAGATCGGGGACTACACTCACGGTCCCCTCGAACCCGACCTCATCGTGTTCGCAACAGGCTTCGACTACGCGCTCGAGCACGTCGGCGACCTGATCGGGGGCGGCGCACGCTGGCCGCGTGTGCGCGAGTGCGAGAGCGTAGACTCGCCGGGGCTGTATTTTCTCGGTCTCCGCCACTGCCGCACTCTTGCGTCGGCCTACCTCCGCGGCATCGCTCGGGATGCGAGAGCCGTCGCGACGCGCATCGCGCGGGGCTGACATGACGCCACGAGACGACATGGCGCAACGCGGTTACTGCCGAATCGCCGGATTCCTTTCTCCTGCGGAGGCAGCTGGGTGGTTGCGGCGACTGGACGGCCTCCGGGATGCGTTCCGCGCAGTCGGAGGCAAGGCGGGGTTGGGTCTCCCGTTCCACCTGATGGACGGCGAAGAGGCCAGGACCCATGTGGGGGACGTCTTCACGCACCTCCAACCGCGAATGCACGAGGCTGCCGAGTCCGCGACCGCCAGGCGCCTCGAGCCGATCCGGGACCGGCGGCGCGCCCTCCGAATCCAGCGCTATCAGGGCTCGACGGACGGTTTTCGCTGGCACTTCGACGGGAGTCACACGACAGCGCTCCTCACTCTCGCGAATACGAACGGGGGCGCGACAGAAATCGTCGGTCCGCGATGGACACCGGTACTGAAGCCATTGTTCTACAGCCTCTATCCCCTGCGCGAGATCTTCTCCGTGATTCCGCATGCCAGCGTGCTCGCCGCGCCAGGAGAGCTCGTGATCTTGAGCGGACGCGCCGTCCTGCACCGTGGCGCCGCGGGCGACCGACCGGGCGAGCGCGTCATCGTGCTGGTCGCCTTTGATCCCGCTGGCGCGAGGCCGCGGCCGATCCGCGACTGGATCGCTCGGCGCTTCAACTACTGACGAAGTGGGCCTCAGTCGGGAGGAGGAGCGAACGTGAAGGACGGGTATGCATTCTCTCAGAGCTTCCTCTCCGCGTCCGAGACGGAGCACTGGCATGGACGCGTCGAGTCGCGACGCACGCTTTTCCGCCAAGTCGCGACGAAGGCCGGCATGAACCTGAGCTATAGCGTCATGAACGGTCACCAGATCCAGGACGAGCTGCCGGACCTGTTCGAGCTGGTTCAGGGCCGGTTGCAGGCGGCCCTGCAAGACGCCACCGGCCAACCGCTGGCGCTGATGCGGGACCGAAAGCGGGCTGTGCGCGTCCAATGGTACCGTCGCCGCGGTGAGGGCTTTCGCTGGCATCTGGACGGCGGGATGTACAGTGTGCTCCTGACGCTGGTCAACACGAATCAGGGCGCGACCCAGCTGATTCCTCCGCGGTGGAGTCGCTTTCTCAAACCAGTGCCCTATGTGCTGTTTCCGTTTCAAGGGCTACTGGCGCGCGCGCCCAGCACGGTGATCCATTCCCATCCGGGAGACCTCCTGTTGATCCACGGCGGCGCCGTGATTCACCGGGGGACGAACGACCGGTCAGACGGTGAGCGTATGGTGCTGGTGGCGAGCTTCGACCCGGTCGGACGGCGGCCCACACCCGTGTGGGACTGGCTGGCACGGCGACTCAACTACTGACATTGCGGAACATGCGACTCATCGTGAAAGCGGTGCGAAACAAGCCAACCCGCGCATGGCTCGCGGTTGGCGGCGTGGCCACGAGCAGTCTACTGATGATCTCGCTCGTGGCAACGTTGCGCGGCGCAGCGCACAGCGTGGTGGAGTACATCGGGCAAGACGGCGCGGATCTGTGGATCACGCCGCCGGGTGCGGATCACTTCCTGCGGCTGTCGGGTGTGATCCCGGCGGCGCTGACGGACTCGGTGCGTACCCTGCCCGGCGTGGCCGAGGCGGATTTCATCCTCCGGGCATTTGTCGCAGTGAGCGCTCGGCCGCGCGGCGCAGGCTTTCGGCTCACGCTCTACGGCGTGGGCTATCGCGCTCCCAGCGGCCTGGGAGGTCCCCCCGCGTTTGAGATCGGGCATGCACCGCGCACGCGGCGGGAAGTCGCGCTCGATCGGGCCGCGGCGCGGCGGCTGCGCGTGGCGCTTGGCGACACAGTGTTCGTCAATGGGCGCGCCGCGCGCGTTGTCGGCGTGACCGCGGGTACGAACCTCCTCACGACGCAGTTCATCTTCGCCGACGCCGGGGCGATCGAGGCCCTCAGTGGGTTCGCCGGCCGCGCATCGTTCATCATCGTCCGCCTCGCGCCCGGCGCGCTCGCCGACACGGTCGCGGCGCGAATCCGGGACCGATTCCCCGATGTGGACGTCTTCGATCGCGCAACGTTCGTTGCGAACAGCCAGCGCGAAACGGGTGTGGGGTACATGCCCATTCTCGCCTTTGTGGACCTGCTCGGCATCGGAGCCGCGGCCGTGCTCGTGGCGCTCCTCATCCACGCCCTCGTCGAGGGCCGCCGTGCTGAGTTGGCGGTCCTCCTTGCGCTCGGCGCCGCGCCGGCAAGCCTCGTGGGCGCCATGATCCGTGAAGCCCTGCGACTGGTCGTCGTCGGCAGTATGCTCGGAGCCGCGCTGGCACGACTCCTGGCGCTCGTTCTCGACCGCGTCTACCCACTCATTCCCCTGCATTTCGACGTGGCGGACACGCTCTGGGCGCTGGTCTTGTTCATCGCGTGCGGGACGCTCGCCTCGGTGACCCCCGTCGCGCGGCTGGGGCGTATCGACCCTCTGGAGGCGTTCCGGCCGTGACCGTGCTCCTCCTCGAGGGCGTGTCGAAGACGCGGGGTCGTGGAGCGCACGCTACTGAGGCGTTGCGCGACGCGTCCCTCTCGGTGGATCCCGGCGAGGTCGTTCTGCTCGAGGGCGCGAGCGGTGCGGGAAAGACCACACTCTTGGCAGTCGCGGCCGGCCTCCTCACCCCCGATGCGGGACGGGTTGTGCTCGCCGGACGATCGCTCGCGGAGCTCTCGCCCGCGAGTCGGCGAAATCACCGCGCTCGCGTTCTCGGTTTCGTTTTCCAGCGCTCGAACCTACTCGAGCAACTCACCGCCGCCGAGAACGTCCAGCTCATGGCGCTGCTCGCCGGTGGGCAGGCGAGCGCAGCCCAACGCGCCACGAACGAGGTGTTCGAGGAGCTCGACATCGGACACCTCGCCTCCCGCCGGCCGTCGGAACTCTCGGGTGGTGAAGAACAGCGGGTCGGGGTCGCACGCGCCCTCGTTCACGGGCCCGCCCTGGTGCTTGCCGACGAGCCCACGGGAAATCTGGACTCCACGGCGGGCAGGGTGGTCGCTGAGGCACTTGCCAGGTGTGCCCAAACGCGCGGTGCGGCCGTGCTGGTGGCGACGCACGATATCCGGCTGGAACCGTTCGCCACGCGTCGCATCTCGATGGTAGACGGCCGGCTTGGTGCAGGCCGCGCACCAAGGGGGCCTCGCCGCTCCGATAGCCGTCGCTAACATCCACGGTCTCATGTGGGCCGCCGTTCTGGGGTCGATTACACACCAGAAGGAAGTGAGAATCCGAATGTCGGCAGTTCGATTCTGCCCCTGGCCATAATGAAGGGACGCTTCACGCCGGCGCTGCTCCTGGTGATCCTGCGTTCCCGTGATTCGTGGAGAGAACCTCTCCGTGGGCCGATGGGTCGGTGGTGAGTTCGTCTTCGTTCCGCAAAGCAAGGCCGCAAAGCTTGCGGCGAACACAGCGGGACCACTTGATATCGTATTCACTCAGCGTGGCGCCAACCACTATCGACAGGTAGCTATTGTCCCCGCCGATGCGAAGGGACGGTTTGTAATCTCACAAAGTGAAAGGAAACTCAGCGTGGACGTGGCGAAGGTGGATCCTCTCTTCACCTACTACGGTGAGTGCCGAGATCTTCGTGGAGCTTGCCGGATGGTATTGTCGGGCGTGAATGTCGGCAGGAGTTAGCGCAGCTTCTGGCTGTATTCAGGCGCGCGGGAGACATGCCCGTGGCACCTGGAGAGTTCGAGGAGCTCGGCATACCGCTGCCACGCACGCAACGTGGTACCACGCCTGTCGCTGCTGACAGACATAGATCATTTCGAGCATGTTTGGGCTCGGCCGCTCGATTCGGGCATTGCGGACCGTGCGGAAGTCAGGCAGGGGCAAGCGCTCGACTGGAGGCTCTGGCAGGAAGAGAAAACCGACCGGTGCGTGAGTGATCTTGGCGAAGCGCTCGACCTGCTTGAGCGTGGGCCGTTCATCGCCGCTTTCCCAACGGTCGAGCTTTGGGAACTTCGGCAGGAGGGCTTCCACGGTCAGCCCGGCGCGCTCGCGCGCCCAACGCCACAGCTCGCGTCGAATGACCACGCGGATCATGCGCTCTAGTCTAGCTTTCACGTGACAGACCCGCGACTCGAATCAACTCAATGACGAGTTGCCGAAACTGCCACTCCGGCAGCGGGCGTCAGAGTAAGCCCTCGAGTATGTAGTCGCCGATCCGGTCGGCGATCTCCTCCATGACGTCGACTGGCAGGTCGTCGGGCGCGATCGGCCGCGCGGGCTCCCGCCGGAGGTGAAGCGGCTCGCGACGTTCCTCGCCACGTGGCGATGGACTACGAGGCGGTCGGCTTCTGCCATGTCAACAGCTATGTGAATCGCACTGGGAACGGGAGGCACTCGCGTCGCGACTAGCGCGCCGAAACCCCTGCCGTTACGCTTGGTCGCGCCAGCCGGCGACGATGGAGCCGGACCGGGGACGAGCTGAAAATCCGCGTGTCGGCAGTTCGATTCTGCCCCTGGCCACTCCATGGACGTGACCTCGCCGTTCGACGCCTGGGCCAACTTCTACGTCATCGTCGGTTCTTCCGCCGGCGCGCTCACCGGACTGCAATTCGTCGTCATGGCACTGGTGGCGGAGCGTCCCTTCGGCACGCTCAGCGACATCAACGCCTTCGGCACGCCGACCGTCGTGCACTTCGGCGCCACATTATTGATTTCCGCGATTCTCGCCGCCCCCTGGCATCGGCTCGGCAGCGCCGGCGTGGCCCTCGCGGTCTGCGGGGCGATGGGATGCGCGTACAGCTTCATCGTGATTCGACGGACGCTGCGGACCACGACCTACCGCCCGGTCTTCGAGGACTGGCTCATGTTCGTGATCCTGCCGCTCGCCGCCTACGTGGATCTGCTGATCGCCGCGATTGTACTGCAACGCAATCCGGGGCCGGCACTGTTTGCCATCGCCGGAGCGGCCCTGGTGCTCCTCTTCGTCGGGATCCGCAACGCCTGGGACACCGTGATTTACGTTGCGTTGCAGCGTCACGACGACGCCAAACCTCGTAAACCCAGCCCGACCCCGAAGCACCCGTAGCGCAGGCCACGTCCGCTTCGTCCCAGGCCGCTTGCGATCTCCCCGCAAAAGGCGTACAGTCCCGTATCCCGCCCACGCTGGCGGGGCCAGGATCCTGAGGGTGGTCGCGCCACCCGCAACTCGGAGGACAGCTGATGAAGTGGACGAAGCCCGAAGTCGAAGTCATCGAGCTCGGCATGGAAATCGGGGCATACGCCGGCTCGGCCTGACCAAAGGCACGCAGTCTGAGAAGTGAGGGGCCGGGTCCGAGAACCCGGCCTCTCGCTTTCTCCCCCAACCCCTCGTGCACATTATCCTCCTCGGGACCGGCGCCGGCGGCGGTGTGCCGCAGTGGAACTGCGGTTGCGTCAACTGCCGTGCGGCACGCGCGCGGGCCCGCGGGCGCTCGCAGTCGTCCGTCGCCGTGAGCGCGGACGGCAAGCGCTGGGTGTTGCTGAACGCTTCACCCGATCTGCGCACGCAGCTCGCCGCGCACGCGCCCTTTTGGCCGCTAGAGGTGCGCGATTCGCGCCTACGGGCCGTCGTCCTGACTGACGGCGAGATCGACCACACACTAGGTTTGCTGCTGCTGCGCGAGGGAACGTCTCGCATGCCCGTGTACGCGCCCAACGGTGTTGCTGCGCTGCTCGCAGGGCCGTGGCCGCTCACCAACCTCCTCGAGCCGTACTCCGGAATCGACGTGCGCCCGCTCCTCCCGCGGCGCTCGACGCCCCTGGCTGATGCGGACGGCCGGTCTCTCGACCTCACGTGCAGCGCGGTGCCGCTGGGGCGGCGGCCGCCGCGCTATGCGGCACAGGTCACGGACGGCGACCTCGAGATGGGACTCCGCATTCAGGATCCTGCGACTGGCGGCAGCTTCGCCTACGTGCCGGTGGCGGCCGCGGTAGACGACGACGTCTGCGCGCTCGCCGCCGGTGTCGATCTGCTGTGCTTCGACGGGACGTTCTGGTCGGATGCGGAGCTGCACGGCCTGGGCATCGCCGCGCCGAGCGCCCGGGCGATGGGGCATGCCCCGCTCGGCGGACCGGACGGGACCCTGGTTCGCCTGCCGCATGTCGGCGCGAAGCGCACCGTGCTGGTGCACATCAACAACACCAATCCCATCCTCGCGACCGACTCGCCCGAGCGCGCCCAGGTGACCGCGGCGGGTGTGGAGATCGGCGAAGACGGGATGGACTTCACGCTATGACGAGTGTGGCGCGGAGTCCCTACGACGATGCTCGCGCGGCGTGGTCCGCCGAGGAGCTCGAGCGGCAGCTACGGGCCTTCGGCGAAGCACGCTATCACAACCGTCATCCCTTCAACCAGCGCATGCATAAGGGCGAGCTGTCCCGTACGGAGCTGCGGCTCTGGGTAGCGAACCGCTACTGCTACCAGCAGGCGATTCCCCTCAAGGACGCCGCGATCCTATCCAACTGTCCCGAGCAGGCGGTGCGGCGCGCCTGGATCCAACGCATCATCGATCATGACGGTCGTGAAGGGAGTGAGGGCGGTCTCGAAGCCTGGCTCCGGCTCGCCGAAGCGATGGGAGTGGCGCGGGAGGTGGTGTTGTCGGAGGCGTGGGTACTGCCCGGCGTGCGCTTCGCGGTGGACGCCTACGTGCAGTTCTGCCGCATTCGACCCTGGCTCGAAGCTGTGGCGGCGTCACTCACTGAGTTGTTCGCGCCTACGATCGTCAGCGAGCGGCTTTCCGCAATCCTCACCCACTACAAGTGGATCGAGCCGGAGGGCCTGCAGTACTT
>Ga0307473_10000138_pt1 | contig 13937 bp, 14 predicted proteins | sample atmos_gasesAM5C__FD_203744 | JGI IMG/M metagenome (GOLD analysis project Ga0307473, IMG submission 203744) | Hardwood forest soil microbial communities from Morgan-Monroe State Forest, Indiana, United States - atmos_gasesAM5C_515 | ecosystem: Environmental > Terrestrial > Soil > Temperate...
TTAATTGGCGGGAATGTCCGGACCGATCTTTTCGACAATGACCTGTTTGACTTGCTGTGCAAAACGCTTAGAGACCTCCACGTTTTGCAAAATATTTCCGGATTCGGAGACTGTATATAAAGCCGGAGGGACCTGGGAAGTGATGGTGGCTTCGAACACGACCGCGACCATCTTGCCGAGTTTGCCCGTCTGGCGGTTCATACCGTACACCTCCTTAATAGACACCTTGGAGGAAACTTCGACATCAGCAATAGACGGAGTGGCGCGGGGATTCTTCAACCCTGCCCTCGCCTGGTTCCCTGCAACGAGCTTAATGATGGGATCGGACGCAAACTCGTTGTGAATTTGTTGCGCGACAGCACCCTTGGGTTTTTCTGCCTGCTGCATCTTGCCGTCCAGAACCGGCGGGGCCAGGCTCACATAAATCGGATCCTGTGGCTGCCGTTTGGGAATTGAGCCCAGTGATTCGAGCATCGCTGCTTTTTTCACCCGTGCCTGCTCGGCTGTCTCCTGAGCCGCAACTTGCTGTTTGGCCATAACGTCTTGGCTATCGTGAATCGTCGTGTGCCCATCTGAATTCGTCTCGTACACAAGGGTCTTCGTCCCTTGCTCATCAACGCGGTAGACTTTCTTCTCCCCATTGACCTTCGAGGTGTAATACCCTCCCGAACAGGCCGCGAGTAAAAGACATAGAACCGCGATGCAGGAGGCGGATAGAGTGGTCATAGGTCTGTTCGATTTCGACGGCATAAGCAATGCTCCTGATTTGGATAACAGCCGGCGGGAGACGGGTGGCCTACATGACGTGTTCGAATGCATGCAGCAAGTTTAGCAGCTCGAAGCGCCCTGTCGAACTCCGTGATTATCAATGGCTTTGTGCTTGTCCGTCCAAGAACCAGAAGAAACCTGTCCTTTCAAAACATGGAATACGCACAAGCCACCCTCGACTAGCACATAGCCGCGTTATCGCATTGGATACAATGACATCCTATATATAAAGATACGTATGAAGTTCTGCAACCTGATTTCCTCTGATCTCACCGGCCCCACATGCGCAACTTTGAGCATGTGTTTGCTCTTCTCTCACATGGTTCACTGGCCTAGCGGTTGCCTCACTCATCGCTGTCGAGTTATCTTCAACGTGGATATTGAGCCATGAAAGAGGGGCGATGTCTGCATCGATGGTGATCGGGATCCACGGTCTCAAGAACAAGCCTGAGAAGGATCTGTTGGCGCGGTGGTGGGCGATGGCGCTTCAGGAGGGGCTATTACGCAATCTCGGCCTCGCGGCTCCGCTCGCCTTCGAACTGGTATATTGGGCTGACATTCAATATCCCGCGCCAATACCTGAAGCCGAACTCGACAACCCATATCTGGCGACCGATGGGCAAGATCCCTTGTTGCGGTACGGTGGAACCGCGCTTGATACGGCCAAAGCGATGGCAGGAAAGTGGGGCGGCCGAGCCATCGACAAGGGTAAAGATTTGATTGGTCTTGATGAGCACGTTGATCATCTCCTTGGATTAGCCTTTGATGATCTCAGAGACTATTACGGAAGGCCCGACGTGCGGGACCGCGTGCGCGACAGACTGACCCACGCTCTGCATCGCCATAAGAACAAGCGTGTGTGTCTGATCGCGCACTCAATGGGATCGGTGATCGCTTATGATGTATTGCGGATGCTGGACCAGGACCCATCGGAAATCGAGCATTTCGTGACGATCGGCTCGCCGCTTGGATTACCGATCGTGACCCAGCATGCTCGAAAGGAGTTCTCGAACACCCTCGTCCCGCAACAGGTGCGGCAATGGACGAATCTGGCTGATCCGGGCGATAAAATTGCCTTGGACTGTAGCCTGGGCGACGACTATCGGCCTACTCCTCGCGGCATCCGAGTCCAGGATGACCTGGTCCACAATGATTACGTCGACAGAGCAGGACAAAGCGACCGGCACAACGCCTACGGCTATCTACGGACTCCGGAGCTCTCGGATATTATCCACGGGTTTCTGGGTGCCGGGAATAGGGTCTAGCCTGGCAAACTGAGCTGGAGCAGAGCCAGGTCTTCGGTGCGCACTCTTCGAAACTCAACGCCCGATCGAAAGCACGACAGCCTTCGACTCCAATGGTCACGCCTCGCCCCTCACGATCTCACTCTCCGCTCTGCTGAATCAACTTCGCCACCAATCCCGTCCATCCTGTCTGATGACTGGCACCGATGCCGGCCCCGTTGTCTCCATGGAAGTATTCATAGAACAGTACGTGATTGCGCCAATGCGGGTCGTCCTGCAGTCGGTGCACTCCCCCGAACACCGGACGTTTCCCTTCGGCATTCTGGAGAAAAATGTGGGTCAACCGGCGTGAGAGCTCGGCCGCCACTTGCCAGAGCGTGGATCGACGGCCTGACCCGGTCGGACACTCCACTTGATATTGGTCGCCGAGAAAGTAGTGAAACTTTTGCAGCGACTCGATCAGGAGGTAGTTGACCGGGAACCAGACCGGGCCGCGCCAATTCGAATTGCCTCCGAACAACCCTGTGCCGGACTCCGCCGGCTCATAGTCCACGCGATGCTCGCGACCCATCACTGAGACCACATAGGGATGATCTTTGTGATAGCGCGAGAGGGCCCGAATCCCGTAGGGAGACAGGAATTCTTCTTCGTTCAGCATATACCGCAACACGGATTTCAGGCGATCGCGATTCACGAGGGAGAGAAAGCGCCGCACACCTCCTTCGGAGGACTGCGTTTCCAGATGCTGTGCAAAGTCCGGCCGGTTCTCAATGAACCACTGCATGCGGTGCTTGAACCGAGGGAGGCTGTCGATGAGTTCCGGGTCGAGCGTCTCCACCGCGAACAGAGGAATCAGGCCGACCATCGAGCGGACCTTCATGTGTGTGGTGTCCCCGTTCGGCAGGTGCAGCACGTCGTAGAAGAAACCGTCTGCACGGTCCCACAACTCGATCTTCTCGCCGCCGATGTTGTTCATGGCGCGGCAGATGTAGACGAAGTGCTCAAAGAATTTGCTGGCCACGTCTTCATAAGCCCGATTGTCCCGGGCGAGCTCCAGCGCGATCGTCAGCATGTTGAGGCAATACATACCCATCCAGCTGGTGGCATCCGACTGCTCGATGTGACCACCGGTCGGCAGCGGCGCGCTGCGATCGAACACCCCGATGTTGTCGAGCCCGAGGAATCCACCCTGGAAAATATTCTTTCCGTCGGCGTCTTTGCGATTCACCCACCATGTAAAATTCAGCAGCAACTTATGAAACACCCGTTCAAGAAAGACACGGTCGCCGACGCCTTTCCGCTTTTTGTCGATCTTGTAGACACGCCAGGCCGCCCAGGCATGGACTGGCGGATTGACGTCGCCGAGCGCCCATTCGTAGGCAGGAATCTGTCCGTTGGGATGCATGTACCATTCGCGCAGCATCAGGACGAGCTGATCCTTGGCAAATGTCGGATCGACGAGCGCAAGCGGGATGCAGTGAAAGGCGAGATCCCATGCGGCATACCAAGGGTACTCCCACTTGTCTGGCATCGAGATTACATCGGCGTTATAGAGGTGCATCCAATCAGTATTGCGGCCGTGGAGGCGTTCATGAGGCGGCTCCGGCATGCTCGGGTCGCCCTTGAGCCATCGATTGACCTCGTAGTGATAAAACTGTTTGCTCCAGAGCAGTCCGGCAAAGGCTTGCCGCTGCACACGGCGCGCATCTTCCGACAGGTTGCTGGGAGCCAGGCGGTCATAGAACTCGTTCGCCTCCTTGAGGCGTGTCGTGAAAACGTCGTCGAAGTCCTGCGTGGCGAAGCCCAGACTCTCCCCCTCGTTGGTAAACCGAAGCTTGAACGTCTTTGTGCCGCCTGGGGCAAGCGTCAGCACGTACTGAGCCGCAGCCTTCGTCCCCACATGATCCGGATTCACCGCGTCCTTCTCCCCCTGCACGACATAATCGTGAAAACTATCCTTGACGTACCGGACGCCTTCTTGATCGCCGTAGAGGCGGCGGGAGTTGGTGTCATTTTCTGTGAAGAGCAGGGTGGGCTCGCCGTCGCAGAGAAGCCGGCGCAGGCCATAGTACTCATGCTGTGTCTCGATGACGCTCATCTGGTTCATCGGCTCCCCTTGCCTGAGCCGTGGACGCCGGATGTCCGACCCCCAGGACCAGGTGTTGCGAAACCAGAGCGTCGGGAGCAGTGTGAGCTCGGCCTGCTCGGGGCCACGATTCACAACCTGGATACGTATGCACAGATCCTCCGGCGTGGCTTTGGCATATTCGACAAAGACGTCAAAGTAGCGATTCTCGTCGAAGACACCGCTATCCATTAATTCAAACTCGGGATCGTGGCGCCCTCGACGGCGATTCTCCTCAGCCAGCCAGCTATAGGGGAATGCCGCCTGGGGATATTTGTAGAGGTATTTCATGTAGGAATGCGTCGGCGTCGAATCGAGATAGAAATAGCACTCCTTCACATCCTCGCCGTGATTGCCTTCGTTGCCGGTAAGCCCGAAAACGCGCTCCTTCAATATCTCGTCGCGGCCGTTCCACAACGCCACGGCGAAGCAAATCAGTTGATGGCGGTCGCAGATGCCGGCGAGGCCATCTTCATTCCAGCGGTAGGCGCGGGATCTGGCATGGCCATGGGGAAACGACTCCCAAGCTGTACCGCGAGGGCTATAGTCCTCGCGCACAGTTCCCCATGCCCGCTCGCTCAGGTAGGGCCCCCAACGTTTCCAATGGCGCTGACGCTGCGCGTCCTCTTCTAGACGCTGTTGTTCTGCCAGGATCGGTGGTTGAGAAGAGGGAGCGGTCTGACGATGAGAAGCCATACGACACTTTCGGCAGAAACGGTGCAAAGTTGCCCGGACCCGGAACATCTTACCGTAGGACGGCTGCAGCTGTGTACCCACGACTCCAGTAGCGGACTCCACGGTCTTAATCAATGAAGCTCAGCCTGCCGAGCCGTGCATCACAAGCTGTTCGCGAGGCGGCAAATTGTCTATGTTCTTAGACATCGCGAGGAAAAATGAGAGGGGAAGAGCGCTGTTGAACACGAATGGGCCGGCTGAGTTGAATCCAGAACCCCCATTCATTGGCGAGCGGGGGACCACATAGGCTGGCGGGACGGGGTATTGCTACGACGATGCAGGTCGCCCAGCAGGCCGAGCGTTACGGACGCGCGGATGAACGCTGCAAGTGAGCCGTTGGAGGGCTGATTTCACTGCCATCCTCTCGTGCTGACCTCACCGGAAGACTGGGGAATACCAGAAGAACTGGCGGAGCGGAGCCATGCTGAGCTCCGCTAGCCGCCAGAACGTCTGGTTTCGTCATGTTCCCATGACTCTGAGAACTTACTTGGCCTTGCCACCCTCAATCATCTTCCCGTCCAACATCACGATCTGGCCTTCCTGCAACTGCACCTCTTTCCCGTCCTTCATCATCATCTTGCCGTTCATCGTGACCCTCGTACCATTGGCCATGGTCGTCTCGCGATCCATCCGGCCAATTTCCTTCCCTTCCGTCATTCTCACCATCTTACCATCCTTCATCATGACGCCATCTTTTTCGACGGCCAACACGGGGGAGGCAAGGAATGACAGTGACAAGCAGAGTCCGACAACTGCGAGTGTGATGATTCTATAATTCTTCATGGCTTCTCTAATCCTCCAATGTTAATGAGTGGGTTAAATGAACTCTCGCGCACAATATGGCCCCTGAAACCGTAGGGCGGGCCTCGCCCGGCTTGGACTGATGTGAGACCCGCCTCTTTACCCCGTTGCTGCCGCTCGAGAGGGTCGAGGTCGTGCCTTCTGGGTTGAATCCACGTATGTGATGTTTCATCTGACTGAAGCAGCGAGACGTGACCCGATGAGTCAGAGCGGGCCACCCGCTGTATTGGCGGGCGCAGACTGACAGACCAGATTCGGAAAACGGGATCGCGCATCACAAATAACCGCCCGCCTTATCCGCAACGGGCAAGCTCATCACGCGATGCGCGTGGAGTTTCCGGAGCGTTTCTTCAACTGTCTCGCTGCCACCGCAAGAGGCAGACACACACAGTAACCCGACGCAATCCCCTGAAATGCGTCAGCCACCGGTTGCAGCACCTCAATAGACATCGGCTTTGGTGAGAAGACCGATCAACTTGCGGTGTACTGGACCCTTAATTACAACCTGCGGACCGATTCATTAAGGCCGCTGCATTATTCACTAGTCTTGGTAGGCTGTCAAGTATGCTGACGGGGGTGTTATACTGACCCGAATTACCCCTGTGCGCTTCCGTGCAACAGCAGATTCGTCGCCGAGACGGACCTTCGGATGGCAGGCTCGCCACTTGCCCGGCTGCGACGAATCGTCATGAATAGAGTTCGCTAGCGCCCGATCGCATAGCCAAGGAGCGGACACCATGTTTGCACTAAGCATGGCCAAGACCGAGATGACCAGGTTTTGGCAGTTTATATTCGATTTCTGCCATGAGGATTATTCGTGCGTGCTCGGGTGGCTCCTGGTGGGAATCTTGGCATTCCTGGCAATCATCGTCGGCTTGGGCATGATGATGAAACGTCTCAACAAAAGAGAATAAAGCGAACATGTACGGCCCGCCTAGTGTCAGGGTCATTGGTACAATGCGGTAGGCCATCAGACCTGCAAAGAATTCAGCCCCCTTCAAACCGCCGCGCCTTATTCTCTACTTCTTCAACACACATTTTTCATACAGATTGTTGAGTTTGCCCATGGAATCGTATCGAATCTTAAGCTGACGGTAGCCTCCTTCGTTGTACAACTCTCCAAATTCCTCTCTGGAGTAAAACGAGGTCGAATAGAGGGATTTTTGCCCGTCGAGTTTCCGTACCTTGGCTTCAATAGCCTTATTGAAGTACCCCTCTTCGTGATCGGTCTTCACCACGTCCCAGAATCCAAAATTGACATAGAGCTTGTGGGGTTTCATGGAATAGAGCGAATACGAGACCGACGGATCATAGGCCGCCACAGGACAAATCCAGACCGGCTTGATCCCGATCTCCTCATGGAGAAACTGTGCAAATTCAGGCGCATGTTCGATTGGAATTTCGACATCCTGAATGACGGCCTCTTGCCGGTCCTCAATCGCCCTGGCAACCCATTGTGCCACGGGTGACCGACGAGACCACTTCAATAACTTCCAATACACCGAGGAACGAAGTCGCTTTTTCCCCCAGAGCCACCGCATCACGGGATACTGCAGGAAGAAATGTTTGGAGCACCAGAACCAATCGGTATCCCAACGCCAGATATAGTCATGGGCCGTGAGATAGTCGGTCTTTTTCTCCCGGATCGATTGATAGTAGATTTGCAAATATGTGTAGTCACTGAGCCATTCGGCACGATCGATGAATTCACCCGTGGTGATATACAGATCCTTGTCGGTGAAGATCGTCCCGTCCACGAAATCCACAGACCGTTCTTTGCACAATCGTGCGACTGCCTTGAAGTATTGTTCCCAGTCTGAATAGCGGTGGTGTGTCAGTTTGACAAATGGCTTGATGGGGACGAGCTTCACTTTCAGCTTCAGCACATACCCAAGCGTGCCATAGGAGTTTGGGAACCCGAAAAACAGGTCGCTGTATTCATTCGCTTTCGTCGCCACGACGACTCTTCCATCGGGAAGGAGGATTTCGAGTTCCTGCACCGTTTCGTGAACAAAGCCACACTTGAATGACGACGATTCAATGCCGATGCCCGCGATCGCCCCCCCAATGGTGATCGACTTGAGCTGGGGCACAACCGTGGGCATAAGTTTAAACGGGAGTGTTTCTCTGACCAGCTCTTCGTAGGTCGTCAACCCTTCGACTTCTGCAAACTGCTCGTGTTCATCCACCTGGATCACATGATTGAAATCGCGGAGATCAAGCCGATGCACGTGCTCCTGCACACGCTGCCGGAATAGATTGGACGTGGATTTTTCAAGTGCGAGAGGGTCGGCCGCGTTCGTCGCGCGAATGGCTGTCACCACGCGCTCTCGTTTGCCGGCGTATTCCTGCTGTGAGATCATGCCGGTTATCGCACCGATTCATATCCGCCCAGTACACCCTGCTTGGACATCACAATTTGCCAGAGGTGAATCTTCCGGGCGCGGAACGACCCTGCGAGGGATAACAGATAGTAGCGCCACATTCGATGGAACCGCTCATCGAACTTTGCCTTAAATTCCCCCCAATGCTTATCCACATTGTTCTGCCAGGCGACGAGCGTTTTGTCATAGTCGGGTCCGAAATTATGCCAATCCTCCATCACAAGCAGTCCATCCATTGCGGCGCCGAGCTGGGCCACAGAAGGAAGCATGCCACCCGGGAAAATATACTTGTCAAACCATGGATCGGAGGTGGTGACTGAAGCATTGTTCGCGATGGTATGGAGCAAGAAGAGGCCGTGCGGTTTTAATCTGCGATGGGCCGTTTCCATCAACGTTCGGTAATTCTTATATCCGACGTGCTCGCACAGACCGATGGCAGCGACCTTATCGAATTCGCCGGTCGCTTCCCGGTAATCCCCCTGAATCACTTCAACGGGAAGGCCCGCACACCATCGACGCGCAAAGACAACTTGCTCCGAGGAAATATTATGGGCCACCACCGAACAGCCGTACTTGCTGGCCGCATATTGCGCAAAGCCTCCCCACCCGCATCCGAGTTCGAGGATACGGTCGCCCTTGCGAAGCTGCAACTTCCGGCAGATCAACTCCAGCTTCTGTTCTTGTGCTTCTGCCAGTGTGTGCACCCCCTTCCAGTAGGCGCAGGTGTATTGCATGTGCGGGTCCAGCATCTTTTCGTAAAAGTCGTTGTCCAAATCGTAGTGTTGTTGCGCCACTCTCTTGGAAAGCTGTTTATTCTGCATGTTGAAGAGCCGCGCTTTGACTGCATTGACAATGAGCCGCTTATCGACGACGTCCTGGTCGAGCTGAGCCATGTGAACCTTCGAAAAGAACTCGTCGAGCTGGTCGGAATCCCACCATCCATCCATATATGACTCGCCAAGTCCCAGCGATCCCTCGGCCAGGACACGACCATAGAGTCCGTCATTATGCACCAGAATATCTCCCGGCTTGGTGCCGTTGATTTGAATCTGGGCCTTGTCGAGCAATTGTTGAATGACCTGTTTGTGGCTCATCGCAGAATTATCCTTCGTGACTTGAATCGAGTCCGAGCTGAGGAGGTCTTATGACGGTCCTTGACTATGGGCTGGCGGAGTGCGCCCCATGAGGATTCCACTCTCGACGGCGATGGTTCTGGCTTTGATATGTTCGGGAGGCCTTCTGAGATCCCACACGATCCCAAGCCAAGACAGCAGCGACAAGACGTAATAGGACACGTCTACTTCCCACCAGAACCATCCTTGATTGGCGGCCGACTGATAGTGATGGTGATTGTTGTGCCAGCCTTCTCCACAGCAGAGTATGGCAAGAATGAAACTGTTCTTACTCCCGTCGTTGGATTTGTACCTGACTCGACCGATCAAGTGCGCGAGAGAATTGATGAAGAATGTACAATGATACAGCGCGGTCGTCGAGATAAACACGCCCCAGACGAGACCCGGGAAGCCCCAGACGCCATACATGAGCAGCGCATAGCACAATGGCGGGATCCAGTAGAACCGGTTGAGAAAGCAGATTTCAGGATATCGACGAAAGTCCCTCACGAGATTCAAATCGGTTCGCATATAATCTGCGGAGAGTATCCATCCGACGTGAGAAAACCACCATCCCCTCTGCAGTGGGGAATGCACATCTTCTTCCTGATCTGAATATTTATGGTGATGCCGATGGTGGGCCGCCCACCACAACACGCCCTTCTGTGCGGATGTCATCGCGAGAAACGCCAGGATAAACTGGAAGACCCGGCTGGTCTTGAACGAGCGATGGGAAAAATAGCGGTGATATCCGGCCGTAACGGCAATCATTCTCAGATAATAGCTGCCGACAGCTAGCAGAACCCATTCCCATTGAATCCCGGTCTGAAAGGCCAAGAGGCACAGCAGATGGATGCTCAGAAATGGAATGACATCCCAATACTGAACAAAATCCTTCCAGGACCTGCTTGCGAGGGAACCGGCGGTGTGATGGGTCGTTCCGTTCATACAGAAACTATTGCGCCTTCAGCTGCTTTAAGAATGGTCACCGTGAAAGACTACTCGCCGTCACTGTCCCTAATATCATTACCCACCCTAGTACGGCCGAGGCGGCCCTTGTCATGACTCGTGCCGTTCCACATAGCCCATTGGCCGGGCACGCACGATCCCGGTGATATCGACCGGCTCTGCGGCGCCGTTGTGCTTTCTGACTTGCATGGTCTGCTGTAGAGAGGTGTTGTCGATCCGGATGACTTGACGTGTAGGGGCTACTGACGTGGCACCGAGATTGGTGGCTCCCGCGACGGGTTTACTCAGCATAAACGTGCTCCTCCTTCGACGGGTTATGCAAAAGGGATTATCTTTTGCACAGAGCCGCGAGGAAGGGATGGCAGTTGAAACGCGCGTGAATATGCAAATGTACTCGAACCGACCTCCACCCTCACGGGTGTCTACAAAACCATGTAAGGGGGTGGTCGTGAACGAGAACGGAAAGAGGGGACTGCTTCCGAACCAGCTCAGACCTACTAACCTCCCTCGAGGTTTCCAGGCCGAATCGGCTCAGGTTGTCTCTCCCAAACCGGATGCTGGCAGGTCTTCGGGCTCGCGAGCGCTTCGGCTTTCGCCGCATTCCTACTATCCACTGCTTCCCGGCTCAAAGGAGCCAGTGCCTGTCGTGGATTCGTTCTCGCTGACCGCTGCGGGGCAGCCCCGGAATTGCACCGGGTTCCCTTCTTTTTCCCTGAGAAAACTCAGAGAACCAGCACGGGCCGCAGTTTATTGTGGCATTCGATATTTGTCAACAGAGATGTTCTAGCTAGCAGTGCGATTGACGAGCCACGATGCCCTCTCAAATCCTGTCCGATACACGTTCGCGCACAGCGGTTTGGGGTGCCGACACCATGGCCACAAGCGTGCCTGAGAAGACATCGTTTTGACTCGTACGTGGCCACCAGTATGCCGGGAGTCGTCAGCCCTGACGACTCTGAGAATCTACTTGTCCGTCTTCTCCATCTTCACGTCCTTGTCACCCCCCATCATCTTTCCGTCCATCATCACCATCTGACCCTCCTTCATCTGCATTTCTTTCCCGCCCTTCGTCACCATTGAAGCCATTCGTATGTAGTCATGCCAGTAGTGTCCTTGGTGTAGTTTGTGTGTGCCGTGTGATGCTGCGGTCCTCACATCGCGCTCATTCGAAGATCATGGCATCGTCTGACTCTCGCGCAGCCGAAGCGAACAGCCGCGCTACGATGCTGACCCCAAGCCCTCTTTGAACATGCAAAGTAGGTCGTGAAGAGCATAGGGACCTCGCAGGGAGGCGTATTGTAGAAGGGATGCGAACTATGGGGCAAGTGTCTGAATAGCGCGTCTAGGAGAGCGTCACGAAAGCGTACGAACAGGTAGCCGAGCCGTATACGAAGACGGTCGAGGAGGTACCGCAGATGCGAAGAGAGGCCGTGCAGTTGGTACGGCAGACGCAGGACGGCACGCGCATGTGCTCGTCAACAATCAGGCTGAAGGGAATGCGCCGTTGACCGTGGAAGGACTTGTGGAGATGTTACGCAGCTAGGGACCGTTGGGCCACAGGTTGCCCACAGAGAATGCAAACATAGTTCCCGGTCGAATCGCCCTGGCCATTAAATTCTAACTTCAGAGTCAAATGTCTACATGTTTCCAGAGCCGATTGCCCCCTCCACGTCGCTCGTATGCGAGTCGATTCTATGATTGTCATAGGATGGCCTCCTTGTGTGTGCTCCTGTTCCGTGTAGGAATATTCATCAGTCTAAATTAGAACCACCGTATGCGGATCAGACAGATACCCAAGGAAGATCGGCACCAACCTATCTAGTGTCTTTCTTCCTTCTCTCCTCGGAAGAGGTAGATACGAAAATAACGGCCCGACCCCTTTCAGAGGGCCGGGCCTTCTCAGATTCCGCCATGGTCGCGCTGCATGCGCATGAGGAGGACTGTGCGCATGGACAGGGCTTCCATATCGGTTTCTCAAGCATCCTCATGCTACAGCATCCGCGGCTGTCAACATGGTCAATAGTGAACATCTTTCAGTTGAGCCCGTGAGTTATAACATCGAAGTACAATAGGGTGTATTTACGTCTAATCGAGGTGCCCATCATGAATCTCTGGCGTCGTCGTCCATACGATAGTGATACATTGATCCGAGACGCGCTTATCTTACTGGCGCCCATCGCCCTGACGTTTGCGACAGTTTTTCTGTGGTTCTACAGCTGATCCGCCGTGACCTTCGCTTCTCCATGTCGAGGTGCCGATATGGGGGCCCTCACACACCGGTCGCTCCGCGAGTCATCGTCTCACTTCGTTGCATCGCACTGTGGTAGTGGTTCGCCGGGCGTTAGCGCCGGGAGCACGACCGGGTCCTGCACCACGCTGAAAGTTCCGCGATTTGGTCAATATTGGTCAGCTGGCAAGACTTCGGGGAGCGTATAAGTAGACGTGGTAGTGCGTTTACTTTCCTCTCATCGAGGTGCCCTATGCCACCCGCCAATCAACACCGCCAGCGAAGTAAAGTCACCAACGCTGTCTCTAAGAAGAAGCGCCCCGATTCTCAACGCGGGTATAAAGCTACCCACTACCAACAAAATGTTCCTCGTTTTCCTTTACGTGAACGCCCGCCGCTTTGGATAGCTCCAGAGTTCGACGGCGAGCGGAGCAGCAGGGACGGCATATGGCTGGCACCCGGTAAGAAAAGGGCATGAAAACGGACAATGCCACATTTGGGTGAACATCAAGGGGACCTTCACGGAAGGTATTGCATGACTCCCTCCAACTCTCTCACCTCTGTGATCAATTTTCACGATAACTCGAACTGTTCAAGGATTCACAATGCCCAGCCTGGCGAGATACTGTGCTCACCGTCCGGGAGAACGAAGCCGTGGCCCGCTGTGCTCGCGACCTAGAACCTCTGGTCGCATAGGTGATTCCATGTGTCCCACTCTATCATTCGGATCAGGAGAATGAGGCTAGTGCAATCCCTAGCAGTAAGCGCGAGGAATCGCCGGACCAAAGGAATTAGCTCGGATCACGAGACGGGTCCAGCCGCACTTTCCTCAAAAGTTCAATGGCGCTGGATTCGATGAGGTATCGATCGTGGGACGTAAACTTTTTCCCGCCTGCCAAGATGGCGTGAACAGCTTGACAGGCGTGGAGGAAATTCGCAGCTTCTTTTCTTCCGGGAGGCTTGGTGAGTTTGGGGATCATACACGACGTGCCTTTCTGGCTTGTTTTACTTTCCAGACGGACCGGAGCCGCCCCCATCGATTTCGCCCAATAATCTATCGCTAAAACGCTGTTGCACATCTGGCAAGAACTCGATTTGTGCGAGGCCCGGCTTCGTCGCGGTCCTGAACCCATCGGGCTGCTTCGCATCTTTCGAATTCGACGATGGATCGGCAATGAGGTCCGTATTCGCAAGCGACGTAAATATCAGACTCATCAAGACTCCACCGAGAATAAGTTCGCAGACGATAATCCCATTCATGCTGAGCATACCGCACCTCTTTCTGTAAGCATTGACCTACCCTGGATTGACGGGAAGCGATCTGGTCAATAAACCCACACCCGGTCAGCCTCTTTACTCTGTCTTAGCTTTCAGTTCTTTCGCTTCGCCTTTGATTCGCTCTCCAGCTGCTTTGGTTTGTCCCTTCGCCCGTTCCATCTCGGCTTGCACGTTATTCCCTTTCGCCTCTTCTGTGAGGGCTTTCGCTTCCCCCTTGGCCTTCTCAGCGTTCGCGTTCGCTTTTCCCTTCGCGTCTTCAACAGCAGCCTTCACCTCATTGGCTTGGGCAACCTG
>Ga0307473_10000139_pt1 | contig 13773 bp, 11 predicted proteins | sample atmos_gasesAM5C__FD_203744 | JGI IMG/M metagenome (GOLD analysis project Ga0307473, IMG submission 203744) | Hardwood forest soil microbial communities from Morgan-Monroe State Forest, Indiana, United States - atmos_gasesAM5C_515 | ecosystem: Environmental > Terrestrial > Soil > Temperate...
TGTGCGCATTCGAGCAGCAGCGGTCATTGACACCAATTCGACGGACGGCTAGCTTGGATTGTCCCAATGCCTGAACGCAAGCCAATTTTCTACGATCAGGACCGCCGTCGCTGGCGGCGTACCCGCCGCGTGCTGGAAATTGCGGGCGGATTTTTTACGCTTGTCCTGATCGTTTTCCTGGTCAACGTCATCCGCAATCCGGACCTGCCCGACATTCTGCGCGCGGGTACACGCGGAGGCCCCCACGCGGTCCGCACCAAGCAGAAGGCGAAGCCCGTACGCCCGGGCCGCAAGCGAAAAGTCGCGGCGCTCGGCAAAATCCCCGAAAATTACGATCCACTGCGCGCGGCATTTTACGTGAGCTGGGACCCGACGAGCCTAGCGTCGCTCCAGCAGCACTACCATGACGTTGACGTCCTGATTCCCGAGGTCCTCCACTCGATTACCGCCGATGGCTCGCTGCATGTTGTCACGCCGGACGGAAAGCTCCATCCCGTTCCCGCTGAAGGAAAACTCGATATCGTCCCGGACCCCCGGCTCGCTTCCTGGATTCAATCAGCCGGTGTTGAGTTGCCGGTGTTTGCGCTGATGAACAACTCGGATGGGACACAATTCCAGACCACGCAACTCGCGCCCATGCTTGCTGACCCTGCTGCACGCCACCGGCTGACTCAAACCACCGCGCAGTACGCCGTCGCGCAGCATCACCCCGGAATCGTTCTCGATTTTGAAAGCATTCCCGAAGCGAGCCAGCAGAATTTCACGCGTTTCATCGGCGAGCTTGCCGCCGCCCTTCATGCTGTAAACGTTAAATTGATGGTGGCGCTCCCGGCAGCCGACTGGATCTATGACTACAAGACCATCGGCCGGCAGTCCGACGCCGTCATCCTGATGAACTACGACCAGCACTGGCAGACTTCGCCTCCCGGGCCGATCGCGGCGCAGGAATGGTTCGATCAAAACATCGAAAACATGCTGAAGCTGGTGCCGCCTGAAAAACTCGTTCTGGGCATCGCAAATTATGGTTACGACTGGCCCGTCAAAACCAAGAAGAATCCTCATCCAGCAGCCAAGGCAGTCACGTTTGAAGAAGCCATGGTGACGGCAGTCGAGTCAGACACGCAGGTCGAGTATGACTCCGACTCGCTCAATCCCCATTTCTCCTACGAAGATGAAAACAATCAAGTCCACGACCTCTGGCTTCTCGACGGCGTTACGGCCTACAACCAACTCCGGACTGCCGAGCGCTACGGAGTACGAGGCACCGTCCTCTGGCGTCTGGGCGAAGAAGATCCGTCCATGTGGCCGATCTGGGATGCCTTAAAACCAGACGACGCGACGCGCAAGAAGCTTGAGGATATTCCTCCGGGCTACGACTTGATTCTTGAGGGCGACGGCGATATCTGGCGCATCACAGCAACACCCCAGAGCGGCCGCCGCACATTTCAATTTGATTCCGACACAAATCTTTTCACCGATGAAACTTTTCAGACCTATCCGCTCTCCTGGCGAATTCAACAGATGGGGGCCGTACCGAAAAAAGTTGCGCTTTCATTCGATGACGGACCCGATCCGGACTGGACCCCTAGAATTTTAGATATCCTGAAACAAAAGCAGGCGCCGGCCGCCTTTTTCGTGATCGGCGATCCTGCAAATCAGTATCCGGCGATCATCAAGCAGGAATACGCGCAGGGCGATGAGATCGCCAATCACACATTTACGCACCCTGAGTTTGATGTGATTACGAAAGCGCAGCTACAATTCGAGCTGAACCTCACCCAACTGCTTCTTGAAAGCACTTTGGGCGTCAAGACATTGCTCTTCCGTCCTCCTTACGGAATCGACCATCAACCCGAAACCGCCAGTGAAATCCAGATGCTCCCGATTCCCCAGTCCATGGGTTACATCATCGTTGGTGCGCGGATTGATCCGCACGATTGGGGCGAGGCAAACGGTGGCGCCCCGCCGCCGGTAGAAACGGTTGTGCAGCGGGTACTTGCCGACGCGCAGAAGGGCAAGGGAAACATCATCCTGCTGCATGATGGCGGTGGCGACCGCAGCCACACACTCGAAGCCCTGCCGCAAATTATCGATGGCCTGCGCGGCAAAGGTTTCGAGTTTGTCTCCGTCTCATCGTTGCTTGGCCAGACGCGCGCTCAAGTGATGCCGCCCCTCAGCCAAAAGGAATGGCTGCTGGCGCGTGCCGACGCATTCATGTTCGACGTATATCGCTGGATGCGTTCAGGCATCAGTTTCATCTTCATGGCGGGCATTCTGTTGGTCAGCGGCCGCGCGCTCATCATCGGCTTCCTGGCTCTTGCCGAAAAGCTTCGCCTCGCACCTGCCGATCATCCTGAATACAAGCCGGAGGTTTCCGTCCTGATTCCCGCCTACAACGAAGAATCTGTGATCGTTGACACCGTTCGCGCCGCGCTGGCCTCCAATTACCCGAAGCTCGAAGTGCTCGTGGTGGACGACGGCTCCACAGACCGCACCTCCGAGCTCGTCAATGAAAAATTCAAAGGCAACCCCCGCGTGCAACTGCTGCTGCAATCGAACCATGGCAAGCCCGGGGCGCTGAATCACGGACTCGCCGAAGCCGCCGGCGAAATCGTGATATCGATTGACGCCGATACAATTGTGGATCCCGACGCAATCCCGCGACTGATCCGCCACTTCGCCAACCCCAATGTCGGCGCGGTGGCAGGCAACGTGAAAGTAATGAATCGCAATCGCTGGCTCACGCGCTGGCAGGCGCTCGAATACATCACCAGCCAGAACCTTGAAAAGCGCGCATTTGACCTGCTGAATTGCATCCCCGTGGTTCCCGGCGCCGTAGGCGCGTGGCGTACCGACCTGCTCCGCAGCAATGGCGGTTTCTCTGGCGACACGGTTGCCGAAGATACCGACCTGACGTTGACGATCCGCCGTAACGGCTGGAAGATTGTTTACGACGAGGACGCCATCGGCCGCACCGAAGTCCCCGACACCGTGCAGGGATTGATCCGTCAGCGTTTCCGCTGGACATTCGGCACGCTGCAGGCGATCTGGAAACATCGGGACGCGGTTGGCAAGCCCCGCTACGGCACACTCGGCTGGGTAGCCATCCCCAATATTTTTCTATTCCAGATTCTGTTGCCGCTTGTTTCGCCGATTATTGACCTCATGTTCTTGTTGTCACTCGCACTGTATGGCCTTGCAGCGCTCAACATCGCGACGCTTCCGAAGCATGGGACGCTTCAGGACGTGGAGCGCTCGCTGATTTTCTTCGCTATTTTTATGCTGATTGATTTGTTCACCTGCGTCGTGGCCTTCGCTCTTGAAAAAAATGAGGACTGGACGCTGCTCGCGCCACTGATCCTCCAGCGTTTCTATTACCGCCAGATGATGTACGTGGTGTTGTTCAGCGCGCTCAAGGAGGCGGTGCAGGGGCGCCCCGTGGGCTGGCGCGGCGTTGAACCGCAGATGCCCGCGCCCGTCGCTCAAGCTTAATCCCCCGCCCCTCGGAATACTTTTGCTGAATGACGCCCGTTTCTGCTAAAATCCACTTGTTGATGGGCTGCATCCCGAAGTCTGAGAGCGGCACCGGAGGCCAAAATGAGTGTTGCACCGCGTGCGGGCAACGGGAAAGTTACCGTGCCCGACATCCTCTCCCGCAAGTCTCGTTCCCTCGATGGTTCCTTTGAAACTAAGCAGAAAATCACCTGCCTGACAGCGTACGACTATCCCACGGCCCGCGTGCTCGATGAAGCCGGCGTGGATATTCTGCTCGTCGGCGATTCGCTTGCGATGGTCGTGCTGGGCTACGACAGCACGCTGCCAGTGACGCTCGACGAGATGCTGCATCACACGCGCGCTGTTCGCCGCGGCACGAAACGCGCGCTGCTGGTGGCGGATATGCCTTACGGCAGTTTCCATGTTTCGATCGAAGAATCCGTGCGCAACGCCGTGCGTCTGGTGAAAGAAGGCGGCGCGGAGGCGGTGAAAATCGAAGGCGGCGAACGCCGGCTCGAGCTGATCGCTCGTCTGGTCGAAGCGGAAATTCCCGTCATGGGGCACGTCGGCTTGACGCCGCAATCAGTGAACGCGCTCGGCGGATTCCACGTCCAGGGCAAGACTGGCGAGGCCGCGCGGCAATTGGAGCGTGACGCGCGCGCGGTTGAAGCCGCGGGCGCGTTTTCGATCGTGCTCGAATCCGTGCCCCGCGAACTGGGCGCGCAGATCACGCAGAAACTCCACATCCCGACGATCGGCATCGGTGCTGGCCCGGATTGTGACGGACAGGTGCTCGTGTTTCACGATTTCGCCGGACTCACGCTGGGACACATGCCAAAATTTGCACGGAAGTATGCAAACCTGGCCTTGGAACTTTCCGGCGCGACTGCGGAATTTTGCGACGATGTCCGCGCCGGCCGCTTTCCCTCGGACGCCGAGTCGTATCACTCGCCGGCCGAGTTACGTGAACAATTGCTCGAGCGCCAGCGCTCCTGACTCGAGCGCACGAGTAACTCACCGGACGGCCATTCCATGCTGAGGAGGACGCCTGCATGAACGTGGAAGATTTCCATCTTCTCTACGATTACAATTGCTGGGCTAACTCTCGCACGCTCGACTCCTGCGCCGCCCTCAGCGAAGAGCAATTCACCCGCGACCTCGGCTCCAGCTTCCGCTCTGTCCGCGACACACTGGCCCACATCTGCGGTGTCGAATGGCTCTGGCTCGAGCGCTGGCACGGCCGCTCGCACAATGCGCTGCCACCGGCGGCTGAATTCCCAAACCTCGAAACCCTGCGCCACCGCTGGGATGAAGTGGAGCGCGATCTCCTTGATTACGTTGCTTCGCTCACGCCCGAAGATATCCAGCGCATCATCCAGCACAACACGACGCAGGGTGTGCCGCAGGCGGCCCCGCTTTGGCAGATGCTGCAGCACCTCGTGAACCATGGCACCTATCATCGCGGGCAGGTGGCCACCATGCTGCGCCAATTGGGCGCAAAGCCCATCTCGACCGACATGATTTTTTTCTACCGCGAGCGCGCGACAAAGGCCTCCGCTTGATGCGCGCGGTTCGAGACACAAACTCACAATGGAGGTAATTCACACAGTAGCCTGGATGAAGCAGGTGTCCCGACAGGCGCGCGCCGAAGATCGCATCCTGGGCTTTGTCCCCACGATGGGCGCGTTGCACGAAGGCCATTTCTCTCTGGTCCGCGCAGCCCGGCAACAATGCTCGCCCGTGGTCGTCTCGATATTTGTGAATCCGAAACAATTCGGCCCATCTGAGGATTTCCAAAAATACCCGCGGACTTTGGAGGCCGATCGCGCCGCACTCGAAAAACTCGGTGTGGATTATTTGTTTGCGCCGCCGCCGGAGGAAATCTATCCCCGCGGCTTTCGCACCGCCGTCGTCGTCGAGGGTTTGAGTGACCGCCTGGAAGGGCGTTCGCGTCCCGGCCATTTCCGCGGCGTCACAACCGTGGTCCTGAAGTTCTTCGAAATCGTTCAGCCGCGCTTCGCCTACTTTGGGCGCAAAGACGCCCAGCAAGTGCGCATTATCCAGCAGATGGCTGCCGATCTCGATCTCGACGCGCAGATCCTTGCCTGTCCCATCGTGCGCGAGCCTGATGGCCTGGCGCTTTCATCGCGGAACGTGTATTTGAAAGGCGCCGATCGCCCGGCCGCCACGGTGCTCTATCGCTCGCTCGATGCTGTCCGCCGCGAAGTCGCCGCGGGCCAGCGCGATGCTGCGCATCTGATGGTGGCTTTACGTAAAGTCATCGAGAGCGAGCCGGGCGTGGCTCTCGACTACGCCGAGATTGTGGATGCGGAAACGCTCAAGCCTGTCGTGACGCTGCGGCGCGCCTGCTACATCCTGCTGGCCGCGTTCATCGGTGGAACGCGCCTAATTGACAACGGGCTAATCGAACAGGACGGAGAGTCTTTTAAGGTGTCTTTGTAAATCAGCCCGCGTGGATAGCGGCAAGAATTTCCGCCGCATGGCCCTTCGGCGTGACGTTGTCCCAGACCTTGCGGATTTTTCCGTCCGGTCCAATCCAGTAGCTCATGCGCACGATTCCCAGGAATGATTTTCCGAGAAAGCTTTTCATTCGCCGCGCGCCGTACGCTTCCACCACCTGGAATTCCGTGTCCGCCAGCAGAGAGAAATTCAGCTTGTGCTTCACTTTGAATTTCGTCTGTGCTTCGACGGAGTCCCCGCTGCATCCCAGGATGGCGGTGTTGGCGGCTTCGAATTTCTTGATGGCGTCGCGAAACTCGGACGCTTCTGTCGTTCAACCGGGCGTATTCGCTTTTGGGTAGAAATACAGGAGCAGATTTTTCCCGCGGTAGTCCTTCAGCGAGATGGTCTGCCCCTCGTCGCCGGTCACCTTGAAGTCAGGAGCCTTGTCACCCTCTTTGAGCATCTGCTGTTCTCCGCGTGTGCTGGAATATGAAGGCTAGGATTCGCTCAGCACCTTTTTTAGAATTTCGTTGACGAGCTGTGGATTGGCCTGCCCCCGCGTTTCTTTCATCACCTGCCCGACAAAAAATTTGAACACGCCTTCGTTGCCCGACTTGTACTTTGCAACATTCTCTAGGCTTTTCAACACAATGGCGCGAGCGATCTTCTCAACCGTTCCCGCATCGGTAATTTGTGCCAGGCCATCGGCGGCGATGATCTCCGCAGCGGTCTTCTCACCGCCGAACATTGCAGCAAGAACCTTCTTCCCGCTCGCTGTGGTTATTTCCCCGCGTTCGACAAAGCCAAGCAATTCCGCGAGCGCCGCGGGTGCCACCGGGCACTCCCCAATATCTTTACCTCCGTCGTTCAGCAAGCGAAGCAGTTCGACTGAAATCCAGTTTGCCGCCGCTTTTGCCGCGGCGCCCGCGCGAACGGCTGCTTCGAAATAGTCGGCCAGGGCTCGCTTGGATGTCAGCACGCCCGCGTCATATGGCGTGAGGTCATACTCTCGAAGAAAGCGCGTGCGCTTCATGTCCGGCAATTCCGGCATCCCGTTGCGCACTTCGGCAATGAAAGCTTCAGAAGTCGTCACTGGCAAAAGATCCGGGTCAGGAAAATACCGGTAATCGTGTGCGAATTCTTTTGATCGCATCGGTTCGGTCCGCCCAGCAGCCACGTTCCAAAGCCGCGTTTCCTGCGGAATCGCTCCGCCGGTTTCGAGCACCCCGATCTGCCTCTCGATTTCGTATGTGAGTGCGTGCTGGAGAAACTTGAATGAATTCAAGTTTTTCACTTCCGCCTTAGTACCAAGCTTTTCTGTGCCGCGAAGCCGCACGCTCACATTTGCGTCGCAGCGCAACGAGCCCTCTTCCATGTTGCAATCGCTCACGTCCGTGTACTCGAGTATTTGTTTCAACGCGTACAAATAGTCGTATGCTTCCTCTGGCGTCCGGAGATCTGGCTCCGAGACAATTTCAATCAGCGGCACACCGCAACGGTTGAAATCTATATAGCTCCAGCGGTCGGAGTCTGGAAATCCTTCGTGCAGATTTTTCGCCGCGTCTTCTTCCATGTGCAAACGCGTGATTCCGATTCGCCTCGCCGCGCCGGCAAGCTCAAATTCGAGCCACCCTCCGGTCGCCAGTGGCAGCTCGTACATGGAAATCTGATAGCCCTTCGGCAAATCCGGATAGAAATAGTTTTTACGCGCAAAACGCGAGCGCTCTTGAATTTTCGAGTGCAGCGCAAGCGATGCCCGCGCCGCCAATTCCACCGCCCGCCGGTTCAGCACTGGGAGCGCGCCCGGCAGCCCCAGGCACACCTGGCAAGTATTCGAATTCGGCGCATCGCCGAAGCGCGTCGAGCAGCCGCAGAACGCCTTCGTCTGCGTCTTTAGCTGTGCGTGCACCTCGAGCCCGATGACGGCTTCATACCGCGCCATCACTTCGGGCGGAATGTGCGGCGACTCCTGTGCAGTCCGGCTCAATCTCGGCCTCTTGGGAAAACCCGCATTATAGCATTCAGCTGCAAACACAGGTTCATTCGGGAAGTCCCGGGTCGCTGTCCATTCTAGCGGGCTTTTTCAGGGGGCTTGAGAGCGCCGACGCAACGCGCGCAGCGAATCCTCGATGAGCCCGTCATGGAATGGACGGATAACCTGCCAATACAACCGCCCCTGGCGGCCCTTGAAATTGGCGCAGGTGACGTTGAACACCGTCGTCCCGTTTGAATTCTCCTTCAAAACCCAGGACATCAAAGCGCGGGTCAGTCTGTTCTCAACTGTCATTCCCACTTCGCGCGGCGCGTCAACATGTATGACGTGGAAGAAGGCAAAATATTGTCCCGTCTCGATCGCCTGAGGCTGGTCAATGACCATACCTCGGTCCCAGCCGAATAATTTCCCAATAGCGGCGCGTAATCCGAGCAGAAATTTCCAGCACGCGCGGGAGCGAGAAAATCGCGCGATCCCAATTCCGGGAAGATTCTTGCGGCCGGTGCTGGAGACTCCATTGCACGCAAGTTCATAACAGAAAATTCCGGTGCTCGACTCGCAGTCCAACAATCGGCACGAGTCGTCAAGAAGTCCGATTCGGAGATCTTCAACCAGTCCTCATTCGCGCCCCCAGACATACCGCATTCCGAGCCGCCAATTCAACCGTAGTGCTGGGAAGCCGACGGCGTCCTGGTAATGGTTGTTGAACAGATTCTCCACTCGCGCCAGCGTGAAGAGGCCATATCCGAGGTTGATGCTGTTCGCGAGATCCCACCGCACGTAACTTGGATTGCTGGTTATGCCGAGCGGCGGGAAGAGGAAATCGCTGTCGGCACGCCGCCCCACGTAGGTGCCTGCAAAATTCCAATTCATTCTGCGGAAGTGCGCATTGGCCATCAGGTTTGCGGAGTGGAGCGGCCGCCGGAAGAGCCGGCTGCCGGGAATCATTGAGGGGTCGGTGTCCGATGGCCCGGCCTTCACCACGCGCGTATCGTCGTAAGTGTAATTTCCACTGATCCGCAGCCATCGCGTGGCCTTTGCTTCAAACGAAACATACCCGCCGTGTGCCCATGCTTTGTCAGTGTTAAAAAAACTGCCGGCAAATGCCGGGCAATTCGGGTTGACAGACACCAACGCGAAGCTGACGATGTCGCGAAAATCGTTGTGGAAATACGTGACGGACACGTGGAGGCGGTCGGACGCGAGATACTGATCCACTCCCGCATTGAAGGTATTGCTTCGCTCCGGTTTCAGATCCGAACTGCAGCCGGCCGGAAGCATTTCGGGCTCCTTGATGCCCAAGCCATAGGACGCGCGCAACCGCGTCGCGCCCCAGAAGTCTCGCCCTTCGCGAAACGCGTACGAGGCTCCCACGCGCGGAACCACCCGAGTTCCAAATGCGCCGTTCGCTTCTGCGCGGCCTCCCGCAATCGCCGTCAGACGTTTCCCGAACTGATAGCGCGTCTCCACATAGCCCGCCTGATTGTGCCTCGTGGGCGCAGGACCGGTCTCTTCTTCAAACACATAGCCTGCAGTCACGGTGCCGTTTCGGAATTGGTACGCGAACTGCTCATCTATGCCCGCGCGGTTGAATTTCGTCAGAAATGGCCCGAACGACGAAGTACTCAAGTCCTGATTTCGTGATTCGTATCCCATCAAATGGTTCTGCCAGTGCTCGCCGGTCGCAAAATCCCATCGCAGATTTGCTGAGACATCGTTCAGATCGTTACTCGTGCCCGGCGTGGGGGCTCCCAACAGAGGCTGTCCGGGCAGCTCGGCAATGCTTGCATCACTGCGCACGGTAGCGCGAAGAGTGTTGGTATTTGAAAATCGCCAGCCAAAATTTCCGGAGAGTGTCGTGTCGCGAAACGCATCGTTCGCACCCTGGCCGTTAGTGGAGAAATAGCTCGCGCCAGCTGAATAATCGAAGGCGCCGAGCACACCGCTAAATTGCGCGCCGCCATGACCCGTCCCAAAAGTGCCGCCATCGCCTTCCAGAGTTAGTTGTGGCGTCCTAGTGGTTCCGCGGTGGGTAAAGATCTGCACCACGCCGGTCATGGCATCCGAGCCATACAGCGCGCTCGACGCGCCGTGCACGATTTCGATCTTGTCCACATTTTCCAGTGTGAAGTTTGAGAAGTCGATGAAGCCGCCCGGCACGTTCACAGGCGTGCCGTCCACTAGCACCTTCACAAAATTTGAATTCCCGCCATCCACAAAAATGGACGCCAGCCCGCCGTACGCGCCCGTCCGCCCGAGACTGACACCCCGGGCTGTCGCCAGCATTGGAGCCAGCCAGATTTCCTCGCGCTCCTCTGTGTCCCGTCCGGTGATTACATCTACCGGGACCGGCAGCGTCTCCACCAGCGCCGGTTCCGCCGTCGCGCTCACAACCACCTTCGAAGAAAGCGGCTCGAGCGTCAGCCGGACGTCCCAGGTCCGTGTTTCGCCCACAGCCAGCGCAAATTCCTGTTCGACCAGCGTGAACGATGGATGCTTCACGCTCACACGATAGCGCCCTGGCGAAAGAGCGAGCGCAAATTTTCCGCCCGCTCCGCTTTGGGTGTTGGTTGTCTTTTTGCTCGAATCGAGTGATAGCGCATTAATCTGAGCGCCCAACACTGCAGCGCCGCTTGGATCGGTCAATGTTCCATTGATAGTTGCTGTGCTTTGTGCCGATGAAGTAGCGGGGATTCCAAGAAACGTTGCAAACAGAATTCCGGCGACGATGGCCGGAGGGAATCGCAGTCTCATTTTTTCCTCCTCTCCCTCTCGCGCGGGAGTTGAAGGTTGTCCCAACGAGTACGCGGCATGCGTACAAATCAGGATTGAGACTCCGCCGGTCTCCTGGCTTTGGCGGCCTTCCCCCGAAAAACCCGGGGCCTGTCCCGATTAAGTCGAGACAGCAGCGCGGTCTTCCCACCCCGGCACCGCATCATGCTGATGCAATGCTCGGGACAGTGGCGCGCGCCGAAAAGTTCTCCGCCTTACAGTCGCGCGGCGGCGACGGCTTTTCACCGTCTTCCCGTGCGCGGAGTCTCCCGTGATTGTGGACAGCGCGCCGGATTGCTAGCGCGCCGTTCGCAGAAGCGGCCCTAGTCCTTCGTGTCGCTTCTGCGTTGCCTCCAAGAAAAATCGTGTGTCTTAGTGACTGCCCCTCAAAATCACGCGCGGACGCCCGCTCGTCCGCATCTCAACTTCCAGTGGCGCCTCGAAAACTTCCTCGAGTAAATCGCGCTCATACACTTCCGCGGGCGTGCCGGTCCGCAGGCTCTTGCCTTTGTGCAACAGCACGACACGATCGGAAAATTCCGCCGCCAGATTCAGCTCATGCGTCACCACGATCACCGTGTAGCGGTTTTCATCCGCCAATCGCCGCAGCCGCCGCAGCAATTCCACCTTTCCGCCAATGTCGAGATGCTGCGTCGGTTCATCGAGCAGCAACAGTGCTGGTTGTTGCGCCAGCGCTCGTGCCAGAATCACGCGCTGCTTTTCGCCACCCGATAGCCGGTCCATCCAACGGTCACGGAGCCCATCCGCTCCCACCTGCGCGAGCGCGTTGCCCGCGAGCAGGCAATCCTCTTCCGATTCGAATCGCAGCCGCCGCCCGTACGGGTAACGGCCTTGCAGAACGTATTCCCACACGCGCAATGGGAACAGCAACTCGCTTTCCTGCTGCACCAGCGCAATCCGCTGCGCGCGCACACGCAAATCGAGTTCTCCCACCTCTTTGCCATCCACTTCGATGCGCCCGGAGAGCGGCTTCAGCACACCGGCAAGCAATTTCAGCAGCGTGGATTTTCCACTCGCGTTCGGACCCAGAATTGCCACCAGCTCACGCTGCTGCGCTTCAAACGTTGCCGGCCCAAGCGTGAATTTCGGCGCCGACCGGTCCGTTGCCGCGTACGCATAGCTCGCCTGCTCGACCTTGAGTCGCAACCCAGAGTCCGCCCGGAAAGGCATGGGCCGTTGCGCCACCGTTGCTCCGTTTCCTGCGCTTGCACTCATCGCACTCTCCGCCGCATCAAGTAAATAAATACCGGCGCGCCGGCCAGCGCCGTCATCGCGCCCACCGGCAATTCCGTCGGCGCCACTACCGTGCGCGCCAGCGTGTCGGCCACTACGATGATGATCGCGCCACCAATCGCCGAGGTCGGAATCAGCAGCCGGTAGTCGGTGCCAAACAGCATGCGCATCGCATGCGGCACCAGCAGGCCGACGTAACCGATTGCCCCGCCTACGGAAACTGCCAGCCCCGTCAGTAGCGAAGCCGCGATGTAAACCACCAGCTTCACGCGATTCACATTCACGCCCAGATGCCGGGCTTCTTGCTCTCCCGTGAGAATCAAATTCAGGTCAGAGGACGTGGTGTAGATTGAGCCGATGGTGATCAGCAGCACGAGAAACAACCAGCCCAGATGGAAGGACGGCGGCGAGGCAAGATCGCCCATAAGCCAGAACGCCATCCCACGCTGATCGCGGCCACTCAATGTCGTCCCTAGAAACATGATCGCTGCCGACAAAAACGATGCCGAAATAATTCCTGCCAGCAGCAACGTCGCGCTATGGAGCTGCCCACCGCGCCGGCCGAGAAAATAGACCGTGGCTGTAGTGGCAGCCGCGCCCACGAATGCTCCAGCCTGGATTACTCCTACAATGTGAGGCGCCACCATCAGGCTCAGCATCGCACCCAGCGCGGCACCGCTCGACACTCCCAGGACGTACGGCTCCGCGAGCGGATTGCGCAGCAGCGCTTGAAAGCCTGCGCCGGCAGTTGCCAGCGCCGCTCCCACCATGATGCCCAGCGCGATGCGCGGCAGCCGCAAACCAAAAACAACCTGCCAGAATTCCAGAGGGATGTCGTCGCGGCGCCCGATGGCCTCACGAAAAAGCGTCATTACAATATCCTGCAGCGAGATCGGGTACGCCCCCATCCGCAGGGCAATCACCGCGACTCCAAACAGCACGACGAGCAGCAGGCCGCAGATTGCAGTGATCCGCCGTGGCGTCAGAGGGCGCACTGGCGAGGCTCCTTCGCCATTGCGGCAGCGGCATGCACTCGCGCGCCATTTTCCAATTTCACTCTTCTCTGATCGCTGTTCACTTTGAACGCATCCGGATGAAGCACATGCGCCAACTCCTCAATCGCATCAATCAATCCCGGCGCCGGGCGGTCCACTCCTTCGCTGATCACCGCCACGTGTCCGAGTTCGACAGCGCGAAGTTTCTTCCATCCCGGGCGCTTCTGCAGGTCGGCGCTCTCATTTCCTTCAGCCTTCATGTGGTCTCTCGTAAGAACGATATATTCGGGCTGAAGCCGCATCACTTCTTCGAGTCCCACGCGGGGCCAATTTTGCTTCGAAATTATGATTGACTCGGCGCCAGCCCAGCGTAGTGCGTCGGCGATGAACGTGTTCTGCCCCACTGTGATGAGCGGGTCTTCCCACACGACGAACAGCACGTGCACCAGGGGCAGGTCCGCCAGCCGTGTTTGGAGCGCATCAAGGCGCGCTCGCAGTTGCGCGACCGCCACAGCGCCCCGCTCGCCTGCGCCGGTCAACTCAGCGATTTGCGCAATCGAGTCCAGCATTCCGCTGACGGTGTGCGGATCGCTTGTGTAAACGGCAATGCCGAGCCGCCGCAGCGCGTCCACTGTCTCGCGGCGGTTGATCGAAGTCGTCGCCAGAACGAAATCTGGGCGCAACACCACGATGGCCTCGAGGTTCGGGCTGATCGGCGTGCCCACGTGCGGCTTCGTCCGCGCTGCCGGCGGCGTGTCGCACATTTCCGTGTCGCCCACGAGCCGCTCATCCAGCCCGAGC
>Ga0307473_10000141_pt1 | contig 13748 bp, 11 predicted proteins | sample atmos_gasesAM5C__FD_203744 | JGI IMG/M metagenome (GOLD analysis project Ga0307473, IMG submission 203744) | Hardwood forest soil microbial communities from Morgan-Monroe State Forest, Indiana, United States - atmos_gasesAM5C_515 | ecosystem: Environmental > Terrestrial > Soil > Temperate...
GGCGCCATCACGGTTGATGACGTCGTAAGCCGGATGCACACGAGGATTTAGAAAGGTTACCGCACCTGACTTTTTGAATTTGCAAGTCCGAGAAACGAACGCATGAACACCTGGGTCACAATCGAGCGCACATTCGCGGACATGAAAGTCCGCGGCAAGCAGATCTCTCGCCGCGCGCGCCCTTACCGGCGGCGCATCGCACTGTTTCTCGCCGTGATCGGCCCGGGGATTATCACTTCGAATGTGGACAACGATGCCGGCGGCATCACCGTTTACACCAGCGCCGGCGCCCAGTTTGGCTACACGCTGCTGTGGTCGCTGATTCCCATGACCATCGCGCTCTACGTCAGCGAAGAAATGTGCGCGCGCATGGGCGTGGTCACCGGGAAAGGACTCTCCGACCTGATCCGCGAGGAGTTCGGATTCCGTTCGACATTTTTCGTGATGCTCGCCGCGCTCGCTGTTGATCTCGGCAACACGGTCGCGGAATTCGCGGGCGTCGCGGCCGCTGCCGATGCGCTGCACATCAGCAAGTATGTTGCCGTGCCGCTCGCGGCGATTGCCGTCTGGTTGCTGGTGGTTTACGGGACGTATCGCATGGTCGAGAAGGTTTTTCTTGTGGCCTGCGGTTTCTATCTCTCCTACGTCCTCTCGACGTTTCTCGCCAAGCCCGACTGGCTGCTTGCCGCAAAGGAAACTGTGGTCCCGTCGCTGCACATGGACGCGCCGTATCTCCTGATGCTCACTGCGCTGATCGGCACCACCATCGCTCCCTGGCAGTTCTTTTATCTGCAGGCAGGGTTCGTCGAAAAAAAGGTGGGGCCACGCCAGTACGTGCATGCCAAATGGGACGTGCTGGTGGGCAGCATCTCCTGCATGGTCATCGTGTTCTTCATCATCGTCTGCTGCGCGGCCACGCTCAACGCCAAGGGCTTGACCTCGATCAGAGACGCCGGCGAGGCCGCCAAGGCCCTGGTCCCGCTGGCAGGGAAATGGGCCGCCGGTCTGTTTGCCTTTGGCTTGCTGAACGCGTCTCTCTTCGCCGCATCCATCCTGCCGCTTTCGACCGCGCACGTGATCTGCGAAGGCCTGGGCTTTGAAGCGGGCATTGACCACAAATTCAAGGAAGCCCCGGCTTTCTATTCGCTCTATACCGGCCTGATTGTGGTCGGCGCGGGGATCATCCTGATTCCCAAGGCGCCGCTGTTCAAGATTCTGGTCCTTTCGCAGGTGGCCAACGGCGTGTGGCTGCCAGTGGTGTTGATTTTCATCCTGCTGCTCATCAAGCGCCGCGACCTGATGGGCGACTATGTGAACACGCTCGGGTTCAATATCGTGGCCTGGACCGTCAGCATCGTGGTCATCATCCTCACCATAGTCCTCGTATATGCGACTCTGACGCAGCCTAGTGCCGCCGCCCTCGGCGGCTGACGCCTCGCGTCGCACAGTCAGGATTGGATGTGCCACATGCAGGCGAAGCTTAGTGTGGCAGAGCCCAGAACGAGAAATTGTTATCGGGCCGGCAATTTTGCATATTCAGATTTGGCGGCGATGAGGATGGGGACGTCTTGGTCGGCGTCCCGCCAGAGGGCGAAGAAATCCTGGTAGGCAATGCGCGCTTTGGCTGTCTCGCCTTGCAAGGCGTAAGCACGGGCGACGCCGAGGTGCGCGAGCGCGCCGATGGCTTCATTTAGCACGATGCCTCGATGATCGAGAATCTTCTGATATTCACGAGCCGCTTCGCTGCCCTCACCTGAGATGCGGTAGGCCTCGCCTCGCAGCCACGCGGGATAAAGAGCGATCGTCACAGACGCGCCCTGCGCCCCGAGCTCGTAACGGACTGAGGGTTGCAGCAGTTCAATCGCCTTTGGGCCGTCCCGACGGAGAAGTGCGAGTTGCGCGCGGATGGCAGGAAGATAATTGACCTGCACAATTGTGTCATCGGGGAATCGCTTGCTGAAATCGTTCGCGAACGCCTGTCCACGGGTGGCGTCCCCGGCAACTGCGAGCGCCAGCGCCGCCAGGAACTGCACGTCCCGGCCATTAGAAAGAAGCAAAGCAGCGGAGGCACGTTCCTGAGCCCCGGCAGAATTTCCGAAAAGCGCCTCGCGCAAACCTGCCTGCGCTTCATAGGCCGCCGCGGTTTCCTTCTCATCGGCGTGCTCGGCGGAGGTCACCGCCTGGCGCGAGAGATCGCGCGCCTTGCGAAGCTCCCCCCCGTAGGCAGCCGTTTCGGCCTCGGCCGACATGGCGACATCTTCCACGCCTGGTTTCCCCGCCGCCCAGGCCGCCTGCTGAGTCATGGCCGTCCGATCGTTTCGCAAAAACGCCAGGGAGTAGAGCGCAGCATGTAAATTGGCGGAATCCAGTTTTTTCGCCTGAGCTTCCTCGGCGGTGGCGCGGGCTTCTTCGAAACGGTTCAAGTAAACAAACGAGCTTACCAGGTTGGAATAGTTCAGGCCGCTGGGGTCCGCCCGAAAAGACTGCTGGAAGCTGGCGAGAGCTTTTTCGTTGTCACCCAGGTTGCCGTAGACGACCCCCAAGTTGGTATGAACCACTGTGTCGCGAGGATAGTTCTGGATCCACAGCTCAAAAATCTGCCGCGCCTTTTCCAGATCCCCGGTGTTCATCTCGTGATAATGCGAATCAATATAGAATTTTTCCCGCTCGCTGACGCGGTCTCTGAGTTCGAAAGCCTTCCTTGCGTTTCCCGAGGCCAATCCAGGTTCGCCAATGTTCGCATAGCTAGTGGCCAAGGTGGCGTAGGCCATGGCGAAATTGGGGTCCAGCTTGATGGCGCGCTGCAGCATCGGGATGGACCCGGGGAAATCATTCGCGTTCATCATCTTTCGAGCCAGGCTGAAAGCCTGCAGCGCTTCCAGTGAAGACGTGGAGGCTTCTTGCGCACGCGTTTCGTATTTTTGAACGGTGCTGAGAGATTCTCCGAGCTTGCTCCGCATGTCCGAAGCGGCTTTGCCGAGAGCGTCCAGAACATGACTCTTGTCCGCGGCCTCCGCTTCCGCACTAGCCAGCGACTCGCCGTTTGCGCAATTCACCGCCTTCAGGATGATCGTGTACTGAGATCCGATCTGCGCGATCGAGCCGTTGAGCACAGCGGCGCTTGCAGTGCGTTGGCAGATTTCACGGGAAATCTCCGGAGTCAGCCGGGCATCGGGCGACTGTCCCATCATCTTAAGCGTTTGCAGGATGCGCTCATCTGAAATTAGGCTCAGGTAGGGCGACTGCTCGAGCTGAACGGAAAGCCCCTGCCGCAACGTGCCGTCGAATACGGAATCGCCGGTTGTATTCGTGAAATCGGACAGGACGATGGTGTCCTTGGCAGTAAGCTTGCCGGATTGCCGCGAGCGCCAGTAGACGCCCCAAGCGATCAGCGCGACGAGCACAAGAGCCGCTGGCACGATTCTTTTCCATGGGATCTTGGCATGTGACGTGGAGGACTCGGACTCCGCTGCGGGCGCGGCCGCTGCCCGACGCCCCGTGGACTTGCGTGCCGTAGCGGCGCTGGTCGAAGCTGAGGCTTTGTCTGGCGCATCCTCCAGGTCTGCTGCCGAGGCGGCAGTTCTGCCCGTGTCGGTATCCCGCTTCAGGCGCTTCAAATCGCTGCGCAATTCCGAAGCATGCTGATAGCGGAGGTCGCGATCCTTCTCTAGTGCCTTGCTGATGATTTCTTCGAGCTTCGGCGGCAAATCAGGATTCAGACGCACGGGCGCCACGGGAGCGCGGTTCAGAATCGCTTCCGTAACGACGCCGGAGCTTTCTCCCCGGAAGGGCAGTGATCCCGTCGCCATTTCGTACAGTACCACGCCGAATGAAAAAATGTCCGTGCGCGCATCGAGTTCCTTGGCGCGCACCTGCTCCGGAGACATATACGCAACAGTGCCAAGAGCTGTACCGGGGCTGGTGAGATCGGCGTCTGTGACTCCCTGAGTGGTTGAGCCCTCGGAAGCCACGCCGACTTTGCTTGAGCTCGTAACTTTCGCCAAACCGAAATCGAGAATTTTTGCATGGCCGCGCTTGGTGACAAAAATATTGGCGCGCTTGATGTCGCGATGGACGATCCGTTCCGCGTGAGCGGCGTCAAGGGCGTCCGCCACTTCGATCCCCACCTCGAGCAGGCGGTCCATCTCCATCGGCTTGCCCGTGATGATGTGCTTCAGTGTGGCGCCGTCGAGATATTCCATGACGATGAATGGGTGGCCGTCCTGCTGGCCGATCTCATAAATCGTGCAGATGTTGGGATGATTCAGAGCGGAGGCGGCGCGAGCTTCACGGCGGAACCGCTCCAAAGATTGCGGGTCCCTAGCAACCTCGTCCGGCAGGAATTTCAGGGCGACGAAGCGGCCCAGCTCGGTGTCTTCGGCCTTATAGACCACGCCCATGCCTCCGCCGCCGAGTTTCTCGATGACACGGTAGTGGGAAATTGTGCGGCCGATCGGCGACTGAGGTTCCGGCATGAGTGGCGCTCATCTTAGGATGCCAGCATTGGCAAGTCAACGCGCCATCCTGGCATGTGGACTGAACTGTGCTGCCTCACTTGTCACTTAGGAGCGCTCGTGCTACTTTGCCCGCGGACACACCGCGAGCGACTGCCGGTGAAAGCAAGCGAACTCTTGAAGCCCACCAACCGCGAGGAAGCGGAGCTACTCGAAAAACTCGACCTCAAGCGCCTGCCCGAACATCTGGCAGTGATTATGGATGGCAACGGGCGGTGGGCGGAGCGGCGTCATTTGCCGCGCGTGGCAGGGCACCGCGCGGGCGTGAAGGCAGCGCGCGAGGTGATCGAAACCTGCGCGCGTCTCAAGCTGCCGTACCTAACCCTCTACGCTTTCTCGCTGGAGAATTGGCGGCGTCCGCAGGCCGAAGTAGATTTCCTAATGCGCCTCTTGCGCGAATATCTGAAGCGCGAGCTGCCGGCGATTCACAAGAACGACATTCGCCTGCTGATCATCGGTCGCTCGGCGGACTTGCCCGACGCTGTGCGCAAGGATCTCGAGCACGGCATGCGCCTCACGGCGCGCAACACGGGGATGAAGCTTGTGGTGGCGCTCAACTACGGAGGCCGCGCCGAGCTGGTGGACGCGTTCAACGCCCTTCTCGACCGCGTGCGCGCCGACGGGCTCTCCGCATTTCACGCGGATGAGCAGACCATCTCCGAAAATCTTTACACCGCAGGGCTGCCCGATCCCGACCTGTTGATCCGCACGAGCGGCGAGATGCGCGTGAGTAATTTTCTGCTGTGGCAAATCGCCTACGCGGAAATTTACGTGACCGAAACTCTGTGGCCGGACTTTTCGCGCGCGCGACTGTTGGAAGCGCTGGTGGATTATCAAAAGCGCGAGCGCCGCTACGGTGGCCTGGGCGGCTCACGTGGGCGGGCGGGCGCCGGCGCGCGTGCCAAAACCGCCGATACCTCGGGGCGAGGCTGACGCGGAATGCTTTTACGCATCCTGACGGCCGTGGTACTGATCCCGCTGGTAATGGCGCTGGTGTGGTGGGGACCTCCCGCCGCAACGGCTGCGGCGGCAGCGCTAGTCGCGATTGCCGCGCTGGTCGAATTTTTTCATCTTGCCAGCCGCATGGGCCTGCGCGCGTTCAGCAAGTGGACGATGTTCTCCGCGGCGCTGCTTTTCTACGCGCAGTACTCGTTGGGACTGGTGGAGACGCGCACGTTCAGCGGAGGAGTCTCGATCGTGCGCGACGCCGCCGGTGGCGTGGTCTCGATCGAAGCAGTGCTGCTGGTGTTCCTGTTCGGATGCGTGGCGATTGGACTGGCCACGCGCCAGCCGCTGGCGGACGTGCTTCCGGCGATGGCAGTGAGCGCCGCAGGGCTGATTTTTGTCGCGCTCCCGTTCAGCTATCTCGTACGCCTGAATCAAATCGAACGTGTGGGACGCGAGCTTGTGCTGTTCACTCTGTGCCTGATATGGGCGGGCGACATGTTGGCGTATTTCGTGGGCCGCTCGCTGGGACGCATCCCCATGGCGCCCGCGCTAAGCCCGAAGAAAACCTGGGAAGGCGCGATGGGCAACATGATCGCGTCCCTGCTGGTGGGCGTGCTGTTCGCGCGCTGGATGCAGATGGACGCGCTCACGTTGCTGGTGATCGCCGCGCTCGGCAACATTGCCGGACAAATGGGCGACCTGATCGAGTCCGCCTACAAACGCGGGGCGGCCGTGAAAGATTCCGGCACAATTGTGCCCGGACACGGAGGAGTGCTGGACCGGATTGATAGCCTCATCCTCGCGGTGCCGGTAGTTTGGGCGGCGTACCAGTGGCTGGTGAATCGTACTTCGTGAGTTGTGAATCGTGAGCCGGGGAACTCACGGCTTTGCTGCGGCGGCGTTGGGCCCTGGGTCCGCCGAGGCGCTTGGGCTAGCTTCGACGAGTGAATTGTGCACATTGAGCATGCGCCAGCGGCCGTCGCCTTTGCGGCACATGGACATGCCGTGGCCGGTGCGGTGCTCGGCGGGCGTATCGAGCGCGTAATCGTAGGAATACCAGAGCGCGTCGCCAAACATCTGTGCCTCGCGCAGCTTGGTGGTGTAACTTATGTTGGGCGCATACTGGAAGAAACGGTTCTGCAAGTAGGCGATCACCTGGTGCCGTCCGACGAATTCGCCGTGCGGCGTGTACATCACAATTTCCGGATCGAGACACTTCTCGAACTCCCCCGCGTCACCCTTGTTGAACGCCACCATGCACGGCTCCATCGAATTTTCCATAGCCTCGTAGGTGGCGCGCGCGTCTGTCACGTCGGCACCCATGGACGCCACGCGATGCTTCAGGTCAATCGTCACACCCATCCTGTCAAGAAGATCCATGCCGAGTATGCCGTCAATCGGTCCGCCACAAGCGGCGCCAATGGGGCTCAGGTCAATCGCCGGCAATTTCAGATCATGCAGTGTGTGTTTTCCGAGGGTGAGTTCCAGGATCGAGACTTCGCGTGCGCTGGTTGCTGCCGTGCCTGTCCAGGACGCGATGTGAGCTTCCTTGGCGCGGCCGCCTGCGAATGACCTCAAATTCAGCAGCGTGGTGGCAGCCGTATCTATCAGGAAGTGCATGTCTTTTCCCGCAACGTGGACCTTAACGACCGGGAGGCGATCGCAACGCTCGATGGGGATTTCGTCTTTGGTCGCGGGAGCCTGCGCGGAAACGGTGCCGGGAAGCAACGAGATGCAGGAGAAAATCAGGACGCTCGCAAAACCTTGAACCTGAAAACGTGGGATCATGAAGGCGCACCTCCGACCCTGCCGTTTTTGCGATGTGCGGTTCATCGGATGCGAGAGGTGCGAGGCACGGTTCAGGTATTATGCGGGCTTATTCGCGGGCCGACACCGGGTTCGCAAATTCCCGCAAACATCTATAAAATGACAAGCTACGTCCCTATGAAGCGCATCGCCATCTTGGGTTCCACCGGCTCGATTGGCCGCCAGTGCCTGGCTGTCGTGGAGGCTTTGCCTGGGCGATTTGAGGTCGTCGCGCTCGCAGCAGGATCGAATATCGCGCTGGCCGCGGAACAAGTGGCGCGGCACCGCCCGAAACTTGTTTCTGTGGGCACCGAAGCAGGCGCGCGGCAACTGTGCGACGCTTTGAAGAAGGCGCGCAGCCACGACAAGAATGCGCCTCAGCCGGAAGTTCTGTTTGGTGCAGAGGGCATCGAACGCGTCGTCACGCATCCGGACGCGGAGACAGTCGTGTCGGCTGCGGTTGGCGTGGTTGGCCTGCCCGCCACGTACAAGGCCATCGAAGCAGGGAAGCACATCGCGCTGGCAAATAAAGAGGTCCTGGTGGCTGCCGGGGAAGTGGTGATGGCGGCGGTGAAGCGCCGGGGCATCGCCTTGCTGCCCGTGGACAGCGAGCACAACGCCATTCATCAGTGTCTGCGCGCCGGGCAGGACAGGGAAGTGAAGCGGCTGGTACTCACCGCATCAGGTGGCCCGTTCCGCAAGACTCCGATTTCGCGCCTGGCAAAAGTGACGCCAAAGCAGGCGCTGGCGCATCCAAATTGGAAGATGGGGCAGCGGATTACGATTGATTCCGCGACGCTCATGAACAAGGGCTTTGAGGTGATCGAGGCGCGCTGGCTCTTTGGCACCGCGCCCGACCGTATCCAGGTGGTGATTCACCCCCAGTCCACGATTCACTCCATGGTCGAATTCGTGGATGGTTCGATTCTGGCACAACTCGGCCCAACGGATATGCGCATGCCCATCCAATATGCGCTAACCTATCCGGAGCGGGTAGCATCAAACGGATGCGCGCTAGATTGGACCACGCTGCGGAAGCTTGATTTTGCGGAAGTGCCGGCGCGGAAGTTTCCATGCCTCACGCTGGCGAAAGAAGCCCTGCGGCAGGGCGGGGCATGGCCATGCGCTTTGAATGCGGCCGATGAAATCGCAGTGGCCGCATTTCTTGAACGGCGGCTGCCGTTCACGGGAATTGCGGCCGTGATCGAGCGAGTGCTCGAGCGCACTCCGCGAACCGCCATGCGCAGCATTGACGACGTGCTGGCCGCCGATGTGGAAGCGCGTCGCATAGCCCGCGAAGCGGTCGCGCGAAAGATATAGCCCGCTGCGAACGGAGCGGGGATTTTATTTCAGAATTGAGGTTCCATGGCAAATTTCCAGAATGCGATCATCGCAATTTTTTCAGTCACGATTGTCCTCGGCATCATGATTTTCGTGCACGAATGGGGACATTTCATCGCCGCCAAGCTTGCCGGCGTGCGCGTTGAGATATTTTCCCTCGGTTTCGGCTTACGCTTGTTCGGCGTGAAGCGCGGGGACACGGATTACCGAATCAGCGCGCTGCCTTTCGGCGGCTATGTCCGCATGGCCGGTGACAATCCTGTCGAGCAGCGCACCGGCGCCCCCGATGAGTTCCTCTCAAAACCGCGCTGGGTCCGCGTGCTCATCGCTGTCGCCGGCCCGGCAATGAACATCCTGCTCGCGTTTGCAATATTCTGGGCCATATTCTGGCTCGTGGGCGTCCCCACCCCAGAGTATCTTCGTCAGGCGCCTGAGGTCTTCGCTGTCCCACAAAGCGCAACCGCTGTGTCCGGCATTCAGCCCGGCGATCGCACCGTCGAAGTGAATGGAATGAAGACGCCTACATGGGAAAAAGTTCTCGCGGAAGTCAGCAAGGCAAAGCCCGGCGATACGGTTTCGATCACTGCCTTGCGGAATGGGGCGCAGAACACCTTCACCGCGAAAATTCCCGCAAAGCTCGACGTTTTCGCGCTGGTCGGCTACCCGGCGATGCCTCCTATTGTTGACGAGGTCGCAATTGGATTTCCGGCTGAGAAGGCGGGGCTGAAGCCGGGCGACCTGATCGTTTCGATAAACGGCAAGCCGGTGGTCACCTGGCCGCAGCTTGTCGAAGGTGTGCACCAATCAGGCGGGCAGCCGATCCAGTTTGTCGTCCGGCGCAATGGCGTTGACATTCCGCTCACCATCACCCCAATGCAAGGAATGGACTCTGAAGGCGGCTCCGTTTGGCAGATAGGAGTCTCGCCCCGCACCAAAGACGATTATGAGCGCCAGGGATTTACCGCCGCCGCAAAAGACGCCACCAGGGCGACTGTTTCGGGCATGCGCCAGATCATAGACGTCCTTGCCGGCCTGTTCTCCGGAAAAGTCTCGATCCGCGAGTTGCAGGGGGTCGTCGGCATCGCGCGCGAATCCGGGCGGGCCGCCAAAAGCGGGCCGATACGGCTGATCGAATTGATGGCCATCATCAGCCTCAACCTCGGCCTGTTGAACCTGCTGCCGATTCCAATCCTCGACGGCGGACACGTACTGCTGCTGGCCATCGAAGGTTTGCTGCGCCGCGACCTAAGCATCGCCGTGAAGGAACGCTTCGTGCAGGTGGGTCTGGTGTTCCTCTTGGGGATTTTTGCCTTCGTGATGTACAGCGACATCCTGAAACTTATTCAACACCACTAGATCTCGTCCCATAAATCGGTCTCGTCAGGGCACGGCTTCAGCCGTGCCAAAAGACGGGAGAAAACTTGGGGCTTCAGCCCCTGAGGTTCCGCGACCGGGACCACATGCCAATTATGAGATGGTCTCGAGTGTCACCACGCCTTCGTAACGCGATCTCGACTCTCTTAGAGCGTCTGCCGTGGCGGGCGCTCTTTTTGCTATAATGCAATTTCGGAACCGAACCATGGCCGCCACTCCCGCACATCGCGTTTCGATCGGTGAACGCATCAACGTTCACGAGCCGCCGGGGCATCTCCAGCGCGAGCTGAGTGTGCGCGGGATCCGCCTGACGCGTCAGCGCCGCGTGCTGCTGCAAGTGATGGAAAAGGCGCAACGGCATCTCGATGCCGGCGAGATTTTGGAACGCGCGCAGAAGATTGACGCGAACATCACACGCGTGACCGTGTATCGCACCATTGATTTGCTCAAGCGCCACGGCCTGATTGACGAGCTCGACTTGCTCCACCTCCGTGGTGACCGCCATTTCTACGAAAGCCACGGCCCGCGCGATCACATCCACGTGGCCTGCCTGCGCTGCGGCAAAGTCCGCGAAGTGGAGAGCCAGCTCTATGAAGAGCTGAAGAAGCAAATCGCGCAGGATTGCGGGATCGAAATCACTGTCAGCCGCACTGAGATCGGCGGGCTCTGCTCTGATTGCCGCAAGTAATGTCTTCCTCGTTCGTGAATTGTGATTCGGGAAGTTCTAGCAGATCCTCTCGGTTTTATCTGCGTTTATCTGTGATTCCCTGCATCCGAAAATATTCCTTCGCGCGGTCAATATCCCTGAGCACTTGCTTTTTCAGTGCTTCTGGCGACGCAAACTTCTGTTCATCCCTCAAGCGCGCATGAATTCGAACTTCAATGCGACCGCTGGTTAGATTCTCGTCGAAGCCAATCAAGTGTGATTCGATCGCGAGGCGCGTCCCATTGAAGGTGGGGCGCACGCCGATGTTTGTTGCTGACTGGTAAGTCTTGCCCTCGACGACCGCCTGCGTCGCATAAACGCCGTTCTTCGGCAGACACTCCTGTTCGGTCGCAAGATTTAGCGTCGGCACAACTAGCTTACGCCCCTGACCGGTCCCTGGCTGAATTTCTCCTTCGAGCGCGAAGGGCCGCCCCAGCAGGCGGGCTGCTTCCTCGACGCGGCCTTCCCGCAAGGCTTCTCGCACCGCGGAACTCGACACTACCACCCCATCGATGACTACCGGCGGAACAACTCGCACTTGGAATCCCCCGCGCTTTCCGAGTTCCTCAAGCAAATTCACGTCGCCCAATTGGCGATGCCCAAATTTGAAATTCCCGCCCACCATCACCGCTCGCGCCCGCAAAATCTCAACGAGATACTTCCGAACAAAATCCTCCGCGCTTACTCTTGCCAGTTCGGCGTCGAAGCGCATCACCACCGCCGCGTCCATCCCCGCCGTCTCAAACCCAGAGAGCCGCTGTTTGAGCGTTGCGAGCAGCACTGGGGCTGCCTCCGGCCGAAGCACTCGCGACGGATGCGGGTAGAAGGTCAAAACTGCAGCCATCAAATTTGATGCGCGGGCGCGCTCGAGGACGCCATTCAAGATCTTCTGGTGGCCCAGATGAATGCCGTCGAAATTGCCGATGGTCACAACCGTCGGCTTGCGCGATTCACCAAACCGTTCGACCCATTCCGCCGCCGAATTCACGATCGCTAGCGCCATCAGACTTCCACCTCGAAGGTCAAGCCGTCATATGCTAGCTGTACATTTTTGGGCAGCTTTGAATTTGCCTCGGCATGGCCCAGGTCATGACATATGTGTGTAAACCATGCGCGTTTTGGAGCCAATTCTTCGACTAGTTTCAGCGACTGATCAACTGTCGAATGCATCGGGTGTGGCACATAGCGCAGCGCGTCGAGAACGAAATCGTCGAGGCCGCGCAGCAGCGCCTTTGAATTTTCAGGCACGCTGCTGAAATCGGTGAGATAACCGGCCTTACCGAAGCGGAACCCGAGCACATCTGTCGTCCCATGCATCGCGGCAATCGGAATAAACTTCAGGCCGAACAGATCGAAGGGGCCTTCAATCGTATGCAACTCGACGCCGGGGAGGGAGCTTTCAGTCGGTGCGGGGTCGAAGATGTACGCGAATGTGCGCTGAAGGATCCGCAACGTCGCCGCTGACCCATATATTGGCACGCGGCCTTTCTGCTTAAGGTTATATGGGCGGATATCGTCGAGCCCGAGAATATGATCTGCATGCGCGTGCGTGAAGAGGACGGCATCGAGCCGGTCGAGGTGCGCGCGCATAGCCTGGAAACGAAAGTCCGGCGTAGTGTCAATCACCACGTTCCGGCCTCCGTGAGAGAGCAGCACAGATGGCCGCGTGCGCTTGTCGAGCGGATCTTTCGATTCGCACACCGCGCAGTGGCACGCGAGTGTGGGCACGCCCATCGAGGTGCCCGATCCCAGGACTGTCAGTTGGAGTGAGGCCATGAATTCAGAGGAAGGATACTATTCGCTCGCGCTGTCCGGTAGCCGCTTCACGCCGGTCACTTCTTTTGACCCGCTTTCTTCGCCATCGCTTCCGTCGCGGCTTTCGAAATTTCCATGAACGTCAGCTTTAGGCTGCCGAGCACCTCGATCAGCATATCGTCGTCCGCCTTCGAAAGATTTCCGCGCGTCTTCTCGCGCAGCGCATCGAGCATATCAATCACTTCGCGCGCACCTTCCAAATCCACGAACGGTTGACCAGTCCGCGGGTCGGCCATCCCACCAAGCATCGCCGCGGCATTGCGTGTGAGAAAATCCACCAGCATCTGGAATGCGCGCGACGATTCGGCGGATTCGGCTGGCTCCGGTGTTGCGGGAGGTTGCTCCGCCGCGCCAGGAGGAACAATCACACCACCTTGCGCCGGTGCCGAAGCCTTGGCGGCTCCCTGCGCATTCGCGGCGGGTTTGGGCTGCGTCTTCGGCGGGGGCGCGGTCGAGGCCTTCTTCGCTGCGTCTTCTTCCTCGCGCTTCTCCTGCTCGACGACTTCCTGGCGCAAGTCGCCCTGCTCGGTGAAATGCCGGCGGTCTATAACCTTGAATGTTTCTTCGGGTTTCGAATCAGCCACTCGAAGTATCCTTTTCGCTCGCCCTGTTTAGGTGAATTAGAAGTTTAACATCCGACTTCGTACCTCACAAGCAGCTGCAACCCGTGAGTTAGGCGGGACCCGCAGCACCCTGCAGTCGTGCAGCATTCGTCACCATGCTTTCTCTCTGGTTTCTCCACCCCAAGTGGAATCGAACGGTGCGTCTCCCTGGTGTGGCATTTCTTTGTTATCACTCGCCACTTGTCACTCATCACTGCCCCGTGTAGATTGGCGTGTTGCCTTGGAGCAAACGAAACGTCCGTGCCCGCGCGCCGCAGTAAAAAACCAACCGCCCACCGAAAAGCGCACACGAAAATGGGCCGCACCTCGCTCGCTCTTCCCGCGCTTAGCCGTCGCAATCGTGCCGCCGGAAAATGGCTTGAAAAACTCGTCGCGCTGCAGGCTCGATTGCGCGCCCCGGGCGGCTGCCCGTGGGACCGCGAGCAGACCCACGAATCGCTCAGCAAGTTTCTGGTCGAGGAAACTTACGAAGTGCTTGACGCCATGGAGTCCGGGGACGCGCGCGAATTCTCCGGCGAGCTCGGCGATCTGCTGCTCCAGGTCGTCTTTCACTCCGTCCTAGCTGAAGAGGCGGGGCGCTTCACCATCACTGACGTGATCGAATCCATTCACGACAAGCTG
>Ga0307473_10000142_pt1 | contig 13628 bp, 8 predicted proteins | sample atmos_gasesAM5C__FD_203744 | JGI IMG/M metagenome (GOLD analysis project Ga0307473, IMG submission 203744) | Hardwood forest soil microbial communities from Morgan-Monroe State Forest, Indiana, United States - atmos_gasesAM5C_515 | ecosystem: Environmental > Terrestrial > Soil > Temperate forest...
AAGGCGGCTGATCCGCAGTGTTGCCACGCACCGGAGCTTCCGCGTTTTTGTTTCCACCGGATGGCGGCGTGGGCGTAGTCGTCTCCGCAGGCGGCGGCTGTTGCACGGCGTTGCCGCGTGCCGGAGGCTCGACGTTCTTGGCTGCCCCCGCAGGCGGCGGTTGCTGCGCAGCATTGCCACGGGGTGGCACTTGCGTGTCCCTGTTTGCTCCGGGACGCGGAGTGCCAGCAGCCGGGGGCTTCTGAGCATTTACGATGGTAGGGACGCGGGCACCAGCGGGTGGAGGCGGCGGATTGATCTTGGCGACGACTTTGCGGTCGTTGAAGGCAACCGACGGTCGCGCTGTCGGCGGAGTGGGCTTGGCAGTTGCGGCGACATAACTCGCACGCGTGGGCGCCAACTGTTGCCGTTCTTCGCCTTTTACGGGGCGAGCGTTTTGAATCTGCTCGGGTGTGACCTTCACGGCAGTCTGGCTGACGGAGCGAGCTGCGACGAAGTCTTCGCGCCGGACAGCGGTGACGGCGCCGGGCTGATTCGCGTACGTGTAATTAACATTCGTGACGTTGACGTTTTTGTTGACGACCGTGGTGTTGTAAACGTTGGTGACCTGGGTGACGTTGACGACACGCGTGTTGCTCACATTGATGTTCTGGACGTAACGCGGGCTGGCGCGGTAGGCGGGCACCCACACGTCGCGGGGGCCAAGCGGGAACCATGCGACGCCAGCAACCCCACCGCCGATTCCTACCGCCACGCTCAGACTACCACCGCCGACGAAGGAAACAAGGTGAGGCGCGTAAACCGGCCGAGCGACGATGGGACCTGGGACCCAGCCCCAGCGTTCGCGGACGAAGACCCATCGGCCGTAATGGTAAGGAGCGAAGCCCCAGGGCTCGTCACCGACCCATGTCCAGCCCCACGGATTAATCCAAACCCAGTGGCCATAGTGATAGGGGGCCCATCCGACGGCAACACCGCGCGGATACCAGACTGCGCCGTAGTCGGAATCGTCGCGCCAGTCGCCGTGATCATCGAGATCGTAGGCGCCTTCCACATCGCGCGAGACGTAGCGCGAGGATTGCGAGCGATTCTCGCGCAGGTCGCGGTCCCGGCACCAGTTTTCGAAATCGTCCATACGGGGCGCGTCGTTGGCTTCGTAGTTGAGGTCATCAGTCCCGCGGAATCTATAGCGTCCACCGGCGTTGAGTTCCCAGGACTGGCCGCCCCCGGTGACTTCACCCGCGCCCGAACGGACGATGATGATGGTCGAGTCACCATCGGGATTGGTCCTGATGTAGTACTCGCCGGCACGCGTGATAGTGAAGGCGAGATTGGGCGTATCAATTTCGAAAGCTTCGCCGGAATCGATGTGGCGGACATGGACTTCGATCACACCCTGGGCGAGTTGGATCTGGACTGTCCGGTCGTCGAGATTGAGAAAGGAAATTCCCGTCTCGTTCGCGAGGCGGATAGCGGTGCTGCCGATGTGAACTTCGCCGCGGGAATCTTTGTCGGCCCAGAGATCGTCGCCGGTAGTGAGCGGGCGATTGGGATTGGCGTCGACCCAATCCTGTTCACCGGCTGGCTGATAGGAGACGGATCCCTGAATGTAATTGATGCGTGCGACGCGGTCGGGAGGATCGTCGTCCGCGGCGGCCAAAGAGGGAAGACTCAGAAAGAATGTTGCGACCAGAAGCACAGGGAGAATGAGCGTGAGCGTTTTCTTCATGGTGTTGACCCCTTTCGCGATGCGTTCCTTGAATAACACAACAAACGGCTGCAGCCAATTCGTAGCCAGGAACCATGTGAACCAAACGATAATGCGAACGTCGGACATCGCGCTCGGTACTCCCACTGATAAAACACTCGAGCGCGCGATAAGTTTCTTCCGGGGAAAAACCAGGGGCCTGGGACTCTCTTATTGTACGGCGAATCATGAGCGGGGCGGAAAAAAGATGCGCGCCGAAAAGACCAGGGCCCCGAAAAGATCGGGGCCCTGGGTATGAATGATGAGTGCACCTGGGAAATAAAATCAACGTGGGTGGCCGCTGGGGTGAGTTGAGCCACCGCCACCGCCGCCACGCGAATTGCCGCCGCTGCTGCCGCGTGAGCCGCCGCCGGGATTTCCGCGCGGCGCGGCGCTGGCTGGAGGCGCGCTGGGTCTCGGCACGCTGCGCGGCGCGACGCTGGGCGGTGCGCCGCGATAACCGCCGGCCGGACCGTTTGAATACGGGCCACGCGATGCGCCTGGATATCCACCGCGTGAGGCGTTCGGATTTCCGCCACGCGGCTGGACGATGGGCTTGTTCATGTTGAGCGGTGGCCGGTTGTACGCGCTTGGATATCCGCCGCGCGAAGCGGAAGCCGGAGGCCGATATTGGCGCGCCTGCTGCGTCGGGCCTGCGGGTTGCGTGCTGCGCGAAGGTGGCGGACTGAAATGTTGCCAGCCGCCTTTTGCACTCTGACCATTTTGAGCGGTCGGATCACCCCGAACGCGCGTATTGGGTTGATAATTCTGAGCGCGCTGCTGAGCTGCAGAATTCTGTTGCGTTGAGGGCGGCGTGACCTGCCGCTGAGCGTTATTGTTGCGGGCAGGCGGCTGGATTGCCTGCGCGGAGGCGTTTCCGCCTGTCGTCGAGCGTTGTGGCGGCGTAAAGGTCTGCTGGCGATTCGCCCCAGTGGTGGAACGCGCGCCCACTGCCGTGTTGCTGCGAAGCGTTGCATTCCCGCCGGGCACGCGATCGCGGTTGGCGGTCGTGGTGGCGACAGAATTTCTCGACGTCGCGGGTGAGAAGAATCTCCGCGAACTGGACTGCGCAGTCTTGATTGAAGAGGCGCCGGCTGCCTTATTCGTCGAGTTGAAACTTTCGCGTGACGGGGTGACCGGCAGCTTCCCAGTCATCATGCTGGCCTGTTTGAAGGAGGCTGCGCTGACACCTTGCTGGTGTCCGGGAACGGCCTCGCGCCCGAACCTGTTTCCATCCATGGCAGTGATGCTGGAACGAATGCGCTGGTTCCTTTCTGCCTCATTCAAGTTTGAGAACTGGCGCGCGTGACTATTCTGGAGCGGCGCCCAGCCATGGTTGTTGATGATGGTGGTGTTGTGGATGTTGGTGACGTTGACCACATTCACGCGGCCACCGCCGCGGCCCCACCAGGGGTGGAACCGATCACACGGGCCGATGGGCAACCAGCCGACGCGGCCGAATCCGCCACCGAAGCCAAAACCAACACCGAAGCCCCAGCCGCCTCCGCCCCAACCGAAGAAGGAAACGTAGGCCGGCGCCCAGATGGGATAGTAGGCGGGGTAAACGGCCACCGGACCGGGCCACCAGACCCAATTCCCTCCGTAAACGAACCAGCGACCGTAGTGATATGGCGCCCAACCCCAGGGCTCGTAGGAAACCCACGTCCAACCGTAGTAAGGGTTATAAACCCAGCGGCCGGTGCGGTACGGCGCCCAGCCTGGGTCTTGCCGAGGAGTCCATACAGGACCGTAATCAGGGACCTCAGTCCAGACGCCATGATTGTCCAAATCTTCCGTGCCAACGTAGTAAGGATTTGTTTTGTGCCAGCTATCCGCGCCGCGAATCGAGCGGTTGCGAGAATCGTTCCATCCATCCCATTCATCGGGGACCGGGGCGCGGTCCACTCGATATTGAGGGGTATCGGTGCCGCTGACGGTGATCAACTGTCCGCGTTCAACGCGCGTGGTGCCCTGGGACGTGGAAATTTCCGCGGAGCCTCTGCGCACGATGACTTGGGTTTCGGAGTCGGACTTCACGATGATGCGAAATTCGGCGTCGCCATCCTGCGGGCGAATGGAGGTGTTCGGAGTGTCGATCTCTGTGCGGGCTTCGCTACCTCTCGAGACGCTGTATGTAACGAGGCCCTGGCCGACCTGGATTTGAATTTGTGTGCGCGAGAGATTTGCAATTCTGGCGGTCGACCTTTCGGAGAGGCGCAGAATGTTTGCGCCATCGAGCTGGAGTTCGGCGCGGGATTTTTCGCCGGTGGAAACGCGATCGTCCTGCGAGATGGGCGTGTTGATGGTGACGGCGGCCCATTCCCCGCTGTCGCCATGCTGCGTGGAAACGTCGCCTTGAACCAGGCTGACACGGGCGACGCCCGGTTGGCCTTCAGGCGAGGTCTCGGAATCTCCTTGAGATTGCTGATCCGCGACGGGCTGTACCTGAGCATCTGACGCCGCCTGAGTATCCTGATAGGGCGGAGCGTCTTGCGCGTTCGCGAAGCCCGCGAGCGCCAGTACGAAAGCTGTGATTAGAGCTGCTAGGTAACTTTTCATGGGTCGCCTCCCGGCGGTCTCGCCGCCGGGGAAATATTCATTCCAACGTATGTAATGCAGGGGCGATGCCAAAGGGGGAGCTGTGGCAAATTTGTTGGTAACCAGTTTGTTTTCAGTGTCTTATTGACACGCGCATGATGGTCGGGAGGTTTTGGAATCAGGCTATAAGTGGTTGATTCCAAGCGGTGGTGGTGGTTTTCGGCCAGTTGCGGTTAAGACTCTTTATCGGGGGGATCGGGGACGCCGATTTTGGAGAGGCGGTAGCGGAGGGCGTTGCGCGAAAGACCGAGGGCGCGAGCGGCCTGGCTTTTGTTGCCGTTGGCGCGGCGGAGGGCTTCGCGGATGGCTTCATCCTCCCATTGATCTAGCGTCATACCCTCGGGCAGAGCTGCGGCTAAGCCTGTGGCGGAGCGCGCTGGCGCAGAGTCGAGATGAATGTCTGCGACGTCGAGCATCGAGCCGGAGGAAAGCGTGACGCCGCGCTCGAGGATGTTTTCCAGCTCGCGTACGTTTCCGGGCCAGTGAAAATCCATGAGGAGTTTCATGGCCGCGGGAGTAAGGCCTTGGACCGGCTTTCCGGATTCCCGGGAGAATTTTTCGAGGAAGAAATTGGCGAGTGCGGGGATGTCTTCCTTGTGAACGCGGAGCGGTGGAATATCAATAGCGACGACGTTAAGGCGGTAGTACAGATCTTCGCGAAATGTGCCGTCTTCGAGGGCGGCGCGGAGATCGCGATTGGTGGCTGCAATCAAGCGGACGTCCACTTTGAGAGTTTTCGTGCCGCCGAGTCGCTCGAATTCGCGCTCTTGGAGAACGCGCAGGAGTTTTACCTGGATGGCAGGGGGGATGTCGCCGATTTCATCGAGGAACAGCGTGCCTTTATCGGCCAGCTCGAATTTTCCCGGCTTGCTGGTGGTGGCGCCAGAGAATGCGCCCTTTTCGTAGCCGAAGAGCTCGCTCTCAAGCAAGTTTTCAGGGATGGCGGTGCTGTTGATCTTGATGAATGGGCCGGAGGTGCGGTGGGAATGTTGATGGATGGCGCGAGCGATGAGATCTTTTCCGACGCCGCTTTCGCCGCCGAGCAGGACAGTGGAATTCGTGGGCGCGACGCGTTCGACCAGTGCGAGGACTGCCTGCATTTTTTCGCCGCGGGCGACAATGTTGTCGTAGTGGTAGCGTAGGCCGAGGGCCTCGCGCAGGGTGCGATTTTCTTCGCGGAGTTTGTGGGAGTCGAGCTCTTTGCGGATGACCAAGACCAGCTCGGCTAGCGAAAATGGCTTTAAGACGTAGTCGCTGGCGCCGACTTTCATTGCTTCGACAGCGGATTCGACGGTGCCGTAGGCGGTCATGATTATTACCGGGGTGGCGGCGTTTGCGCGCTTCACGGCTTGCAGCAATTCCATGCCGGTCATGCCGGGAAGTTTGAAATCAGTGACGATGAGATCGAATTGCTGTTTTTGGAGAAGCTGCAATCCGGTTTCCGCGTCGGGGGCGGTGGTGGCTTGAAAACCTTCGTCGGCAAGCTGGATCTCGAGAAGGCGGCGCATCTTGGCTTCGTCTTCGACGATCAGGATGGAGGGTTTTTGTGGGGGCATGTTTGTAAGGTGATCGATGCTACCTCAAAAGTGTAGCAAATTTACGCGACCTGCCGACCTCAGGGGCTAAAGCCCCGTCCTTCCATGAACATTTCGGCACGGCTGAAGCCGTGCCCTGACGGGATCCATCTGCGAATCGCAATCTACGCATCGGGTGAGACCGGGAGGAAGACGCGGAATCTTGCACCGCGCGTCGTCTCGGTTTCGAGGCGAATCCAGCCGCGGTGGTCGTCCACAATTTTTGCGACGATTGCGAGGCCCAGGCCGACTCCTTCCTTCTTCGATGTGAAAAATGGATTGAAAATCTGTTCGCGCAAATCGGTCGGGACTCCGGGTCCGGTATCTTCAAATTGCACCGCGATGCCGAGGTTTCCAGCGGAAGTCTCCTGCGCGATGGAGATGCACAATTTACCCGGCTGGCCATCCATGGCTTGGAACGCGTTGAGAATCAGGTTCACGAAAATCTGCTCGCAGAGCTGGCTATCGGCTCGAATGTCGGGAAGATTGCCAGCGTAGCGGCGCTCGACGACGATCTGGGTGGTGGGCATTTGTGCGCGAACGGCATCGAGCGCGCGGTCCACGATTGCGGAAACTTGCAGCGGCTGGAGATCTAGATGCGACGGGCGGGCAAAATCGAGAAAGCGCGCGACGAGAGAATTGAGGCGGTTTACCTCAGTGGAAATGTAGCCAGCGAGTTCGCTCGCAAGCGGATTCGTGCCTGCAACTTTTTGCGTGAGCATTTCGGCGGAGCCGCGGATGACGCCGAGCGGGTTGCGGATTTCGTGAGCCAGTCCGGCGGAGAGCTGGCCGAGAGCGGCGAGGCGCTCAGCGCGACGCGCTTCGGCTTCGGCGCGGCGCAACTGGCGGTTTGTTTCCTCAAGAGTTTCTGAGAGCGACTGGTACTGCGCGACCTGGCGGCGGTTCTCGACCACGAAGCGATTGACGAGGATCGCAGCAATGAAAAAAAACAAAATGCGGATGGCTAGCTCGGTGGCGCCCTCGGCGGTGAGCTCGTATTCCTCGAGAGCGGGGAAGAGCAGGGAACAGTAGGCGAGCGAGGACAAAGCAGTCCACAGAAGGGTGGCGATGGGGCCGAAATAAATTGCTGCCGTGACTACGGGGAGATAAAAAATCGGGTAGTAGCTGCTGTTGATTCCAATTTCGCCGGTGTGGGCAAGCAGGAGAGTGGAAAGCAGAGTTTTTATGATGACGCTGTAGATGCGGCCGCGCCGCGGCAGCCAGGCGATGAGACTGCCTTCGAGCAACTGGAATACGCCGATGGCGAGGAGGATCAGCTGCTTGTGGATTTCGTCGCGGGGAGGGAGCACAGCGAGGCCGGCGAGAAAGGCCAGCCAGAGAAAATCAATCCAGCTGATGGCTGAGCGTTCGCGGTCGAGCATGCGCAGGATGGCTCCCTGCTGAATCTAACACGAAGGGTGTGGGTTTCGTCGGGGCGCACGGAGGTGGGTGTTCATGTGGGCGGGCACGGAAAGTGAAGAGGGATCCCACGACTACATCCCGCGCTCGCCGAACTGAGGCGAGAAAGTGAAACCGCGCGGGACTCCGCTCGGGAGGACATCCGAACAAAGGCCGGGAAAAGAGAACGTCAGCGCAAGAGTTTTTCCGCGCCGAAGACGAGGCCGAGCGTGAGAAACGCGATGGCTACCTCGCCGAGAGCGCCGACTACGAACGGGCGGAGGCCCTGTTTGCGCATTTCGGCGATGTTGGTGCGCAGGCCGACGCCGGCGAAAGTCAGCAGGAAAGCCCAGCGCGAAAGATTCGCGAGGCTGGTCAACTGATCCTTGCTGAATACGTGGGCAGTGGCGACGGCAGAGATGACCAGGAAGCCGAGAACGAATTTCGGGAATTTGGCCCAGAGGAACGCGGCCTTGTTGGCGACGCCTTCGGTTCCTTCCTTGCGGGCCCAGTGGAGCGCGTAGCCGAGGACGACGAAGCCGATCATGGCGTTGCGCGCAGTCTTGGCAAGGACGGCGACTTTTGCGGCGGCATCGGAGTAGAGAGCGCCAGCAGCGGTGACTTCCGCAGTGTTGTCTATGCCGAGGCCAGCCCAGAGACCGTAAGCCTGATCGCTCATGCCGAGCCAGTGGCCGACGAGGGGAAAGATAAAAAGCGCGATTGCGCCGAGCGCGAGGATGGCAGCGATGGCGAAGGAGGAGTCTTCGTCATCGGCGTCGATCGCGCCCTTCGTGGCGATGATTGCGGAGACACCGCAAATCGAAGAGCCGACGGCGAGGAGCGTGGTGAGCTTGGGCTTGAGACCGAAGGCGCGGCCGAGCGCCGTCATGAAGAGCAGGGAGAGGGCGATTTCGATGGCTACCAGGACGAGGCTGATGCCGCCGAGTTTCAGCACGTCGCCGAGAAGGAAGCGCGAACCGAGCAGCACGATTCCGGCTTTAAGCCAGAATTCGTAGGTGGCCACACCGGGCTTAAACGAGGCGGGGACGCCAGTGGTGTTGGCAATGACCAGGCCGATCACGATGGCCCAGAGAACGTATTCAATGTTGGGGAGAGTGAGATGGTGCGCCTTGCCGAAGGCGGCGAAGGAGCGCTCGAGAGATTTTCCGGCGTATCCGACTGCGGCCAGCAACAGAAGGCCGGGGAGAATTTGAGCGATACGTTTGAAGCTCCCGAGCGGTCGCGAATGCAAGAGTGCGATGGAACTGGCCATGCGATAAATCCTCCTGGAGCGAATTTTTGCCGTGACGCCGCTACCACGGAATGTGTTTTATCCAGCCAATCCAAACCAGAATGGAAAGGACCAGGGCGAGTGTTACCGCCCAGGCGTCGAGCGAAAACTTGGGTGCAGCTCGATTTTCTTTTTTCGTGCGGGAGTCATGTTGGTGCGTCATTGAACGATTCTCCTTTCGGGATCTTCGGTGCTTGACGGCGTGGGGGCTGAGGCGCCGATCATCTGGAGCAGGGAGGTCAGGTCATCGTCGAGCGCTGGTTCGCTGGGAGCCGCGTTCGTGCGTTGCGCGGCGCGCTCGAGGGGGCGGCCGATCAGAAGGATTGACGGTGCATCCATCCGAGGGGCAGATGGGAGTGCGACGAGGGTGGCGCACCACTCGCGCTGCTGCGGCGTGGAGGCGCGGGAGACGATTACAGCGGGCGTCATGGGAGAGAGTCCGGCGTCGAGGAGTTCATGCGCTAGGCCGGACAGGTTGCGGCCGGGCATGTAGATGACCAATGTGGTGTGTTCGCAGGCTAGAGCTTTCCAATCTGTTTTTTCCGCGCTGGCATTTTCTTTCGCGCGGTGGCCGCTGATGATAACGATACGTGAGCTTTTCCGGCGGTCAGTGAGCGAGACGCGGAGAGATGCCGCGGCGGCCAGACCGGCGGTGATTCCGGGGACAACTTCGAAGGGGACCCCGGCGACTTCGAGCGCGTCGAGTTCTTCGGCGAGGCGGCCGAAAATTCCCGGGTCGCCACTCTTCAGTCGGACGACAGTCATGCCACGGCGGGCGGCGGCGATCATCATGCGATTGATTCCGAGCTGCGTGATTTTCTTTGCGCCGCAGCGCTTGCCGACATTGACGACCATGGCTTGTGGCCCCCCAATCGCGAGAATCGGCGGGGGGACAAGATCGTCGTGAAGGATTAAACCGGCGGAGCGGAGGAGCGCGCGAGCCTTGACGGTGAGGAGGTCGGGATCGCCCGGGCCCGCTCCGACTAGGAAAACCTTGGGTTCGTTGGGGATCATTTTTTCACTCCTACGTTTTGCGCATGCACTCCGGGGTGTGATTCAGGCAAATGCAGATGGCGCGTGGATGATGCGGGCCTGAGCGCCGGCGCCTGGCAATTCACCGCTTCACAAAATTCGCTGTAGGCGAGGAGATGGAGGAGACGCTTGCGCTCTTCGGACGGCGGGTGCTTGGCCATGATTTCGCGCCGGGCGTCACCGACGAGCTGCAACCAGTCGGCGATGCGATCGTCCAAGCACTCCTCAATTTCCTGACGAAACCGCTGCGCCACGGCGGGGCTTTCGCCGGAAGTGGAGATGGCGATTTGGAGATCGCCGCGGCGAACGACAGCGGAAAAATAAAAATCGCAATGGGGAGGATCGTCCACGGAATTGCAGAGGATGCTGCGACTCTGAGATTCGAGGAAGACGGCGCGATTGACAGCGGCGTCGGAAGTTGCGGCGATGGCGAGGAAGATGCCGCCGAGATCATGGGGATGAAATTCGCGTGGCAACCAGCGGAGTTTTCCTTCGGCGGCGAGTTGCTTTATCTCGGGATTCGCGGTGGGTGCGACGACCGTGATGAGGGCGTCTGATTCGAGAAGCGCAGCAATCTTCGAAGCAGCGACCGTTCCAGCGCCTACGACGAGACAGGGGCGATTCGCGAGCTTGATGAAAACCGGTAAGAGGCTCGGAGGCATTTTCAATCTCCGACCCCGTGGGGGACTGGACCAGGAGACGGATCACGGACGACGGGTTCGACGGCGTAGCCTGCTAGTTGGGCGCGCAGAGCGTCGTCAGTGAAACGGGAGAAATAAGCGCGAAGATTTTCGTTTGGACTTCGATTTGCAAGATAGGCGCGCAACAGGCGCTCGATCGCGGCAGGGACTTCTCCCGCGGTGCAACGGAAGCCGATGGGGCGCGCGATGCGCTGGTATTCGCCCACAGCGCCGCCAAGGCAGAAGTAGTAGGCGTCAGTCATTTCGCCGTGCTGCTTTATTTTTTTTCCTTCGAGGCCGATGTCGGCAATCCAGTGCTGACCGCAGGCGTTGGGGCAGCCGGCGACGTTGAGCTTGAGAGGCTGGTCGAAACCAGGTATGCGGTCTTCGAGGTCCTCGACGACCCAACGGGCAAAACTTTTTGTTTCGGTGATGGCAAGCTTGCAGAATTCGGCGCCGGAACAGGCGATGGCACCGCGCCAGAAAGGCGAAGCCTCCACGCGGAGGCCGACGGCGTCGAGTTCGCGTGCGAGGACTTCGACGTTCGCGCCCGGGACGTTGATGATCAGGAGATTCTGCATGTTCGTGGTGCGGAGTTCGCCGGTGGCGAAGCGGTCTGCGAGGTCTGCCGCGGCGCGCATCTCCTCAGGCGTGATGCGGCCGCGGAGGACTGCTGCGCCGACGTAGAAGCGGTCGGATTGCTTTTGCGCGTGAATGCCAACGTGATCGCGGTAGCCGTCGCGAGGAGGGAACTCCTCGGCGGCAGGTTCCAGCGCGAAACCGAGCCGACTGGTTAATTCCCAGAGGAAGCGATCGGCGGTCCAATGATGCTGGGTGAAGAGGTGCTTCAGACGGGCGCGCTCGCGATTTTCGCGCAGGACGTCCTGCTCGCGAAACATTTCGGCGATGCTGCGGATGACGGGGAGAATCTGATCCCAGCGAATAAAGGCGTTGAGGAGGACGGCGAGATGCGGGTCCGCAGAAAGACCGCCACCGACACGGATGGAAAAGCCGATCTCTTTTTGACCGTGCTGCCGGCGCTCGATGGCGGTGAGGCCGATGTCGTTGATTTCGGGGTAAGAGCACCAGACGGGGCAACCGGTAATGGAGACTTTGAATTTGCGCGGGAGATTGTAGAAAGCGTTGTTGCCGGAGAGCAGGCGCGCGGCTTTGACGGCCAGCGGAGAGGCGTCGGCGATTTCGTCGGCAGCGACGCCGGCAAGTGGGCAGCCAGTGATGTTGCGGGCCACGTCGCCACAGGCGCCTTTCGGGCCGAGGCCTTCGGCGGCGAGCGCTTCCATCACTTCAGGAATCGACTCGATCGTCAACCAGTGAAGCTGGATGTTCTGGCGGACGGTGATGTCCGCAACCGAGCGGGCATAGCGCGCGGACAGGTGGGCGATTTTACGCAGTTGGCTGGAACGCAGCAGACCGTTGGGCAGGGCGATGCGCATCATGAAATATTCGGTGGGTTTGCCTTCGCCGCCGTGGCCGCCGATCGCGCCGGCGCCATCGCCCTGCGTGTAGATGCCCCACCATTTGAAATAGAGGTTGGCCCATTCGGGAAGGACGGAGGCGCGGCCGGCGCGCGCGAAAGCCTTGATTTCTTCGAACGACTCCCACGGATTCTTCGAGCGTTTCAGGCGCTCGACTTTTTGTGCCTTTGTTTCCTTTGTGGTGCCAACGTCGGTAACTGGTCCCATGGAAAGTCCCCTGAAAATAAAAAACCCGCCGACCAGCTTCTTGTGCTGGTGAGCGGGTTGCTGAAATCCGATTTTTGCGCTTGCTAAGTTATTCGGATAGCACTCCCACGCCAGCCGTGGCCATGACAACAACAGCAGCACGGCTTAGAGATAGTGGCGGAGGTGCGAAGATCCATGAGTGTATCCTACCTTGGAGCTGGTTTCCCGTCAATCAAATGTGATGCGCGTGATGCGGAAAAGGATTCTGCCAATCGGTAGAAAATGTTTGGCAAGGAAGAGTACGAACGCACTCACCGCCGAGAAGCAGAGGACATGAGAAACGCCGAAACAAATACTTTGGAGTGCTCCATGCCTGAGCGGGGCGGGCAGCGGACGGGTCGAGCGCAAGGTATGCCAACGATAGGCAGCGTCTGTTAGAATGCCCGGCAGCAGCCTCAACCTGAGCCGAAAACCATGTATCCGCGAGACATGGGCGCACGTCTATAATCCGAGGTTCAGCAAGCACAAGTCCGAGGGAATCAATGGCCGCATCGAACGTGACGAAACCGGTTGAACCGAGAGTCTCACCGGAGCAGAAATCTCCCCAACAGACGAGTCCGCCCAAACGACTTCCCTGGATGTGGATCATTTTAGGAGTAGCGCTGATTGCCGGATTGGTCGCGTGGAATCGGGCACGGGCACGATCGCAAGCGGCCGCGAGCGCTCAGGCAAGCAGCAGCCCTGCGGCTGTTTCCGTCGGCGTGAGTCCGGTGCAGAAGCGAGATGTGCCTTACTTTCTGACCGGCCTGGGGTCGGTGACGGCGTTCAATACCGTGACGGTACGAAGCCGCGTGGACGGGCAACTGATGAAGGTAAATTTCACGGAGGGGCAGTTCGTGCGCCAGGGCGATCTGCTGGCGGAAATAGATCCGCGTCCCTTCCAGGTGGCGCTGGATCAGGCGCAGGGCCAACTGGCCAAAGACGTGGCCTCGCAGAACGATGCGAAAGCCAATTTGAGCCGTTTTCAATTGTTGTGGCAGGAGGGCGTAATCCCACGGCAACAACTGGACACACAGGCTGCAACCGTGGGGCAATTTGATGGAGCGATTCAATCGGACAAAGCGCAGATAGACAATCAGAAGCTGCAACTGGTGTACAGCCGGATTATTGCGCCGATCAGCGGGCGCGTGGGGCTGAGGCTGGTTGATGCAGGCAACATGGTGCATGCCACGGACGCAAACGGAATGCTGGTGATCACACAGGTGCAGCCGATTGCGGTGATCTTCACGCTTCCGGAAGACAATTTACCGGAAGTGTCCGCGCAGATGAAGAAAGGGGCGCAACTAACGGTCGAAGCCTACAGCCGCGACGATAAGACGAAGCTCGCGGACGGGAAGCTGCTGACGATTGACAACCAGATCGACCAGACGACTGGAACCGTGAAGCTGAAATCCCAGTTCGACAATCATGACCTGTCGCTTTGGCCGAACCAGTTTGTGAATATCCGGCTGTTCCTCAGCGTGAAGAAAGACGCGACCGTAATTCCATCGGCGGCGATTCAGCGCGGGGCGGCGGGAACATTCGTGTACGTGGTGAAGGCGGACAACAAAGCGGATGTTCGCCAGG
>Ga0307473_10000143_pt1 | contig 13614 bp, 7 predicted proteins | sample atmos_gasesAM5C__FD_203744 | JGI IMG/M metagenome (GOLD analysis project Ga0307473, IMG submission 203744) | Hardwood forest soil microbial communities from Morgan-Monroe State Forest, Indiana, United States - atmos_gasesAM5C_515 | ecosystem: Environmental > Terrestrial > Soil > Temperate forest...
CGCCGACGGTCAGCCGGTCGTGGTTCAGGCGACGCCGACCGAGTCCTGGTCCGACGGCAGCGTCCGGTGGGCGCTGATCGACTTTCAGGTCGCCGGAGCGTTTCAGCCTCGGCGATCGTTCCGCCTACATCTCGATGGACCGCCGCCGCCGGCATCGCGTCGCGTCGAGGTCGCCGACACATCGGACGGCGTGATCGTCGACACCGGTGTCGCCCGATTCGAGGTGCGAACCGGCGTCGCGTTCCCGTTCGCCGCGGTCGGCGTCAACGGTGTCTCGACGATCGATCCGTCAGGCTGCGCGTTGAGCGTCACCGACGCCTCGGGTAACGCGGTGGCAGCGACGATCACGAGCGTGCACGTCGAAGATCGCGGGCCGCTGCGATCGAGCGTGCGCATCGAGGGCCGCGTCGGGCCGGCGGCGGACGCGCTGATGCAGCTCATCGCGCGCGTGCAGTTCTTCGCGGGATCCGCCGCGGTGCGCGTCGCCGTCACGCTTCGAAACCCGAGGCGCGCCGTGCACACGGGAGGATTCTGGGAGCTCGGCGACGCCGGGTCGATCTATCTTCGCGACGCCTCCGTCCGCGTCGCGCTGCCGCAGCCGGTCCAGGAAGTCGAGTGCGCGCCGGAGAGCGAGGCTGCGCTCCGCAGCTTCGATGTGCCCTTCGAGCTGTATCAGGATTCGAGCGGCGGCGAGAGCTGGCGGCACGTCACGCACATGAATCGCCGCCGCGAGGTCCCGACCGCCTTCCGCGGCTATCGCCTCAGATCTTCGACGGGGGAGGCCGACGGGCTGCGCGCGACGCCGGCCGTCCGTGCCAGCGCCGGACGGCTGTCGGCCGCGATCGTCGTCGAACATTTCTGGCAGAACTTCCCGCGCGCGATCGAAGCGGACGCGCAGTCGCTGGCGTTCGGGCTGTGGCCGCGTCAGTTCGCCGATCTGCACGAGCTGCAGGCCGGTGAGCAGAAGACGCATCGCTTCACGCTCGCCTTCGGCGGCGATCCGATGGCGCGCGATGCCGTCTGCTGGGGGCGAGCGCCGTCGGCGGTGACCGTGCCGCCCGAGTGGTATGCGACCGCATCGGCGGTGGCGTACGTCGCGCCGGCGTCGATCGATTCCGACGATCGGTATCGGCGGCTGATCGCCGAAGCGCTCGACGGCCCCGACTCGTTCGTCGCGAAGCGCGAGCGCATCGATGAATACGGGTGGCGCAACTTCGGCGACCTCTACGCCGACCACGAGAACCCGTTCAGCGGCGCGGCGGAGCCGATCGTGTCGCACTACAACAACCAGTACGACGCCGTTCACGGGTTCGCGTGTCAGCTGATGCGAACCGGCGACGAGCGCTGGCGCCGGCAGATGCACGAGCTCGCCATGCACGTCGCCGACATCGACGTCTACCACACCGATCGCGACAAGACGGCGTTCAACGGCGGTCTCTTCTGGCACACGGTCCACTACGTCGCCGCCGGGACGTCGACGCATCGCGCGTATCCGCGCGATCCGAAGACCAACGGCGGCGGGCCGTCGAACGAGCACAACTACGCCGCCGGGCTGCGCCTCCACTGGCTGCTCACCGGCGATCGCCAGTCGAAGGAGACGATGATCGGCCTGGCCAACTGGGTCATCGAAATGGACGATGGCCGCAAGAACGTGCTGCGATGGCTGAGCCGCAGCGCGACCGGGCTCGCCAGCGCGACGCGGACGCCGAGCTTTCACGGTCCGGGCCGCGGCGCCGGACACTCGATCCTCGCGCTCCTCGACGGCCACCGGCTCACGGGCGACCGCAAGTTCCTCGCGAAGGCGGAGCAGCTGATTCGGCGCTGCATCAACCCGTCGGACGACATCGTGTCGCTCGATCTGCTGAACGCCGAGGAAAAGTGGTCCTACACGGTGTTCCTGCAGGTGCTCGGGAAATATCTCGACCACAAGGCGGAGCTCGGCGAGCTCGACGTGTCGTACGCGTACGCGCGCGACACGCTGCTGCACTACGCGCGCTGGATGGCCGATCACGAATATCCGTATCTCGAGAAGCCGCAGATCCTCGAGTACCCGACCGAGACGTGGGCGGCGCAGGACATGCGGAAGTGCGAGGTGTTCCTCTTTGCCGCGCAGTACTCGTCGGGAGCGGAGCGCGCGACATTCCTGGAGCGGGCGAAATTCTTCTACGACTACTCGGTGTCGACGCTGCTTGCCTCGAGCACGCGAACGCTCGCGCGGCCGATGGTGCTCGTGCTGTCGAACGGCTTCATGTACGTCGGCGGTCGCGCCCTCATCGAGCGGCCGCCCGGCCCGGCGGTTCCGCCGGCGCAGTTCGGCGACCCGATCCGGTTCGTCCCGCAGAAAGCGATCGCGAAGAAGCGCCTCGTGGCGATGGCGGCGTGCGGCGCGGCGATCGCAGCGCTGCTCGCGATCGTCTGGTTCGTGATGATCCTTACGTAGGGCAACCCGTTTGGAGCGGTGGCTCTGGAACGCGCAAGCCGCTCAACGTGCGCGCGCGAACGCGGCAGGCGCGCCGGCGGCGGCGCTCTCGATCACCTCGACGAGCGGAGCGAGCCGAGTCGGCCACGCGAGGGCCGACAGCCTGGCGCGCGCGGCCTTGCGACGCCGATCGGTCGGTGACAGCGCGAGCAGGCGCACGATTTCCGCCGCAAAGCGGTCGGCGCTCTCGGCCATCCTGCAGGCGGGCAGCACTTCCTGCGGAAGTCCCTCCCAGACCGGCCGCGTGACGACCGCGGGCAGACCTGCCGCGGCCGCCTCGAGCACCTTGTTCTGCACGCCGCGCGCCTGGAAGATCGGCGCGACGCTCACCGCGGATCGCCACAGGAACGGACGAATGTCCTTCACGCTGCCGGTCACCTCGATCGACGCGTCGGCTTCGGCGAGGCGCCGAACGGCGCGCGTCGGCGACGCCCCCGCCAGCGTCAGCCGCGCGTAGCGCCGCGCCGCGCGCACCCGCGGCCAGACTTCGCGCGCGAACCAGATCGCGCCGTCCGCGTTCGGCGCGTAATTGAACACCGCCGCGAAGATGACGCGCTCGTCGGTCATCGGCAGATCGGGCGGCGACAGCGCCTCGACGTCGACGCCGTTCGGCGCGACGATCACTCCCGCGTCGGGCGCCAGGCGGAGCAGCGTCTCGCGCTCGCGCTCGTTGACGACGACCACGCCGCGCGCTGCGGCCACGGCCTGCTGCTCGAAGGCGGCGAGGCAGCGCGCCTCGCGCCGGAAGACCCACGATCGCGGAAACGAGGCCGCCTCGCCGAACGCGGCCCACTTCGCCGAGTCGACGTCCACGAGATCGAGCACGAGCGGCACATCGTCGAGCGGCGGCGCAAGCGCCGCGGGAGCGACGCCGGAGCAATAGGCGAGGACGACGTCGGGGCGCCAGTCGGCGGTGGCGCGCTGCACGGCCGCCGGCATCTCCGGCGAATGCAGCAGGATGTGCGTCAGCGGCCGGCTGGTGCCGAGCTCGACGGCCGCGCGCGCGAGGTTGGCGACGCGCGAGACCGGCGCGATCGAGACGCGGACGCCCATCCGCCGCAGCGTGTCCGCCTCCGCGGCCTCCGCGCGATCGTGCACGAGCGAGACGACGTGCACGTCGGCCCGCGCCGCGAGCAGCTTCACGATGTGGAACGCGCGCACGCGATCGCCGCGGTTCGGCGCGAACGGGAGCCGATGCGTCAGGACGAGGACCCTCATCCGGTTCGCGCGGCGCCGGGTGGTTGCTTTCATCAACATCTGATCAGCCGTACGAGGGCATCCTCGTGAAACAGCAGGCTGCCGGCCGAGAGATTCGGCGCGAGCCGTCGCGAGAGATCGGCGCTGAGCTCCAGGTGCTCGAGGTCGAATCGATGCGCGCGGTGATAGTCGGCCACCGCCGCGTGGTCGCCGGGCAGCCGGAACGGCGTCTGCGTCCGCGGTGAGCGCCCGAAATCGTCGGCGATGCCGCGCAGCTTGAAGTCGTACGCGAGGCGGTTCCCCGATCGCATACCCGCGGCGAGCAGATCGAGGAAGCGCCCGAATGCGTCGGCGTCCACGTACGGCGTGACGCCCTCCATCAGGACGAGGGTCCGCGCGCTGGCGTTGCGGCGCAGCCACTCGCCGAGATCCGGCCACGCATCGGCGTTCAGGTCGATCGGCAGGTACTCGATGTGATCGACCGGCCAGCGTCCGGAGGCGAGCCGCCGCTTCTCGAAGATCACCTCCGGCTGATCGCACTCCACGGCCCCGATGGCTTTCTGCTTCAGCACGTGGGCGAACCGGTACGCCCGCGTGTCGCAGCCGCAGCCGACGTGGACGATGAAGTCGACGCGCTCGGCGATGCCGTCGATGAAGACCGCGTCGTAGTACCTCGTCCGCGCGAGGATGTAGTAGTAGAACGGATCCGATCGCAGCCGCCCGAGGGCGAGCCTGCCGCGCACCCGCGATCCCCACCGCTGCATGAGCGGGAGGAAATCGCGGATGACGACGTCCGGGTTCCGGTGCTCCGGCTTCTCGTACACAGACTGGATGTACCGGAGCTGGCCGACCGTCACCATGTTGCTGAGGTTTGGCAGTCTCATGTCCGTTCCATCCAGGAGTCGGCGCGCCGATCTCTACGCCGTCACCAGACCGGCCGTGCGCGGCTGATCGATGAACTGCCGGTGCCACTCCTCGAGCACCAGCAGACGCCAGAGCGCCGTGTGATGATCCGCGCGGCCGGCGACGTGCTCGTCGACGAGGCGCCGCACTTCCCTCGTCTCGAAATATCCGCGGTCCGCCCGCGAGTCGAACAGCACCGCCTTCACGTAGTCGTGCAGCTCGCCGCGGAACATCAGCGCGAGCGGCGTCGGGAACCCCATCTTCTTCCGGTCGAGAATCCACTGCGGCACGAGTCCCCGCAGCGCGCGCTTCAGGATGTACTTCGACGTCGACCCGCGGAGCTTGTAGCGCGACGGAATCGACGCCGCGTACTCGATCAGGCGGTAGTCGAGGAACGGCACGCGCAGCTCGATCGAGTTCGCCATGCTCATCCGATCGGCCTTGATCAGGATGTCGTTCGGCAGCCACGTCTTCGTATCGAGGTAGAGCAGACGGCCGAGCGTGTCCCACCCGCGCGATGCCGCGTAGACCGGCGCGATGGCGGCGAACGGGTCGCCCACTTCGGCGTTGAAGTCCGGCCGATACAGCGCGTCGCGCAGCCGCACGTCGTACAGGTGGCCGCCCGAATAGCGGCGCTCGAGCGGCGAGCCGGCCAAATCCAGATAGCGTGCGAGCTTGGAGTTCGACAGCGCGCGCTGGAGGATCGGCTCGACCACGCGGCGGGCCGCCGCCGGCAGGCGGCGGTAGCGCTCGAGGATCTGCATCCGGCGGTACGCCGGATAGCCGGCGAACAGCTCGTCGGACCCTTCGCCCGACAGGACGACCTTCACGTGCTTCGCCGTCAGCTGGCAGACGAAGTAGAGCGGGATCGCCGCCGCCTCGGTGACCGGTTCGTCCATGAAATGCGCGAACCGCGGGATGAAGTCGCGGAACTCCTGCGGCCGCAGAATCATCTCGTGATGATCGGTGTCGAAGTGTTCGGCGAGCCGGCGCGCGTGGTGCAGCTCGTTGTAGTTGTCGCCGGCGTCGAAGCCGATGGAGAACGTCTTGACCTTGCCGACCTCGCGGCTCAGCATCGCCACGACGGCGCTCGAGTCGACGCCGCCGCTGAGGAGCACCCCGAGCGGCACGTCGCTGCGCAGGCGCAGCTTCAGCGAATCGGTCAGCAGCTCGCGCACGCGATCCACGTGATCCTGCTCGCTCCGCCGTTCGTCCGGCACGAACGTCACGTCCCAGTACTGCGTCGTCTTCAGCGCGCCATCGTGCCAGGTCAGAACGTGCCCTTCGGGGACGCGCAGGATGCCTTCGAACGCGGTCCGCGGCGACTGGACGTAGCCGTAGGTGATGAACTCGTCGACCGCGCTCGCGTCGACGCGCGTTCGCACCTTCGGATGCGCGAGCAGCGCCTTGATCTCCGACGCGAACACGAGCGTGCCGTCCTGCACGGTGTAGTACAGCGGTTTGACGCCGACGCGGTCGCGCGCGAGCATCAGCGTCCGAGCGCGGCGATCCCAGAGCGCGAACGCGAACATGCCGTTGAACAGCTTCACGCAGTCGACGCCGAACTCCTCGTAGAGGTGCACCATCACCTCGGTGTCCGAGGTGGACTCGAAGCGATGACGCCCTTCGAGGTACGCCTTTCTCAGCTCGATGTAGTTGTAGACCTCGCCGTTGAAGACGATGCAGACCGAGCCGTCCTCGTTGGTCATCGGCTGGTGGCCGCTGGCCACGTCGATGATCGAGAGCCGGCGGTGCGCGAGGCCCACGGCCCCGTCGACGTACAGGCCGGAGGCGTCCGGGCCGCGATACGCGATCGTGTCGCGCATGCCCCGGAGGATGTCCCGGTCGACTGGTTCATGACGATCGAAGTTGACGACGCCGCAGATGCCGCACATGGTCCTATACCGACGCCTTCCCGCCGTCGCGATTGCTCGCGCCCGTCATTTCGCTTTCACCCCGAGCCGTGATACCGCGGCCGGGCCGATGCCGCCCGCCTGCGCATAGCGCGGAGCGGCGCCGTCGCCGCCCTGGACGTCGCACGCCTTGCGCCACTGCGCGAAGACGCGCTCGGCGACGCGCGGCCAGGTGTGCGCCGCGGCGTGCTCGCGAATCGCGACGTGATCCCATTCCGTCTGCAGCGCCTGCCGCAGCGATTCCCGCAGCGCTGGCAGATCGTGCGCGTCGTCGAACAGCACGCCGGCGTAGGCCGGCACCATCCGATCCGTCTCGCCGACCTTCGAGGCGACGACGGCCCGCCCGCACGCGAGCGCTTCCCACACGACGTTCGGACAGCCTTCGTTGTCGCTCGCGAGCACGAATACGTCGGCGGCGTTCATCCACAACGCGACCTGCTCGGGCGGCTGCGCGCCGGTGAAGATGACGTGCGATTCGAGCGACGATTCGCGGACCAGCCGCTCGAGGGTCGCGATGTTGTCGCGCTCGACGCCGGCGCCTCCGACGATCGCGAACGACAGGTCCGGCATGTCGGCCAGCAGGTCGGGCATCACGCGAAGCACGCGGTCGAACCCTTTTCGCGGGCTCAGATGACCGGCCGACACGATGAGCCGGCCGCCGGCGGGCAGACCGAGCGTGGCGCGCGCCTCGGCGCGGTCGACCGGCGAGAAGCGACGCGTGTCGACGCCGTTCGGGATCACGTCCACGCGCGCCGGATCGGCGCCGAGCGAGACGGCGAGCGCCGCGAGCGGATGGCCAACGGCGATCAGCCGCGTCGCGTTTCGCAGCGCCCACGAAATCGCCAGCCGCCGCAACCGCTGAACCGAGAGGTGCCCGATCGTGCCGCGCAACGTGATCGTCACCGGGCAGCGGAACCAGCGCCCGAGCATGACGGCGGCAAAGCCTTCGGGAAACGAGAAGTGCGAGTCGATCAGGTCGAACGGGAACTCGCGCTGCAGCGTCCGGATCGCCCACAACGTCGACAGGAACAGACACAGCCCGTCGAGCGCCTTCATGATGCCGGGCACGTAGAAATACGTCGGATGAATGACCGTCAGGTTGCCGTTGACCTCGCGGTACGGCACGCGATGGCGCAGTCTGATCATCCAGCTCACCGGCGCGACCGCCACCACCTCGGCGTGCGCGGGCATGTGCCGCGCCCGCTCGAAGACGAACAGCCCGTGCAGCGGCTGCGCGGGATTCGGAAACACCGTCGACAGCACGAGGACCCTCACGACCGTCCGCCGCCTTGCTGCCCGCGCGTCAGCCGCTCGAAGGTCTGCGTGATCCGCGCCGCGTTGCCGCTCCACGTCAGGCGCTTGCTCGCGATCGTCGCGCGCGCGGCGGCGCCGAGTCGCGCGCGCAAGTCCGCGTCACGCAGCGCGCGCGCGAGCACGGCGCGGAAGCCGGCGACGTCGTCCGGATCGAAACACAGCGCATCGTGGCCGTCGGTGACCACTTCGAGCAGATTCGGCTGACGCGGCGCGATGATCGCCTTGCCGGCCGCCATGTACTCGAACAGCTTCAGCGGCGAGGCGTACTCGACGGCGCGCGGGATAATCACCGCGTCCATCGCCGACAGATGGCGGGCCACGCGTTCGTGCGGCACCGCGCCCGTGAACGTCACCGAGCTGGCGAGACCGAGATCGATCGTCAGGCGCTGCAGATCGGGAACCGCCGGACCGTCGCCGACCAGGACGATCGTCGCGCGCGGCGCGGCGCCCCGCAGGTCGGCGAACGCCTTCAACGCGATGTCGATCCCGTGCCACTCCCGGAAGAAACCGACCGCGCCGACGACGACGGCATCGTCGCCGCAGCCGAGCTCGGCGCGCGCGGCCGCGCGCTCGCAATCGCGCCGCGCGATCTCGTCGGGATCGACGCCGTTGTGGACGGTGACGACGCGTCCGTTGCGGAGACCGGCCGACGCCCGCAGCATGTCGGCGAGGACGTCGGTGACGGCGAGCACGCCGGTCGCGCGGCGCAGCGCGTAGCGCTCGAGCCGCAGCGCGACGCCGTGAAACAGGAGCTGATTGAGGCGCGATTTCTCCTCGGCGAGCGGCGAGTTCACCTCGAGCAGCAGCGGCACGCCCGCCCGCTTCGACGCCCACACGCCCGCGACGGTGTTCAGCGCGTACCGCTCGTAGATGAACGACGGCTCGAAGCTCCGGATCGCCGACATCAGCGCGCGGTAGCCGACGACGTTGTACGAGAGCTCGAGCGCTTCATAGGCGCCTTTCGGCGTCAGGGCGGCGACCGATTGGAGAACGCGCCGCCGCCATGTGGGAACGGCGCGGCCGCCCGCGGATTCCACGGCCGGCAGCGGCGAGACTTCGAGCACCTCGTGCCCCTGATCTCGCAACGCCTGCTGAATCGCGTTGATGTGCACGCGCTGTCCGTCGAGCGCCTGCGTCCGATGGTGATAGAGGATGCGATAGCCCACGTCAGGATCTCTTCGGTGCCGCGGTCTTTTTCGCCGGTGCGCGCCGCGCGTCGGTTCCACCCGGGAGCGCCGAGGCGATCGCCCAGCCGGAGCGTTTGTTGAGATCGTCGGCCATCGTCGTGTTGTTGTTGACGTCGGCCATCAGCGCGGCGAGGTTCGCGGCGGCGGCACCTTCGCCGAGCTTCTCGCAAATCATCAGCAGCAGCCGCGCTTCGGGTCCGTAGAAGCCTTCGAACGGCCGCACGAAGTCTGGCGGATGTCCCGGATCGGCCGCCGCGAACGTGGCGGCCGCCATCTCGCCGAAGGTCTGGAAGTAGACGACGCTGCGGCCGGATCCGGGCGGCGCCGTGAACTTGCCGGCGGCGAGGAGGTACGGCACCTGCCGCTCGTGATCGCGCGGCCACTGCGCGTTGGTGAACAGATTCAGCTGCAGGCGCGCGATGCGATCGCGCAGCGCCGATCCGGCGTTCGCGAAGTTGTAGCCCGGCGTCACCTGTCCGTGCTGCATCACGCGATCGATCGCCCACGCCACGTAGGTCTGCTCCCAGAGCGAGATCCACATGTACGGCTGATATCGCCCTTCCGTGTCTTCGGGGCGGCGATTCGGAAACACGGTCTGGAGCGGACCGGACTGGAACGTGGCGCCGTAGCGATCGAGGTCCGTCAGGTTGTTCCACACCTTGCCGGCGAAATACGTCTTGTCGCTGCTGCTGTCGGGCAGATACGCGGCGGCGTCGCCCAGGTTGCGCAGCGCCCATCCGATGCCGCGGACCTCGTTGCCGACGAGCAGCCCTTGCGCGCCCTTCCGGTTGTAGTCCGACGCGAAGGATCCGATCAGGCAGAAGTTCGCCCAGAACGCCATTTCATCGGCGAAGAAGCGATCGCCCGTCATCAAGTAGGGCACGAACGCGAGCGACGGCTGGTGCGCGATGTCGGCCGCCTGCGCGCGGCCCGGAATCATGTAGTTGCCGTTGCGGTCCTTGCGGACGTTTTGCGGACCCTGAAAGCCGGCGTTGTCTCTCCATCGCGGATCGAGCCAGTAGTACGCGTACGTGTCGATGTGCGGCACGCGTCCGTCCTGCTCGCGGATGTGCATGCCCCAGCTGCCCGCGAGCTCGCCGTGGCGCATCACGTAGGCGCGCTGCGCGGCGGTCTGATGCACGAGGTACTGCGCGGTCCAGTCGGGATACGGTGCGAGCTCGGGGCGGCCGCCGTGCGCGTCCATCGGCAGCGTCAGATCGCCGAAGCCGAGGATCTCGAAGCCGGCGCCGCTCACGCCCGAACCGGTGAGCGCGGGCTTCGCGTTCACGACCGTCGGCAGATACGCGGGCAGCGCACGAGCCGCGACGAACGGGGCGAGGTCGGCCTTGACCGCCGACTCCTTCAGGCCGTCGACCGCGAACGTCTTGCGCCAGCGCGCGAGAAATTTGTGTGTGACCGCCGACTGCGCGAACACCCTCGCGCCGCCGATCGCGATCGCGACGTCGTAGGTGACTTCGTCGGACGTCGGCACGTCGAGGCAGTTCTCGACCGTCACGTCGACGCGGTGTCCGCCGCTCTTGTACGAGCGGACGTCGAAGACTACGCGGAGAGACGGATGCGCGCCGGGCGCAACGACGGCGCGGCGCTCCGACACGATCGGACCGCTCAACCAGACGTCGGCGAGCGAGGGCGGCAGCGTCGCGACGTACGGTTTGCCGCCGATCGTCAGCGTCACCGACGCCTGCGGCAGGGTCGGCGGCGCGAACGCTCCCGATCCCTGCGACGCGGATGTGACCGCATACGCGGCGCTCCTCGGAACCAATGCGGAGACGACGGCAAATCGGATCGAGCCGTTCGGCCACCGGACCTTGACGTCGGTCTGCGTCTCGAGCGTCCCGATCTGTACTGCATTGGCCGCGGCGGATTGCGGCAGGGCGAGGCCGAAGGTCGCCCATCCTGGTTCAAGACGATAGGTGGCCAGCGTCTCGGCGGCGCCTGCGGCGCCGGCCATGCCTGCAATCGCCATCGCGAGAACGACGCGCAGCGCCCACACGGCGGGCACACCTCTTTTTCGTTCGCGTGGCTTCGACGTCATCATGAGGGGCAGAAAGGCCGGCCACAGGCGCCGGTCCGTCTGAGGGTCGCAAGCGCAAGAAGTGGGCCGAATGGCAGCCATGCGCAATCGGCCGTGCCCGCGGCGCCGATGCACGGCAGCAGGCCACTTTGTGCCGGCCGGGCGCGGCCGGGCGTGTCCGCGGCCGGGAAGACATCCCGCGGCAATCAGACCAAAGTCTCCCCCCGGGAGGACTTTCTACCGCGCCGCCGCGCCGCGCCTCACGCCGTGACGCGCTTTTTCGCCCAATTCGCCGCTTCCAAGCCCACCAAACATGGCGATGTCTTTGCCTCTACCGGCGATCGGCCCCGTGTCTCGCGGGGACTCCTATGCTCCGCAGCCTGCTCGTACTTTCAGTTCTCGTACCCGGCCTCGTCGCGGCCGTGGCCAGCAGCTACTGGGCGCTGATGATGTACCTGTGGTACGCGCTGTTCCGGCCGCAGGACTGGCTGTGGATCGACATCAACAGCCTTCGTCTCTCGCTGGTGATCGGCGTCGTGATGATGGTGCGGTCGGTGACGTCGGGTGTGTTCCCGAACGTCACCAACCCGCTCACGCTCGGCATGGCGCTCCTGGTCATCTCGAGCATCGTCACGAACACGACGGCCGTCCGGCCGGACATCGGCTGGATCTGGATCGACTATCTGCTCCGCCTCGCGCTGTCGTCGCTGATGGTCGCGGCGCTGGCGAACGAAGGAAAGCGGCTCTACGGCATCCTCACGGTCATCTGCGTGTCGATGGGCTTTCACGCCGCAAAGGCGGGGCTCGCGTTCATCCTGACGGCGGGGCGCGCGCGCTTCGACCAGGGACTGTCGGGCGCGTTCGTCGACAACAACGGCTACGCGCTCGGCACGGTGATGATCATGCCGCTGCTCCTGGTGAGCGCGCAGAACGTCGATCTCGTCTACCAGGGGAAGCTGCTCAAGTGGATCCGGCGCGGTCTGTATGCCGCGACGGCGCTCTGCGCGTTCACGGTCATCGGTACGTACTCGCGCGGCGGCTTCCTCGCGCTGGCGGCGGCGCTGCTCGTGTACATCCTGCTGCAGAAGCGCCGCTTCACGGCGCTCGCCGGCTGCGCCGCCGCGATGACGATCGTCCTCGCCGTCGTGCCGATCCCGCAGCGGTACTACGAGCGGCTGTCGACCATCAAGTCGTACGACAGCAACAAAGGCGAAGACGTCGAGGGCGCGCGCGAATCGGCGCAGAGCCGGCCGCACTTCTGGCGGGTCGGCCTGCTGATGGTGGAGGCGCACCCGCTCGGCGTCGGCCTCAAACAGTACGAGGCGGCGTACGATCTCTTCGACTTCTCCTTCGGCCGCTACGGACACCACCGCGCCGTCCACAACAGCCACGTGCAGGTGCTCGCCGAGCTCGGATATTTCGGCCTGGTCGTCTGGATTGGGCTGTGGGTGTACGCCTACTTCGCGTGCATGCGGATCCGGTGGCGTTCGCGCGCTCCGCATATCAGCCCGGAGCACCGGCGGCTCTTGTACACGATGGCGAACGGTCTGCTCACCTCGATGACCGGCTTCATCGTCGGCGGCTCGTTTCTCAGCCTGGCGTACAACGATCTCACGTGGCTCACGTTCGGGATGGTCGCGGGCCTCGATCGGTTGTCCGCACGCCTCTCCGAGGCGCCGGCCGCTGACGCGGTCCCCGCCATTGGCGTGAGCGCGCCGATCGCGTTCCGCGCCGTCGCGTCCTACGCGGCGATCGACGCGGGAGGGCGGCCGTGACGCGCCCGAACGCGGCAGCGAGGGACGGCGCAGCAGACATCGCGCGCGGGCGCGCGATTCCGGCGATGCCCGCCGTGAAGCGTGCGGTGGCGCGCAGGCCCGGGGTGCTTCAGATCGTCGGTCGCCTGACTCCGGGCGGCACCGAACACCTCGTCGTCGAGATCTGTTTGCGACTGCAGGATCAGTTCGCGCCGACGGTCTGCTGCCTCGACGATGAGGGCGAGTGGGCCGTCGATCTGCAGGCGCGCGGCATCGACGTGATTGCGCTGCGCCGGCGCGCGGGCTTCCGTCCCGAGCTCGGATGGCGTCTCGCGAGCATCGCGCGCGAACGCGGGATTCGCCTCCTGCATTGTCATCAATACTCGCCGTTCGTGTACGGCCGGATCGCGAAGTACCGCAGCCCGCACCTGGGGCTGCTGTACACGGAGCACGGCCGCACCTCCGACGGCCCGCCGCCATGGAAGCGGCGCCTCGCGAATCTCGTCCTCGGACGCTTCGACGGGACGATCATCGCGGTATCCGACGAGCTCCGCCGCTACATGGTCGACGCGCAGTTCCCGCGCGACCGGGTCGGCGTGATCTACAACGGCATCGACACGGCGCCGGCGGCGGCCGCCGAGGAGCGCCGCCGCGCGCGCAGAACGCTGCGCCTCGACGCCGACGCGTTCGTCATCGCGACCGTCGCACGCCTCGATCCGGTGAAGGACCTCGGAACGCTCCTCGACGCCTTTGCCGTCGTTCTGCGATGGAAGCCGAACGCGCAGCTGGTGATCGTCGGCGACGGGCCGGAACGCCAGGCGGTCGCCGAGCG
>Ga0307473_10000144_pt1 | contig 13602 bp, 13 predicted proteins | sample atmos_gasesAM5C__FD_203744 | JGI IMG/M metagenome (GOLD analysis project Ga0307473, IMG submission 203744) | Hardwood forest soil microbial communities from Morgan-Monroe State Forest, Indiana, United States - atmos_gasesAM5C_515 | ecosystem: Environmental > Terrestrial > Soil > Temperate...
TGGTCGATATCCCGAAAGACGTTTCAATGGCCAAAGCGGATTTCAGCTATCCGAGTTCTGTGTCGATCCGAGGGTATAACCCAACGTACGAGGGCAATAAGTGGCAGATCAAGCAAGCGGCTGAAGCGATTACCAAGGCCAAAAAGCCGATTCTCTATGTGGGCGGCGGCGTGGTGTTCTCCGGCGCCTCGCAGGAACTGCTCGAACTGGCCGAGATGACGCAGATCCCGGTCGACATGACTCTGATGGGCCTCGGCGCATTTCCCGGCGAACATCCCCTGTCCATGGGTATGATGGGAATGCACGGAACCTATCAGGCCAACATGGCGGTGCATTACTCCGATCTGGTGATTGCGGTCGGCGCGCGGTTCGACGATCGGGTGACCGGCAAGGTGTCAGAATTCTGCCCCTACGCCAAAATAATTCACATTGACATCGATCCGACGTCGATCCGAAAAAACATCAACGTCGACATTCCGATCGTCGGCGATTGTAAGACTGTGTTGCGCGAGATGAATCAAATCCTACGCGCGACGGTGAACGGGGAGCAGAAGGAACTCCGGAAGCCCTGGTGGGATCAGATTCGCGAATGGCAGCAGGCGCACCCGCTGACCTATCAGCAAGAGAAAGATGGGCCCATTAAGCCGCAATTGGTGGTTAAGCGGTTGTATGAGCTCACGAAGGATCGAGACCCGATTGTTTCGACCGACGTCGGGCAGCATCAAATGTGGGCCGCACAGTACTTCAAGCTGGCGAAGCCGAATCGGTGGTTGACCTCCGGCGGTCTTGGGACGATGGGATTTGGGTTCCCCGCGGCGATGGGCGCCCAAGCCGCCTTCCGCGATCGCCTCGTTCTCTGCATCGCCGGCGACGGCAGTATCCAGATGAACATGCAGGAGATGGCGACGGCGGTGGTCAGCAAGCTGCCGGTGAAGATCATCATCCTGAACAACCGATTCCACGGGATGGTGCGCCAGTGGCAGGACCTCTTCTACGAAGGACGCTATGCCTCCAGCTATCTGGATACGACGCCGGATTTCGTCAAGTTGGCCGAGGCCTATGGCGCAGTCGGATTGCGAGCCAATAAGGTAGGAGAGCTCGATGGCGTACTGAAAGAAGCGATTGCCACCGATAAGCCGGTCATCGTCGATGTCCCGACCTATCCGTACGAGAACTGCTATCCGATGATTCCGGCCGGCGGCTGCAATCACGAGATGATTCTCGAAGATCCGCCCGAACTCAAGAAGAAGCAGTCGCAAGCCGGTGCGGTGACGCCGGAGGAAAAAGATACGGTCCTCACGGCCTAAAGGAAGTACTGAGTACTCCGTTCTCAGCACTACTCGCAGATGGAACATATTATTGCGGTTACGGTCGAGAATAAGTTCGGGGTCTTGTCCCGCATTGCCGGACTCTTCAGCGGGCGCGGGTTTAATATCGAGAGCCTCTCGGTTGCGCCGACGCTCGATCCTTCCATGTCGCAGATGACCATTGTCACGTCTGGAGACGAGCGGATCATCGAGCAGATCGTGAAACAACTCAATAAATTAATCGACGTCATTAAGGTCGTGGATCTGAACGAGAGCGATTTCGTCTCGCGGGAGACGGCGCTCATTAAGGTGCATACCCGGTCTGAAGATCGCGCGGAAGCATTGCGGATCGCCGATATTTTCCGGGCCAACGTCATCGACTCCACGCCGGCGACCTATACCATCGAGGTGACCGGAGATCCACAAAAGATTGAAGCGATCATCAACCTGCTGCAGCCCCTCGGAATCAAAGAACTCACACGTACCGGACGGGTTGCGGTTGCCCGCGAGTCGATTCGGTCGGCGGGCGTGCAGGCGAAAAAGATTGCCCGCGAATAGGCTCCACCGGGCTCAGCATCCACATCAGTTCAGTAGAGCGAACACCGTTGTTACCCAGGAGTAATCGATGAAGATTTACTACGACAAGGATGCCGATATTCAACAGATCCGGAACAAGAAAGTGGCGGTGATCGGCTATGGCAGTCAGGGCCACGCCCACGCGCTCAACATGAAGGAGAGCGGAGTGAGCGTTGTCATTGGGTTGCGCGAAGGCGCCTCATGGAAGAAGGCGGAGCAAAGAGGACTGAAAGTCATGCCGGTGGCCGATGCCGTCAAGGCGTCTGATGTCGTCATGATTCTCGCGCCTGACGAAGCGCAAGCGACCATCTATCGGCATGACATCGCCCCGAATCTGAAGCCGGGCTCCTATCTCGCGTTTGGACATGGCTTCAACATTCATTTTGGGCAAATTGTGCCACCGCCCACGAGCAATGTGTTCATGGTTGCTCCCAAAGGACCGGGCCATCTTGTTCGATCGGAATATACGAAAGGTAGCGGGGTGCCTTGCTTGCTTGCGATCCATCAGGATCCAAGCGGAACGACCAAGCAAGTAGGCCTTGCCTATGCCAGTGCGATTGGGGGCGGGCGTGCTGGTGTGATCGAAACAAACTTTCGGGAAGAAACAGAGACGGATCTCTTCGGCGAGCAGGTCGTCCTCTGTGGAGGACTCACGTCTCTCATCCAGGCCGGGTACGAGACGCTCGTAGAAGCTGGCTACTCCCCGGAGATGGCCTATTTCGAGTGCCTGCATGAGGTAAAATTGATCGTGGATTTGATCTATCAGGGCGGCATAGCCAACATGCGGTATTCCATCAGCACAACGGCCAAATACGGTGATATCACTCGCGGTCCTCGGATTGTGACGGAGCAGACGAAGCAGGAAATGAAGAAGATCTTGGGCGAAATTCAGCAGGGCCAGTTTGCCAAAGAGTGGGTGCTGGAGAATCAGGCGAACCGTCCGGTCTACAATGCGCTGCTGGCTAAAGGTGAAGCCCATCCCATCGAGGAGGTCGGGGGCCGGCTGCGGGCGATGATGCCCTGGCTGAAGAAGGACCAACTGGTTGATAAGAACAAAAACTGAGGATTGAGGGCTCTGTGGCAGATCGTGCCGTCGGCATCCCGTTTGCCAAAGAAGGAATTCCCTTCATCGGGGCTGCTGCCGGCGTTACACTGCTAGCAGGATGGCTGGGTTGGATCATTGTGGCGGTCGGGGCGGCGATCCTGACGCTCTTTGTCTCTTGGTTCTTTCGCAATCCCTCCCGGGTGGTCCCTCAGGGGACTCGTCTTGTCGTGGCGTCCGGTGACGGGAAAGTCATCGCCATCGAAGAAGAGTTCGAGCCACGATTCATTAAAGATCGCAGCATTCGACTCAGTATCTTCTTGAACGTGTTCGATGTGCACATCAATCGGATCCCTTGTGAAGGGGTCGTCGAGGAGGTACAGTATCAGCCGGGCTTATTCCTCGTGGCCAGCAGGCCTGCTGCGACGTTGAGGAACGAGCAAAACGCCCTGATGATTCGGACAGTGCAGGGTGCGAAGGTGCTGTGCGTGCAGGTGGCCGGATTGGTTGCCAGACGGATTGTCTGTTGGATCTCACCGGGAGATCGGGCCGTGCGCGGTGAACGATTCGGCTTGATTCGATTTGGGTCGCGGATGGATACGTTTCTTCCAGTCGGGACGGCTGTAAAAGTTGCAGTCGGCGATCGAGTCAAAGGTGGAGAGACCATCCTGGGGGAATTGCAATGAAAACCACTGGACTTCGTCAATCATTCGGAAGAGATGGGAAGCGGCGCAAGGCCGCCATGCACCTGATTCCGAATCTATTTACGACAGGGAATCTACTCTCTGGAGTATTTTCGATGCTGTCCGTATTCAATGCGAACTACATGGTCGCAGCGGTCGCAATTCTGGTGGCAATGATCTTCGACGTGCTCGATGGAAAGTCGGCGCGGTTGACAAACAGCACCAGCCATTTCGGCCTCGAATACGACTCGTTGTCCGACGTGGTGTCGTTCGGGGTTGCTCCCGGCCTCTTGATTTATTCCTGGGCGCTGAGCGGACAGGGTACGTTTGGTGTGGCGGTGATGTTCGCCTACGTGGCGATGGGTGCGGTTCGGTTGGCCCGGTTTAATTCGACTGTGGCCGTGTCGGACGGCAAGTACTTTACCGGGTTGGCTATTCCTGCGGCGGCAGGGGTCGTGGCGTCGCTCGTGATTTTCGACCACTATAGCGTCAGGATTGGAACGGAAGTGAAGCCCATTCTCGTTTTGATTATTACGCTGACCCTTTCATTCTTAATGGTGAGCACCATCAAGTATCGAAGCTTTAAAGACATGAAGTTCCGCGGTGGTCGGCACATCACTTATCTGGTGTGGGGGATTTTGGTGCTCATGCTCGTGGCCGCATGGCCACAAGTCATGTTGTTTGTCATTTTCGCTGGATATGCCTTGCTTGGTCCGGCAGAACGGGTCGTCGGACTTCTGGCCAAGATGGCCGGGAAGCGTCCATCGACCAAGACCGAGCAGTCGGTGATTGAATCGAAGTTCTAGTGGCTGCGACGAGGAATAGTACGCGATTCGCACAGCAGTAAGAGAGCTGGTGCATGGTGCAAACCAGCCTGTGCGGCGCCGAACTCGCCTCTGAGCCAGAATCCGTGAAACCCCAGTAATGGATTCCGCCTCGCCCCCGTGACAGGGCGTAATGAAGGGCTGTGGACAGCGATACGTTGTTCATGGCTAAATCAGGGTGGTACCACGGAGCTTCTCAAGCCTCCGTCCCTGGGTCCAAGGGATGGGGGCGTTTGTGTTTTTGCAGACTGCTGAATATGGAAGTCGGCAACTAGAGTGATTCCCTTGCTCCCAGAGCGCGCACGATCAGACTATGCTCGGTCGATCGGCGCAGTGAGAAATCACTCCAGTCGCCCTCAGTGGTGTAGGATGCGGCGGCCTCGCCTTGGAAAGGGCGCATTTCGGCGCGCCAGGGCTGGGAGGGTGAGAATGACGTCCGTCTTGAGCAGTCTGAACCAAAGAGAGGTGGAGACATGACACGGATGATACGGATCTTCGATACGACCCTACGTGATGGAGAGCAATCTCCAGGGGCCAGTATGAATGTGGAAGAGAAAATCATGGTGGCGAAGCAGCTGGCACGTTTGGGTGTCGATATCATCGAGGCAGGATTTGCCTATAGCTCGCCCGGGGATTTTGAAGCGGTGCGGCGAATCGCACAGGAAGTCGAGGGACCGACGATTTGCAGCTTGGCGCGGGCGCGTCCGGAGGATATCGATCGAGCCTGGGAGGCATTGAAAGGGGCCCCGAAGGTCCGCATTCATACGTTTCTCTCGACCTCGGATATCCACTTGAAGCACCAGTTCAGAATGACGCGTGATGAGGCGAAGAGGCGCGCGGTCGAGATGGTGCAACGGGCGAGGGACTATGTGGACGATGTGGAGTTTTCGCCCATGGATGCCAGTCGCTCCGATCCTGCCTATCTCTATGAGGTGATCGAGGCGGTGATTGCCGCAGGAGCCGTGACGATCAATATTCCTGATACGGTTGGCTACGCGGTGCCACAAGAATTCGGCCGGCTCATTCGTGGCATTCGCGAGCAGGTGCCAAACAGTGCGAAGGCGGTAATCTCCGTCCACTGCCACAACGACCTGGGCTTAGCCGTGGGGAACAGCTTGGCGGCGGTGTTCGAAGGGGCCGGCCAAGTCGAGTGCACGATCAATGGGATCGGTGAGCGGGCAGGGAACACGGCACTGGAAGAAATTGTCCTGGGGCTTCGGACCAGGAAAGATTTCTATCAGGCCGACACGAAGATTCATACCGAAGAGATCTCGAAGGCCAGCCGATTGGTCAGCAAGATTACCGGCATGGTGGTGCAGCCCAACAAGGCGATCGTCGGGGCGAACGCCTTCGCCCATACATCCGGCATTCACCAAGATGGCCTGCTGAAGGACAAGACGACCTATGAAATCATGCGGCCGGAGTCGATTGGGTTGGTTGAGAGCAAGATGGTCATGGGGAAGCTTTCAGGCCGACATGCGTTTCGACAGCGGTTGGTGGAGCTGGGGTATACGCTTTCGGACGGGGAGGTCAACCATGCGTTTGAGCGGTTCAAGAAGTTGGCCGATCAAAAGAAGGAGATCTACGAAGAGGATCTCGAAGTCATTGTCTCCGAAGAGTTGGCCAAAATAGCCGATCATATCACCTTGAAATCGTTCCATGTTGCCAGCGGGACTGATCAAGTTCCAACCGCCACGGTCGAACTTGAGATCGACGGACGAACGATCTCGCAGACCGGGACAGGCGATGGGCCGGTTGATGCGGTCTATCGGACGATTGCCACAATCACGCAGACGAAGAGCACGCTCCTCATGTACGTCGTGAAGGCGATCACTGGTGGGACCGATGCCCAGGGCGAAGTCTCAGTCCGGGTTCAAGAAGATGGACACACCGTCTCAGGCCATGGGGCGGATACGGATATCATCATGGCCTCGGCGCGGGCTTATCTCAATGCGCTAAACAAGTTGTCGTACCTGGCGGGAAAACAGGCGCAGGGCGAGCAGAAGGTGAACTTGATTTAGGGAAAGTGACCACGGTAGAGTCTCCGGCTCCGGCCTGAGACCAGGAAGATATCGTTGGCTGTGAGGTGCTCCGTGGTTCACGTCACCCTGGCAGATCGGCCGAAGTTTCTGGCCGGCGATCATACTGTTCTGCGAGAGCTGCTGCATCCAGCGAAACAACCGCTCGCGCTTGGCTATAGTGCGGCGCATGGGACATTGGCTCCCGGCGCTCGGTCGAAATGGCACAGGCTGACGTCCTCAGAGGTCTACTACATTATCGCCGGTCGGGGACGATTGACCGTGGACGAATCGGTCGTCGCGGTGGAACCAGGCTCCGTCATCTATGTGCCGCCGGGAGGCAAGCAGTCGCTGGAAAACAGTGGATCCACCGCCATCGAGTTCCTCTGCTTGGTCGATCCTGCTTGGCGACCAGAGGATGAGGAAATCCTGGAATAGAGGCTTGTGCGGTCAAAACTTACAAAGATGGAGAGTGGTCTGTGAAGGCGAAGATTGCCGTACTAGCCGGTGATGGAGTGGGTCGGGAGATTGTCCCTGAAGCCGTGAAGGTGCTGAAGGCTGTGGCTGAGAAGTTCCAGCACACATTCGAGTTTCTATCCGGTGATGTCGGCGGGCAGGCCATCGACAAAGTGGGCGTCCCGCTCCCTCAGGAGACGCTGACCCTGGCCAGACAGAGCAATGCCGTCTTGCTCGGCGCGGTCGGCGGTCCCAAGTGGGAAGGGCTGGAATATAGCTTGCGTCCGGAGCGCGCACTTTTGGGATTGCGCGAGCATCTGGGCCTCTACGCAAATTTACGGCCGGCGAAGTTGTATCCGATGTTGGCCGATGCCTCCACGCTGAAACGCGAAGTGATTGAGGGGATCGATATCCTCGTCATTCGGGAACTGACCGGCGGCATCTATTTCGGCAAGCCCAAAGGTATTGAGAAGCTGCCGAACGGGAGAGAACGAGGCATCAACACCGAGGTCTATACCACTGAAGAAATCCAACGCATTGCGAAAGTGGCGTTCGAGGCGGCGAGAAAGCGTCGGAAAAAAGTGATGTCCGTCGACAAAGCGAACGTTTTGGAGTCATCAGAACTCTGGCGTCGTGTGGTCACCGACGTCCACAAGGATTACCGGGATGTGGAGTTAAGTCATATCTATGTCGACAATGCGGCAATGCAACTCGTGCGCAACCCGCGTCAGTTCGATGTGATGCTCTGTAACAATATATTCGGTGACATTCTGAGCGATGAAGCCGCGATGTTGACTGGGTCAATCGGCATGTTGCCGTCGGCCAGTATTGGAGCGCAGGTCGGACTGTTCGAACCGATCCACGGCAGCGCGCCGGACATTGCCGGGAAGAATGTGGCGAATCCTATTGCAACGATTGCGTCGGCGGCTATGATGCTGTCCTATGCCTTCAAGTTGGATAAAGAAGCAGCAGCCATTGAGCAGGCGATCGTGAAAACCCTCGATCTCGGCTATCGGACGAAAGATATTCATAGTCCGGGTACTCGCCTTGTCAGTACGACAGAGATGGGCGAGGCCATCCGGCGAAATCTGAACTAGCTAGGATTATCGAGACGGATGAGTACAGATCTCAAAACTGGATTGATCCGGACCGTTTCCGGTACCGGAGACTCTGGGTGGTCTGGTGACGGAGCTGGGGCCCTTGCTGCTTGTCTGAATGAGCCGAAGAGTCTCACCCTCGATGTAGAGGGAAACCTCTTCATCGCCGACTCTGAGAACCACGTCGTTCGAAAGATCGACCGGAAGACCAACTGTATCAGGACGGTGGCGGGCCGAATTCAGGGGGTTGAATCAGGAGCAAAACCCGTCTCGCCCGCTCCGGTGGCTGAGGGAGTGGATGACGATCCTTTTGCCGAAAGCGGCACTGTCAATTCGCACGCCTTTACCCATCAGACTGACTTGAGTGGGACCGTGCGTTATGTTGTGACCGGTACAGCGCCGGCGAGACGCTTCAGTGGCGACGGTGGTCCTGCGGATCAAGCTCTGTTGAATTTTCCGACCGCGGTTGTAGTCGATCGGGCAGGGCATCTCTACATTGCGGACACCTTGAACCATCGGGTGCGGCGTGTGGATGCGGCAACAGGGGTGATCACGACAGTCGCCGGCCTGGGTCAACCTCGGTGCTCTGGTGACGGAAAATTGGCCGTGGATGCTGGGTTGAACGAACCGGCTGCCTTAGCGGTGAGTGACGGGGGCGTCCTCTATATTGCGGACCAGAGCAACAACCGCGTGAGGGCGGTGGATTTGACTACCGGAATGATTTATACGGTCGCAGGGACAGGAACGGCTGCGTATAATGGAGATGATGTGGCTGCGACGGAAACCGGTCTAGCAGGTCCCAGCGGATTGGCGCTTGCGTCAGATGGCACGTTGTTCATTGCCGATAGCTTCAACGGAAGGATTCGAGCTGTTGATCCCGTCACTGGACTCATACGAACTGTGGTGGGAGACGGCGGTGAGTATCGGTACCAGGGGCCTGACGAACCACCCAGCAGCAGTCTCTCTCGGCCATCGGGGATTGCGTTGGATGAACAGGGGAATCTCTTCTTCACCGATTCGGACAATCATCTGGTACGGCGATGGGATCGAATCACTGGGCGTATTGAGCGCATTGCCGGAGTTGGTGTGGCACACTACGGGGGCGACGAGGGCGCGGCCCTCGATGCCAGCTTGAGTTACCCCTTTGGAGTCGTGATGGATCGTGCGGGGCATTTGCTCGTGGCCGACACATTCAATCATCGTATTCGCGAGGTCGCGCTGTAGGTAGGATCGAAGCTCATGTTGAAAAAGAAATCAGGGTATGTCGTGGCGGTCGTCGGTGCGACCGGGGCGGTCGGCACAGAAATGATCGAGGTGCTCGAGGAGCGAAAGTTTCCCGTCATACGTTTGGTCCTGCTCGCATCGGCTCGTTCGGCCGGCGGTATGGTGACATTTGAGGGAAACGAGGTGCCCATTGAGGTGTTGACGAAGGACTCGTTTGCCGGCGTGGACATCGCGCTTTTTTCTGCCGGGGCGGATCTTAGTCGAGAGTTTGCTCCGATCGCGGTGAAGGCCGGTGCGGTGGTGATCGATAATAGTGCCGCCTGGAGGATGACGCCTGAAGTGCCGCTCGTGGTGCCGGAGGTGAACGCGCACGACATTCAACGGCACAAGGGTATCATTGCCAATCCGAATTGTTCCACGATTCAAATGGTCGTGGCGCTGAAACCCCTGCACGACGAGGCCAGGATCAAGCGGATTGTCGTCACGACCTTTCAATCGGTCTCGGGCACAGGGAAAGATGCCATGGATGAGCTGATGGCGGAATGCCAAGACCTGCTGAGCTTCAAGTCGGCGAGTCCCAAGGTCTATCCCTATCAGATCGCCTTCAATTGCTTGCCTCAGATCGACGATTTTCTGCCGTCAGGATATACGAAGGAAGAGATGAAGATGGTTCATGAAACTAGAAAGATCATGGGCGACCAGTCAATTCAGGTGACGGCGACGACGGTGCGGGTCCCGGTGTATGTCGGACATTCGGAAGCCGTCAACATTGAGACTGAGCGGAAGTTATCGGCCAACGAGGCCCGCGCCATTCTATCCACCGCACCCGGCGTGCTGCTCTATGACGATCCGGCACACAAGATCTATCCCATGCCGTTGGAGGTTGCCGGGAAGGATGAGGTCTATGTCGGCCGCATTCGTGAAGATGAGTCGATCGCCAATGGTCTCAATCTGTGGGTGGTGGCGGATAATTTGCGCAAAGGGGCCGCACTCAATGCGGTGCAAATCGCAGAACATTTGGCTCAAGGCTAATGGCTGAGTGGGGAAGTCTGGGCAAGGTTTTCATCGGAGTCGGGCTATGCGTGGTGCTGGTCGGCCTGTTGCTGCTGATCGCAGACCGCGTTCCAGGAATCGGGAATCTCCTGGGATGGTTCGGCAAGCTTCCCGGCGACATCTATATTCGACGGGATAACTTCAGTTTCTCATTTCCCCTCGCAACCAGCCTGCTCCTGAGCGTCATCCTGAGTCTGGTATTCTATTTAATAACATGGATCTTTCGCCGGTGAAGCAGCTGAGGGGTGGAGTGTGCCGTGCCATCTTGGCCGGAGCATGCCTTCTGAGCCTGTCCTCGGGAGCCGAGGCAGGCGAGTCGATTCGAGTTCTGCTGTCGACCGACGTGCCACGGCTCGAAATCCGCGCAGACAGTCTGTTGTGGGTTACGGATGCAAAAGGCCGTGGTCAGGCTTTGCGCGCGCCGGTCCAGGTCGCAGCCGCGGGAACGGGGTTTCTGCAGAATGGCGTCCGTATGCAGACGGAGCAACTGACGGTGAATGGCGGAGAGCAAGGCCTCACGCTGACCTTTCCACGGCCCGCTCGGAACCCCAACGGTGCGGGGATGTCATCGGGCGACTCCGGCACGACGATCTCGGTAAGCGGCATTATCCATCTCGTACGAAGAGGCAAGGGGTTTTTGGTCATTAATCGGGAGATGTTGAAAGCGCAGGCGGTCGCCGCACGGACCTATGCGCTCTACCAGCAGATGTTGAGCGCCACGCGGGAGTACGACGTGGAGGCGACGGTGCAAGACCAAGTCTATCGCGGGAAGCAGGGAATTGATGCGGGGATCTTGCGCGCGGTCGAAGATACACGCGGATTGATCGTGACCTATCAGGATGCGCCGATCTACGCAGCCTTCTCATCGACAGCCGCCGGGTTGACGGAAGATGCCATGAATGTGTGGTCGAAAGAGTATCCCTATCTCAAGGGCGTAGAGTGTCCCTTCGACCTTGCGTCGCCCTATTATCAATGGAAGTCCTCCTTCAAAATCGACACCCTCGAACAGAGTTTGCGACAGCAGGGATTTTCCGTGGGGACGATCGCGACGATGACGCCCTTGTCGTTCACACGTGGGGGGCGAGTCGCAAAGTTGCGCATCCTTCATTCCGGTGGAGAATTGATTCTTCGCGGAGAAGAGTTACGGAAGGCGGTTGGGTACGCCATCATACCCAGTACGCAGTTTGCCATTGAATCCATCGGCCAAGATGTGGTGCTTTCCGGTTTCGGTGCGGGCCACGCCGTCGGCATGTGCCAGTGGGGCGCGAAAGAACTGGCTGAGCTAGGCTATCCCTTCTCGACGATTCTTCGGTATTATTATCCAGGTACCGAACTGCAGAATATGACGCTGGCCAAACCTCCGACCCCTCCATCTTCCTGATGCAGCTCTCCGAATTCGACTTTCCGTTTGACAGCTCGCTCATTGCCGCTCACCCAATCCTCCCGCGCGATCATGCCAGGTTGCTCGTTCTGCAGCGTCTTGACCGCTCACTTGTCCATCGCCGCGTCGACGAGTTGTCCGATCTTCTTCAGCCCGGCGATCTCCTCGTGGTCAACAATACGAAGGTGTTGACCGCGCTCGTGGTTGGACGGAAGCGTCCTTCCGGTGCGGAGGTCGAGATCCTTTTTGTGAAGGATCTTGGCGATGCGATCTGGGAAGTGCTGATCAAGGGAACGTTCCGGCTTGGACAGATTATTGAGATGGGCGCAGAGGCTTCTGCTGTGGTGGTCGAGCGTGGCGCGACCCGAACGACGGTTCGGGTCGAGAGCCCGATTCCGTTGTCTGAATGGCTGCGACGATATGGTCGAATGCCGCTTCCACCCTACATGAAACGGGGGCCGACCGACCAGGATCGAGAATGGTACCAAACCCTGTTCGCGCAGCATGAAGGCGCTATTGCGGCGCCGACTGCCGGGCTCCATTTCACACCGGCGCTGCTGGCACGGCTGCAACAGCGAGGGATCGGTTTCACGACCGTTACGCTCCATGTTGGTGTTGGGACCTTCAAACCGGTGACGGTCAATCAGATCGAAGACCATCGGATGGGCGCAGAATGGATCGAGGTCGGAGCAGAGGCGGTTTGTGCTATCGAGCAGGTGCGAGCGACAGGGAGACAAATTGTCGCTGTCGGAACCACGGTCGTACGCGCGCTCGAAACTGCGGCTCGCGCGGACGGCCAGATCCGACCCTATCGTGGAGAAACCGATATGTTCATGACACCAGGGTTTCCGTTCAAGGTGGTCGATGCCCTCCTCACGAATTTTCACTTACCACGTACCACATTGTTGATGCTGGTCTCCGCATTGGCCGGGACCGAATTTCTTCGACAGGCCTATGCAGAGGCGGTTCGCGAGCGGTACCGCTTCTACAGCTATGGTGATGCGATGTTGATTCTTTAGTCAGTCAATACGTCATCACGACTTCAAGTCAAAGCCCTGAGCTTTCGCTGACATTAGACTTTACGACCTGAGGACGTTCGACGAATCGACCTACAGCAACTCGCGGTTGATCTTGATAGGGACGGACGTTTTGAGCGATTCACTGTAGGCCATCAGAGCACGTTGTTGCTTTTGAAAGAGGACATCCTGCACAGCACGGTCCTTCGCCGCGGCGGCCTTTGCAGGATCTGATTCCGTTTGCCGTAACGTGAGGGATTGCGCCTCGGCAAGCTCGGCAGGGGTAAGGGCGACGGCGTCGCGAATGATCATCCGGGCTTTGTTGCTCAGCACTTCTTTCGCTTCCATCGCTTCGAATATCGAGGGCGTCAGATGATTCGCTGCCAGGAGCCGTTGGTAGATCTCCGGATCGAAGGTGCCGTTCTTTTGAAAATCCGGGATCTGCATAATGGCTTCACGCAAGTCGTCGTCAGCCACGGTGAGGCCCATGTTCTTTGCCGCGATGAGCCAGGTCCGATTGTCGACGAGTTGATCCACCACTAATTGCTTGATCGTTTCGTCTTTGAATTCTCCAGGGACTTTGTCCTTATAGAAGCGATAGGAATTCTCATAGGCGCGTCGGAATTCATCGCGGGATACGGTGAGATCTCCGACGGAGGCGACGACGGCGCCAGCGCCGGCGCCGGGCTGATCACGGAACCCCCACCAGCCCATGGTGATGACGAAGGTGAGGGCGATGACCCCCATGATGGACTTGAGGAGCCACGGATAGCTATGAGACGCTTCGCGCATCAATTTGAGCATGGCAACCCCTCGGGAAATTCGTATGGACGGATTCTACTCAGGGATCTGTGCAAAGGCAAGAGACGACGTTTCCTCCAAACTGCGATCTCAGGATCGAGTGGGTTGTCTGTTCGTGAAGACG
>Ga0307473_10000145_pt1 | contig 13584 bp, 10 predicted proteins | sample atmos_gasesAM5C__FD_203744 | JGI IMG/M metagenome (GOLD analysis project Ga0307473, IMG submission 203744) | Hardwood forest soil microbial communities from Morgan-Monroe State Forest, Indiana, United States - atmos_gasesAM5C_515 | ecosystem: Environmental > Terrestrial > Soil > Temperate...
GTTCGACCGTAGTGTTGTTCTTGAAGAAATAGTTATGGCAATAGGCATTCATATTAGGAAGTGACGACAAACTCATGTGCGGAATAGCCGGACAGATCAATTTTGACAGCGCACCGGTCATCCCCCAGCGCATTACAGCCATGGGTACAAGTTTGCGCCATCGCGGACCCGATGATGCTGGGGTCTACGTGCACGGGCCGGTCGGCCTCGCTCATCAGAGGCTGAGTATTCTGGATCTTAGCCCAGCGGGACACCAGCCCATGTCAAATGAAGACGGTACGGTCTGGGTCGTCTTCAACGGTGAAATCTACAACTTCGAAGAGTTGCGCAGTCAACTATGCGATCGTCACGTTTTTCGGTCGAGAACGGATACGGAGGTTATCGTTCATCTCTACGAAGAGTTTGGAATGGACTGTGTGGCCATGTTGCGTGGGATGTTTGCCATAGCCATTTGGGATGCACGGGAGCACCGACTTATCCTGGCTAGGGATCGTGTGGGGAAGAAGCCCTTGTACTACGCCCAGGGTGGAAACAGTCTCACCTTCGCATCCGAGCTCAAGGCACTGTTGGTCGGAGCCCCACCACGAGATGTCGATCCTGTCGCAGTGCATCACTATTTAACCTTTCAATACGTCCCAGCGCCGTGGTCGATTTTTCAAGGAATCAAGAAGCTTCGCCCCGGCCATATATTGGTTTGCGAGCACGGAGCATGTACAGAGCGAGCATATTGGGCAGTGTCCTATCGAGAGAAGCGTAGAGGCCGTAGCGAGCTGGAATGCCAAAAGGAATTTCTCTCGCTGTTACGTGATGCCACGAGGTTGCGGCTTGCCAGCGACGTCCCCTTGGGAGCTTTTCTGAGCGGAGGATTGGACTCGAGCGCAATCGTGGCAATGATGAGTGAGCTCACCCATCAACCTGTAAAGACGTTCTCAATCGGTTTCAAGGAAGATGCGTTCAACGAACTACCCTATGCGCGTGAAGTGGCCAAAAGGTTCGGCACAGACCATCACGAGTTCATCGTTGAGGACTCAGGGATCGATATATTGCACACATTGGCCAGGGTCTTTGATGAGCCATTCGCAGATTCCTCCGCGATTCCTACCTACTATGTATCACGGATGAGTCGACAGTTTGTCACAGTGGTTTTGAACGGAGATGGCGGTGACGAATTGCTTGCCGGCTATCCGAGGTATCGAACTACGGCATTTGATCGTGCAATGTATGGGTTGTGTCGGATATCGACGCAGGAGCACATATCCAGAGTGGTCGGCAAATTGCCTGTGCGGGGCGCCTTGCTGGCAAGAATTAAAAACCGGCTGGAGCGGCTGAGCCAACCCTTTAGCCACACCTATCTCGGACGGGTCTGTTTTTTCGGTCCTGAAGAAAAAGATGGTATCTATACCTCAGAGTTTAAGAGCACTGTACAGGGAGATGACTCTCTTGACCTCCTGATCGAATGGTTCGAAAAAGTTGCGTCGGCAAATCTGCTTGATCAATTGCTGGGCGTGGATACGATGAGCTATTTGCCGGATGATTTGCTGGTTAAGGTAGATCGTGCAACGATGGCACATGGACTCGAAGCACGGTCACCGTTTCTGGATCATCACCTTATCGAATTCTGCGCCGCTCTCCCGACTGAGCATAAGATCCGAGATGGAGAGGCAAAATATCTTCTGAGGGCGGTGATGAGGGACAGACTTCCGTCGAGCATCCTTCAGCGACCGAAGATGGGTTTTGGGGTACCAATTGACCAATGGTTTCGAGGACCGTGCCGGAAGATCGTGGAGGAGACCCTGTTGTCTTCTCGATGTCTACAGCGAGGGTATTTTGAGCCTGAGCAGATTCGACGCATGGTTCTTGGGCAATGCCAAGGGCGTGCGAGTTATGGCTCGCGTGTCTATGCCCTTCTCATGCTGGAACTATGGCATCACGAGTATGTGGACCATGCGGGCTGGGGGAGATTCAGCCAGGAGAAGATCCATGCGGTCGCATGATCGAACCAGTGAAATCGTTCTGATTTGCCCGAGCTGCCGGGTTGAGTTGACCCATGGGACATCATATTCACAGTATTGCAGAAATACAAAGGCGGTTCGAGGAGGAGAGTATTACCGACGTACAAACGACAACGCTGATCAAATACTCGGACCAGCTTGATGTGTTCCGGTTCGGGGAATGCGGGGGGCTATTAGCATGAGAGGCCGAAAAAAGCCGAATGAGAACTTTGCAATAATGGAGCAGCAGGGGACTGCAGAACTTCGGAGGGTCGGATGAAAGCACATTGCTCAAAAACGAGTCATGTAACAGTGCAGGTGCCCTTCAAACGGGTGCGAAAGCAATCCTCTCCCCTGGCTATTCGGAAAAGTTACTTGCCATTCGGGCAACCGAATTTCTCCGAGAAAGAAATCGCTGCAGTAACGAAGGTCATGCGTTCCGGATGGGTCGGCATGGGAGCGGAAACGTTAGCGTTCGAGAAAGAACTTGCGGCGTTCCTGGACGTTCCGCACGTGGTGACGGTGAATTCTTGCACGTCTGCGCTATTCCTCTCTCTCCTCATGGCAGGTGTGGGACCTGGCGATGAAGTGATCTGCCCGAGTATGACGTGGTGCAGCTCTGCCAATGCCGCAATCTATCTTGGAGCCGTTCCCGTATTTGCCGACATTGACGTCGCGACATGGAGCGTCACGCCTCAGACCATTCAAGAAAAGCTTACTCGTAAAACGAAGGCCGTCGTCGTCGTGCATTTCGGCGGTCTGGCTCTGGATATAGAAGCCATTCGGCAGGTCGTTCCCGCCGGTGTCGCGATCATAGAAGATGCTGCGCATGCTTTTGGCAGCAGATTTGTGAACGGCCGGTACGTGGGAACCTCTGGGAACCTCACCTGTTTCAGTTTTTACGCCAATAAGAATCTTTCGACGGGAGAAGGAGGAGCCGTCGCGCTGTACGATGATGAATATGCCGACCGGATTCGATCCCTGCGACAGCATGGTCTCCCGCTGGATGCATGGAAACGGTTTACTCACCCACACATATTACTGACCAATGAGCTCCATCATCTTGGGTATAAGATGAACTATACGGACCTTCAGGCTGCGATCGGCCGTGCACAGCTTTCCCGATTTCTCGAGATGGCCGCAATGCGAGCTCAGGTGGCTCAGTATTATGTCGATGCGTTAGGAGAGATGATTCCAGCGGTGAGGTGGCAGAAGGGCTGTACAGATCCCTATCATGCCCGACATCTTTTTGTGGTGCAGTTGCCGCTCGAACGGCTATCCGGGAGTCGAAACGACGTGGTGTTGGCCTTAAGGGCAAGAAATATCGGCGCGGCCATCCACTATGCGCCGCTGCATCGTATGCCATTATACTGCGGTCAAAACCAGCCTCCGGCGCTGCCGTTCACAGACGCCGTGAGCAATTCAGCTTTGACGCTTCCCATCAGCGCGAAAATGACACTGAAGGATGCAGACTATGTGGCTGGTCAGTTTATGTCGATACTGGACGGGTATCGCAAGACCGAGGGGTGAACCGGAATGCGCTTCACGCTGTAGATTGGAGAGGCAGGGCTAACGTCCTAAAGACTGACCTACTCGCTTCAGCAGTTGATCCGCACGAGTCGATTCGCCCTGATCATACTGGATTGTTTCCAGTAACAACTCGCCCTGTCCCGTCAAAACTACAAGACCTTTTCCGAGTTGCACCTCAACGATGCGTCCCGGTATAGCTCCGACGTATCGGCGCGGTGACGGCATCACGTGAGCCGACCAGATGCGGAGGAGACGCCCGTCGTGATAGGTGAACGCTCCGGGGTAGGGAACGGTGACTGCACGAATCAAATTATGGATGTGGCCTGCCGGCCTAGTCCAGTCGATTTCGTTGTCAGAGGGGTGCCACTTGCAGGTATATGTTGCGCGTGCATGGTCTTGGGGCGTTGACGGTGCCGTTCCTGATAGGAGCTGGGGGAGGTTGCGGTCAAGAAGTTCTAGATAGGTATGCGTAACTCTGTCAAGAATGGTCGCAATCGTTTCATCTTTACCGATAGGAACGGATTGTTGGTCGACGATGTCTCCGGTGTCGACAGTTTCAGCCATGTGAATGAGTGTGGCCCCCGTCTGCTTCTCGCCGTTGATCATGGCCCATACAGTTGGTGAGAATCCTCGATACTCAGGCAGAAGCGAGTCGTGGAACACAAACGCGCCAAGGCGTGCTCGTTGATACAATGCCGACGGAATCATGTAACGCCAGCTGACCGCAAAGATGAGATCGATCGACGTTGAATCCCAGAACGACTGAAGCGTTGGGGTCGTCAACGTACGAGTCTCAAAGAATCGCCCACCGACAGATGTTGTGAAGTCTCGGATACGATCACAAAATGGCGGCTCCCAGGCAGTCTCTTTGAAGCTGAATACGACGAGTTCGCTCTCCGGCGCCAGTTTTCGCAGGCGTTCGAGAAAACGAAGACCACGATTGGTAGCACAGCAAACGGCAATGCGCATTATGTCCTCGGAGCGTCCGTGACCGTGGTCTCTTGGCGGATGTGATAGGTAGGGCGATCCATCATTCGAAAGTGCAAGCGGGCCACGTATTCTCCGATGATCCCGATGGAAAACAGCTGGGCCCCTGAAAAAATGACAATGATCGAGGCGAGGAATGGAAATCCGGGAACGGGATTGCCGAGCCAGAAATATCGCACAACGACATAGCCAAGGATGCCGATTCCAAAGAGCGTCATGGCAAACCCCATCAGGCTCGCCATTCGCAACGGCAGCCCGCTGTAGCCGGTGATCATATTGAAGGCATGGACAAGGAGTCGCCCGACACTGTAATGAGAGGTGCCTGAGTGGCGGGGAGCATGGTGGACCGGAAGTGCAGAAATATGGGTTGTTCCCCAGGACAACAGGACATCGATGGAAACAGATGGGGCGCGATAATCGGCAAAGCAGTCGCGCAGCGATGTCCGTATCGCGCGGAATGCACTGACGCTTCTCGCCGTGTGGACTCCAAGGGCAACTTGAAGCGCTATCTTGGTAACTTGTGACGCCATGTTCCGCCACATGCCGTGCTGTTCTGCTACCGGTGTCCCATATACCACGTCATAGCCCTTGGCGATCTCAGCAAGAAGCTTAGGGATATCCTCGGGTGAATGCTGAAGGTCATCGTCCATGGTCACGATGACGGCACCATGGGCAGCTCGGATTCCGCACAACAGCGCGTTGTGTTGTCCGTAGTTACGCGTGAGGCTGATCCCTCGAAGATTGTCATGTGTTCGGGTCAACTGATCAATTGTGTTCCATGTGTCGTCCATGCTCCCGTCATCGATCAGTAGGATTTCATAACGATGTGGTGATGGGAGAAGCACCGCTTCCAGCCGCGAGACCAGGACTGGAAGGATGGCGTGGCTCTTGTATGCCGGTATGACAACAGAAAGATCGAGGGGATAGGTGTTCTGTGCGTCCGCGGCTTGATGATCCGGGGGCCTAGAGCCCCTGGAGATATCAGGAAGCGGCGCGTGGGATCTGTTGGTAGAGGGTCGCATCATCGTATGTCGCCGATTGCACGAAGCCGGACTCTAATAGGTAATGAACAAGATTGGCTGAGGACGGAGGGGAGGACAGGTTCCCTCCTGGTGGTGCACCGGCTGATCCAAACAATAACACCTGCGAGACGTCCCGATTCTGTAGGGCGGCTAGGTAAGCATCGTGTTGCAGGTTTTCCCATCCATAGCCCAGCGGGAGGCCGATCGTTCTTGTCCGACATGCCCAGTGCACGTTGTTGTGACGGGCTGGAATAATGAGCAGAAAGGAGCCTGGTTTCAATTTCGCGCACAAGGCGGCGAGTTGCGGAGTGGAGGGGGTTGCACTGGCAGCCGGAGGAGCTGCGTCCTGTGGCCAGGAGAGTCCCAAAATGTCAGATCCCGCTCCTGGAACAAACACGAGCAAAACAATTAAAAAGGCGGCAATGGGAAGTAGACGTTGCGCAGGAGCCCAGTAAGCCGCCAGTGATCGAGAGGCGTCTATGCCGGTCTTGATAGCACAGGACACGGCAATGATTGCGCAAGGCAGAATAAGCAGCCCGTAATGTAAATATCCTCTCCTTGAGAACTGCAAGAGCCCGGCCAGAGTCGAAAGAGTCGTCACGCCAAGCAGACGCATGTCCATGAGAGAATGTGTGTCTCGTGACTTCGGGCGAGCCGCAAAGGCTATCCAGACAATCATGGCAAGGAGAAATCCACCCGATAAGGGTTGCGTTGCGGCCCACAGCCCGCTGACATGATCGAGCCAGATTCCCTGTGCTGTGTATCCTGCCGCAAAGGCGAGGCCCATTCCCAAAGCAGCCCATCCTCCACCGTCCAGCCACATTGCGAGTACGAACGTCGCGGCGGTTCCGATCGCCACAATTGCGAAGTCAACGAGCCGATTCAGAAGGGATTGGTCTTTGTATGAGGGAACAATGATCAAGGCGGTCATGCCGAGCATGAGGAGACCGGCCTGTTGTTTGACGAAGAGGCAGATTCCGCACGCAAGAAAGAGACACACCAGACCGGCTGTCGAATGCGAATGTCGCTCGCAGAGATTTAAGAGGAGAAGCCCGATCAGGAACGGAATCGTCGAAATCGGTTCGGTAGATCCACTCAGCCCTTCAAGGTGGTGCATGAAAACGAGATAGGCTGTTGAGCCCAAGAGACCGCCCCACCAGGACGTCACCGATGTCATGAGCACAATTCCTACCAACCCGGCGTTGGCCAACAAGATGCCTAAGTAGGCCCATTGAAGGCTGGGAAGTGTGCCGTCCGTGAGTCGAAAAACCGTTTCCCAGAAACGATAGACGCCGGGAAAGTAGATATATCGAGCCCAGGGTGCATGAGTGGGTCCGTCAGCAAGATCCCGTGCATTCAAGACGTAGAAGTAAAAGTCGACACCGCCGATCGAGGGTCGCGAAGACAACAGAACGCTCACCGCCTGCCATAACAAGATGAGCGCAGTCGCGCCAAACAAATAAGGGGTCCACCGATGGATTGCATTCGATGTTGTTCCCGCTATTGCGGTCGCCATGGGTCTCGAATCCATAAGAGTAACCATGCAATGGATTCCATCGGGTTGCAATCAAAAAGCAGTTTGTCGGGTGCGAGGGAACAGCTCCTGAATATCTCAGAAAACTAAGGGTGGTCATGCCGGCCCAAAGGAGACATCTCGTTGACAGGATATCCGAAACAAGAGATTCTGAGCTTGGGCGCACCCGACGTACTCATCATCGCCGACGGAGTCCACAGAAAATGCGCGTATTCCCGATTAGCTCTTGAGTTGAGGGGCCCGAGAAGGGGATGGCGCCCGTTGCATGTCCGTCGAAGAACTAACTGCGATGAATGATGTATCGGCCCAAACGGCTTAATCAGGGGGAATATTGGTCAGGGGGAACATTGGAATGGTCGGGGATTCGTCTGCTGTATCCGTCAAAGAGCCTTGCCGGCCACTGAAGGTCTGTTTTATTTCGCCGCTGGGGTATGGCTTATACAATCCTCAAAGTAATCTTCCTTTCGGCGGGGCTGAGGTTCAGTTTTTCTTGCTTGCCACTGCATTGGCGAACGATTCGGCCTATGACGTATCCGTTCTTACGACGGTAGATCATCAACCTGGTATTGAGTCCCGGGGTGGGGTGAGAGTGCACAAGCGTTTGGGGCGACGCCGAATGGAACCGAAATCTCGGCAGGGTGTCTTTGATCGTTTTCGGGAATTAACAGACTATCTGTTGGCGTTTAGAGAGATGAGACAACAGTTCATCAAAATTGATGCAGATATTTATTTGCATGCCGGAGCTGGAGTGGAAGTGGGTGCATATGGGCTGATTTGTCGACTTCTCAGACGGCGATTTCTCTTTTTTATAGCCTCCTCGGCTGATTTGTGGGAGCCTTACGGGAAGGTCGAAGGCCCTCTTAAGTGGCTGTTTCCTTTAGGGGTTAAGGCGGCCCATGAAGTCGTCTGCCGATCTTCAGAACAACAAGATCGCTTGCACAGTCAGTACGGTCGAAAGGGTGTATTGATACGTACCGGTCATCCGCGCCCGCCAACGCGGGGTGCTCCCAAGTCCTATGTGTTGTGGGTCGGAAGAGGGAACCCACTCAAACGGCCTGAAATGTTTCTGGATTTGGCAGCACGACTGCCTCACCTCCGGTTTGTGATGGTTCTCGCGCATGAAGATGCGCATCCCGACCTTCTGCAGCGAGTGAGGGCACAGGCTGTGATGCTGAAGAATCTTGATCTCTACGAGGACGTGCCTTGGAGTCAGATCGACAACTACTTTGCCTGCGCACGAGTATTTGTCAACACGTCAACGTATGAGGGATTTCCGAATACATTCGTACAAGCAGCTTTGCATGGCGCTCCTGTTGTGTCATGGCGAGTGGATCCGGATCGGTTGCTCTCGACCGGGCAGCTCGGACACTGCGCAGGAGGGTCTTTTGATCGATTAATCGACTTGGTCCAAGGCCTGTACGAATCAGAAACAGGCTGGCGTACTCTGAGTCAAGGTGTGGAGCGCTATGCGTCGACTCATCACCTTCTTTCGGTATCTGTGGATGCTCTGAAGAACGTCCTTTGCTCCCCTAACAAACGTCCCGTCTGTAAGCTGAGGCAGGAACTGTCTGCATGACGACACTGCGATTGTGTTTCATCGGCCCCGCCAATAACGTGACGTTTCGGCGCTGGGCGGAGTGGTTTACAGCTCGCGGGCATGAGACGACAGTTCTGACTGTTGAGCCGACAAGGGAAGTTCATCATTTCCGGCAGATTGACCTCAGCTGTAACTTCGGAGGACAAAAGGTTGGGAGGATCGTATCAGCAGTTCGATTGGCTTACGTCGTTCGCTGTCTACGCCCTGATGTTGTGCATGCCCATTACCTGAGAGGATTAGCATGGGGAGTTTCAATGGTTCGGTTCTGTCCGATTGTGGTCACTCCTTGGGGGAATGATGTGTTGGAGGAGCAGGGTGCCTTCAAAGAATGGTACAGCTGCTCTCTGACGAAGAAGGTGTTCGCCTCCGCAAATATTGTCGCGGTGCACTCGAATTATATGGAGAGTCGGATACGCTCCCTGCTCCCAAATGGGATGAGGGTGGTTCGGGTTGGATGGGGGATCAATCTCCAGGCCTTCAGGTCAGGCCTGGATGTCGAGACGCTTCGTCGACGATGGAATATCGATTGGAACCAACCGATCATTTTTAGCCCTCGATTGGCCCAGCCGTTTTATCGACACGACCTCGTGATTCGCGCGTTGTCCCTTATTCAGAGAGAGAGTCCTCGTGTTGTGCTCGTGATTTCAGAACTATTTCCCGACTCCGAATACCTATGCAAGCTGCGAACATTGGTCTCCGAGCTTAAGCTGGATGACCATGTACGGTTCATTGGGTCCATTCCTTACTCGGACATGCCGTTGTGGATGAATTTGGCTCACATCATGATCATGGTGCCACAATCTGATGGCATGCCGAATACGCTCTGGGAGGCGATGGCCTGTGGTGCGTTGCCCGTACTCAATCGCCTGCCACAATATGCTGAAGTCATCGAGGACGGAATTAACGGGCTCCTCGTTGACCCGGAACCCACGGACATGGCGAGGGTCATAGTTCAGGCTTTAGCGAACCCGGAGTTAAAAGCGAGCGCCGGATTTCGTAATCGAGAGCTTGTGAAGACGATGGCCGATCAGGATCGAGAGATGACTCGAATGGAAGGCTGGTACGAGCGGTTGAGGGAGACATGGCCGGAACAAGTGCCTGTTGGAGGGTGAGTTGTGTGTGGAATTGCAGGAATAGTGCATTTTAGCAGGCGGCCGGTTGACGGGAGGCTGCTCGAGGCGATGACCCAGTCTCTTGCACATCGAGGGCCTGATGGTGAAGGCTATGTATTGCTCACCCACCATCGAGTCGGCAAACCCATCTCCACAATTGGGCGACTCTCTGATTCCGTCAGGACAACTCCACAAGGATACGCAATAGGCTTCGGTCATCGCCGTCTGGCAATACTTGATCGTTCCCCTTTAGGGCATCAACCAATGGGGTGTGAACAGGGAGAGATATGGATCACCTACAATGGCGAAATCTATAACTACATTGAGATTCGGGAAGAATTACAGAGGTTGGGATGGTGCTTCCGATCAATGACGGATACGGAGGTGATTCTGTGCGCCTATCAGCAGTGGGGGATTGAATGTCTGTCGCGCTTCAACGGGATGTTTGCTTTTGCAATATGGGATGGATTACGCAACCGGCTGGTTTGTGCCAGAGATCGACTGGGAATAAAACCGTTCTATTTTCGGGAAATAGCTGATGGGATCATGTTTGGATCAGAAATCAAGGCGTTGCTTCAGGATCCCAGTCTGGTGCGATCTCCTAACAGGAGAGCAGCGCATGCGTTTTTGGTACTCGGGCTCCAGGACCATTCAGAGGAAACGTTCTTCTCGGGTATCCGGCAATTGCGCCCAGGCCACGTGCTGGTGCTTGATGAAGATCGCTTGCAAGTTCACCGATGGTGGGACTTGCCATCACCGGAGTACAGTGAAGTGGCGGACGGCTTCGCGGCAGAGACTCTTCGCGGGTTGTTTGAGGATGCTGTCCGCCTCCATCTTCGTAGCGATGTACCAGTCGGGAGTTGCCTAAGCGGCGGGCTGGATTCCTCCTCTATCGTATGTGCCATGCGACGAATTCTTTCCGATCAGCAGATTGAGACATTTTCAGCCTGTTTTGATGACCCTCAATATGATGAGCGACCCTACTCGCACGCGGTTGTCAGCGAAAGTCATGTGCGGTCCGTGGACGTATTCCCTGATGCACGGAGTCTGTTTGACGATCTACCGCGCATGCTGTGGTTCCAGGAGGAACCCTTCAGCGGAGCAAGCTACTTAGCGCAGTGGGCGGTTATGAAGGCTGCCTCCGAGCACGGGCTTAAAGTTTTATTGGATGGTCAGGGTGGGGATGAGCTCTTGTGCGGGTATCCTGGCTACTGGGGGTCTTACATTGGAGACTTGTTCTGTGCTGGTTCTATCTCAGGCGGGTTGCACGCGTTGAGTGCATGCTATCGAAACCAATCGAGGTTTGACCCGATGATCGTGTCCAATATTGCCCGGGCATTGCTGCCTGGGCGTTTAGTTTCTGAATGTCGTTCCTGGATCAAAGGGAATGCGCACTGGATTAATCCTGCATTCATTTCGTGTTTCCCGTCGGATACTATTTACGAGAAACGGTATTCGACGGCGCTGGAAAATCATGTTGCGGCCTTCCTGCAAACGCACAGTCTGCCAGCTCTTTTGCATCATGAGGACCGAAATTCCATGGCTTTTTCGATCGAAGCACGGCTACCGTTCTTGGATACCAGGCTTGTGGACTGCCTCTGGAGGTGGCCGGCAAAGCTCAAATTGCGAGACGGGGTAAGCAAGCGTGTAATGCGCGAAGCGATGAAGGGACTGATCCCGGAAAAGGTTCGGACACGTAGAGATAAAATGGGATTTGCAACACCTCAAGACCGTTGGCTCAGGGAAATGCTGCGCCCGGAGCTGGAGTCACTATTTTCATCTTCAAGTTTTGCGCGACGTGAATATTGGGACCCCTGTCAGCTACAGAAAGCATACAAGCGGTATTGCGCCGGGGAGCTAGAAATTGGAACCAGTATCTGGCGTTGTATAACGTTGGAATTATGGCATCAACAGTTTTCCATATAGCAAAGATGGATGGCCATGCTCAAGGGAAGCAAGCTGCATGTCTTTTGAGTCAAACTCCTCCTTCTCTGGAGGCGAAAGGTCCCGCATGCAAGGCCACAGTGTTCTTAGTAACGGTTGGCCTTGGAATTGGGGGGACCGAAGTGCAGCTCATGGAAATTGCAGAACACCTTGACCGAGAGAGGTTCGTCGTGACGGTCGTTGCCTTGAAAGGTGAGGGAGCGATAGTAGGAGAAATGTGCAGACGAGGGATTAGAGTGGTAACACTGAATGGAGTAGGAAGGATGGATGTTCGAGTTTTTTTCCGGTTCTTCTCTCTCGTTCGCACAGAACAGCCGGATATTATTCATTCCTTTCTTCCAATGGCGAACTATGTTGGTATGGTTGTTGGCCACATGCTGAGGGTCTCAGTCCTGGTCGCGTCCTATCGAAATATAGAGCAATGGAGGAATAGGTTCTGGGGCTGGGCCGATCGGTTGGTGGTTCGCTTGGCACAGGCAACGACCTGCTGCTCAGAGGCCGTTCGCAGGTTTGCGGTCGAAAGCTTCGGAGGAGATACCGCTAAATATATCAGGATCTATAACGGGATCGCTATCGAGCGGTTTCGTCGTGTCTCGAGTATGACGAAGACAGACCTGGGGTTGCGGGAAGGCGTTTCAACGATCGGAACAGTATGCCGTCTAGAGGAGCCGACGAAAGGACTCACGGTTCTGCTGAAAGGATTAGCGCAGCTCAAACAAATGTCTAATATTCCGCCATTCCAGCTTCTTATGGTCGGTGATGGACCGTCCGCCAAGGCTCTGCGTCGGCTCAGTGAGGAGCTGGCGCTAGACGAGATAGTCGTTTTTGCTGGCCTTCGGTGCGATGTTGAACAGATTCTTCCCCTGCTCGATCTCTTCGTGCTCCCATCATTGATCGAGGGATTCGGCATTGCTCTCGTCGAAGCAATGGCAGCTGGTTGTCCTGTGGTGGCAACGGCGGTGGGAGGGATTCCAGAAGTTGTGCAAGCAGGGCGTACGGGGGTGTTGGTTCCTGCTGGAGATTCCAATGCTCTCGCGGATGCATTAGCCGATTTGCTCAAGGATCGATCCAAGGCCGGAGCTCTTGGGAGAAACGGGCAGCGGTGGGCTGCCACGCAGTTTGCCGTCTCCACAATGGTGCAGCATCATGAGAATCTCTATGAACGGCTCTTGCAAGAAGCAGGTGTGTGTAGCGGGATGGCCCCGAAGGCGATGGTTCGGACATGATTCTTTTCGCGCTGACATTCAGCCTGGCTTTGTTGCTCTCGTTGTATGGCGTTCCCATCGCCAGGCAGGCTGCGCTGAAATACGGCATTGTCGATGTGCCGGATGGTCGTTTGAAGCATCAGAAAGAGCCGGTTCCCTACTTCGGAGGGTTGGCCATCTATCTCGCTTTTCTCATGAGCCTGGCGGTGACCTTTGAGTTCCGTCAAGACGTGCTGGGGATTGTGTTGGGTGGAACCATCGTGGTTATGCTTGGCCTGATCGACGATTTTGGCGTGCTGACGCCTTGGACAAAGCTCGCCGGACAACTCCTCGCTGTCTTCGTGCTAATCAAGAGTGGCATCAGGATTGAAATTGCGGCCTTACCAGACTGGGTGGACCTCACACTGACAGTGCTCTGGATGGTGGGACTGATTAACGCCTTTAACCTGCTCGATATCATGGATGGTCTGTCCGCCGGTGTGGGTGCGGTGAGTGCGGGCTGCTTGCTCGTCGTGGCCTTGCTGCAAGACGATCAGACGATTGCGGTGATGCTTGTCGCGTTGCTCGGAAGCCTGCTGGGGTTTCTTAAATATAACTGGCATCCGGCACGGATTTACATGGGAGATACGGGGGCCATGCTCATTGGGCTGCTCCTGGGAGCC
>Ga0307473_10000146_pt1 | contig 13541 bp, 11 predicted proteins | sample atmos_gasesAM5C__FD_203744 | JGI IMG/M metagenome (GOLD analysis project Ga0307473, IMG submission 203744) | Hardwood forest soil microbial communities from Morgan-Monroe State Forest, Indiana, United States - atmos_gasesAM5C_515 | ecosystem: Environmental > Terrestrial > Soil > Temperate...
CACCAACGCATCGCTGACCACGGAACGCAAATGCTGGTAAACCCCAGCGCCCAAAAACGACGTGAAGCCGCGCGCATTCTCCGCCGCACGCGCCTGGAAGTATTCAACGATCTCCATCTCCGACAAGGGCCCGGGAAGCGGCAGCGGTTCACGCAGGCGGAATCTGTCGGGAATAGACTGGAAGAATTCTTCGACCGACCGGGCGCCGATGGCTTCGAGCATTTCGTGCCGTTCGGAAGGACTCTTGGGGAGATAGCGCATCAGGCCGAGTGTTCCTTTGCCTTCTCGGCGATGTAAGCCTGATATGCAGCCGCATCCATCAAGCCAGAAATTTCTTTGGGGTCAGCCAGGCGCACCTTCACAAGCCACGCGGCGCCGTGCGGATCCTGGTTGATCTTCTCCGGCGAGTCTGCGAGCGCTGCATTCGTCTCGACGACTTCGCCGCTGACCGGACTGAATATCTCGCTGACGGCCTTAACGGATTCCACGGTGCCGAACGACTGTCCGGCTTTCACCTGCGTACCGGCCTTTGGCAACTCGACGAACACAACGTCGCCGAGTTCCGCCTGAGCGTAGTCGGTGATTCCGATAGTGCCCACCGGGCCGTCCAACTTGATCCACTCGTGGTCTTTTGTGTAGCGATAGTCGCTTGGGTACATCCCCGCCCCCTGTTCCGCGTGATTCCGTTATTGAGGTCGCTTGTAGAACGGCAGCGCGATAATTCGCGCCGGCGCCGACTGGCCGCGGATACCGATACCGATTTCGGTTCCGATGGCCGCAGCCGCCGGCGGCACGTAAGCCATGCCGATGTTTTTTTTCAGATACGGCGACGGACAGCCGCTCGTGACGCACCCCGCTTCGCGCCCGCCGATCAAAACTGGATAGCCATCGCGGCCAATCCGTTTGTCCAACATTTCGAATCCCATCAGTTTGCGCTCTAGACCCGATTGTTTCTGCCGCGCCAGTACATCGCTGCCGAGAAACTGACCTTTGTCGAGCTTGCAAATCCAGCCGAGTCCCGCTTCCCAGGGCGTGGTTGTGTCGTCAATTTCGTGCCCGTACAGGCACATGCCGGCTTCGAGCCGCAAAGTATTCCGCGCGCCCAGTCCGCAGGGAATCAGGCCCTCCTGCTCTCCCGCCTCCATGATGCTGTTCCACAATTTTTCTGAGAATTCGGGATCGAAATAAATTTCAAAGCCGTCTTCGCCCGTATAGCCCGTCCGCGCGACCAAGCACTCGACGCCGTCCACTCTCCCAAATGCAAAGTGGTAATAGCGAATCGGATCAAGCGTAATCTGCGTGACCCGCTGAAGGATTTCCTTCGCTCGCGGCCCCTGGATCGCCAATTGCGAATACCGCGGCCCCGTGTTTTCCACAGTGGCGTCGAAGCGATTATTCGCAACCACGTGTTCGAAGTCGCCCTCTTGATTGGCCGCGTTCACACACAGCAGGTAGTGCGTCTCGGAGATCTTGTGGACCAGCAAGTCATCCACAAACGTCCCACGCGAAGTCATCAGCCCCGAATATTGCGCCTGACCAATCACCAATTTCGCCGCGTTGTTGCAAGTAACATGCTGCACCAGTTCGAGAGCGTCCGGCCCCCGAATTTCCAGTTCGCCCATGTGGCTGACGTCAAAAAGTCCAGCTCGCGTGCGCACAGCCATGTGCTCGGCCATAATTCCAGAGTATTCGACAGGCATATCCCAGCCGCCGAAATTCACCATCCTGGCGCCCAGACGGCGATGGATGGAGTTCAGCGCAGTCTTACGGAGTTCAGCGGTGGCCGGCGTGGTCACAGAGAATTTCTCAAGTTTGCAACGAACTAACGAACCTAGCATGCGTGTTCTGGAGTGTCAAGAAACCAGCGGGACGGTGTAATTCTACCCAGTTTGCACCCGCCGAGAAACCAAAGGCAGGAAACCCCGATGCACCAGTCGTGCCAGCTACAGGGAAAGGCAATGCTGCTTGTCGCGCGTGGCATCCTGTCTTAGTATGGAGTGAAATGGCCTTGTGGGTTGGACAAGGAGATCGCTTAGGGTGACCGTCGTCTGCTCGCAATGCGACAAGCCCGAGGCGCAATGCGCCTGCGACAAGTATTGCTGCTTCTGCCAGGCGCAAGACAATATTCGCCTTTGCGTGGACGGACTGTACTATTGTCCGGATTGCAGGGAGGCTTGTGACGTCCGCGTCGCTGAAAAAGATGTCCACTGACCCGACCCACACCGAGCTGTCGTTGCAGAATGATCCGCGCCTGATGGCGGCGGTCGGCGCCATTGTCTCCCACTCAGCTCAGCGGATCGGGCTTCCCGCTGAGGCTCAGGAAGGTCTGGCAGCAGCCGTGGTAGATGCATGTCGCGAAACATTTCCCCTTCTCGGAGACCAGGATGGGAACAACTCTGCGCTGAAGATTATCGTCGAGGACTTTCAGGACCGCGTGGAAGTGACCATCGAGCACGCAGGCGAAGCCCTGCCTACTGCCGGCCTGGATTCTTTTTGCGGGGGTGGGAGTGACGGTGCAATGGCGGGGATCAGCAACTCTCTTCAGGACACGCGCGTTGACCGCGTGCAGTACGAAACCCACGACGGGCGATCGCGCATGAAGCTCACCAAGTATTTTGGCGGTCGCAAAGCTACAGTCTGAAGTTCGGCCGCCGTTCCACCGGCGGCTTCTGCACCCCAACTACATTGGGACAGCAAAAACCTTCGTGCGGATCAGCGCGCCGAGCTGGTCCTCGCTCACGGGTGCATCGATTTTCAGGCGGTCGCCCGTCGGCGTCACGCGCACATTGTCGAGCACATGGGCGAGATCAGGGTGTGCCTGCGCCTCTTGATAGCGCCGGTACATCAGACCGGCCTGCATGGCCGCGCCTAAAAGGTTCGCGTCATCCACGGAATCGCAGACAGCCTGGAAGTGTGCATCCACTCCCTTATCGGCATCCACGCTGATGGTCATGGCATGCAGGCGGTTGATAATCGCGGCGGCTTGAGGAAACTGGTTGGCCTGCGGAATCAGTTGTTGCATCGCCAGGTGCGTGTATTTCGCATCGAGCACCGCCCAGATGGCGCCGCTGCCGTTGGCCTCTCCGATCAGCGGAAAGAGCTGATCGTTTGACATGATGCTCTCGGAGCCGCCCATGCGCACGTCAATCAGTTTTTCAAGCGCGCTCCGGTGGCCGAAAGCAGCCGTGTTGGAGTCCAGAAACACGAAAAGGATATCGTTGGGTCCCGTCCCGCTGCCGAAGGCGTAGAGATGATAGCTGTGCGATTCAATCACCGGCACCTTCTGCTGCTTGAATTTCGCTTCCGTTGACGAGGGGTCAAATGATCCCAGCGCGACGCCTACAATTTCTTCGCCGCCCGTTTTCGCCAGCGTGATTCCGGCCCAAGCGAGCTCCTCGACTTGCGTGTTGGGGTCGATGCCGGCAGTCGCGATGAACTGTTCAAACTGGCGGAAACGCGATGGGAGGAGTTGTTCGCGAATCTGCGAGAACCAGGAATGCTTTCGCGCCGTCTTCAAATCCGCGTAGGCGAATTCGCCCACATCTTTCGGGAACATTCCGATGACCGCGGTGCTGAGCGATCCTGCCGAACTGCGACGCGGCACAGCGGTTAAGCCGGCCAGCAATGCCGCTGTCACCACAAGTGTGATTGCAAAAAATCGAATGATTGGCTGTCTCACAATTTAATCCCCTTAATAATTAGAGAAGGCTACGGTCGGCCCGCGCCCACCGGACTTTCTGCTACACGCGCCAGAAGCGACGCGGACTCCGATCGCATCCGTTCCGCAAACGTGGCGTCCGTGATGGACTCCAAATTGATGGCTACGTTTTCGAGCGCGCCTCGAACTCCCGCGGCCGCCATCAGTCGGCCTACACGGATGTCTGAAAGCATAGAAGGGCTGGAGATGGATTCCAGTTGCCCGAGGCGGTCAAATATTTCCGCGGCTCTGCGGGCAACTTCGAGCGGCACCCGCGCCGCTCCCTGCAGTACCTGCTGAATCGCGCCTTCACGCCGCCGCTGCTCCTCGGGATTACCCCGCGGCAGCTTATGGGCGGCCATTACGGATTCAAATGAAGCCGCGTCGCGGTCAATCGCCTCCGCCAGCGCCCGTGAGGCAGCTTGAAATTCTACAACTGCTTCGCTCAACTGCTCCACATGGGCCGCCTGCGATTTTTTCTTGCGCGAGAGGCCCGCCACCATCTGGCCCAGGCTCGCGCCGAGCGCGCCTGCAAGTGCTGCTACGGAGCCGCCACCGGGCGTGGCCGTCGGCTGTGCGACCGCGTCGAGGAATGGCTGCGCGAGCGCGGCAAGCTTTCCCGGGCCGTCGAGTGCCGCGCCGCCCAGGGATGCCTCTAATCTGTTCTCTAACACTTGCGCGGGAGAAAAGTTCTCCAGCTGCAGGTAGAAGTCCACGGTCAATTCAATCGCACGCTTGGGAATCAACCCAACGATTTCGCTCCCGACAATGGTCACACCGTAGCGCTCCGCCTCGCGTTTCACCATTTCGAACACGCGATGGATCGGCGTCTGTTCAAAATCGGTGAGGTTGATGGACACCTGCGCTAGATTCCGCGCGCGCAGGTCCACACCCATGGCTTTCACGTATCGCAAGCCGCCATTCGAGAAGCGAATGTTCTTGCCAATCTTCTTGGCGATCTCGAGATCGGGCGTATTCAAGTTGATGTTGTAGGCGATCAGGAATTTGCGTGCGCCCACAACAGTTGCGCCCGCAGTCGGGTGCAGCCGGGGCTCGCCAACATCCGGAGCGCGGTCGGGATTGCGCAGTACTTCCTCGCGCAAGCCTTCGAACTGGCCCTTGCGAATGTTCTCTAGGTTGGTACGCTCGGCTTTCTGAGCGGCTGCCTCGTAAAAATAAACAGGAATGCGGTAGCGCTCCCAGATTTCGCGGCCCACTTTTTTTGCCAGCACGACGCAATCTTCAATCGTCACACCTTCGATTGGAATGAACGGCACCACGTCGGTCGCGCCCATTCGGGGATGCGCCCCGGTGTGCCTGATCAAATCAATCAACTCTGCAGCCTTCCCCACGCCACGCAGAGCCGCTTCCGCGACGGCTTCCGGTTCGCCCGCCAGCGTGACCACGCTACGATTGTGGTCCGCGTCGCTTTCGCGATCGAGCAGAAATATCCCGGGAACTTCGCGCATCGCGGCAACAATGGCGTCCACCTTTGCCGCGTCGCGGCCTTCGGAAAAATTTGGGACACACTCGACGAGTCTTTTCATGGTCTCAGAGGTTCTTCGGTCAGCCGCCTCGCGGCTTACAGGTTTTTCGAGTGAATGATCGCTCCGCGCTTCATGGTCAGGCTGCAAAGGTTCACGCCAAAATAATAAGGGATTTCGCGGTAGTCGGCCACGTCAAACGCTGCCAGATCAGCATACTTGCCAACTTCGAGGGACCCGACGCGGTCGTGCTGGCGCAGCGAGTACGCGGGATTGATCGTTGCAGCGGTAATGGCCTCGGCAGGCGTCATGTGCATTTGCGTGCATGCAAGCGACAGAATCATCGGCATGCTGACTGTAGGGCTGGTGCCCGGATTGAAATCCGTCGCGAGGCCTACTGCCGCTCCTGCTTCAATCAACTGGCGTGCAGGCCCGTAGTGCGGCAGGCCCAGATGGAAGCAGCAGCCTGGCAGCAGCGTGCAGACAACATTCGAAACGCCGAGCGCGCGAATATCGCTGCGGTTGACCTTCTCAAGATGATCGGCGCTTGCTGCGTGCAATTCAATCGCCAGCAGCGCCGCTCCAGTGTGCTCGAGCTGTTCCGCATGCACTCGCGGCACCAGGCCGCATGCTCGCCCCGCGGAGAGAATGATGCGCGCCTGCGCCACTGTAAACGCGCCCCGGTCGCAGAATACGTCGCAGAATTCTGCGAGCCCGGCAGTCGCAATCGTGGGAATCCACCGGCGCGCAAGCAGGTTGACGTAGGCATCGGCCCGCCCGCGAAACTCTGAAGGTACCACGTGCGCGCCGAGGAATGTGGAGTGAATGTCAACCGGCTGCTCCTGATGCAGCTCGTACAGAATTTCAAGTGTCTTCAGCTCACTCTTCCAATCCAGGCCATAACCGCTCTTGGCCTCGATCGTTGTGGTGCCGTGCACTGCAAATTCGCGCAGGTTCGTCCGCGCTCGCACCTTCAGCTGTTTTGCGGGTGTCCGCCGAAGGCGGTCGACCGTCGAGCGAATGCCGCCACCCGTTTGGGCAATTTCTTCGTACGCTGCGCCAGAGTTTCGCAGTTCGTATTCGGCGGCGCGGCTCGCCGGGAAAATCAAATGCGTGTGCGAGTCAACAAATCCAGGCAGGACCACACGGCCGCCAAGATTCAATTTTTCCGCGCGGCGAACACCGCGCAGTCGCTCAATGTGGCGCCGCTTTCCGACGGCTGCAATCCGGTCGCCGCGAACGAGGAGCGCGCCGTCGGGGATGATTACGGGGTCGCCGAGAGCTTGCCCCCTACGGGGGACAGGCCCGCGCAGAGTCAGGAGTTGCGAGCAGCCGGTAATCAGCCAATCAGGCACGGGAGTGCGCTTCGATACTAACGTGACATGACCTAAAAAACTACTGGGCCGCAACTTGGAAGTCTTGCTGGCTAGGTGGAGGAAGTGTGATTCTTTGGTCCATTGAGTGCCGACGATGAATTCCACGCGCTGGCAGGACTGCCAGTGTTTCCCGTAGCTCCCGTTGTGGTGATCACAGTTTTCCGCTTGGCGACAATCGCAACACACGCCGCTCGAATTCAAATCATGGGAAGCTTTACGCGGGACGCGCGCGCAAAATCAATCGCTTCCGGATAGCCCGCATCAGCGTGCCGCGCGACGCCGATGCCTGGATCATTCGTCAACACGCGCTCGATCCGCGCCGCCATTTCTTTCGTGCCGTCTGCCACCGTCACCTGGCCCGCGTGCAGTGAATATCCGATACCCACGCCGCCGCCGTTGTGGATCGAGACCCAACTCGCGCCGCTGGCGGTGTTCAGCAGGGCATTGAGCAGGGGCCAGTCGGCAATAGCGTCTGAGCCATCACGCATTTTCTCCGTCTCGCGGAAAGGCGACGCCACGGAGCCGCAGTCGAGATGATCGCGCCCAATCACGATTGGCGCTTTCAATTCGCCGCGCGCCACCAAATCATTCAGCGCCAGGCCGAATTTGTCGCGCTCGCCATAGCCAAGCCAGCAAATCCGCGCCGGCAATCCCTGAAACCGTACGCGCTTCTGCGCCAGTTGTATCCAGCGGCAGAGAATTTCATCTTTCGGAAACATCTCGAGCACCAGTTGATCGGTGCGATGAATGTCAGAAGCTTCGCCGGAAAGTGCCACCCAGCGGAATGGCCCCCGCCCTTCGCAGAAGAGCGGCCGAAGATACGCAGGCACGAAGCCGGGAAAATCGTACGCATTCTTCACACCCTGCTCGTAGGCGAATGTGCGGATGTTGTTGCCATAGTCGAACGTGACCGAACCCAATTTCTGCAGCGCAAGCATGCCCTCGACATGCCTCGCCATAGATTCGAGTGAACGCTTGCGGTAGCCTTCGGGATCGCTCTTGCGCAATTCCGCGGCCTGCGCCACATCCAGACCCTGCGGGATGTAGCCGCCGATGGGATCGTGCGCGCTCGTTTGATCCGTGAGCAGATCGGGGACCACGCCGCGGCGTGCAAGTTCGGGAACCACGTCCGCACAATTGCCGACTAGGCCGACGGATGTTGCTTCCCGCTTGCGCACGGAATTCTTCAGAATGCGCAGCGCTTCATCCAGATCGTTCACCATCACGTCGCAATAGCCCGTCTTCACGCGCCGCTTGATGCGCTCAGGGTCCACGTCAATCCCTAGAAACGCAGCGCCATTGAGCGTGGCGGCCAGCGGCTGCGCGCCGCCCATCCCTCCCATACCTCCGGTCGCAATCAGTTTTCCTGCAAGATCGCCGTGAAAATGTTTCCGGCCTGCTGCCGCAAAAGTTTCGTACGTGCCCTGCAGAATTCCCTGCGTGCCGATGTAAATCCAACTGCCGGCTGTCATCTGCCCGTACATCATCAGCCCGGCGCGATCGAGTTCATCAAAATGTTTCCAATCGCTCCAGTGGCCCACCAGGTTCGAATTTGCGATCAGCACGCGCGGCGCGTACGAATGAGTCCGAAAAATTCCCACTGGCTTGCCGGACTGCACTAGCAGCGTCTCATCGTTCTCAAGCGATCTGAGTGAGGCCAAGATGGCATGAAAACATTTCCAATTGCGCGCTGCTTTGCCCCGCCCGCCATAAACGATCAAGTCCTCAGGCTTCTCGGCCACTTCCGGGTCAAGGTTGTTCATCAGCATCCGCATCGCGGCTTCCTGCTGCCACCCCTTGCACGAGATCGTTGTGCCGCGCGGGGCGCGTTGCGGTTGGTATCCGGCTGCCTCTTCTGTGGCGAGCTTCGACATCGAAAAGCCTCCGACGGCATCTTATCGCACCCCGGCACGCGTTTTGTAGCGCCGCGTTGCACGCCGCCATCCCGATACGCTAGAGTGGAATCGATGGCGACGGAATATCCCCCGCTCACAAAATGTCTTCTCGACGCTGTGGACCGGCACGCAAACCCGCGTGCGCAGATGTACCGGACGCCCAACGGATGGGTATCCATCTCGGCGGGGGAAATGCTCCGGCGCGTCGCGGGGCTTGCCAAGTCGCTCGCCGAACTCGGAATTAAGCCTGGCGATCGTGTGGGGCTCTTCGCGCCCAACTGCCCCGAATGGCACATCGCCGACTTTGCAACTCAGGGCCTCGGTGCGGTGAATGTTCCGGTCTATTTCAACGAATCTCTCGACCGCCTCACCTATATTTTGAATGACTCCGGCGCGCGCATCCTGATCATCGCCGGTGAATCGCAGGCGAGGAAGATCGCTGAGGCCCGCGGCCGCATTCCGGGAATCGAACATGTAATTTCAGTTGCGGCTCCAGCGGACTTGCGCGGCGATTTCCTCCACTACGAAACACTCATCGCTGACGCGGGCGATTCGGATGTGACCGAGTATCAGCGCCGCGCCTTGGAGGTTACGTCGAAGCAGTTAGCCACGATCATCTACACTTCGGGCACAACTGGCGAGCCCAAAGGCGTGATGCTCACGCACGAGAATCTGAGTTCAAACGCTTTGGACGGCCTCACTATCCAAGCGTTTACCCCTTCTGATGTGGCACTAGAATTCCTGCCGCTCGCTCATGTTTACGAACGCATTGCTGGCTATGAATATCTTTTCTCAGGGGTCTCGATCGCCTACCTCGAGCGAATCGAAGATGTTCCTCAGGCGCTTCTCGAAATCCATCCCACGATTGCGGCAGCTGTTCCCAGGTTCTTTGAGAAAATTTATGCGAACATTCTTCAGAAGGGCCGCAGCCACCCCGGGATAAAGCGTCATATCTTCAATTGGGCGCTCCGTGTGGCGGCAAAGGCAGCTCCGTGGCGCGCCTTTGGGAAGAATGTGCCCCTTAGCGTAAAACTTCAGTGGCACATTGCCAACGCCCTTGTTTACTCGAAGATTCGTGAGGGCCTCGGTGGGAGCCCTCAGCGATTTGCTTCTGGCGGCGCGCCACTCGCGCCAGAGATTGCCGAATTCTTCTGGTCCGTGGGAATAGAAGTGTTTCAAGGCTATGGACTCACCGAAACATCGCCCGTCGTCACGGCAAATTATCGTGGCCGCAATAAAGTTGGCACCGTCGGCAGGCCGATCCCGAATGTGCAGGTGAAGATTGCGGCCGATGGAGAAATTCTTGTTAAGGGTCCGAATGTGATGCAAGGCTACTACCGCAAAGCTGATGAGACGCGCGAGGTATTCACGCCCGATGGCTGGTTTCGCACCGGCGATATTGGCCGGCTGGACGAAGAGGGCTACCTGATCATCACCGATCGCAAGAAAGAGCTGCTGAAGACAGCCGCGGGAAAATTTGTTGCGCCTGCGCCGATTGAAAACCTGCTTAAGACCAGCCCATATATTTCCAATGCCATAATCGTGGGCGACAAACACAAGTTTGTTTCCGCGCTCATTGTGCCGAATTCTGCCGCTATCGAATCGGAGGGCCGAAAGAACGGGCACGAATTTTCCACACCCGCGCAAGTGATCAACGATCCGTGGGTCCGCGACCTGCTCTCGCGCGAAATCGAGCGGCTCACGGCGCCTCTCGCGCAGTATGAGAAGCCCAAACGCTTTGCCCTCCTGGACCAGGACTTCACGTATGCCAACGGTCAGCTGACCTACACGATGAAGATGAAACGCCGCGTCATCGAAGAGTGCTACCAGGACGTCATCGCCCGTCTCTACGCTGACGTCGAAGAGCCACGCCCGCAGCATCTCGCGTGATTCTGCGCCCTTGCTCGTGAAAGAACGCTCTAGCCACTTTCATTCCTCTGATATGTTCCGACATCCTTGACGATGTACAATATCCGCGGAGAAGTTCTCATGGCCGACCAACTGATTATCGCCGGACGCGCGTTCCATTCCCGCCTTATCGTGGGCACGGGAAAATATCGCAGCTTTCAGGAGATGGCGCGTGCTCATGAAGCTTCCGGTGCCGATATGGTCACTGTGGCCGTGCGCCGCGTGAATTTGATCGACCGCACGAAGGAATCACTCCTCGATTACATTGACCGCAAGAAATTATTCATCCTCCCCAATACCGCAGGCTGCTATTCGGCGGACGATGCCATCCGCACTGCACGTCTGGGACGTGAAGTTGGTTTGTCCGAGTGGGTGAAGCTCGAAGTGATTGGCGACGAGCAGACACTTTTCCCCGAGACCGAAGAACTGATTCGCGCCACGAAAGTTCTGGTGAAAGAAGGCTTCATTGTTTTGCCCTACACAAACGACGATCTCATCGTGGCCCGCAAGCTGATTGACGCAGGCGCTTCCGCGGTGATGCCACTCGGCGCGCCGATTGGTTCTGGGATGGGAATTCAAAATGTGGCCAACCTCCGGATCCTCCGTGAACGCATCACCGAAGTGCCGCTGATCGTTGATGCAGGTGTGGGCACAGCTTCGGATGCAACCGTTGCGATGGAGCTTGGAGCGGATGGCGTACTGATGAACACGGCCATTGCGGGCGCACAGGACACTGTCCTTATGGCCGAGGCGATGCGCGCGGCCGTGGAAGCTGGGCGCAAGGCATTCCTGGCTGGCCGCATCGAGAAGAAACTTTACGCGACAGCCTCGAGCCCGCTTTCGGGAGTGGTTCGTTAGTCTCTGATTTTTCTCCGCACCGGTGGCACACTGGAAATTCTTTGGTTTACACCCCGAGTTCATTCTCGTAAGAAAGGATTCTGCTTTCTCACACTAATTCCCAGAAAAAAATTTGATTTGCGTCTTCGGCTCGGCGATTCTTGTGCGACTTGGCGGCAGTGATCGAACCCGGGAAGCAACGCCTCGCGTACATTGACTGGATGCGCGGGCTCGCCTGCCTGCTGATGTTCCAGACGCATTGCTACGATTCCTGGCTCGGCGGCGCCGCGCGCGACACTTCGTTTATCCGCTGGTCGCAGCTTGGCGGCACGCTCCCGGCTCCTTTGTTCCTGTTCCTCGCGGGCATTTCGTTTGCGCTGGTCACAGACAAGATGCGCCGCAAGGGAGCATCGCCGAATGAAATAGCGGCCACCACGATTCGCCGGGGAGGAGAGATTTTCGGCCTTGGCTTGCTCTTCCGCGTCCAGGAATTTCTTCTCGGCCAACCTTGGGCGCCCTGGACGGACCTTCTCCGCGTAGATGTCCTGAACGTAATTGGGTTGTCGATGATACTCATGGGCCTTGCCTGCCGCCTGACAAGAACTCGCGTCACAAATGCTATTGTTGCTGCCTTGCTCGCGCTCGGCATCGCACTTGCCACGCCACCGCTGTGGACCACATGGAGGCCACGCTGGCTGCCGTGGTATCTCGAAACCTACATCAACGGCATCCACACGTATGACAAGCCGCAACCGTGGCTCTTCCCAATCTTTCCGTGGACCGCGTTCGCCTTTGCGGGCCTTGCAGTTGGATTCCTGCTGTTCAGCGAGTGGGCCACGAAGGATCTGGCGAAGGCGGTCGGGCTGTTCGGCGTCGCGGGAGTCGCACTGTTTTATCTTTCATCGTGGCTGGACGCGCGGCCCGTGCAACTCTACGCGGTTTACGATTACTGGCACACCAGCCCGAACTTCTTCCTCGCACGTGTTGGCATCCTGCTGCTCATCCTATTTGCCAGCTATGCGTGGTGCCGATGGGGTCTTGGGCAAGTCGGTTTCAGTCCGCTGATTCAGATCGGGACGACGTCGTTGCTGGTTTACTGGGTGCACATCGAATTCGTTTACGGGCGCTTCTCCATTTTGACGAAGCGCGCGCAATCTATCCCAATGGCCACGCTGGGGCTGCTGATTATTTTTGTTGCGATGGTCTTGCTGTCGCTCGCGCGGGAACGCATGAGCGGGAGGGGCGCAGGAACTCTCGCGTGGCTGCGCCGAACGATGCGCCCGGCAACAGAAACCTAGTGCTTTGCCGGCGGCTCGCCGGCGCCCTCGCCGTGCCTGGGCTGATTCTTGAATATAAATTCTCCGGGCCGCACGAGGCCGTTCTCTTCGCGTGCGATCCGCTCGATTGTCGCCGGATCAGTTTTTAAAGCCTTCACGCGGTCCAGCAATTTTTTATTTTCTGTATCGAGCTGGTAGATTTCCTTGCGGATTTTCGCAGCTTGTTCTTGCGTGCGCCGCATGGCGAGCACGCCGTGCGTCCCGAAAATATCCTGAAGCAGCAACAGAGCCAGCCCGGCTACCAGAAACCAGTTCAGGTTGCGGCGAAGAAACCAGCATATCTGTTCGGCAAAGCTCATGCTCGGGCCGCTCGATAGTTGATCCATCATCCCGTCACCCAGCGGCGCGCATCCTCGGCGAGCTCTTGAGACGCTTCGGGCGAAGCTGATTCGGCGTACACGCGCACGACCGGCTCGGTTCCGGAAGGCCGTATGAGCACCCACGAGCCGTCGTCGAATTGGAGCCGCAGGCCGTCGGTGCGATCTGTATTCGCAACGCGGCGCCCTGCGAAATCTTTGAAATCTCGACGCAAACGCTCTGGCAACCGTGCCTGCACGTCTTCGCCAAGTTGCAGATTGACGCGGACGGGCCAGAACTCTCCACCGACGCGGCGGAAGAGATCGCGCAGTCGTTCCGTAAGCGAAGCCTGGTGCGCCGCGATCATCTCCGCGACCAACAGGCAGGCGAGAATGCCGTCTTTCTCCGGCACGTGTCCACGAATCGTCAAGCCGGCGCTCTCCTCTCCCCCGATCAGGATTTTACTCTCCCGCAGCAGGGGGCCGACATACTTAAAGCCGACCGGTGTTTCATAGACCTTCACACCATGGAGGCGCGCAACCGCGTCCAAAAGATGCGAAGTGGCAACGCTGCGCGACCCGCCTAGCTTGATTCCACGGGTTTCGAGCAGGTAGTCGAAGAGCAGCCCGAGAATGTGATTCGGCGAAATGAACGAGCCGTCGCGATCGAGAATGCCAAAGCGGTCGGCGTCACCATCGGTAGCGAGACCG
>Ga0307473_10000148_pt1 | contig 13460 bp, 10 predicted proteins | sample atmos_gasesAM5C__FD_203744 | JGI IMG/M metagenome (GOLD analysis project Ga0307473, IMG submission 203744) | Hardwood forest soil microbial communities from Morgan-Monroe State Forest, Indiana, United States - atmos_gasesAM5C_515 | ecosystem: Environmental > Terrestrial > Soil > Temperate...
CGCGGCGCCGCAGTAGCGCTCACGCTCACGGAGTTCTGGATGGTGCATGCGCTGTGCAAGTTTCCGGAACACGTGAAAAGCCGCGATCAGCTGATGCGCGAAGCGAACCTGGTGGTCGACGAAGGCACCATCACCTCCCACGTCAAGCGCATCCGCAGGAAATTCCTCGCTGCCGACCCGCGCTTCGACGCGATCGACACCGTCTATGGCATGGGTTACCGGTGGAAGGCCTGAAGCGACTGCGGTTCAGCCTGCGCGCGAAGCTGGCGTTGACGGCGCTGGTGCTGCTTGCGCTCCCCTGGGCCGGCACGCTTTACGTCAACGAGGTCGAGCGCTTTCTCCTCGAGGGCCAGGAGCAATCGCTGCTGGCGACGGCGCGCGCCGTCGCCACGGTGTTGCACGAGCGTCCCCAGCTGCTGGCCAGCGCCAGCGGACACGACGACGAGGTCGATGCCATCCTGCTGGGCTTGCAGCGGGCTTCGTCCCGCATCTGGGTGGTCGATCGCAGCTACCAGGTGGTCGCGCTCGCCGGGAGGTTGAAACGCTCCGCCGAGGCGGCGGCCGAGGCGCCGTGGTGGCAGCCCTTCGTCGGCTGGCTTATCGAGCGTCCGACCGAGGACTTCACCGAATCGCTGCCCGAGAACGTGCTCGCCACCGGCCGCGACATCGCCGCCGCGATGCAGGGCACCCCCGCGACCCTCGTGCGCCGCACGCAGGACGGCCGCGCCGTGGTCATGTCCGCGGCGCACCCCATCTGGAGCGGCGACGAGGTGGTGGGCGCGGTGGTGGTGGAGGAAACCACCAATCCCATCGTTTCGCTGAAGACGGCGGCGCTCGAGCGGTTGCTGCTTCTGACCCTCGCGGTCTTCGCCGGCGCAGCGGTCTTGCTGATCGCCTTCGCTTCGCGCCTGTCGCTGCGCATCCGGCGGCTGCGGGACGAGGCCGAATCAGCGATCGACGCGCGCGGCCGCATCACGCGCCTCGCCGCGGGCTCCGACGCGTCCGATGAAATCGGCGACCTGTCGCGCAGCTTCTCGGCGGTGCTCGCGCGGCTGGCGCAGCATCACGCCTACCTGGAAAGCATGGCGGGCCGGCTCTCGCACGAGCTGCGCACGCCGATCGCGGTGGTGCGCTCCTCGCTCGAGAACCTGAAGCTCGCTCCGGAGGGCAGCGAAGCGCGCCGCTATATCGAGCGCGCCGAAGAGGGGCTGGCGAGGCTCAACCGCATCCTGGAGCGCATGATGGAGGCGTCGCGCCTCGAGCAGAGCCTCAGCAGCGCCGAGCGCGAGCGCTACGATCTGGTCGGCGTGGTGCGCGGCTGCGTCGAGGGCTATCGCGTCGCCTACCCGCGTATCGCCTTCGCCGTCGAACTGCCACGGCAATCCCTGCAGGTCGAGGGCTCGCCCGACCTGGCCGCACAGCTTCTCGACAAGCTGGCGGAGAACGCGGTGGACTTCTGCCGCGGCGCCGAGCCGGTACGCGTCGAACTGGCAGAAGCGGCCGGGGCGGCCGTGCTGAGCGTGGTGAACAAGGGACGCCCGTTACCGGCAGAGTTCCGCGCGCGGCTTTTCGAGTCGATGATCTCGGTGCGCGAGGGCCCGCAGACGGCCACGCCTCATCTCGGCCTTGGTCTTTACGTGGCGCGCCTGATCGCCGAATACCACGGCGGCAGCATCGATGCTGCGAACCTGCCCGCCGGCGACGGCGTAGCGGTCACGGTACGCATACCGCTCGCGTGGAAATGAACTATGACCTGCTGGTCATCGGCGGCGGCATCAATGGCGCCGGCATCGCCCGCGACGCTGCCGGCCGCGGGCTTTCGGTGCTGCTGGTCGAGCGAGGCGATCTGGCGGCGGCGACCTCGTCGGCGTCCTCGAAGCTGATCCATGGCGGGCTGCGCTATCTCGAGCAGTTCGAGTTCCGCCTGGTTGCCGAGGCGCTCGCCGAGCGCGAGATTCTGCTGCGCATTGCGGGGCACCTGGCCTGGCCGGCGCGCTTCGTCATGCCGCATCTGCCGGGGCTGCGGCCGCGCTGGGCGATCCGGCTGGGGCTGTTCTTGTATGACCACCTGGCCCGGCGCTCGCTCCTGCCCGGATCGCACGCGGTGCGGCTCGACGCGCCGCCGTACTGCTCCGGTCTGAAGAGCCAGCTCAGGCACGGCTTCGTCTACTCCGACTGCCGCGTGGACGACTCGCGCCTGGTGATTGCGAACGCCGTCGATGCTGCTGAACGCGGCGCGCGCATCCTGGTAGGCACTGAATGCCTCTTGGCGCGGCGCGAAGGCGCGCTCTGGCACGCCTCTCTCTCCGGCGGACTCGAGGTCCGGGCGCGCGCGCTCGTCAACGCAGCCGGCCCATGGGTCAAGGACATGCTGAACCAGCGCCTGGGCCAACCCAGCCGCGACGCGGTCCGGCTCGTCAAGGGAAGCCATATCGTGCTGCCGCGGCTTTACGACGGCGAGCACGCCTTTATCCTGCAAAACGACGACCGGCGGGTGGTGTTCATGATTCCCTGGGAAGGGCGCTTCACGCTGGTGGGAACCACCGATGTCCCCGTCGCCGCGCCGGACCAGGCGGAAGCGACGCAGGAGGAGGTTGACTATCTGTGCCGCGCGGTGAACCGCTATCTCGAGAAGCCGGTCGCGCCGCGCGCGGTGCTTTGGCGCTACGCCGGCGTGCGGCCGCTCTACGACGATGGATCGAGCGATCCTTCCGCCGTCACGCGCGACTACACGCTGCGCCTGGATGCCGTGGCTGACGAGGCGCCGGTGCTGTCGGTGTTCGGCGGCAAAATCACCACTTACCGCAAGCTCGCCGAGCACGCATTGGAGAAGCTTGCGCCGTACTTTCCGCGCCTGCGACAAGCGTGGACCGGGCAAACTGCGCTGCCTGGGAGCGATTTCAAGAACCGCGAAGAGGCGCGCAAGGAACTTCTTGCCCGGCATCGCAGTCTGCCGCCGGAAGTTCTGCAAGGCGTTTTCCGGCGTCACGGCACGCGCGCCCTCCGGGTGCTGGGCGACGGGCGGATCGGAGAGCACTTTGGCGCCGGCCTGACCGAGCGCGAGCTGCGCTATTTCATCGAGCGCGAATGGGCACGCAGCGCGCAGGACGTGCTTTGGCGGCGCACGAAGGCCGGCCTGCACCTCGATCAACGCGCGCGCGAGCGCGTCGAGGCCGCGTTCGGCCGATGAAGCCGCTTGCCGAGCTCGACGCGCGAGGCGTGAAAGCGCTGCTCTTCGATATCGACGACACCCTGACCACCGCAGGCAAGCTCACTGCCCGGGCGTACGACGCCCTCGAGCGATTGCAGCGCGCGGGGATGATCATGGTGCCGGTGACCGGCCGGCCGGCGGGCTGGTGCGACCACATCGCGCGCCTGTGGCCGGTAGACGCCGTCGTCGGGGAGAACGGCGCGTTCTACTTTTTCTTCGCCGGCGGGCGGCTGCAAAAGCGCTTCCAGGACGATGCCGGCACGCGGCGGGAGAAACGCGCTCGCCTGGACGCCATCGCGCAGCGCATCCTCGCCGCTGTTCCGGGCTGCGCGCTCGCTGCGGACCAGAACTACCGCGAGACCGACCTCGCCATCGACTACTGCGAGGACGTTCCGCCGCTGCCGCTCGAGGCGGCGGAGCGCATCGCGTCGCTGATGCGCGAGGCGGGCCTCAACGCGAAGATCAGCTCGATTCACGTCAACGGCTGGCTTGGCGAGTACGACAAGCTGGCGATGAGCCGAGTGCTCTTTGCCGAACGCTTTGGAACGGATTTCGCCAAGTCCAGGCGGGAAATCGTATTCGCGGGCGATTCGCCGAACGACGCGCCGATGTTCGCCTTCTTCGACCATTCGGTCGGCGTGGCCAACGTGCGGCGTTTCAAGGCTCTGCTCGCGGATGAACCGAAGTACGTTACACGCGCCGCCGCGGGAGCCGGATTTGCCGAGCTCGCCGAGCGCCTGCTGCAAGGCCGCTGATGAACTACCCGGGTTAAACTCCAGCCCTTTCCATTTCCCGAAGGCTGCTTGCATGGCAGGCCCGCTGTCGCACATCCGCGTTCTCGACTTGTCGCGCGTGCTGGCGGGCCCCTGGGTCGGCCAGAATCTGGCCGATCTCGGGGCCGAGGTCATCAAGGTGGAGCGGCCGAAGTGCGGCGACGACTCGCGTGCCTTCGGGCCGCCGTGGGTCAAGGACCGCGAAGGGCGCGAGACGAGCGACTCCGCCTATTTCACCTCGGCGAATCGCGGCAAGAAATCGATCACGGTGAACATCGCGGCGCCCGAGGGGCAGGCGCTGATCCGGGCGCTTGCCGCCAGCTGCGATGTCCTGATCGAGAACTACAAGTACGGCGATCTCGCCCGCTACGGCCTGGGCTACGACACTCTGCGGCAGGCCAATCCGGGGCTCATCTACTGCTCGCTGACCGGCTTCGGTCAGACCGGCCCCTGGCGCGAGCGGCCGGGCTACGACTTCATGATCCAGGGCATGGGCGGGATGATGAGCGTCACCGGAGAGCCCGACGGCGCGCCGGGCGGCGGTCCGCAGCGCGCCGGCGTCCCGATCGCCGACATCATCACCGGGATGTACGCCTCGATCGCCATTTGCGCGGCACTGGCGCACCGCGCGCGATCGGGCATCGGGCAGCATCTCGATCTGGCGTTGCTCGACTCGCAGATCGCGCTTCTTGCCTACCAGAATACCAACTACTTCGCGACGGGCGTGCCGCCGCGGCGCATCGGCAACCTGCACCCGAATATCGTGCCCTATCAGCCGTTCCGCTCCAGCGACGGGCAGGTGATCCTGGCCTGCGGAAACGACAATCTGTACCGGAAGTTCTGCCAGGCGGCGGGATGCCCCGAGCTGGCGGACGATGCGCGCTTCGCCACCAACGGCAAGCGCGTCGAAAATCGCACGCAGCTTACCCGGCTGCTGGAGCAGGTGTTCATCCGGCGCAGCACCCGGGAATGGGTGGAGCTGCTGGAAGCGGCCGGCGTGCCGAACGGCCCGATCAACGACGTGGCGCAGGTGTTCGAGGAGCCGCAGGTCAAGGCCCGCGGCATCCGGATCGAGCTGGAGCATTCCGCCGCAGGCAAGCTGCCAGGGGTCGCGAGCCCCATGCGCTTCTCGGAAACGCGGATCGAGTACCGGCTCGCGCCGCCATTGCTGGGCGAGCACACCGATGAAGTGCTGCGCGGCCTCGGCAAGAGTGATGCGGAGATTGCGCGGCTGCGCGCCGCGGGCGTCATCTGAGCGGCTAGCGGCCCTTGAATTGCGGCTTGCGCTTGGCAAGGAAGGCGGCCACGCCCTCCCGGAAGTCCTCGGTGTCGAAGCAGGCGTAGCTCTCGTCGTATTCCGCCTCCGAAAGCGGCCGCGCGTCGGCGAGCCGGCGCACGAATTTCTTGTGCCAGCGCGCGGCAAGCGGCGCGCCATCGGCGATGCGTCGCGCGGTCGCATAGGCTTCTTCAACGACCTTGTCATCGGGCGCGATGCGGTTGACCAGGCCCTTCTCGTAGGCTTCGCGCGCCCCCCAGATGCGCCCCTCGAGGAGTATCTCGAGCGCGCTCGCGCGGCCGACGACGTTCATCATTCCCTGCAACTCGTCGTAAGCCTCCACCAGCCCGAGGTTTTTGACCGGCACGCCGAAGCGTGCCGATTCATCGCAGATCCTCAGGTCGCATTGCGACGCGACCAGCAATCCGCCGCCGACGCAGGCCCCTTGGATGAGCGCGACGACCGGGTGACGGCAGGCGGCGAAGCAATGCATTGCCGCTGCGATGCGCCGGCCGTATTGCTTGGCCTGCCTCGAATTCGCGCGCTCGGTGGCGAAGGCGGCAATGTCGGCACCGGCCGCGAAAGCCTTTTCGCCCGCGCCGCGCACCACTACGCAGCGCAGCGATTCATCGTTTTCCAGTTCCTTTGCAACGAACCCCAGCCGCTCCCACATCGCGAGATCGAGCGCGTTCATGCGCCCCGGGTTAGAAAGCGTGATAGTGGCGATATCGCCATCGCGCGCGAGCAGGACTTCGCCGCTCATTTGATGCCTAGCCCGGCGTCCCGCCGAATGGCGCTCCGCATCCGCGCCAACGCGCTGGAAATGAGCGGCCAGAACAGCAGCACCAGCGCCAATGTGGTGATCGAGCCGACGAGACCGTTCGACCAGAACACGCGCAAATCGCCCGCGGCCCCGATCATGGACAGCCGGAAAGCGTCCTCGGCGCGGTTGCCGAGCACCAGCGCCAGCGTGAACGGAGCGAGCGGAATGCCGATCTTCTTGAATACATAGCCCGCCACCCCGAAGACGAGCATCAGCCAGATGTCGAACATCGCGTTCTGGATTGCGTAGGCACCGATCGCGCAAGACACCACGATCATGGGCGCGATCGCCGAGAACGGCACTCGCAGCACGGCGGCAAAGACCGGCACGGTGGTGAGCACCAGGATGAGGCCGACGACATTCCCCAGATACATCGACGCGATCAGGCCCCAGACAAAGCCCTTGTGCTCGACGAACAGCAGCGGGCCGGGGTTCAGCCCCCACACCATCAGGCCGCCAAGCAGGATGGCCGCCGTGCCCGAGCCCGGGATGCCGAGCGCGAGCATCGGCAGCAGCGCCGAGGTGCCGGAGGCGTGCGCCGCGGTCTCCGGAGCGAATACGCCTTCGATGCGGCCCTTTCCGAACGAATCCTTATCCTTGGCGAAGCGCTTGGCGAGGTTGTAGCCCATGAAGGAGGCGGCGATCGCTCCGCCCGGCGTGATGCCGAGCCAGCAGCCTATCGCCGAGGAGCGCAGCAGAGTCGCCCAGTAGCGCGGCATCTCTTTCCACACTTTCAGCACCACGCGCAGGCTGATGCTGGCGGCATGGCCGCGCAGCGCCAGGCGCTCCTCCATCGTCAGCAGGATCTCGCTGATCCCGAACAGGCCGATGACCGCGACCAGGAAGTTGATGCCGCGCAGGAGCTCGTTCGACCCGAAGGTCATGCGCAGCTGGCCGGAGACCGTGTCCATGCCGACCCCGGCGAGCAGCAGGCCGAGCGTCATGGAGATGATGGTCTTGTGCTTCTCCTCGCGCCCGAGCCCGACAAACGAGCAGAAGGTCAGCAAATAGACCGCGAAGAACTCCGGCGGTCCGAAGCGCAACGCGAAGGAGGCGATCCCCGGCGCGAGGAACGTGATCAGCAGCACCGCGACCAGCGAGCCGATGAACGACGAGGTGAAGGCCGCGGTCAGCGCTTCCGCCGCCTTGCCCTGCTGTGCCATCGGATAGCCGTCGAAGGTGGTGGCCACCGACCAGGCTTCGCCGGGGATGTTGAACAGGATCGAGGTGATCGCGCCGCCGAAAAGCGCGCCCCAGTAGATGCAGGAGAGCATCACGATGGCCGAGGTCGGGTCCATCGTGAACGTGAGCGGCAGCAGGATGGCGACGCCGTTCGGCCCGCCGAGCCCCGGCAGCACGCCGACGAAAATTCCCAGCACCAGGCCGACCATCATCAGCGCGAGCGTCTTCCAGGTCAGCAGGACGCTGAAGCCGTAGATCAGAAGGCCGAAAGCCTCCACCGCGCTAGTGGCCGAACAGGGCTTCGAGCGGGCCCTTCGGCATGATGACGTCGAAGGCGATCTCGAAAGTCACGAACATGATGAGCGAGAACAGGAAGGCGGTGAGCACGGCTTTCCACGCCGCGATGCGCCCGATGAATGCCATGAAGCCTGCGACCAGAAGGAAACTCGCCACGTAGAGCCCGAGCCATTGCGTCACCACGCAGAACAGCAGCGTCGGGACGAACACCTGCGTCACGCGGCGAAGCTGTGCGCGCGTGACGAAGGTTTCGCTCGCTTGCTTGCGCGCGAGGAATTCCTTGCCGATGCCAAACAGGCAGGCAGCGGCCAGGATCACCGAGAGATAGAAAGGTAAGTAGCCGGCCTGCGGGCCGGTCGAATCCCATGACATTCCGGTGCGCCAGTTGTCGAACCCCAGCAGCACGGCGAGCGCCAGCAGCAGCAGTGCGGCAACGACGTCGACCGTGCGGGTACTGGTCACCGCCGGCGAGTCGCTCGCCGGCGGGTTAGGGTCCTCGACGACGATTTCGACTTCGGGTTTCGACACTTAGTTGGCGACGAAACCCGCCTCGGTCATCAGGTTCCTGTTGAGCGCGTCGTCCTCCTCCAGGAACTTCAGCATGTCCTTGCCGGTGAGGAAGACCGGCTTGAGGGCCTGCTTCTCCATGTACTCCTTGTATTCCGAGGTCTGCGTCAGCTTGCTGAACAGATCGACGTAGAAGGCGGTCTGTTCGGGCGTTACCTTGCCGGGCAGGAACATGGCGCGCAGCATCAGGTACTGCACGTCGACGCCCTGATCCTTGCAGGTCGGGATGTCATTCCAGGACATGGTGTCGGTGACTTTGGTCCTGTACTGCATGCGCTCCTTGTCGAACACGCACAGCGGGCGCACCTGGCCGGCGCGCCAGACTTCGAGATTCTCCGACGGATTGTTGACGTTCGACTGAGTATGGTTGCCGACGAGCTGCGTTGCCGCCTCGCCGCCCGACTTGTACGGCAGGTAGGCGAACTTGGCGCCGGTCTTCTTCTCCAGGAACACGGTGAGGACGTGATCCTCGCGCTTGGAGCCGGTGCCGCCCATCTTGAAGGGCGGGCTCGCCGTCTTGGCGGCGTCGGCGAACTCCTTCACCGTCTTGTAAGGCAGCTGCGCGTTCGTCCACAGGACGAATTGGTCGAGCGCAATGACGGAAACCGGCGTCAGCTCGCGCCAGTTGAACGGGATCTTGGCCGACAGCGGCAGCATGTAGATCAGCGAATAGGCGATCAGCGTCTTGTGGGGGTCGCCGGCGCTGCTCTTCATGTACATCAGCGCCTCCGCGCCCGACGCGCCGCCTTTGAGCGAGACAACCATCGGCTGCTTCATCAGGTTGTTCTTCTGGATGGCGGCCTGCATCATCCTCGCCATCTGGTCGGAGGCCCCGCCGGCGCCGGCGGCAACGACGATCTCGACTGGTTTGGTCGGCTCCCACGCGAACGCCGGAGCCATGGTCGCGAGCGCGGCAAGCGCGCTCGCCAGGAAGCCAATTTCTCTGCTCATGCCCTTCCTCCTTTTTGATTTCCGAGCGCTTGCTTAAGCGGCTCGGCGCGCCGGTGCCTTGGCGCAGTCCGCAAGATATTCCATCGCCGCGCGAACACCTTCCCGCTTTACCGGAACGCTGGCAAGCGTCAGGCCCATTTCCACCCCGGCCAGCGTGCCCATCAGGGCGAGGTCGTTGAAGTCGCCGAGATGCCCGATGCGGAACACCTTGCCGCCGAGCTTGCCCAGGCCGGTGCCGAGCGACATGTCGAAGGCCCCGAGAATAATCTTGCGCACGTGGTCCGCGTCATGGCCGGCGGGTACCAGCACTGCCGTGAGCGAAGCGGAATACTCGCGCGGGTCGAGCGCAAGCACCTCCAGGCCCCAGGCGCGCACGGCGCGGCGCGTCGCCTCCGCATGGCGCTGGTGGCGGGCGAAGACCGCGTCTAGGCCCTCTTCGTCGAGCAGCATGGCGAGCGATTCGCGCAGACCGTAGAGCAGATTGGTCGCCGGCGTATAGGGGAAATAGCCGGCCTTGCCGTTGGCGATCATTTCGTCCCACGCCCAGTAGCTGCGCGGCAGCCGTGCGGATTTTGAGGCGGCCAGCGCCTTGGGCGAGATGCAGTTGAACGACAGCCCCGGCGGCAGCATCAACCCCTTCTGCGAGCCGGCTACCGTGACATCGACGCCCCACTCGTCGTGCCGGTAGTCGATCGAAGCGAGCGACGAAATGGTGTCGACCATGTAAAGGGCCGGATGGCCGGCGGCATCGACGGCGCGGCGCACGTCGCCGATGCGGGACGTAACCCCGGTCGAGGTTTCGTTGTGCACCACGCACACCGCCTTGATGCGCTTCTCGGGATCGGCGCGCAGGCGCTTCTCGATCGCGTCAGGATCGGCGCCGTGGCGCCAGTCGGTCGGCAGGAATTCGACCTCCAGCCCGAGCTTTGCAGCCATCTTCTGCCACAGGGTGGCGAAGTGGCCGGTTTCGGCCATCAACACGCGATCGCCGGGAGAAAGGCTGTTCACCAGGCCCGCCTCCCAAGCCCCGGTGCCCGAGGCGGGATAGATCACCACCTCGCCCTTGGTGCTTTTGAAAATGCGCTTCATCCCCGAGAGCACGCCCTTGCCGAGAACCGCGAACTCAGGACCGCGATGGTCCATCGTCGGGAAGTCGATGGCACGCAGCACTCGGTCCGGAACGTTGGTTGGACCGGGGATCTGCAGGAAGTGACGGCCGGCGGTTCGGGGCATGCGGTATTCTACCTTTGGCCTCATGAACGCCCCTTCCTTCCCCATCCGCCTGATCAAGCCGGGTGCCGCCGATTCGTCGCTCGCGGCCCGCCTGCGCAAGCAGATCGAAGGCGAAGTAATGTTCGACGCGGCGAGCCGTGGGCGCTACTCGACCGACGCATCGATCTATCAGGTAGAGCCGCTCGGCGTTGTCGTACCGCGTACCGAGGAGGCGGCGCGGACCGCTCTGGCCATTGTCCTCGAAGCCGGGATGCCGGTGCTGCCGCGCGGCGCGGGGACGTCGCAATGCGGCCAGGCCGTCGGTGAAGCACTGGTCATCGACCACACGAAATACCTGAACAAGATACTGGAGGTAAACACCGAAGCGGCAACCGTCGTCGTCCAGCCCGGCGTGGTCCTCGACGCGTTGAACGCCGCTCTACGGCCGCACCGGCTATGGTTCCCTGTAGACGTTTCGACGAGCGCGCAGGCGACGCTCGGCGGCATGGCGGGCAATAACTCCTGCGGCTCGCGCTCGATCGCCTACGGCAACATGGTGCACAACGTGCTCGCCATCGAAGCCGTGACGCCGGCCGGCGAGCGCTGGCGCTTCGGACCCATGGGCGAGACCGCCGGTTCGCCTGCCTACCAGGATTTTGTGAAGCGGCTAAAAGCGCTTTACGACCGCGAAAAGGACGAGATCGAAGCGCGCTTCCCCAAGCTGCTGCGCAAGGTCGCAGGCTACAACCTGGATCATCTCGGTCCACCGCACGCGAATGCCGCGCACCTGCTGGTCGGCTCGGAAGGCAGCCTCGCGTATTCCGAGCGCTTGCATCTCAGGCTCTCGCCGATCCCGCCGGCGCGCACTCTCGGGGTCTGCCATTTCCAGAAGTTCTACACCGCCATGGACATGACCCGGCACATCGTGCCGCTGGCCCCTTCGGCGGTCGAGCTGGTGGACCGCACGATGATCGGCCTGGCGCGCGACATCCCGGCGTTCAGCAAGACCGTGGATGCGGTCATCAAAGGGGACCCGGAGGCGATTCTGCTGGTCGAGTTTTCCGGCGCGGACGCTGCGGTGCAGCTTTCCAGGTTGAAGCAGCTGACCCAGTTGATGGGCGATCTCGGTTTACCCGGCAGCGTAGTGGAGATCGCGGACGCGCCACTGCAAAAGGCCATGTGGGAGGTCCGCAAGGCCGGGCTGAACATCATGATGTCGATGAAGGGCGACGGCAAGCCCGTGTCTTTCATCGAGGATTGCGCGGTGCCGCTCGAGCACCTCGCCGAGTACACCGAGCGCCTGACGCGCGTGTTCGAGAAGCACGGCACGCGCGGCACCTGGTATGCGCACGCCTCGGTCGGCACGCTGCACGTACGGCCGGTGCTCGACATGCGGCGCGATGGCGCCGAGAAAATGCGCGCCATCGCCGAGGAGGCGTGCGCCATGGTGAAGGAGTTCAAGGGCGCGTACTCGGGCGAGCACGGCGATGGCCTGGTGCGCTCGGAGTGGATCGCGCCGTTCTTCGGCCCGCGCCTCACGGCCAGTCTGGGCGAGATCAAGGCCTGGCTCGATCCGCGCGGCCTGATGAACCCCGGAAAGATCGTCAGCCCGCCGCGCATGGACGACAAGTCGCTGTTTCGCTTCAAGCCCGGCTATCGGACGGACGTGCCGCCCACGGTTCTCGACTGGAGCGAGTGGGGCGGGTACGACAAGGCGGTCGAGATGTGCAACAACAACGGCCATTGCCGCAAGTTCGACGCCGGCACCATGTGCCCCTCGTTTCGTGCCACCGGCGACGAGATTCATCTGACGCGCGGGCGTGCCAACACGCTTCGCCTGGCGCTTTCGGGTCAATTGGGCGATGCGGGGGAAGAAGCGGTCAAAAGCGCTCTCGATCTGTGTGTCTCGTGCAAGGGCTGCAAGCGCGAGTGCCCGACCGGCGTCGACATGGCGCGCATGAAGATCGAGTTCCTCGCCGGCTATCGCCGCCGCCACGGCCTGACGACGCGCGAGCGGATGGTCGCGTACTTGCCGCGCTACGCGCCCTGGGCGGGACGCATGGCGCCGCTTGCCAATTCGGCTGCCTCGCTTCTGAGATCGGCGATCGGCTTCGCCGCAAAGCGCGAGCTGCCGAAGTGGCGCGGGGATTACTTCGCCGACCGCACCCGCGCAAACAGGGGGGTAGGCCGCGAGGTCGCTTTCTTCGTCGACACGTTCAACCGCTGGTTCGAGCCGCACAATGTGCGCGCGGCGATTCGAGTGCTGCAGGCGGCCGGCTATCGCGTGCACGTGGCGCAGCCTCTCACGCCCGGCCGTCCCCTGTGCTGCGGCCGGACGTTCCTCTCGGCCGGCCTGGTCGAGGAAGCCAACGCGGAGGCGCGCCGCACGCTGCAGGCGCTCAAGCCCTGGGTCGACCGCGGCGTGGCGGTGATCGGGCTCGAGCCCTCGTGCTTGCTGACCTTCCGCGACGAATTCTGCGCCATGCTGCCGGGTAGCGATGTGCTCGCACGCCATTCGTTTCTGTTCGAGGAGTTCATCGCGCGCGAGCTCGACGCGGGCCATTTCTCGGCCAGCTTCACGCCGCTGGCGAGAACCGCGCTTCTGCACGGTCATTGCCACCAGAAAGCGTTTGACGCGATGCCCGCGGTGACGCGCGTGCTGAAGCTGGTCCCGCAGCTGAAGGTGGAGGCGGTCGAATCGAGCTGCTGCGGCATGGCGGGCAGCTTCGGCTACGAGGCCGAGCACTACGAGGTCTCGATGAAGATGGCCGAGCTGAGCCTCCTGCCTGCCGTGAGGAATTCAAAGGACGCCTTGGTGATCGCCGACGGCACGAGCTGCAGGCACCAGATCGCCGACGGCACCGGTCGTGAAGCCTGGCACGTCGCGCGCGTGCTGGAACAGGCTCTGTAGGAGATCAGGCTGCTTCGGCCGCGCTGCGCGTGAATAGCCACACGCCAAGGGCGATCATCGGCAGCGTCAGCCACTGGCCCATCGTCAGGCCGAACGCGAGATAGCCGAGAAAGCTGTCGGGCTCCCGGCCGAACTCGGCGCTGAAGCGAAACACTCCGTAGCCGATGAGAAACAGCGCCGACACCTGGCCGCGCGGGCGCGCCCTGGCCGAGAACCACCAAAGCAGCGCGAACAGCGCAAGCCCCTCCAACGCGAAC
>Ga0307473_10000149_pt1 | contig 13411 bp, 13 predicted proteins | sample atmos_gasesAM5C__FD_203744 | JGI IMG/M metagenome (GOLD analysis project Ga0307473, IMG submission 203744) | Hardwood forest soil microbial communities from Morgan-Monroe State Forest, Indiana, United States - atmos_gasesAM5C_515 | ecosystem: Environmental > Terrestrial > Soil > Temperate...
GTTGTATGTAATCGAGTTGCCCAGAAAGATAGTCTGGAGATATGCTTCAAGGTCAGGGCTAAAAGACGGAGGATCGCAGAGGGTGATAGTAACGTTGGCCGGCGCAGGAGCGGCAGAGCGTGCGGCCGTTGACGGCAACTTCTCGCCTGAAATTAATTCCTTCGCCGCATTCCTCGCAAACCACGCGTGGCCCTTTGTATCCCGGCAAATCCTCGGGGGGGATTTTTACGCCCACCCATTGTTTCTCGAATAGTTCCTCATCCGCGAGCACGCGATACGCTTGCTGCTGGCCCTGCTCTTTCTCGAGCGCGGGAAACATCTCGCTGGCGCGTTTCTTCGAATCCTCGCGCGCGACAATGCGCACCGCCCGGCCGGATTGCAAATCCACAAACGTGGCGGCCACTTTGCCCCAGTCGAAAAATTTCAGCGCGCGTTTTCCCAGGCGGCAGCCCGCCACCAGCGCCACGGCATCGGTGACGCAGCGGTCGATTTCGACGTAGGTGACCAGGCGCTTGCGGTCGCGCACCGGATCTTCGATCCCCAACTCGCGAAGCCCCAACATCGCGAGGCGCACACCAAGCACCTGCCCCGCGCAAATGTGGCCGTGGGCTAGCGCAGCTTCATCGAGATACTGTTCGAGGGTTTTCATTTTTTGCGGCCAAGTCAATCGCCGCGCTGAGGCGTGGCGACCGCGGCAACCGGCGCGCCTGCTGCGTCCGGCTCCCGGCGAATCAAGAACGCGCCAATGAAGACGGCGAGAGAGAGCGCGAGCAGGGCGCCATCTCGGACCAAAGTTTTCGTGCCGAGTTGTTCGCCCGGGCCAAAGCAGCCGCAACTGACTTCCAGGCCGAGCGCAAAGGTCCGCACCATCACGGTAAAAAAGGCCCCGAGCAGCAGGGTGGTAACCAGGGAGGAAAATCGAAGCGCGATGCCCCTCAAAAGCCACAGGCCGAGGAAGAGCTCGAAAGGTGGCAACGCATGCGCAACGAAATTCACGGCGTTTACGGGAAGCAATTGGTAGGAGTCAACCTGCATCGCAAACATGGCCAGTGAAATTTTCACTGAGGCAGGTGACCACGGCATCCCGCCCTGTGGTTTCAGCTTCGCATAGGCGGCGACCAGGAATACCGCCGCGAGCGCAACCCTCCCCAGTAGGAGAAGAATTCTGCCGGAGCTTGGGGGCGCAGCTTTTGACATTTCGGGAAACTCCGCTACTGGGTCAAGAGCAAATCAATGAACTGCTTCATCAGCGGCCAGGATACGAACCCTGATCCCGGCGCAAGTCGTTGGCCCCTCTTCGTGAACACGTATGTCGGCGTCGCTTGCACCGGCACTTGTTTGCCCAGCGCGATGTCCTGGTTGATGAAGGCATCGAGAGAGCAGCCCTGGCCAGCCTGCACTGGCGGCCTGAATTCCTGCGGCGTCTGAGTCAAGCAGCCTGCCACGATTTTCTGCACGCGTTTGAAATCCGCCGGGTTCAGCGCACTCGCAACATACTTCTGAATATTCCCGTCGGCCCCCCACCCGCGAACATTCTCGTATAGCGCGGTGTCGACCTCTTCAAATTTGCCGATCCTGGCAGCGGCTGTGCCCCAGCGGGCCGCGTCCCAGTTAAATCGGTGATCCGCAATCGGCAGCGGGAAATCGCGATGAATCAGATAAACTTTTCCGGATGCGACGTAATCATTAATCATCGGGCGCAATGTCTGCTGGAAGAGCTGACCGCACATTGGGCACTGGTAATCGCTGAAGACCTCCATTGTAATCGGTGCGGTCGGGGACCCCACGCCCTTATTCGGCGGACCCAGCTGTTCAGCCTGCGCTGCCTTCGGCGCTGATTTCGCGGCGGTTTTCGCCGGCTGCTTCGCCGAAGCTGCTGCCTGCGTTTGAGCGCGCGTCGGTGCGAGCCACTCGCCCCCGAGAACCAAGAGTGCAAGCGCAAACAGCGCGCAGACGATCCCCAAGAATCTCCAGCTACTTGGATTCTTTCTAGGATTCAACGCTACCCCCTGAAATGGCGTTTGAATTGAATCGAAAATCCATTGTAACTCGAATCCTGCCCTGTTGAACGGATGGTTGCGACCCGATGTTGCTCCTCGCAGCGAATCATATTCGGATGCGGGAAGGCATGGTATTGGTTCGATGGCAGGTGCGTGGGGATTGGCAAGTTTGTGCATCGAAGCAGAGGGTATCGAGGGCATCCGGGTCCTTGCAATGTAGCTGTAAAGCGCACATTGTCTGTCACATACAGGCTCACAACAGACTTGACAATGAGACGCTCAACGTGTATGATAGCCTCGTTTCAACGAGTGTCTTAGTTTGGCTCAGGCCATTGGGACGATAGAGGAGCACATCAATGAGCAAGATTATCGGAATTGATTTGGGGACCACCAACTCAGTGGTCGCCGTGATGCAAGGCGGTGAACCGACTGTCATCCCCAACCAGGAGGGTGCGCGAACGACCCCTTCGGTCGTCGCCATCACCAAGAGCGGAGAGCGCCTGGTGGGCCAGGTGGCCAAGCGGCAGGCAATCACCAACCCCGAGAACACCGTCTATTCAATCAAGCGGTTCATGGGGCGGCGCTACGACGAAGTGCAGGAAGAAACAAAGCGCGTGCCCTACAAAGTTGTGAAAGGCCCGCACGACGACGCGCGCATCGAAATTGCCGGCAAGACCTACAGCCCGCCGGAAATCTCCGCGATGATACTGCAGAAGCTGAAGAGCGCAGCGGAAGACTTTTTAGGCGAAAAGGTGACCAAGGCGGTCATCACCGTTCCCGCGTACTTCAACGACAGTCAGCGCCAGGCAACGAAACAAGCTGGCGAAATCGCCGGCCTCGACGTGCAGCGCATCATCAATGAGCCGACGGCGGCGGCGCTGGCCTACGGGCTCGATAAGAAGAAAGACGAGACCATCGCCGTGTACGACCTCGGCGGCGGCACATTTGATATTTCCATTCTCGAAGTTGGGGAAGGCGTCGTCGAAGTGAAATCCACGAACGGCGACACTCACTTGGGCGGTGACGACATCGACCAGCGTATCGTGGACTGGATGGTTACGGAGTTCAAGAAGGAGCAGGGAATCGATCTGAGCAAGGATCGGATGGCCATTCAGCGCCTGAAGGAAGCGGCGGAGAAAGCCAAGATCGAGTTGTCGCAACTGATGGAGACGGAAATCAACCTGCCTTTCGCGACCGCGAACGAATCCGGCCCGAAGCACCTGCAGATGAAGCTGACGCGCGCGAAGCTCGAGCAATTGATGGAAGACCTGCTCCAGCGCACCGTGGGCCCAGTGAAGCAGGCTTTGGCGGACGCGCAATTGTCGCCGGACAAGATCGACGAAGTAGTTCTGGTTGGCGGTTCAACACGCATTCCACGTGTGGTCGATATCGTCAAAGGCCTCTTCAACGGGAAAGAGCCGCACAAGGGCGTGAACCCGGATGAAGTGGTCGCAGTCGGCGCGGCGATCCAGGGCGGAGTGCTGGGCGGCGAAGTGAAAGACATTTTGCTGCTCGACGTCACACCTCTGTCGCTGGGTGTGGAAACGCTCGGCGGCGTGATGACCACTCTGATTCCGCGCAACACCACGATTCCGACACGCAAGTCGGAAACGTTTTCCACCGCCGCGGATAATCAGACTTCGGTCGAAATCCACGTGCTGCAGGGCGAACGCCCAGTGGCCAGCGGCAACCGCTCGCTTGGGAAATTCCATCTGATGGGAATTCCACCGGCGCCGCGCGGCGTGCCGCAAGTGGAGGTGACGTTTGATATTGATGCCAACGGCATCCTGAACGTCTCGGCCAAGGACCTCGCGACAAACAAGGAGCAGAAAATCACCATCACCGCTTCCAGCGGCTTGAGCAAAGACGAAGCCGAGCGCATGAAGAAGGAAGCAGATGCTCACTCTGCGGAAGACAAGGCTCGGCTCTCCGAAGTCGAAGCGCGTAACCGGCTCGACAACCTCGTCTATCAGACCGAGAAGATCATCAAGGACAACCGCGACAAGCTGGCGGAAGCGGACGTCAAGGCAGCCGAGGAAGCGCTCGAGGAAGCGCGGCGGGCGCTTACCGAAGGCGGTCTCGACCGTCTGAACGCGGCTGCGGACAGTCTGACGAAGGCGTCGCACAAAATTGCTGAGACCATGTACAAAGCACAACAGTCGGCAGCAGGCGCGGCGAGCGCGGGCGCTTCGGGCTCGGCTGGTGGCAACTCCGGCGGCGCACAGTCCGGCGGGCAAGGCGATGTTGTAGATGCCGAGTTCGTGGACGTGGACGATTCGAAAAAGCCTAATTGAAATCGGGCAAACCCCGATTTCATCCGGAGAGCCGGCAGTCCCGGCTCGAAGGATAAGTCTAATTGAACCAGCGATGGAGGGGCGGGAGCTAGCGCGAGCAGGCCCCGCCCCTTTCGCTCTTTGCGTCAAAAATCTAGAAATTAGGGTCTCAAGCAGGAGAGTGCATTGGCGACCAGCGGCATACGGCGGGCCAGCCCGCCACAAGCAGTCACGAAAGTTCGCGACAATTATTTTCTGGTGCAGGTTTCAATTACCGAAGCGCCGAGTGCCGATTGGCGGCGCCTCTTCTACGATGCGCAGGGGCAGGATGTGCCACCGGATTTTGCGCCGCGATCCGTCGAGATTACCGGCACTTTTTTGAGGTTCAAGTCTGACCCGGCCAGTGTGGAGATCAAAATCGCAGTCCTCGACCGCTGGATGGAGCGGGCCAGCCAAAAAGAAGCAGCTATGGGCGGGCGCTCGGAAGTACAGCGCCAGAAAACAGAGGAAGCGGCGCGCGAGGCAGTGGAGCTGACCGAATGGAACGCGCGCTGGGCGAAGCTGTAAGTTGGAATCGAGTTTCGAATGGCTACCACCACTAAAACCGATTATTACGAACTGCTCGGCGTTCCGCGCAAAGCACCTGTCAAAGAAATCCGCGCGGCTTACCGCAAGCTCGCTCGTAAATACCATCCCGACCTGAATCCGGGCGACAAGTCCTCTGAAGAAAAATTCAAACAGATCCAGGAAGCTTACGAAGTTCTTTCGGACACCAAGAAGCGCCAGATGTATGACCAGTTCGGCTTCAACGTCCCCGGCCCGGGCGGCGGTCCGCCTCAGGGCGGGGGGCGCGGGGGAACGCCCGAGGATATTCATTTCGATTTTGGCGGCTTTGATTTCGGTGGTGGAGGCGGCGCGGCAGGTGCAACAAACTTCCGCGACCTTTTCAGCCAGTTCTTCCGCGGTGCCGGGGCTGCGCGGGCCGAGCAAGAGGAAGAGCAAGGCTCAGACCTCGAATACCAGATCGACATCACCTTTGCTGCGGCCATGCGCGGCACCGTGAAGAAGCTCACCTTCACGCGCCTCGATGTGTGCAACGTGTGTCACGGCGCCGGGTTCATGCCGGGCGATGAAAAGGTTTGCCCCACATGCGGCGGGTCGGGGCAGGTGACACAAGTCAGCGGCAAAATGCGATTTCAGGTTACCTGTTCCCGCTGCGGTGGCTCAGGCCGGCTGCACACAATTTGCCGCAACTGCGGCGGCGAAGGACGCGTGCAGCGCGTCGAAACGCTTGATGTGCGCATTCCACCCGGCGCGCAAACCGGCTCGCGCGTTCGCGTGGCCGGACGCGGGAATGCCGGAACTCATGGCGGGCCGCCGGGCGATCTCTACATCATCATGAAAGTGGAGCCGCATCCTTTTTTTGAGCGTCGCGGCGATGATCTCTACACCGTTGTGCCGGTAACTGTCACGGAAGCTTCGCTCGGCGCAAAGGTGGAAGTGCCCACCATTGATGGGCGCGCGCAGGTGCGTATCCCTCCGGGGACGAACTGCGGGAAGAAGCTCCGCCTGCGCGAAAAAGGAGCTCCCTCAGCGCGGCACGCTGGCAAGCGCGGCGACCAAATCGTGGAAGTGCAAGTGGTTGTGCCGAAGCCTGAAGATGAGCGCGTCCGGAATCTATTGAAGGAGTTGTCGAAAGTCGACCACGAAGATCCCCGCCGCGAAATCTTTGCGCAGGCGACGGTGTAGGCGCAGAGGAAGGCGGCAAGGAGACAGCAGATGGCAGCGCGTCCCAAAAAAAGAGCCAGAGCGGGCTACATGATCAGCGCCGTTGCCGAACTCTATCATCTTCACCCGCAGACACTGCGCCTCTACGAGCGCGTGGGGCTGTTGAAGCCTTCGCGCTCGCAGGGCAACACGCGGCTTTATACCGACAGCGACCTCGAGCGCCTGGAAGTGATCCTGAATTTGACGCGTGAACTGGGCGTGAATCTCGCGGGCATCGAAATTATCCTTAACATGCGCGACAAAATGTCCGAGATGCACTCGCAGATGGAAGCCTTCATCCGGTTTGTGCGCTCTGAAATGTCGCGCGGCCTCGTGACTGCGGATGACCGCAAGACCCGCCACGCCATCGTTCGCACCGGCCCGCGCCACACCATCCGCGTCGAAAAGTGACGATGCGATACGCATCGTCATCCTGAGCGGAGCCCCGCGTGGTTTTTCTTCCCCGCCGCAGTTTGGCGGGCGCGGGGCGCAGTCGAAGGATCTCTCTTGCGGTTTCCTCGATCCCCGAATTCCACAGGCCCCGCAATTTGCACAGTCCTCCATCACATTGCTATTCGCCGCAGCACTCGCTAAGCTTTCCCCATGGCGCGACCAGATTGTCCCATTTGCCAGGGCAGCGGCTGGAGAGTCGTTGAGCGGACGGCGGAAGGTGCACAGGCGCTTGCCTCCGCAGAGACATCGCGTGCAGGCTCGGCCGCTGGTGAACCAAAAATGGTGTGGGCCGTTCCGTGTGATTGCACTACGGGTGACCGCACCGAGCGCGCGCTGGCTCGCGCGCGTGTCCCCGAACGTTATCGCCACTGCGATTTCGAAAATTTCGAGACGGACAATGAAATCGAAAATGTGCCGCGCGAGCAGCTGAAAGCCTGGAATTGCAGCCTGGCACAAGCAAAGCTCGTCGTAACGCGCTTCGCCGAAGAATTTCCGCTCGGCAGCGAGCACGGCCTGCTACTGATTGGCCCTTGCGGCGTGGGGAAAACTCATCTCACGGTTGCCGCACTCAAAGAAATTGTTCTCCGCGGTCACAGCGGCCTGTTCTACGACTACCGCGAGCTGCTGAAACAAATTCAGGACAGCTACAACGCGGAAAGCCAGGCCACAGAGATGGGCGTGCTCGAACCGGTGCTAACCACAGAAGTTCTCGTGCTCGATGATGTGGGCTCGAGCAAGCCGTCGTCCTGGGCGCTCGAGACCGTCGGGCACGTTCTGAACACGCGCTACAACAAGAAGCGTGTCACACTGCTCACCACGAACTTCCTCGATTTCGACGCCACCGTGAATGCTGCTTCCCCGGCCGCGTCGCGCGTGGCTGGCATGCGCGCCCCCACCATCGAAGACTCGCTCACCGAGCGCGTCGGCAAGCGCATCCGTTCGCGCCTCTACGAAATGTGCCGCACCGTAGAGATTTCCGCCCCCGACTACCGCAAAGAAATCCGCAAAGCCAGCGGCTTCTCCGCCTAGATTTATTCCCTCCAGCCCCGCAAAATGTGACCCGCGCTACCGTTCCTCATTGATTTTTCAGTGACAATTCTTACATCACGGTTTGGTTGACAACTATCGAAGCGGGCTTGTATCATCCTCACGATAAGAGTGTCGAGCGCGGGCGCTCTTTCCCCTTCTGTGCTCTAACCCCGCAGGGTTGAGTAACCGAGGCCGTACTCTCGGCAGGCTGGGCACGAATTTGTATGGAGGCCGCTCCCCATGTCACCCGAACGCGACGACCATCTTGAACCCTCCGCCACTGAAGCGGCATCGGCAGATCCCGTGGCGGAGAATACACCGCCTGCAGGGCATGCGGCCGCGCAAGATGGCGCAGCCACCGCGACTGCTGTAGCACGAGCGCAGGAACCTCCCGAGCACTCATCGCCAAGCGACGAACAAGCCTCGAGCCAAACTGCGGCTGCACTTACTCCGTCCACAGAACCCGAAGCTGCCACCCCCACAAATGTGGGTGACGAGCCACAAGTCGCGGCCGAATCCGCAGAATCGAGCGAGACCACCGACACGCCCGAGATGACCGAAACAATGGATCAGCTCCTCGATCAATTCTCGGCGCCAGCCCCTGCCGCAGCCGAAGGAGAAATTTTCGACGGTCGCGTGCTCGCGGTCACAGACGCAGGCGTGGTAGTTGACGTCGGAGGGAAGTTCGAGGGCCTCGTCCCGGCGCAGGAATTTCTAGACTCAGGCAGCCCCATCGCATTCGGCGCAGGCCAGACCATCGAAGTCGAGCGCCTCCACGAGCAGAAAGACGGCTACGTCCTGCTCTCGCACGTGCGCGCGCACAAGCGGCGCGTTTGGGAGCGCATCGAGAAATCCTATCGCGAGCACACGAATGTCACCGGCAAGGTCACCGAGCGCATCAAGGGCGGCCTGGTGGTGGATATCGGAGTGCGCGCGTTCCTGCCTGCATCGCAGATTGAGCTTCGCCCCGTGCACGATCTCGACGGCTGGAAGGACCGAGAAATTGAGCTCCGCGTCCTCAAACTGAATCGCAAGCGTGGCAACGTGGTAGTCAGCCGCCGCGTGATTCTCGAAGACGATCAGAAGTCCAAGCGCGATTCGCTGATGTCCTCGCTGTCCGAGGGCTCGGTCATCACTGGGAAAGTGAAAAATATCACCGACTATGGCGTCTTCGTGGACCTGGGCGGAATGGACGGTCTGCTTCACGTCAGCGATCTCGTTTGGGGCCGCGTCCCGCACCCATCCTTTGTGGTTCAGGCCGGCGAAGAAATTCAAGTCCAAATCCTGAAATTCGACAAGGACAAGCAGCGCATCTCCCTCGGCCGCAAGCAACTATTACCCGACCCTTGGGCCACTGTGCCCGAACGCTTCCCGGCCGGCACGCGCGTGCAAGGAAAAATTGTAGGCGTCACCGATTACGGCGCCTTCGTTCAGATCGAGCCGGGCGTCGAAGGCCTCGTTCACGTCAGCGAGATGAGCTGGTCGAAACGGACCAAGCATCCGTCAAAAATTGTGAAGGTAGGCGAAGAAGTGGAAGTCGTGGTTCTCGACGTCAAGACCGATCAGCGCCGCATCTCCCTCGGCTTGAAGCAAACTCTCCCTGACCCGTGGGGAGCAGCCGCCGAAAAATATCCCGTCGGTACAATCGTCACCGGGCGCGTGCGCAATCTTGCGGACTTCGGCGCGTTCGTAGAAATCGAAGAGGGCATGGAAGGCCTGATCCACATCAGCGACGTCAGTTGGACCGAGCGGATCAAGCATCCGAGCGACCGCTTCAAGAAGGGCGACTCGGTGCAGGCCAAAGTTCTGAAAGTGGATTCGCAAAATCGCCGGCTCTCGCTCGGCATCAAGCAGGTCAACGACATCTGGGCCAACTGGTTCGCCGAACACAAAATCGGCGACGTGATTCGCGGCAAAGTTGCGCGCACAACCGATTTCGGTGCCTTCGTCGAGCTCACGGAAGGCATCGAGGGCCTTTGCCACGTCTCCGAAATCGAAGAGCGCAAGCCCAAAGGCGAACGCGAAAAGGATAAAGGCCCGCGCAGCGCCCGTGTCACCTCCGTGCTCGCCGTCGGCCAGGAGCACGACTTCAAAATCTTGCGCCTCGAGCCGGACCAACACAAAATCAGTCTGAGTTTCCGCGCCGCGCAGAAACAGGTCGAGCGCCAGGAAATCGAAGCGTTCCGTGCACCGAAGCCGGTGAAGTCGTCGCCGAACGCCACGATTGGTGATGCCATCCTGGCGAAGAGGCAGTCGTCGTAGTCGGGTACCCCTGGGACCGTGCGGGCGGCGCCCCTGGAAGCCCTCCCCGCAGGAAAATCGTTTACCTTGAAGGAGTTTGGTGATATGCAAAGGGCCGTGTGGCGCCCCGCCCCGGTGCCCCAACGGGCTCTGTGCGATGCAGGATTGTGAGAGGAGGCTCTCGTTCCATGGCTGAAGCTGCGGGAGAGCACCACAAAGAACACACGATGACGAAAGCCGAGCTGGTCGAGGAGGTCACACGCGTGACCGAATTGCCCCGCAAAGAATCGGAAGCCGTCGTCGAAACGATTTTCGAAAGCATCATCGCCGCGCTGCAAGCTGACGACAAGATCGAGATTCGCGGCTTCGGCAGTTTCCGCACTCGCCAGCGGCGCGGCCGCACGGGGCGCAATCCGAAGACCGGCGCGAAGGTGGAAGTCCCGCCCAAGAAAATTCCTTTCTTCAAGCCGAGCAAGGAATTGAAGGACTACGTCAATAATCCTCGCGCGGCCGCTGCGGGCTCCTCCGACCACAGCAAACTGGGCTGAGCCGGATGGATTACCTTTGGACGCCGTGGCGGTACCGCTATATCGCCGATGCGTCGAAGGATGAAGGCTGCATTTTCTGCGATGCCCTTGCCGCCAACGACGACGCCAAGACCCACATCGTCTTCCGCGGCGCAAAAAATTTCGTCCTCCTGAATCGCTTTCCCTACACCAGCGGTCATGTCATGGTTGTTCCCTACACGCACGTCGCGGAACTCTCCGCCACGGAGCCGGATACGCTCGCGGATATGATGCGCATCGCCCAGCGCGTGCAGTCGGCGCTCGAGAAAACCTATCACCCGCAAGGCTACAATCTCGGTATGAATCTGGGGCGAGCTGCCGGAGCAGGCGTCGTGGGTCACCTGCATCTCCACGTGTTGCCACGCTGGTCGGGCGACGCTAATTTCATGACCGTCATCGGCGAAACTCGCGTCGAGCCGGAAGACCTCTCGACCACTTGGGAAAAACTCCGCAAAGCTCTGGCGGGCTGAATCCAATGGACGCAACAGACCGCGAACTAATCTTGAAGCTGCTCACCGAATCGCGCCAGGCGTTCCTCGCGTCCGCCGCCGGCCTTACGGACGAGCAAGCTAAACTTTGCCCCGCGCCTGACCAGTGGTCCGTCCTCGATTGCGTCGAGCACGTCGCTATTACCGACCATTTTATGTTTACCGTCATCACGACCCAATTGGCTCCGGCCCCGCCGTCAGGGGATCGTAGCCGCGAAGAATTCTTACTGCGCGAACTCACGAACCGCACCAGAAAAATCAACGCCCCGGACCGTGCGCGCCCGACGGGCAGATTTCCAACGCTCGCCGCAGCCCTCGAGCAGTTTATTCAGAGCCGCGCGCACAGCATCGGGTACGTCGAGCAATGTGACAAGGATCTCCGCGCCTGCACCGCCCCGCATCCCCTCATGGGCCCTATCACCGGCCAGGAGTACCTGATCATCCTAGCCCTCCACCCCGCCCGCCACGCCGCCCAAATTCGCGAAGTCCGCAATACCCTCGGGCTGTCTTGATCCTCGAGTTTCTGTAAACGGAACTCGTCTTGCCTTTGGAGTCCTCTGCGCCCTCAGCGTCTCGGCCGTGAATGCCTTATGGGTCTGGTTTGCCGTACAATATCCCCTCGCACGAAATTGAGGAGATCGCTTTTGAATCTGGAACTAACCGAAGAGCAGCAACTGCTCCAGAAGAGCGTCCGCGAATTCGCGGAAGCAGAAGTAAAACCGCTCGCCAGAGAAATCGACGAGACTGGCCGATTCCCCCGCGACACCTTCAAAAAAGCCGCGGAGCTCGGCCTCACCGGCGTCGCCATGCCCGAACAATACGGCGGCGCAGGCATGGACCACATCAGCTACGCCATCGTGATCGAGGAAATTTCGCGCGCCTGCGCTTCCACGGGCGTCATCCTTTCGGTGCAGAATTCGCTCTATTGCGATCCTATCCACCGCTTCGGCACCGAGGAACAAAAAAGGAAATTCCTCGCCCCGTTCGCCCGCGGCGAAAAAATCGGCTGTTATGCACTCACCGAGCCCCAGGCAGGCTCGAACGCAGCCGCGCTTACCACCAAAGCCGTGCGCAAGGGCGATCGCTACGTCATCAACGGCACCAAAGCCTGGATCACCAATGGCGGCGCGGCCGACGCGGCAGTCGTTTACGTCAACACCCACCCGGAAAAAGGCGAGAAGGGAATCACCGCTCTGGTAGTCGAGAAAGGGACGCGTGGATTCAGCGTCGGCAAGGAAGAGAAGAAGCTCGGCATCCATGGCAGCGCTTGCACCGAGCTGGTATTCTCCGATTGTGAAGTCCCTGCCGATAATCGCATCGGCAACGAAGGCGAAGGCTATAAAGTCGCGCTCTCGACCCTCGATGGCGGTCGCATCGGCATTGCCGCGCAGGCTATCGGCATCGCGCAGGGCGCTTTCGAAGCAGCGCTTTCCTACGCGCAGCAGCGCCAGGCCTTCGGCCATCCCATCTCAGATTTTCAAGCCATCCAGTTCATGCTAGCAGACATGGCCACCGAAATTGATGCCGCTCGATTGCTTGCGCGCCGTGCCGCTTGGAAGCAGGATTCTGGCGCGCGTTTCTCGATGGAAGCATCCATCGCGAAATTATTTTCGAGCGAAATGGCCACCCGCGTAACGCACAAAGCCATCCAGATTCACGGCGGCAACGGCTACAGCAGCGAATATCCCGTCGAGCGGGCCTACCGCGACGCCCGCATCACCGAAATCTACGAAGGCACCAGCGAAATTCAGCGCCTGGTAATCGCCGCTTGGGTTCTCCGGATCTACTAGATTGCAAAGACACTTTTGTCTGTGCCGGCATCGCGTCACCTACATTCGGAATCAATGCATGATGTCGCCTGAAATAAGGATATGAAGCTCGGCAAGAGGATCGGGTGCATTGGATTCGTAATTGGTGCCGTCGGGCCAGTTTTGTTCTATACAAGTCCAACTCCCTTCTTTCAATCATTCTTGGTATGTCCATGGTGCCAGCACATTGTGATTTTTCCGTCGAGCACGTTGTCATGGGTGGGAGTTGGTCTTAGGTTTGGCTTGGTTTGCGGCTTGTTATTTGCACTGATTGGTTCCGTCATTTGCTGGACGATTGCCAAAGCCGCGCGCGTGAACTGAACCGGTGTCCAGACGGTCTTCTATTAGCTTTCTAGATAACATGTGATACGATACTCGCCATGAAAGCAGCACCCCAACTCCCTGTCTGGCTCGCTGTATGGCAAGAGACGGTCAGGTAGTCAGCCGCCCCTGGTTTTCCGCCTCGTCTTTGCCAATTTCTAATCGACACAATCTGTTATTAGACAAGGGTGTAACTTATTCAAAACAAAGGATGGGCGCTCTTCCTAATCGACACAAAAATCACCCCCTCAGGCCTGCGCAACCAGCGCAACCACGCTCCCAGCAGACGGTGCCTCGGTGTATCCTGCTCATGATGCTCAAACTCGATTCCGGCCAGGAATTCAATCCCGCCTGCGACCAAGATTTCTTCAATGCGCTTCCCTCGCGCCCAGGCGTTCTGCTCATCGAAATGGGCGACTCGGGCGCGCAACCCTATCTGGCGCGGACGGCAGACATTCGCCGTGC
>Ga0307473_10000153_pt1 | contig 13352 bp, 11 predicted proteins | sample atmos_gasesAM5C__FD_203744 | JGI IMG/M metagenome (GOLD analysis project Ga0307473, IMG submission 203744) | Hardwood forest soil microbial communities from Morgan-Monroe State Forest, Indiana, United States - atmos_gasesAM5C_515 | ecosystem: Environmental > Terrestrial > Soil > Temperate...
CGGACCCGAACGTGAGCGCGTTGCGGTTGAACGTGAGCTCGCCCGAATAGATCGCGAAGCGCGGGTCCCACAGCGACGAGGCGTAGCCGAGCGTATACGCCTGCGTGAACGCGCCGTCTTCGGTCGTCTCCGATCCGGCGCGGTACGCCGAGCGCGAGTAGCCCCAGTCGGCGTTGCCGTTCAAAGACTGCGCGGCCACGGGAGCGGGCGACGCCAGCGCGAGGCAGAGCAACACGGCGATCCGTTTCATTTTCCCGGCGTCGCCGCCGTCCGCCGGACGGCCTCGTCGCCGCCGACGATGACGATCCGGGCACGCGCGCGCAGGCGCTTCGACCACGCGTCGGAGGCTTGCGCGCAGCGCGTCTCGGTGAGGTCGCGGACGATCGTCGTCTTCACGTCGGCGAACGTTTTCTGCGCCGCCGGCCGCACCTCCACGAGCCGCAGGAGGTGGAATCCGAAGATCGTCTGCACGACGGGGGTCACGCGTCCCGGCGTCAGATCGTGCAGCGCGCGCTCGAATTCGTCGATCAGCTGCCCGCGGTGCACGAACCCGAGATCGCCGCCCTTCAGGCGGCTCTCGTCGGAGGAGTGCTCGCGCGCGATCGCGTCGAACGACGCGCCGCCGGCGATCCGCTGGGCGAGGTCGCGCGCTTTCTTTCGCGCGCGCTCCCAGTCCGGCGGCCCGGCCGACGGATCGACGCCGATCGTGATGAGCGATACGCGCACCTGCTCGGGCAGGAGGAAGCGCGGCGTGTTCTCGCGGTAGAACGCCGCCGCGTCCGCCTCGGTGACGCGGCATTTGGCGCCGACGCTCTCCTCGTAGACGCGCTGCATCATCAGCGCGCGCAGGATGCTCGCGCGGATCTCCGGCAGCGTCGCGCCCGACGCGCGGCGCGCCTTCTCGAACTCCTGCTCGTCGCGATACCCCTTCTTCGCGCGCGCCAGCGCCTGCTCGATCTCGGCGCCGGCGACGCGAACGTTCGTCCGCACGGCTTCCTGGTACCGCAGCTCCTCGTCGATCAGCCCGTCGAGCGCCCGACCGCGCAGCTCGGTCAGCTTCTCCGGCTTCAGGCTCTGGTGGTACGACGTGAGCGGGACGATCGTGTTCATCGCCGCTTCGACGTCGCTCGAGCGAATGGACGCGTCGTTCACGAGCGCGACAACGTCGCCCGCCCGCGCGCGGTCCGTCGCGTGCGACGGCACCGGCGCGAGCTGAGCGGCGAAGACCGTGACGGCGACGATCGGTATCAGGAGCACCAGCACCGCCGCCGTCTCGGATGCGAGCGAGCGTCTCACTTGATGTGGCACGTCAGGCAGATCGCGCTGCCCGCGTTCGATTTCCGCAGGAACGATCCCTGCGCGTTGCTGTGCGGGTTGTGGCAGCTCGCGCACTCGACGGTTGCGGTCGCCGTCGACGATCCATAGAGCGGCAGCGGCCCGACCGTGCCGACGGTGATCTTCGTCCCCGTGATCGCCTGCGTGTTGAACTCGGTCGGCGTCGCCGCCCGCGCCGTCTCGTAGATGATCGTGATCGGATGATCGTTGCGCAGGTCGGTGCCGAGGAACGGCGTGCCGCCGACGAAAATGTTGCCCGTGCCGGTGCCGTTGTTGCCGTAGGTCGCCTTGGCCGTCGCCTGCCGCGTGAACGCGGTGCTCGCCGCGTGCGCGACGCCGCTGAGGTTGGTCAGCACGTCGATCGCGATGCTGCCGTCGTGGCAGCTCAGGCACGCGCCCGACACGCTGCTCTGGATCGCCGCCGACGTCGGCGCAGCCGCATCGAGCGTCGAGCTCGCGTACACCTGGTAGGTCGCCGCGGAGCCGCTGCGGTTCCACAACGGCACCGAGACGCTGCCCATGTGAGGCGTGTGGCAGAACACGCACGTCTGCCCGTTGATGTTCGCGTCGGTGTTGCGGATCGCCGAGCCCGCGCTGAAGTCGTGCGGGCCGAAGGCGATTGTGTTCTGGGCCGCCGCACGACCGGCCCCGCAGAGCACGATCAGAGCGGCGCCGAAAAGTACTCTTCTCATATGTTCATCCCTTCGGTTCAATCGAGCCGATGCCACGCTCCGTCAGCTCGATCCGCGACGCGGATCGGGCGGCGGGCGTTTTCGACCATCCGGCGCCGGCCGGCGGCGCGCGGCCGCCGGTCAGGCGCGCACCGCACCAGGTCGCCATCACTTCCGCTGCGCGTTCTGGATCACGCGCTGAAACACCTGCACGCGCGCGTTTCCCTGGTCCGCGACGTAGATCCGATCCTCGTCGTCGACGAAGAGTCCTGCCGGCAGCAGGAACTCGCCCGGGCCTTCGCCCGTGGACCCGACGAAGAGCAGGATGCTGCCGTCGGCGTCGAAGATCTGGAAGTTGTTGAACGACGTATCCGCGACGTAGACGTGACCGTCGCTGTCGACGCCGACGCCTTTCGCGCGATTCAGATGGCCGGGGCCGTCGCCCTGCGTGCCGATGCTCTTCACGAGGGTTCCGGACGGATCGAAGATCTGCACGCGGAAGTTCAGCGTGTCGGTCACGTACAGCCGCCCGCCGCGATCGACCGAGAGATTGGTGGGGAAGTTGAACTCGCCGGCCTCGGTGCCGCGTTTCCCGATCGCGCGGATGAAGACGCCGTCGGTCGACGAGTAGCACAGCACCTGATGCTTCTTCGCGTCCGCGACGTACAGGACCGAGCGCGCGCGATCGATCGCGAGCCCCGACGGACTATCGAGCTCGCCCTCGTGCCCGATGGCAATCGCAACCGTGCCGTCGGGACGGTAGCCGACGACGCGTTTGAGCGTCGCGTCGGCGACGAACACCGTGTCGGCCGCGTCGATCGCGACCCCGATCGGCTTCACGACCTTCAGCGGACCTTTTTCGCCGACGAAGGTGACCGACTTCGCGTGCGAATCGAACACGAAGACGCGCCGCGCCGCCGTGTCGGTGACGAAGACGCGGCCGTCGCGCGCGACCGCGATGCCGTACGGCTTCATCAGCTGCGTGGCAGGTCTGTCGGTGTCGGGTCCGATCAGCAGTGACTTCCATCCGCCGCCGGGCTTCTTGAAGTCGGTCAGCCCGTGGTAGGCCGTGACGTACCGGATCCGCGGCGGATCGGGCGGCAGCGGCCACACCGGCGCCGCCGCCGGCGCGGCCTTCTTCTTGTCCGCGGCGCCGACGGTCGCCAAACATGCGGCGACCATCAGGCCGACCATGAACGCGACAGAAAGGGACGTGCGTCGGATCATCATGTCCTCATCATCGGAAGCTGTGACAGCGGATGCACAGCGGGCTGACATCGGTGGCGCCGAAACGCAGCAGCTTCGCGCCGGTCGCCCCGTGCGGGTTGTGGCAGCTCGCGCAGCGAAGCGTCCGTGTCGGTTCCGCCGGATCGCGTGGGCCGTCCACCGGATGGCCGATCGTCGGGTGTCCCGCGCGAAGCGATGTGTCGAGCGCGACGTGAGGCGCCGTGGCGATCAACCGATCCAGTCCCTCGACGGGACCGCGTCCGAACAGCGCACGGGGATCCGCCGCGAGCCGCGCGCTCGCGTTCTCGATGTGGCATGCGAGGCAGACGACGTTGGCGGCCGCTTTCATCTGCGCGGGATGCGATCCCGCGTGCGCGTCGTGGCAGATGCTGCAGGCGGCCGCCGCGGGCGTGTGCACGTGCGATTGCGCCAGCGCTTGCGCGATGTCCTCGTGGCAGCGCACGCACGCGCGGTTGCCGTCCTCGGCGAGCTGAAACCTGAAGGGCGATCCGTGCGGATCGTGGCACGCGGTGCAGCGGCCCGCCGCGACCGGCGCGTGCCGATGCGCCTGCTTCAGCCGCTCGGCATTCTCCTGGTGGCACGACACGCAGAGCGCCGCCGTGTCGCCGCCGGCGGCCGCGCCGCTCTTCAGCGCGACGCGGCGCCGGCCCGGTGTGTTGTCGACGAGGTGGCAGGCGGCGCAGTCGCCGGCGGCGACCGGTCCGTGCAGCACTGTCCCCGACATGACGTTCTCGTGGCAGCCGACGCAATCGGCCTTCGCCATCCCCGTCACGGGCGGATGTTCCGCTGCCGCGGCGCCGAGCGTTCTGGCACAAAGCGTTGTCATCACGAGCATCATCTGCAGCGCGCGGCTCACCACCGACCCGTGGCGGCGACCTGCCTCCGATACTTCGTCATCGCGGACCACGCCGCTGCCGGCCCCGCCTGTTCGCCGGCGATCCACGAGCGGGGATCGACGTCGCTGATCTCCTTCGCTCGCTCGAACGCGCTCTCGGCGCGTGTCGTGTCGCCGGCGGCCCACAGCAGATACCCGAGATATCCCGCCGCCGCCGCATCGTCGCTGCGCGCGAGATCGGCGAGCGTCGTTTGCGGATCGGCGACCGGACGGGCGGTCGAGGCGTCGAGCGCCGACAGCCGCGCACGCTCGCGGCGCAGCGCGGCGTTCTGCTGATCCATCGCCGCCGCCCGATCGAGCAGATCGTGCGCGGCCGCGCGATCGGATGTGTCGAGCGCCAGCGCGGCGAGCTCGACCAGCGGATCGGCGAAGGTGACGTCGGCCTCCGCGGACAGCTCGAAGCTGCTGCGCGCGGCGTCGGCGTGTCCCTGCTGCAGCTGGAGGCGTCCGAGCTGCAGCCGCCGGAGCGCAGCGGGGGCAATCGCGAGGCGCGCCGTCGGCGCCGAGGGAGGCCTCACGATGCCCGCCGCTGCGTTTATCGCATCGAACAGCGCTTCACGCTGCTCGTGGGAGTAGCCGTACAGGAAATAGGAAAGGCGTCCGCGATCGTCGACGACCGCCGTCGACGGGACGGTGACGACGCCGTACGCGTGGAACAGCTCGAGGCCGCGATCGACGAGCACGGCGACGCGCAGATGCAGGCGATCGATCTGATCGCGCAGCTGCGCCGCGTCCCCCTCGTCGAGCGAGAAGCGATCGACGTTGACGGCCGCGATCGTCACGCCGTGCGCGGCGAGATCGGCCGACGCGGCGTCGAGCCGCTTCAGCTCTTCGACCGATCGATCGCTCCAGCCGGCCCAGAAGAGGATCACGATCCCGCGTCGGCCTTTGACCTCGTTGAGCGCCCGCGGCTTGCCGGCGAGATCGCGAAGCGCGAGCAGCGGCGCCGGCCCACCGATCGGCGGCCGCTCACCGGCCGCCGCAGCATGCGCGGAGAGCGCGAGGGCAAGGAGCGCGGCGCTGCGGGTCATTCGATGTGCCACCACGTCACTTCCCTCCGGACGGCGCCGGGCGCGGCACGCCGCGGCTGTACGTCTTCGGGAGATGGCAGCCGGGTGCGCAGCGGCCGCCGTCGGCGGTCGGCGTGAAGCCGATCGGCATCTGCCATTCGCCGAACGGCACCGTCTCGCGCAGGTGCTTTGGCTCCGTGCTCGAGTGCGCCTCGTGGCACGCGCGGCACGTCCGTCCCTTCTCCGTGCGATTCACGTGCAGGAAGTGCAGGTTCAGATCGCCGTCGCGGAACCCGGTGACGGTCGCGGTCCGCTCGACTTTCGCAAGATCGGGCTCGTGGCATGTGAAGCAAAGCTCGTAATTTTTCGGGTCGTACGGGCTGTAGAACTTTTCCGGATAGTCCTTGCGCAGCAGCCGGAAATGCTCCGAGTCGTGCGGCAGGTGGCAGCCGACGCAGTCCTGCTGGCGGATCGGACCGTGGAGATCCTTGTGCGTCTCGAGCCACCCCTTGACGTTCTGGACTTTTCCCGACGGCGCGTCCTGCTCTTTGTCGTGGCAGGAGAGGCAGAGCGTCATCGACGAGCCCTTCAACTGCTTGTCGAGATCGCTCGCGTGCGGATCGTGGCAGTTCACGCACTCGCGATCGATGCCGACCGCTTCGTGCTGGACGCGCGCGGTCACGAGCTCCTTGCGGAGCGTCTTGTGGCACGCCAGGCACTGCTCGGCGCTGTCGTTGCGGATCTGGTACTTCGACGGCGAGGCGTGCGGGTTGTGACACGTCGCACAGTCTTCCTTCACCGGCGCGTGCGTGAAGCGCTTCTCCGCCAGCCGCGCCTTCATGTCGACGTGGCATTTCTGGCAGAGATCCGATCCGAACACGCGGACCTGCGCCGGCTCGTCGCTGCCGTGCGGATCGTGGCAAGCGAGGCACTCGCCGGCGGCCACCGGTCCGTGCACGAACTTGTCGTTTTTCTTCACCATCTGATGGCATACCGTGCACTTCTTGTCGTCGAACGCGTGCGCGTCCCGCGTCTTCGGCACGTGGCAGCTCTGGCACTCCGCGACCTTCGGATGCACCGCGGTGTGCTTGGCGACGGTGGCGTGGCAGCTCACGCACGTTCCGGCCGCCGCGGTCGCCGGCGCGACGCGCTTCGCAGCCGGCGCCGCCGCCGCGGGCGGCGCGGGCTGCTGCGCCGCGCGCGCGGGCACGGCGCCGAGCACCAGCAGCGCGATCGCAATTGCCACCGCCGCGGGCCAGCAATTCGACCCGTTGCGAGCGATCAGTCGCATCGCCCGATCTCGACAACAGTCACAGACGCTCCTCGCACCGAGCGGGCTCGAGCCCGCCCGGTGACGCCGACAGAGGGTTTCAGAACTTGGAATCCGAGCGCGAATTCCAAATTCCAAACTGCTAGTTCTGCGAACCCGATTGCGTCGTGGCGGTCGCGCGCGGCGCCGCCGGCGACGCCGTCAACACGACGTGGATGCTGATCTCGTCGCTGACGCCGACGCCGAGGTAGGTCGGCTCGGGGATCTGAAATGCGGAGATCTTGAGCGGAAAGCTCGCGTCGACTTTGTAGCCCTTGCCGTCCTGCTGCAGATCGGCGGTGCCCGAGATGTCGCGCTGCTGGCCGTGGAGCGTCATCGTGCCGGAGAAGGTCGTCTTGCCCGAGAGCTTCTGGATCTTGATGTTCTCGAACTTCGCGACGGCGAAATCGGCGCCCTTCTGCACTTCGAGGTAGTTGTTGCGCAGGTGCCGATCGCGCAGCGAGATGCCGGTCTCGAGTTTCATGAGCTCGACGGCGAACGTGCCTTTCACGGCGCCGCCGCCGTCTGGCGTCACGCTGCCGCTCATCGCCGTCGTCTTCGCTTCGAAGCTGCCGCCGATGGTCAGCGGACACGTGACCGTCACCTCGGCGCTCGTCACACGGAGCGCCTCGTCGGCGCGCGCGGCGGCGGGGACCAGCAGGGCGACCATCGCGGCCGCAGTGAACAGACAGTTTGGACGAACATTCCTCATCGCGTTCCCTCCTTGAAAAAGCATTCGGCGCCGCAACCAGGGGCAACCGATGTGCCAAAACAACGCAGCGAACGCGTCCGTAAAAGCGGTGTCAAGCAAAAGACATCAATGATTCAGCGTGTTGTGCGCGATCGACAATCGTGCAATCGAACGCAGTTCGGATCACGATCGACGTCGTCGTCGGCGCGATCGTTCGACGATTTGTTTCGGCGACGCGACAGAATCGTTTTTGCGCGCGTGGATCGTGCGATATCCATGAGACAACCTGCTCACGACGCGGCGTGACTCGAACGAACACAGGTGACCGTCGTTCGGGGTTGTGGCTTGCCGGCCACAAGCATCGTTGCGACTCGCGCAGTCGAACGACGCAGAGGTGGGCAGAGGCACGCACAGGAGATCGCACTACTTGAGCAAGAACGAACTTCGCTCGCGACGCGAACGTATTCATCGGACATGATCGCCATCGTCCGTGAGATCGCGTACGCGCTGCGGCTGATCCGGCGCAACAAGGGCTTTGCGGTGGCCGTGCTGCTGTCGACCTCGCTCGGTGTCGGCTCGACGGCGTCGATCTTCAGCCTCATCGACGCGATCCTGCTGCGCCCGCTGCCGGTGCCTGGTACCGCGCGCGTCGTGCGGCTCACGCCCGTCACGCAGAGCAACCCGGTCGGCCGCTTCTCGTACGCGGAGATCGACGACATCCGGAACCGTTCGCAATCGTTCGCGGGGCTGGCCACTTCGAAGAACGCGCTCATCGGCTTCTCCCACGGGCGCGACGAGCAGCCGCGCGTCACGCTCGGCATCCTGGTCAACGGCGATTTCTTCTCCACGCTCGGCGTCACCCCCGTGCTCGGCCGTGCCTTCACCGCCGCTGACGATCAGGCGCCAGGGCGCAGCCCGATCGTCGTCATCAGCGACAGGATGTGGCGGCGCGAATTCGGCGGCCGCGCAGACGTCGTCGGACGCACGGTGCGCCTCAACGCATCGGAGTTCACGATCGTCGGCGTCGCTCCTGCGTGGTTCACGGGGGTGCAGCCGTTCCTCCAGCCGTCGCTCTACGTGCCGCACACGATGATTCGCGAGGCCACCGGCGGGAGCCTCGATGCGCTGACGGACCGGACGGCTCGATCCGTCGACGTGTTCGCGCGGCTCAAGGCCGGCATCTCGATCGAGCAGGCGCGCGACGAGCTGCGCCGTATCGCGGCGATCATGGAGCGCGAGAATCCCGCGGCGAACAAGGGCCGGAGCGCGATGGTCTTCTCGCAGGTCGGTTTCCGGATTGCCGACGCGCCCGACAACCTCACGCTCGCGTGGTTGTTCTTCGCCGTCGCCGCGCTGGTGCTGTCGATCGCGTGCATCAACGTGGCGAACCTGCTGCTCTCGACCGCGCCCTCGCGCGTTCGCGAGACGGCCGTGCGCCTGGCGATGGGCGCGAGCCGAGTCCAGCTGCTGCGTCAGTTCCTGATCGAGAGCGCGGTCCTCTCGACCAGCGGCGCGATCGCGGGCCTCGGCATCGCCGAGCTGTGCGCCGCGTTCATCCGGTCGATCGAGATCGCGAGCGATCTTCCGCTCCAGCTCGACGCGCGCGTCGATTCGCGCGTGGCGCTCTTCGCGCTCGCGGTCGGCATGCTGTCGGGCGTCCTCGCCGGCCTGCTGCCGGCGATTCGCGGCACGCGCGCCGATGTCAATGCCGTGCTGAGGGCGACCGAAACCCGATTCGCGGCGCCGCGAGGATGGATGCGACAGGGGCTGGTGGTGGCGCAGGTCGCCGTGGCGCTCGTGATGATGATCCTCTCGGGCCTCTTTCTCGAGAGCATCCACGTGGCGCGCGGTTCCGATCCGGGATACCGCATCGACCACATCCTGACGATGGGGTTCGATCCGCGGATCGCGCAGTACGATCTCGAGAAGACGCGCGCCTTCTACCGTCGAGTGGCTGAACGGGTGCGCGCCCTGCCTGGCGTGCGCGACGCGACCATCGGTCAGCACATCCCGCTGGGCGTTTCGAGCAGCACGACCGACATCACCATCGCCGGATACGACGCCGGAGGGAACCAGCAGACGCTGTCAGTCGGCAGCTCGATCGTCGCCGACCGCTACTTCGACGTGCTCGGCATTCCGATCGTGCGCGGCCGCGCGTTCACGGCGCGAGATACGGCCGCGGCGCCGGCGGCTGCGATCGTCAACGAGGCGATGGCGAAGAAGTACTGGCCGACGCGCGATCCGATCGGCGCGACGATCACCATCCAGTCCACGCCGCCCGTCACCGCGCAGGTCGTCGGCATCGCACGGGTCTCGAAGACGCGCGACATCAGCGAGCCGCCGCAGCCGTTTCTCTACCTGCCGTTCGAGCAGAATCGCCAGACCGCCATGGTCCTGTTCGTGCAGACCGCCGGCGATCCCGCGGCGTTCGCCGGACCGATCCGCGCCGAAGTGCGCGCGATCGATCCGAATCTCCCCATCTACGACGTGAGGACACTGGCCGCGCACTTCGAGCAGCAGGCGCTGCTGGGCGTGCGCCTTGTCGCACAAGTCGTCACCGCCGTCGGCCTGGTCGGCATCGCGCTCAGCGTGCTCGGCCTCTACGCCGTCATCGCCTACGCGGTGAGCCGGCGGACGCGCGAGATCGGTATTCGCATGGCGGTGGGCGCCGGCGCCGGCCGCGTGCTCCGCATGGTGCTGGGACAGGGGCTGACGCTCAGCGGCATCGGCATCGGCATCGGGCTGCTGCTCACGCTGGCGCTGAGCACCGTCCTTCGCGAGCTCGTCGACGGCGTCAATCCGCGCGACCCCGCAGTCTACGCGCTGGGGACGGCGGTGCTGCTGTCGGTGACGATGGTCGCCACGTATGTGCCGGCGCGCCGCGCGTCGCTGATCGATCCGCAGGAGGCGCTGCGCGCGGAATAATGCCAATGAAGAATGTGGAATTGTGAATTTGGAATTCGTGTCACGCTGTCACGGTGTTTGGTAGCGTGGCAGCCGGATCACGAATTCTTGATTCTCAGTTCTCAATTCTAAGTTCCAGCAGCGAGCGTATGCGATCGACGAGGCGATCGGCCGGGCACGGCTTCGTGAGGATGGCGGCGGCGCCGACCGCCACTGCCTGCTGCGACAGGTTGTGCTGGTCCGAACCGGTGAGCAGGATCACCGGGATGTCCGCCGTCGCCGGGTGGCTCTTGATCTTGGTGCACGTTTCCCAGCCGTCCATGCCGGGCATCAGCACGTCGAGCACGATCACGTGCGGCCGTTCCGCGATCGCCATCGCGATCCCCTCCGGACCATTGCTCGCCGTCAGAATCTGAAACTGCTGTTCGAGCGCGATCTCGTACAGGTCGCGCTCGGGAGCGTAATCGTCGACGAGCAGCAGCCTGAGCAGATCGGATGTTGGACGCATGTTCACTCCGCCGGCGCGGGAGAGGCATTACGGCTATGTCCGCGGGCCGACATCAGGGTGCACACCTTTGCGCACGTCTGTCGTAGAACCAGACGTTCTACTGGGGGTTATACCAGAAGGAGCAGAAACGATGCCGATGTGAGCGGCGTGCCTGTTTTCGGTATCATCGCCCCTTGGACGACAGCAGTCGCGCCGTTTGACGCGCGAAAGCGAGGAGAAGAACGATGGCTGACGAGAAACACGATCTGGACGACGCGTCCGAGGCGCCGGGCGAGCTCTCGCGGCGCGACTTCGTGACGATGTCGGTCGCGGCCGGCTTTGCGGTGGCCGCCGGCGCTGCATCCGATGCGGCAGAAAGCGTCGTTGAGACCGAGGTGCAGATCAAGACGCCCGACGGCGTCTGCGACGCGGCGTTCATCCATCCCGCGAGCGGCGCGCATCCCGCCGTGATCGTCTGGCCCGACGCGTTCGGCCTGCGGCCGTCGATGCGCGACATCGGCAAGCGCATCGCGGCGGACGGATACTCGGTGCTCGTTCCGAATCCGTTCTATCGCGTCGCGAAGGCGCCCGTCATCCAGGATCCATCGTCGTTCGATTTCCAGAACCCGGCCGACATGGCGAAGCTGCGGCCGCTGATGGGATCGATCGGCGCCCCGGGCGCGGCGGAGAAGGATGCGGCGGCGTTCGTCACGTTCCTCGACGCGCAGCCCCAGGTCGCGAAAGCGAAGAAGATCGGGACGCAGGGCTACTGCATGGGCGGACCGCTGGTCGTGCGGACCGCTGCCGCGGTTCCGGGTCGGATCGGCGCCGGCGCGTCGTTCCACGGCGGCGGCCTCGTCACCAACACGCCCGAGAGCCCGCATCTGCTCGCGCCGAAGATCAAGGCGCGGATGTATTTCGGCGTCGCGTCGAACGACGACGAGCGGCAGCCTGATGCGAAGGACAAGCTGCGCGAGGCGTTCGAGGCGGCGAAAGTGCCGGCGGAGATCGAGGTCCATCCGAGCCTGCACGGCTGGTGCGTGCCCGACATGCCGAAGCAGAACGGGAAGCCGATCTACGACAAGCCCGACGCCGAGAAGGCCTGGGCCAAGCTCGTCGCGCTCTACAAGACGGCGCTCGTGTAGCGGCCGCGCCGCAACGAATCGGTGTCAGGCACGTGCCAGGCACGTGCCAGGCACGTGCCTGACACCGATCGGCACTTTTCTTCGATTCTTGGCCCCCATGCCGCCGTGGCGTCGCTGGACGCTGGTTGCGACGATCATCGGATCGAGCCTCGCGTTCATCGACGCGACGGTCGTCAACGTCGCGCTGCCGGCGCTCCAGACCGCGCTCCACGGGAGCCTGACCGAAGTCCAGTGGATCGTCGAAGCGTACGCGCTCTTCCTCAGCGCGCTGATTCTCGTCGGCGGCTCGGCCGGCGATCAGTTCGGCCGCCGGCGACTGTTCCTCGCCGGCGTCATCGTCTTCACCGCGGCGTCGGCGGCGTGCGGCGTCGTCGGCTCGGCGCGCGCGTTGATCGCGGCGCGCGCGGTACAGGGCATCGGCGCGGCCTTGCTCGTTCCGTGCAGCCTCGCGATCGTCACGGCGACGTTCGACGGCGCCGAGCGCGGCCGCGCGATCGGCATCTGGTCCGGCTTTACCGCGATCACGTCGGCGCTCGGACCCGTGGGCGGCGGCTGGTTCATCGACCACGTCAGCTGGCGCGCGGTGTTCTTCCTGAATCTGCCGCTCGCGGCCGTCGTGGTGTGGCTGACGCTGGCGCACGTGCGGGAGAGCCGCGATCCGTCGCGCACGCGGCGGATCGACGGAGTGGGCGCGGCGCTGGCGACGCTCGGCCTCGGCCTGATCGTCTTCGCGCTGCTCGAGTGGCCGCGGCGCGGCGGCAGCGCGCCGCTGGTCGCTGCGGCGCTGACGGTCGGCCTCGCGTGTCTCGTGCTGTTCGTCGTCGTCGAACGCCGGTCTCCCCAGCCGATGCTGTCGCTGGAGCTGTTTCGCTCGCGCGCGTTTTCGCTGACCAACGCGCTGACGCTGCTGCTGTACGGATCGCTGTCGATCGTCCTGTTCCTGGTGCCGATGAACCTGATCGAGGTCCAGCAGTACACGGCGACCGAAGCCGGAGCGGCGTTGCTCCCGTTTCCGTTGATCATGTTCGGGCTGTCGCGATGGTCGGGCGGTCTCGTCGCGCGGATCGGCAGCCGGATCCCGCTGACGGTCGGCCCGGCGATCGCGGCCGTCGGCACGGCCCTCTACGTACGCCCGGCGATCGGCGGCAGCTACTGGACCACGTTCTTTCCGGCGACGGTGGTGCTCGGGTGCGGCATGGCCGTGACGGTGGCCCCGCTCACCACGACGGTGATGGGATCCGTTGACAGCCGCCATGCGGGCGTCGCGTCGGGGATCAACAACGCCGTGTCGCGCGTCGCGGGCCTGCTCGCGATCGCGCTGTTCGGCGTGCTGCTCGCCGGCGCCTTCCGCGCGCGCGTCGACGCGGAGCTCGATCGGATCCGCGTGGCGCCGCCGGCGCGCGCGGCGATCGATCGCGAGCTTCCACGGATGGCGGCCGCCGATCTGAGCTCCGTCTCGATGAGCCCCGCGCAACGCGTACCGGTTCGGGCGTCGATCGATCGCGCCTTCGTCTCCGCCTTTCGACGGGTGATGATCGCCGCCGCCGCGCTCGCGCTCATCGCCAGCCTGATCGGGGCGATGGTGCCGTCGCGCGTCCAATCCTCGACGTGACCGGAACCACGAAGACACGAAGGAAGCACTAGCGTTGGCCTTCCG
>Ga0307473_10000154_pt1 | contig 13256 bp, 11 predicted proteins | sample atmos_gasesAM5C__FD_203744 | JGI IMG/M metagenome (GOLD analysis project Ga0307473, IMG submission 203744) | Hardwood forest soil microbial communities from Morgan-Monroe State Forest, Indiana, United States - atmos_gasesAM5C_515 | ecosystem: Environmental > Terrestrial > Soil > Temperate...
GGTAAATGTAGGAAAGGTGAGATTCCAGCGTAGAGACTTGAGGGCTAAGCGTCAACTTTGGCGATTCGCTGATTGTCGCAAAGGGAAATCCCTTTGATTGCGAGGCCGTATAGCATTGTGTTTAGATAGCTTAGCGATGAGCCCCTCAGCTGACCCCGCGGCGAAGATGCAAAAAGACCCCGCCGCCCGCCTGCGCGAGCTCCCCTCCGTCGATGAATTGCTGGGCCAGCCGCGCCTCCTGGGACTGGCAGAAAAGGCCGGGCAGAGCATCGTGACGCGAGCGGCGCGAAGCATCCTCGCCGATGTCCGGGCGCAGCTCAAGAATGACCCCGTGAACACTCATCCGATCGGCTTGCCCGAAATCGTGGAGCAGGTTACTGAGCGGGTAGAGGCCATCCTATCTCCGTCGCTTCGTCGCGTGATAAACGCAACCGGCGTAATCCTGCATACGAACCTCGGGCGCGCCCCTCTTTCCGACGATGCAGCCGCACGGATAGCCGAGACGTCGACCCGCTATTCCAACCTCGAGTACGACATCCCGAGCGGCGAGCGTGGCAAACGCGACGTGCACACCGCGGCGCTGCTTGCGGAGCAAGTGGGCGCCGAGGCTGCCATCGTCGTGAACAACAACGCCGCTGCCGTGTTTCTTGTCCTCCACACGCTTGCGAAGGGCGCTGAGGTGATTGTCTCGCGCGGCGAGTTGATCGAAATCGGCGACGGCTTTCGCATCCCGGACATCATGGCTGAAAGCGGTGCCGTGCTGCGCGAAGTGGGAACGACGAACCGCACACGCCTGCGCGATTACGAGCGCGCCATCAATGAGCGCACGCGGCTGCTCTTGCGCGTCCACCCCTCGAATTTCCGCATCACTGGTTTTACCGAGCGCCCATCGCTTGATGAACTGGTCGGGCTCGGCCGCCGCCATCAGCTTCCCGTTTTCGAAGACCTTGGTTCGGGCTGCCTCGCTGATCTGGCGGCAAGCGGCATTGCGGAGCCGGTCGCGCGAGCCAGTTGCGACGCGGGTGTCTCCGTGGTTTGTTTCAGCGGAGATAAATTGCTGGGCGGGCCGCAGGCGGGCATCATCGCCGGGCAGCGCGAAATCGTAGAGCGCATCCGGCGAAATCCGCTGTTCCGCGCTCTGCGTGTGGACAAGCTGACGATTGCGGCGCTCGAAGTCACGCTGAAGGCGTATCTTCGCGGCGCGTACGACGAAATTCCCGCGCTGCGCATGATTCGCCTGTCGGCGGATGGGGTTGCCCGCCGCACTTCCGATCTTGCGGCGCAATTACGCACATCGTTGCCGCAGGATGTGACGCTGGCAGTGCACGAGGGTTTTTCCGTCATCGGCGGCGGTTCAACACCTGATCAGCAATTGCCCACTCACTTGATTGCGATTTCAAGCCTCCGGCATTCTGCCACCCGGCTCGAAGAAGACCTGCGTAATCCCAAACACGCTGCTCCAGTAATCGCGCGCATTGAGGACGACCGCCTCCTCCTTGACCTTCGCACTGTATTCCCAGATGAAGAAGCAGCACTCGCGGTTGCGCTTGTGTCAGCGCTTAAATAGGAATCTGCTACTGACAGTCAGCGGCGTGTAGCAAGGCAGGCCGAACCGACTTTCCAACATCCCTTTTCTGATTTCCCTGAATCCCCCCCTAGAGTCTGTTGATCACGCTGGCCACGCATCCTGCGCCGAAGCCGTTATCTATATTCACCACGCTCACATTTGACGCGCAACTGTTCAGCATGGCGAGCAGCGCCGTGAGGCCGCCAAAGCTCGAGCCATAGCCCGTGCTTGTGGGTACTGCGATTACTGGTGCGGCCACCATCCCTGCGACCACGCTGGGCAAGGCACCTTCCATGCCCGCGACGCAGATGATCACGCGTGCTTCCGCCAGCCTGCCGCGGTGCTCGAGCAGCCGGTGCAAGCCGGCGACCCCCACGTCGTAGATCGCCTCGGCGCGGTTGCCCATCGTCCGCACCGTCACCAGCGCTTCTTCGGCCACCGGAATGTCGCTGGTCCCGGCGGTCACGATGAGGATGAGGCCCTTGCCATGATTTGCGCGGCTGCGCTCGATGGCGATCGCGCCGGAGAGTGGGTGAAACCGTGCCGCGCGGGATAATCGCTTAACGGCCGTGAATATTTTTTGATTTGCGCGCGTAATCAAAATATTGTGCGAGCCCTTGGCACGAAGCATTCCGCGCACGATTTCAACCACCTGCTTCACCGTTTTGCCGCGCGCAAAAATCACTTCCGGGTAACCCTGGCGCAGCGCGCGATGATGGTCAATCTTTGCGAACCCGAGGTCTTCGTAGGGGAGCTGGCGCAGCCTCGCGAGAGAGCCTTCGACCGTCAACTTCCCTTGCTTCACCGCTTCGAGCAGATTTCGGATGTCGCGTTCGTTCATTTGTCTCTTTCCGTCGCGGATGCATTCTAGCATCGGCCGCCTTGCGGCGCGCCCGCGTGAATATGTGCTAGAGTGGCGCACTGTCGGGCGCCCCGTTTACCCACGCGACAGGCGCCATGCATTTCACACACAAGAGGAGGCGCAGATATGTGGATCATCTGGACAATCCTTCTCGGCATTCTCGCCGGCTTCATCGCTAGCAAACTCGTCAGCGGCTCGGGTAAGGGCCTGCTTATGGACCTTGTTGTCGGCATCGTGGGATCGGTGCTAGGCGGCTTCATCTTCTCGTTGCTGGGACTTGCTGCCTATGGCTTGATCGGCCAGCTCGTAATGGCGGTGATCGGCGCTGTGGTTCTGCTGCTCATCGTGCGTGCCATCAAGCGTGCCTAGGCCTCACCGGGTGCGGGCGATTATGTCGACCGCCTTTGAGGCCACACACGCGCTCTCCTTGACTTTGTAGAAAACGCCCGCCTAGACTCGATGATTCCACCTATGGCAGCAGCAAGAACTGAAAAGACGACCATCACCGTTGGTGTGACTGGAGCAAGCGGCGCGATTTACGCTCAGACTTTGCTCCGCCTGCTTGATTCCGACCGCCGCGTGGCGCGCGTCTTCCTGGTAGCAAGCGAAGCAGGCTTGCGCTTGCTCTCGACGGAACTCAATGTTGTCTCATCCGACGGCAAGAAACTCCCCGCGCTGCTCACCGGCACGTCCGCAAAAAAAGTCGAGTACCTCCCAAACAAAGATATTGGCGCGAGCATCGCTTCCGGCAGTGCCCTAGTCGATGGCATGGTCGTAATCCCGTGTTCTGCAGGCGCCCTCGGTTCCATCGCAGCAGGCATTGCCGGCGACTTGCTGACGCGCGCCGCCGATGTTTGCCTGAAGGAGCGCCGTCCGCTGGTCCTCTGTCTGCGAGAGACGCCGCTCAACCGGATTCACCTGGAAAATATGCTCCGCGTACACGACGCCGGAGCAATCGTGATGCCCGCAATGCCGGCGTTCTACTATGGTCCGGAGACCATCAAAGACATGGTCGAGCAGTTCGTTTATCGTGTCCTCGCGCAACTCGGTCTGTCGCAGGGAAAGCAATATCGCTGGAAGGGCGGCCGGCCCTAGGACCAAAATGAGTAAGTCTCGAATCCGCGTCGTGCTCGAGATGATCAAATTCGAGCACTCCATATTTGCACTGCCGTTCGCGCTGGTCGGCGCTCTTCTCGCAGCCCGCGCCGGAGGCAGCCTTCCTTCGTGGCGCCAGATTCTCTGGATTGTGATTGCCATGGTAGGCGCGCGTTCCGCGGCCATGACCATGAATCGCATCGCCGACCTCGAATTCGACAGCCGCAACCCGCGCACCGCGAATCGCGCTTTGCCTACAGGAGAACTCAGTCTCGAATTCGCCTGGGCTTTTACACTGAACGCCTCAGCCGTCCTCGTCTTCGCCGCGTGGCAATTGAACCCGCTGGCGCTGAAACTCTCTCCCATTGCGCTGGCCATTCTATTTTTTTACTCCTACACCAAGCGATTCACCGCTTGGTCGCACTTCGTCCTCGGATTCTGCTTGGGGATGTCTCCTGCGGCCGCCTGGATCGCCATTCGCGGCTCACTCGACTGGCGCATGCTGATCCTGTGCGCCGCGGTGACGCTCTGGGTGGGCGGCTTCGACGTGCTCTACGCCTGCCAGGACGTTGAATTCGACAAATCCGAAGGCCTGTACTCAATCCCCAAGAAATTTGGCATCGCCCGAGCACTGTTGATCGCGCGCTTCATACACATCCTGATGATCAGTTTGCTCGCATGGCTTGCCTGGAGCTTTCATCTCTCCTGGCCAGCCTGGGCGGGTATCGCGATAGCGGCAGGGCTGCTGGGATACGAACATTCGCTCGTGAAGCCGAACGACCTGAGCAAAATCAATGCTGCGTTTTTCACCGTGAATGGCTATATTAGTCTGTTGTTCCTGCTTTTCTGGGGCGCGGCCGCTATCGTGATGCGGCCATGAAATTTCCATCTACTGACGGGGAAATGACTGCAGACCTACAAATCTCGGACGCGCGGCTCGAACCGGCAGCGAATAAAGTTCTCGCCGGCGAGCGCTTGAATTCCGCAGACGGCCTGGCCCTTTATCAGTCGCACGACTTGCTCGCAGTCGGCTGGCTTGCCAACTATGTGCGCGAGAAGCGCCACGGCAACATCTGCTACTTCAATGTGAACCGGCATATCAACCCCACAAATGTCTGCGTCGCGCACTGCCGCCTGTGCGCGTTTGGCCGCTCGCCGGATGCGCCGGGCGCATACACATTTGCGCTCGATGAAATCTGGCAGCGCGCTGGGGAAAGCGTTGAGGAAGGCGCCACCGAATTTCACATCGTCGGCGGGCTGCATCCCGATTTGCCGTTTGAGTATTACCTCGACCTGATCCGCGGCCTGAAGCGGCGCTTCCCCCAAGTCCATCTCAAAGCATTCACCATGGTCGAGGTGGGCTACTACGCGCGCATCTCCAAACTTTCGATTCGCGACACGCTGCTGGCCATGAAGGACGCTGGAGTGGATTCGCTGCCCGGCGGGGGGGCTGAGATCTTCCATCCGCGCGTGCGCAAGATCATCTGCGATCACAAAGTGAGCGGCCAGATGTGGCTGCAAATCGCGCGCACAGCGCACGAGGTCGGCCTGCGCTCAAACGCGACGATGCTTTACGGCCACATTGAGACGCCTGAGGAGCGCGTGGACCATCTCGTTCAGCTTCGCGATACGCAGGATAAAACGCATGGATTCGTGGCGTTCATCCCGCTCGCATTTCATCCCGCGAATACGGCGCTCTCGCACCTGCCCAGCACCACCGGCATTGATGACCTGAAGACCATGGCTGTCTCGCGGCTTATGCTCGATAATTTCGATCACATAAAAGCCTACTGGATTATGCTGACGCCGCGAATCGCACAGGTGGCTTTGCGATTTGGCGCCAACGATCTTGACGGCACGGTGGTCGAGGAAAAGATTTATCACGATGCTGGCGCCACCACACCTGAACATCTCACGCGCGCCGACCTCGAACGCCTGATCCGCGCCGCCGGCCGGGTCCCTATCGAGCGCGACACGCTCTACAATCCCGTTGATCCCACGAAAATGCCGCTGCCGGCAAAAGCAGCTACGGCGTCGCGCGGCTCCGTTGGTTTCATTCCCGCGACCTCTCTCACGCTGAATACCTAATAGATTTTTCGCCGTGCTCCCCCAAGGTATGCGAATTTCTGAACGGACAAAATCGCCACCTGAGCGAATATCCGCTCGCCCGAGTTTCAACTTGCAAGATCAAAATTATTTTTCGGGGTCTTCAGGGACGCCAAGAACCTGTACTTGAATGGAGCGATCGCGTGGCCCATCGAGCTCGGCAAGAATGATGGATTGCCAATAGCCGAGCGCCAGTTCGCCGTCGCGGACCGGCACGGACAACGTGTGTCCCAGCACCATGGCGCGGAGATGCGAGTCGGCGTTTTGCCGGTTGCATTCGGAGAGTTTCGGATCATTGTGCCGCCAGTAATCGATTCGGCCGACCAGCCGCTCGAGGAACGATTTGATGTCGTCGAGCAGCGCCTGCTGAAATTCGTTGATGAAAATCGCGGTCGTCGTATGGAGGGATTGCACCAGGATGAAACCGGCCTTCAGGCCGTGCTTGCGCACCACTTCGTTCAAATCCTTCGTGATGTTGATGAGCTCCAGGCGTTCGCGCGTCTTGTAACACAGCGTCTCCAGGTACATTTGCAGCGCCGCGGTCGGGCGGACTTCCGGGACCATGTGGGTTGTTTTGGCAGAAGCCGTTTTCATAAGCTGCAATCCTCGAGTCTTGTCGGTTACTTGCATCAACAGTTTGATGCCTTGGAACTGTCTGAGTTGCTCCAATCACAATTATAGTGACCAATTAGCAAAGGCGTCTATCGAAATTGCGGAGAACGGTGACATTGAAGTAGAGTTGAGGGTTGGCGACAAATGCCGGCAGATTCGCTGCAACGAAAGCTTTGTTCGCGCCGTCTGTAATGGAAGCAATTTCCGGGAGGAAACATGAAGATTGCCGTGCTGGGGGGCGACGGCTATTGTGGCTGGGCCACCGCGCTGTACCTGTCAGCGAGAGGGCATTCTGTTGCGATCGCCGATAGCTGCGTGCGGCGGCAGTGGGACTGCGAGCTAGGCGTGCAAACACTGACGCCCATACGCCCTTTGAGCGAGAGAGTGCAGGCTTGGCAGAAAATCATGTCGAACACGATCGACGTGTTCATGGGCGACGTGACCGACTACGATTTTCTCTCCTCGATGATCTCGGCTTTTGAGCCGGAGGCAGTGGTCCATTTCGCTGAGCAGCGGTCAGCTCCTTATTCCATGATCGATCGCAAGCATGCCATCTTCACCCAAATGAACAACGTGGTAGGAACTCTGAATCTGCTGTTCGCGCTTCGGGAACTACAGCCCGACTGCCATCTGATCAAGCTTGGGACGATGGGCGAATACGGCACACCCAACATCGACATCGAAGAGGGGTACATCGCGATTGAACACAACGGACGAAAAGACGTGCTTCCATTTCCGAAGCAGCCTGGCTCGTTCTACCACCTGTCAAAAGTCCACGACAGCCACAACATCCTGTTTGCGTGCAAGATTTGGAAGCTGCGCGCGACGGACCTGAACCAGGGCGTAGTGTTTGGAACCGTGACGGACGAAGTGGTGCTGGACGAAGCCCTGGTCAATCGTTTCGATTACGACGAAATATTTGGAACGGTTTTGAATCGCTTTTGCGTGCAGGCTGCGATTGGTTCGCCGCTCACCGTTTACGGCAAGGGCGGACAAACGCGCGGATTTCTGGATATCCGTGACACGGTGAGATGTATCGAGATCGCCTGTCTGAATCCGGCGAACCCGGGTGAATGCCGGGTGTTCAACCAGTTCACCGAGCAGTTTTCTGTTTTGGATCTCGCGAGGATGGTTCAGGCCGCGGGAGAGAAAATGGGGCTCGCCGTCGAAATCGATCACTTGCAGAATCCCCGAGTAGAAGCCGAGCAGCACTACTATAACGCAAAACACTCGAAACTGATTGATCTAGGGCTGAAACCTCATTTTCTCTCGGACTCGCTCCTCGATTCGCTTATGAATATCGCCGTGAAATACCGCAACCGGATCGATCCCTCGCTGATGCTTCCGCAGGTCGACTGGCGGCACCCGAGCAATGATCGCCGCCGACGCGTGATGGAAACCGCAGAGCGTGTCCCACGGACGAATGGCAAGCGCTCAGAAGCCCGTGCCTTGAGAGCGAAGCAGCGCGTTTCGCCCCTGGCGTCCAAGTGAGATACCCTCCTGAGGCGAAAAACTCATCTCGTTCGGGGAGACGTGCTGGTCCTCGCGTTCGATTGAACCAGCGCTGTGATGGAACCTAGGCGCGAGAGATTTGTTGCCCCACACATCCGCGACAAAGACGCTAGTTCCAGAGCCACTTCCGCTAACTGAGCATTCTAGGCCTCCCGCGTCCAGGACCTCACTCCTCGCCATTCTATTTCTGGCATGGCTCGTAACTTACGCCGGGGGAATGTTCCAACCAGGCCTCCTAGACGACGCCGATTCGGTGCATTCCGAAGCCGCTCGCGAAATGGTGCTGCGTCACGATTGGGTGACCCTCTACATCAACGGCATCCGCTATCTTGAAAAAGCTCCACTGATGTATTGGACGATCGCATCGAGTTTCAAAGTTTTCGGGGTTCACGATTGGTCGGCGCGGTTGCCCCTGGTGCTGGCCGTGGGGGCCTTGATCGCGGTCACCTTCGTTTTCGGCCGCCGATTTTTCGGTGACCTCGGTGGATTCTACGCTGCGCTAGCAATTGCCACGGGCCCGGGGATCTATATCTACACACGATTCCTGATTCCCGACGCTTTGGTAGCACTCTGGCTTGAGCTTGGCCTGTTCTTCTTCCTTGTTGGTTACGAGCAGGAAGATCCGGGACGGTGGGCCTGCTGGTGTCTGGCAGCGACGGTTGCGCTGAACGTATTGACGAAAGGGCTCATCGGACTTGTGTTCGTTGCAGTCATCATCTTGATGTTTCTGTGGGTTCTGCGCGACCTGCGCTACCTGAAAAAAATGCGGCTGATTTCTAGCAGCCTTGTTTTTCTCGTAATCGCTGCACCCTGGCACGTTCTCGCTGCGATCCGGAATCCGGCACAGCCTGGCGGCAACGAAAAAGGATTCTTGTGGGAATACTTCGTCAACGAGCATTTCTTGCGCTACCTGAACCAGCGCATTCCGCACGATTACGATAAAGTTCCGCTGCTGATTTTCTGGGCTCTTGCGATCGTTTGGCTGATTCCGTGGTCCGCTTTCTTGATCCCGGCGATCAGGCAAATTCCTGTGAGGTTGAAGGTTTTCCGCGACACCCTCGACCCGCGTGGCCGAGCCAACCTGCTGCTGCTGATCTGGGCCGGCGCGATCCTCCTCTTTTTTAGCTTCTCGACCCGTCAGGAATACTACTCGCTACCGGCACTGCCCGCGCTGGCGCTCCTGATCGGTGGTTGGCTCGAACGTGAACCTGAAGACAGTCGGGCCAGAGGGGCCGGAATGCGCGTGGCGGCAGCGCTCCTCGTGATCGGCATCATTTCCTTTGTCGTTGCGGAGACGCTGTTCTTCTGGACCAAGCCCTTGCCTCCGGGCACCTCGATATCGGAAGTGCTGATCGATCGTCCGGGCACCTACACACTTTCGCTCGGCCACCTCCGCGATCTAACGCTCCAATCCCTTAGCATATTTCGCGCCCCACTGTGCGAGATTGGCGTGTTTCTGCTCGCCGGGACGGGAGCAAACTGGTGGCTTCGTCGCCGTGGCTCGGCTTACAAAGGAAACCTCGCACTGGGTGCGATGATGCTGGGCGTGCTGTTTTGTGTTCATCAAGGCTATGTGATTTTCTCACCGGAGCTTTCGTCAAAGCCGCTGGCAATAGCGATCAAGCAGCAGTACGAGCCGGGCGAAATCATTGTGCTGAATGGCGAATACGCCTGGGGTTCGACAGTGAATTTCTATACCGGAGTTCAAGTGCACCTCGTCAACAGCAAACGAAATGATTTGTGGTTTGGCTCGCACTTCGCGGACGCCCCTAAGATCTTTGAAGATGTAAATTCGTTCACGCGATTATGGAATGGAGATCGGCGCGTCTATCTTTTCACGAAGGAATTCAACAAGCAGGCTGCGCTCTCGCAAGTTGAACCCTCGCACGTGTATGTGATGGCGCGGCAAGGAAACAAGTTGGTGCTGACGAATCGCCCGATGTTGGGCGCCGGCAATGATTCGACTGGGAGTTCCCCGGGGGTGCTCCACGGCCACTTCCCCCGCGCCCGTCGACGATCGGCGCTGGCAAGAGATCCGGGATGTCAGCCAAGTGATCGCGGCGTGTGACTGCAGCACCAGCTATCTGTCGCTGAGGTCCGACGCCACGGGGACCAGCAGTCCGTCGCGGATGCGATACTCAGCATCGCGCCATCGAATGCTATCGCGCGAAAAGCTGGCGAGCCAGATTAAAAACCCGACCGCATCCCACAGTACAATCAGCCACATCTTGCGCCACAGTCCGCGCTGCTTCAGGCCCCAGACTCCAATCTCCCATGTCATCCCGATTCGAAGCGCGAAATAAAGGGCCAGGAAGCCGAGTGCCACAGCCGCCGACGGATAAACGGCGATGGCTGCCAGTGCCCACGGCAGCCCCTGCGTAAGAAGCAATCCCAAATGTCCCCACGGGCGCATGTGCCGCATCACGACGATCCATCTCAGCCGCTTGTGGAGGAGTTCGCGCATCGAGTGAAAGTCAACAACGGTCTCGATGCGATACGGCAACAGCGCGACTTCGTGGCCCTGCTCGGCAATCAGGCGGCCCACGAGAAGATCGTCCGCGGGTCGGTTCTCGATCGCAGCATAGCCACCGAACTCGCTGAGGCAAGTTCGAGTGGTCGCAATTGTCGGGCCGAGCGCGAATTTGACTCCATCGAGCTGTCGCGCTACCAGGATGCCGGCGTAGAAATCGGAAAGCATTCCGATCGTCTGTAGCCGGTCAGCAAACGTCTTTTCCTCTACCGGCACGTAGAGGCAAGTTGTCGCTCCCACTTTCGCATCGGCGAGCGGAGCGACAACGCTGCGCAGATAATCCGGCCGGACCCTGACATCGCTGTCGCTGATGACCAGAAACTCGTTTTCGGCTTCGGCAACCAAGCGGACCAGTTTGGCGACTTTGTCGTTGGATGCGCTGAGGCTGGAGCCGAAGAGCACGCGAATTCGGCGCTTGGGGAAATTGCGCGCGAGTTGTTCGATGACCGGCAGCGCCGCATCGTCGTGATCGCCGACGCAGAAGAGGATCTCGTAGCCCGGATAGTCCTGCCGGCAGAGGCTTGCGAAATTTTCATACGAATCGGGATCAAGTCCCCGAATCGGCTTGAGAATACTTACAGGAGGCGAGAACCCGGAGGTTCCCACGCCGTACTGCGGCGTAAAAGCGAAGAATCGCCATGCGCTGTAAATGGCGATCAGGTAGTAGACAAGCGGACAAATCGCAGCAACTAGTATGAAGTAGCCGCCGACAGTCAGAAGCATCACGCCTCGCTCGCGGAGTCACCTGGGAAGCAACTCCCAACGTCACGGCCAAGAGGGGTTGAACCATTTTGCAGTTCCATCCCCGCAGGCCGATGGGATTGCTCGGCTCTGATTGTAGAGAGCAGCGCATAAGAGTGTCCATTGAAATTGCGAGGCGCAGTGCCTGCATAAAAATTGAAGCGTTGGTCGAGAATCATCTAGGCGATCAAATAATCGGTCGAGCGCATCACTCCCACGCCCAATGTTGATTTGTGCCCAATGGCAGTTCATTTGAGCTCTCCGCAATCCAAATACTTCAATGCCGAGCTTCCGCTCGAGCCAGCAGCACCGCCGTCGCCGACCTCATGGAATCGTAGTATCCAACGAAACGCTGCGGCTCCGGCGCATTGTAAGGGCTCAGATTGTGCGCCCAACGAAAGCCAATCGGTTGGTACCACAGCTCGGCCTCGAACCGGAATGGGCCCGGCGCATTGCCGGTGCTTATGGAATACCGCACCAGGTTTCCAGCGTCAGTGAAATTCGGATCATTCGCAGCATCGCCCACCACCGCAATATCCTGCTCCGCCGTTTCTTTCTTGAAACCGCTCGGGAGCAGCCGGTTGTCCTTCAGGTACCCCACCGCCGACAGCAACCCGGTCGTCACGTGACCGGCTGCGTCTTTCAGAATAGGCTCATACATTTGAACCTGATCGCTGCTGGTAATTTCGCGGTAGTGCGGCTCAAATCGCGCCGGATCGGCATCATTGTCGTTCCCTTCGATTGATCCATCTGCGCGCAACGCGCCCGATTCAAACACCTTATTCTCACGCGCATCGCGAATCGTTACATGCAGCCATGCGCGACGCGACGGATAAGCTGTGGGCATCTTGTGTCCGGTTAAATTCTGCACCAGTACTTGCACCTCAAGACGGTCCGAGGCCAAGTCGATGCTCCGGATGCTGACGCGTGCCGCCTGCGATTGCAAAAACGCAATGGTCCTCTCCGATGCCGCGGTCATCTCGGTCGGCAGTGCCGCCACGCGCAAATCCTTGCGATATAGATTGAGCATTCTCAGCATGAAAAAGTTCGCCGCCACAAACGTATGCTGATGCGTTCCCTCCCGCGGCACACCGAGCACCGCAGTAATGGGCACCTGTCCGTGTATCTCCGGCATGTGGCACGACTGGCAACTACTCCTATCTCGGTAATCGCTATGCAGCCATTCCGGGTAAGGCATCTGTTCCGGAAATGAGCCGACTTCCTTCCCGCCCGGCCCGAGAGCCTGGGTTTTCAGGGTGTGGCACGTGCCACAAAGTGCGGAATCCCGGATGTGCGCATCTTCCGTGGGGCGGAAGCCTCTGGAGGACGAATGCATAATGCGTTGACGTCCGGCGTCGATCGCAAAAGGGCCATACTCCGTGTGCTCGCCCTTCGACGACGGGAGATTGATAACGAATCCGCCGTTGAAACTTTCGGCGGCGCCCGGCTTTTCCTTTGCAATCTGGTGACACACCGAGCAAGACACGCCGTCTTCGGCCTTCGCGTTGTCCTTCTTGTCTTGATCAAATGGAAGGTGCGAAAAAACTTGGCCCTTGCGGCCTTCCAACTTTGCCTCAAAACGCGTAATCGGCATATGGCAAATCGAGCATTCATCTTCGATCGCCGCTTGCGATTCTGGATGATCCATCGATTCGCGCCGCACGCTCCCCTGCCAATACGGATCGCGCGACGAATTGCCCATCATGCTCGACCGCCAATCGAACCCGATGGAAACGTCCTCACCCGAAAGCGTCACGATTCCATTGTGGCAAGCCACGCAGCGGTCCGATGTCTGAAAGCCGGGCTTCGCGGCGGCGTGCTGGCCGTCACCTCCGAGAAGTCGAGGCGAACAAGCTAGCAGTCCCAAGACGATGATTGAATACCAAGCCCTTATGCCCATCACCAACCTTCGTTCAGCCGCCCATCCTGCCAATCCCAGAGAAGGTAGAAAACAACTTGTATCTGTCGTCCCCCAGTGTTGTTGACCGGGACGCGGACGCCGAGATTGGCGCGGATGTGTTGCCTTCTGCTAATCGTCACCTGCATCTGCGGCAGCACGTCCCATTTCATCTTCGCGTTGTCCACCAGGTCCTTGGCTCCCAGAAACTCCACCATGGGCGACCACAGCCGCCCCAAACCGTGATTGGCGGCAAAACTCTGCCCGATCGCCGTATTGAAAAATATGGATTGGGGGGCAATCTGCGTGTGACGCGGCAAGTCTGCGCCGAACT